>ERZ650309.41-NODE-41-length-63712-cov-5.736463_pt1 | contig 63712 bp, 50 predicted proteins | sample MGYA00376245_ERZ650309 | MGnify/ENA primary metagenome ERZ650309 (study PRJEB26733, sample SAMN07839294) | wastewater metagenome | biome: urban; feature: wastewater treatment plant; material: waste water | place: USA: North Carolina | collected 2016-04-26 ... | reverse complement strand
TATAGCATGATTGGCCCATTTATTTTAGCTACCGTCTATTGGCCTTTAAAATGGCACATTTTTTCTTATTCTTGCACTTTTAAAATTGGTTTTTAGACAGACTGACGTTAGTTACAACCTAACCGACACAGTCTTCATAATAGACACAGCCAGAAAACTTCACAATTGAATCAATCTTAAATTTCCCACAAGCCAGATATAATTCATATTTTTGCCAAAATTTGTCAAGTCTTAAATTTACAAATGAAAAGTATTGGTGAAATAATAAGGCAACTTAGAGAAGAAAAAAAGCAATTGCTCCGTGAAGTTGCAGCTGGAATTGGAATGGACCAAGCATTATTGAGTAAGATTGAACGAGGTGAAAGATTGCCAAGCAAAGAACAGGTGCTAAAACTTGCAAAACATTTTAAAGCAGAGAAGAACGAATTAGTCGTTGCTTGGTTAAGTGACAGACTTGTAAATGAATTGGCTGACGAAGATTTAGCAAAAGAAGCATTAAAAATTGCAGAACAAAAAATTGATAAGAAAAAGACAAAGTAAATATGGCAACAAACATAGAAAATAATATTTCAGAAAACTCCCTTTTTGAGAACGGAGCTATTTGGCTACGTGCAGACTTTCATTTACACACTATCAAAGACAAGGAGTTTTCATATACTAGGAATCCTAATGACTTTTTCAATCAATACATTAAAAGACTACAAGAAGAAAAAATAAATATCGGTGTTGTTACAAACCACAACAAGTTTGATAAAGACGAATATTCTAACCTAAGAAAAAAAGCAGCAAAAGAAAACATCTGGATTCTTCCAGGTGTAGAACTTTCTGTAAACGATGGTTCAAATGGGATTCATTGCCTGATTGTTTTTGATAATGAGCAATGGCTAACAAATGGCGACGATTTTATCAATCAGTTTCTGACTTCTGCTTTTGAGGGAATTGCAAATAGGGAAAACGAAAACACTAGGTGCAATTACAACTTAACTCAAACTCTTACGAAACTAAATGAGCATCGTATTAACGGAAGAAACTCTTTTGTTATTATGGCTCATGTTGAGCAAAACAGCGGTTTTCTTAATGAACTTGATGGAGGAAGAATCGGACAATTTGCCGACAATGAAAATTTTAGAAGTTTTGTTTTAGGTTTTCAGAAATTTAGAACCTATGACCAGCTTCCCAATCTTAAAAATTGGTTTGGCAACTTGTTGCCAGCTTTTGTTGAAGGCTCTGATTGTAAAAGTATAGAAGATGTAGGGAAGGCACACAAACAAAATGGCACAGACAAAAAAACGTTCCTGAAAATTGGAGCTTTTAACTTTGACGCTTTGATGTATGCCTTGCTTGATGCTGACAACAGATTATCCGAAGAACTTCCGATAATTGAAAAGGCGTACTTAAAATCAATCACTTTTACGACAGGAAGATGGAAGAACAGAAAAATATCTTTCAATGCAGGGATGAACAATTTCATCGGGATACGAGGAAGCGGAAAATCCACTTTACTTGAAACAGTTCGTTACGCACTGGATATCCCTCTCGGAAATAATTCACATGAACCAAAATATAAAGAGCGGCTTGTTCAAAATTTTTTGGGTAGCGGTGGGAAGATGGAAGTTAAAATGATTGACAGAAATGGAAGGACATACATCTCTGAAAGAATCTACGGTGAATCTCCTACTCTTTTTGAGTTAGCAAACAACGGAGAAAAAGAATTGCAATACAGCTTAAAACCCAATGCAATTATCAATAAGCCCCTCTACTATGGGCAAAAGGATTTATCAGATATTGGAGGAGAAACATCCACAGAGGATTTAATTCATAAACTGATGGGTGAAAAACTTAACTCAATTAAACAGGAAACAGAAGAACAGTCTTCCAAAATAATAAACCTAATTGCAGACTTGCGTAAAGTTGACAAGCAACTTGGGCAAAAAGAAGAAATTGAAGCAAGGAAAGCTGCTATTGAAAAAGACATGAAGATTTTCAAAGAGTTAGAGATTGACAAAAAATTAAACAAGCAAATTGAGTTTAATAAAGATAGCAACAGGCTTGAATCTCTTATAGATTTTGAAAATAGGGTGATTACCGAAGTTGAAACTGTTTTCAAGGAGTATAGCAGCTTATTTGCAAGTCAGACTACTTACGAATCAAAAGAAAATTCAGAGTTATTCAAACAGGCATACGAATCATTTGCAAAGTTTCAGCAGACATTTCTTTCTCTTGCAGACATTGTCAAAAAACTTCAAGCCGAAAAGGGAAATCTTGAAAATTTGAAAAAGTTGTTTTCAGAAAAATATGAGGAATTAAAAGAAGAGTTTTCAGAAATAAAGAGAAATATCAATCTTCCCAACATTGAGGCTGACACTTATGTAAAACTATCTAAGGATTTTGATTTACAAATTGCCAAACTAAACGAGATTAAAAAATTAGGAGAAAGAAAAGCTACATTAAGGAAAAATCTAAGTGCGGCTCTTACTCAATTGCGTACCCTTTGGCATAAAGAGTTTCAGTTAGTTCAAGAAGAAATTGAAAAACTGAATAACGACCAATCCGCTATAAAAATTGAGATTGAGTTTAAAGGAAATAAAGAACGGTTTAAGGAGTTTTTAAAAAATTATGTGAGGGGCAGTGGGCTTAGAGATGCATTGATAGGTGATATTGCCGATAACTATCCAGACCTAATTGAGATATATAATGATTTTGGAGTAGAAGGAAGTCAAATTAATACACTTTGTTCCGGAGGTAACAATCTTCAAAACTTCAAATCAAAGTTTGCTGAAAATATTAATGAGTTTCTAACTTATCGTATTCCTGACAAGTTTACAATTTATTACAAAGAGAGACCACTACAGGAACATTCATTAGGGCAAAGGGCATCAGCACTTATCATTTTCATCCTTACACTTAAAGAAAATGATTTGATAATTATTGACCAGCCGGAAGATGATTTGGATAACCAAACCATTTATCTTGATGTTATTTCAGAATTAAAGAAATTAAAAAGTCAAACACAATTCATCTTCGCCACTCACAATCCGAACATTCCTGTTTTAGGTGATTGCGAACAACTTATTAGTTGCAACTATAACAACAATTTGATTGATACCAAAGTCGGAAGCATTGACAACAAAGAAATTCAACAAAACATAGTTGACATTATGGAAGGTGGAGACGAAGCATTTAAACAAAGAAAAATGATTTACGAATTATGGAAGCATTAGAGTTACTTGAACTAGTTCAAAAAGGAGAAAGCAGCACTGTTCAGTTTAAAGAAAGACTTGAAGATGCTCATAAACTTAGCCAGGAATTAGTGGCGTTTTCGAACACAAGAGGAGGAGCGATTGTCATTGGTATAAATGACAAAACTGGCGCCATTAATGGGCTATCCTTTGATGAAATAAGGGAATCTAACAACATTATAGTGGGTTCATCGACAAATAATGTTAAGCCTGCAATTATTGTTCGTTCGGAAACTGTAGTTGTCAATAGTAATAATTTAGTTCTTTTATATATTGACGAAGGGTTAAGTAAACCATATAAAGATAAGAACGGGGCTATTTGGGTCAAAAATGGTTCAGACAAAAGAAGAGTTACATCAAATGAAGAAATTGCCAGATTATTACAAGACAGTAAAGTACTATTTGCCGATGAAATGCCAATTCAAGGTGCTACATCTAACGATATTGAACTAGGATATTACAAAACTATTTTCAATAAAAGATTTACGCCCAGAGGAATTACTTATGAAACATCAGGCTTGGATTTACCAACATCTTTGCAAAATCAGCAATTGTATAAGGATGGAAAATTAACCCTAACAGGGTTGCTTGTATTTTGTAACAATAGGCATAGTTTCAGGCCGCAGTTTTCAGTGCAGTGTTTCTCAGTTAATGCAACTAATTTATTGGGAAGTAAATTTAATGACAATGAACCTGCCTTTGAGGGAAATTTGGAACAAGTATATTTTCAAACTTTAAATTTCATTGATAAGAATATGAAAAAAATTCCATCAGGCGAATCCTTTAACAGTGAATTGAAGTGGGAAATTCCAAAAGAGGTTTTTGAAGAGATTTTAGTAAATTCATTAGTCCATAGAGACTACTTTATCAACACGACTATTAAAGTATTCATGTTTTCAGATCGAATTGAAGTAATTAGTCCCGGAAAGCTTCCTAATTCTCAAACAGAACAAACTATTGTTAGCGGAGTGTCTATACCAAGAAATCCTGTATTACAATCTTTAGCACAATATGTACTTCCATATAAAGGGGCAGGGACAGGGTTAATGAGGGCAGTTGGAATTTATCCAGACATCAACTTTATTAATGACCAGGAAAAAGAAAGATTGATAGTTATAATTAAAAGACCCTGAAACGAAGGCTATACCGCCAACATTTAGACCTATAGCCGAAAGCCCCCTGCAATAAGCCTTTTTACATCCATAAAGACATATTAAATTAAACGAACTGGGGGCCTTGGCTATACGTTGTTCCACAACGCCGGGGCATGCAGGATGGTAGGTACAGAAGCAGGTAAGACAAGACCAGTAGTAATAGTGCAAACTGACTTACTTAATGACACACACTTATCTACAATAGTTTGTCCGATAACAATCAATGTAAAACCAGAAGCAGAAATTTTAAGGGTGCATTTAAAACAAGGACAGTTGACAAAACTTAGTGATATTCTTGTTGACCAACCAAGAGCAATAGACTATAAACGGTTTATTAAGAAACTTGGAAAATTGACGACAGAGCAAAGAAGGAAACTAAGGGAGAACTTAAAAATTGTATTTGACTTATAAGTAGCTCCGGTAATATTTATCCAAAAAACCGAAAGCCATGTAAATAGTGCTTCCAGCATCCTTAGAATTGTATGCATTACCATTATCCTTATAAAAAAATCACCATGACACACCGCAACACAAAGCAATTCAGTAATCAACAATTTGTATGATTAAGTTGCTTCGTTTCACTCGCAATCATATACTGCATAATCATTACCCGAAGGGTATACAATAAAAAACCAAATAGTCTCGCAGTTATCAACCAAATTTTTAACTGCATTAGCTTATGCTACAACTCAATCCAGAATGGGTCGTAGCCATTTGGTGGCTTCCTCTATAGACATACCCTTTCTGCCTGCATAATCAGTAAGTTGATCTGCATTTATTTTTCCCACACCAAAGTATTTTGATTGGGGATGTGCTATATACCAACCACATACACTGGATGCCGGATACATGGCCAGCGACTCCGTTAGCTCAATGCCGGTAGCGGCACTGCCACCCAAGAGATGGAATAATTTATTTTTTTCAGTATGATCCGGACAAGCGGGGTAGCCGGGTGCGGGTCGTATGCCGGAATAAGCTTCTTTGATGAGTGCTTCATTGGTTAGGCTCTCCTCTGCAGCATAGCCCCAAAATTCTCTTCGGGTGCGCTCATGCAGTAGTTCTGCAAATGCTTCTGCCAGTCGATCAGCCAGGGCCTGTAGCATGATCTTATTGTAATCATCATGTGCAGCATCAAACTGTTTTGCAATTTTATCTACTCCTTTTATGGTTACGCCGAAGGCACCCATAAAATCCTGTATTGCTGTGGTGTGTGGAGCTATAAAATCTGCAAGAGATAGATTGGGTTGTCCGGCGGCTTTTTGTACTTGCTGACGTAGAAATTCTAAAGATATTTTTTCATCATCTACAGATAATTGCACAGTATCGGCACTGGTACTGTTTGCCGGCCAAAAGCCAATAGCACCCTTTGCTGTAAGCCATTGTTCCTCTATAATTTGGTCCAGTAACTGATTAGCATCTTTCAGTAACTTTCTTGCCTCTACACCTATCAATTCGTCTGAAAGTATGGCTGGATATTTACCATGCAGTTCCCAGGTTATAAAAAATGGCTGCCAGTCTATATAAGGTCTGATATCGGCCAGCGAAAAATTGTCAAACAGACGCACACCAGTAAATGATGGTGTTGTGGGCACATAACTACTCCAGTCTATTGTAGCTTTATTCTGCTGAGCATCTTTAAAATTGAGGAATTGTTTTACAGTTTTTTTATGTTCAAAATCATGGCGCAGTTGATGATATTCTGCAGAAATATGTTGTAAAAAATCAGATTTTTGTACATTGCTCAACAGGCTGCTGGCCACGGTTACACTGCGGCTGGCATCCAATACATGCACTACACCATTGCCATATTTGGGAGCAATTTTTACGGCAGTATGCATGCGGGATGTGGTGGCTCCACCAATGAGCAGGGGCTGCTGCATGCCTCGGCGCTGCATTTCGTGGGCCACATGTACCATTTCATCCAATGAGGGTGTTATCAACCCGCTGAGACCTATGATGGAGGCGTTGCATTTTTCGGCTTCATCCAAAATTTTATCGGCAGGTACCATTACCCCAAGGTCTTTTATTTCATATCCATTGCAGCCAAGCACCACGCCTACTATATTTTTTCCAATATCATGCACATCACCTTTTACTGTAGCCAACAATATGGTATTTGCGCCCTGCGCAATGTTTGGGTTTTGCATTTTTTCTTCTTCGATAAATGGGGTAAGCACAGCCACACTTTTTTTCATGACCCTAGCACTTTTTACTACCTGTGGCAAAAACATTTTGCCGGAGCCAAATAAATCGCCCACTACATTCATACCATCCATCAGTGGACCTTCAATTACTGACAATGGTCGTGGATATTTTAGTCTGGCTTCCTCGGTATCCGCATCTATAAAATCGGTAATGCCATTGACTAAAGCATGTTTCAATCTTTCTTCTACTGAACTGCCACGCCATGCTTCATTTTTTACCTCTTGTTTTTCTTGTGTCTTTACGGTAGCAGCATAAGCAATGAGGTTTTCTGTGGCTTCATTGTTTGCATTATTTTGATTTAAAATAACATCTTCACAAAGCATGCGAAGGCCTTGTTCTATTTCATCATACACCACTAACTGGCCAGCATTTACGATACCCATATCCATGCCTGCTTGTATGGCATAATAAAGAAATACACTGTGCATGGCTTCCCGCACGGGTTCATTTCCTCTAAAAGAAAAAGAGAGATTACTTACACCACCACTTATTTTTACAAGGGGCATCAAGGCTTTTATTTCCTGAGTGGCTTGTATAAAATCTACCCCATAATTATTGTGTTCCTCTAAGCCGGTAGCTACAGCAAAAATGTTTGGATCAAAAATGATATCCTGTGGAGCATAGCCCAATTCTTTGGTAAGTATTTTATATGCTCTATGGCAGATACTCACTTTTTTATCTTTGGTGTCTGCTTGTCCATTTTCATCAAATGCCATAACCACAACGGCTGCGCCAAACATTTTACAGATACGGGCCTGTGCTTTAAATTTTTCAACACCTTCTTTGAGCGATATGGAGTTTACTATGCATTTGCCCTGCACACATTTCAGTCCTGCATGAATGATTTCAAATTTGGAAGAATCAATCATAATAGGTATGCGTGCTATGTCTGGTTCACTTTGTACAAGGTTTAAAAAAGTAGTCATGGCCTGCACACCATCCAACAGGGCATCATCCATATTGACATCAATAATCTGTGCACCATTTTCTACCTGCTGACGTGCCACACTTAGGGCCTCCTCGTATTTATTTTCTTTTATGAGGCGGGCAAATTTTTTACTGCCTGTCACATTGGTTCGTTCACCAATATTGAGGAAATTGGTTTCTGGCCTTACGGTCAAGGGTTCTAATCCGGAAAAACTTGTATATGTATTCAAAGGAAACATTTTGTTTACAACGACGCGAAGCAATGAAAAGTTTTCTGTATTTGACGTATAATGATAAAACAAGATTACAGATTGACAGAATAAGTGATGTCAAAAAGTAGATGCAGCGGTTTAATTTAGGATTGTAATGAGATACTGCATGATCATTGCACGTAGTGCAAATAATTGTTTTAACCCATCTACTTAGCCTTGGGTTTTCTTAGTTTTTTCAATTTTTTATACCTGGCTACTAAGTCCACTACAAGCGGGTACTTAAATAATTGTGGATTTAATTCAAAGAATTTTTTGACCATTTGCGGCTGAGTTTTCAAACCTATTTCCAGTGAGATAAGTCCTTCTTTTTGTTTGCCTGCGGCAAATGAGCAAGCACCATGGTAATAATGAAAAATAGCTTTGTTGCTGGTAGCAATTAATGCAGCCTGACATTGTTTTAAAGCTTCCTGAAACTGATCAGCATAGTATAAAGCTTTGATAAGCGACTCCCACCCCGATATTTTTTTTGGCTTTATACGTACCGCATGGCCCAGATGTTGAAATGCTTCTTTTTGCCTATTCTGTTGTAACAAACATTCCCCAAGTGCTATATGATACTCGGCTTCCCCATTATGAATGCGCAAAGAAATTTCTAATTGTTGAATGGCGGGCACATATTTGTCTTCCTGCATGTAGGTAAGTGCTATTTTGTAATGCAGTCTGCTGTCATGCTGATTGATATGGGATGCTTTGCGATAATTGAATCTGGCTTGTGCATAATTATTTATCTTGTAATAGCAATAACCAATGGCTTCGTAGAGAATTTCGTCCGGGCGGCTTATTTCACTGAGTTTTTCCAGAATTTCAATGGCATCCCTATATTTATTTAATCTGATGAGTGCATCGCCCATATTTCTATAAGCAAATTCAAATTTTTCATCAATGGCAATACAGTATTTATAGGTATCAATTGCCTTTTCAAAGAGTTTTAAACTTTGGTAAGCATTGGCCAAATTAAACCAAGCTAATTCATTATAAGGATGTAGATTTATTATATCTTGATAGAGTGCTATGCTTTCATCATACCTGCCGGTAAAGTCTGTCCAGAAACATATTTTATACAATGCCTCTTCGTTTGTAGAATCCTCTTTTAAAATCAACTGCAAACAGTTGAATACATTATTGAAATCTTCATAATCATCATACACGTCTGCCAGTTCAAAGAGCAGGTCTATGCGTTCACTATCTTCAAATAGACATAAGGATTCCTCTAATAGACTGGCCGCCTCGGCTTGTCTGTCTAAGGCAAGGTAGGCCTCTGTTTTAAGGATATAGATATCAATATTATTTGCATCTATAGCGGCTACATCATCCAGAATCTGCAGTGCTTCTAAGTATCTGCGTTTATAGATGAGTACATCGGCTTTTTTTATAAGTAGCTCCGGGTTGTAAGGAAAATATTCCAGAGCAGTGATTACGGCTTCTAAAGCATGCTGCATTTCGTCAATATCATCATAATAATCTATGATGCGCTCATAAGCTTCAGCATCTAGAAATTTAAAAGATTTTCCAGCCCTTAAATTTTGATACTGATTGATAATATCCAGCAGTTCGGGATCGTCTTTCCAGAAATCATCTTGTTCCATAATTAAGAAGTTGGCACAAAATAGCGCATAAAAAAATAAAATCCAACCATTCATGTAACATTTTATGCCCAATAATTGTCATATTGTTAATTAATTTGAATTTAAAAGTATTTATCACTTAATTTTACCACTTTATGAAATGCATAGCTGTATATAAAAAGATGATAAGCTTAGCGCTTTGCTGCGCAATGGCTCTGTATTCTTATGCAGCATTGGTAGGCAAATCAAATGAAGAGGGTGATAACACCATCAACCTAAAAAATATTGGCAAATACAGCCACGGTAAAGCAATGCCTTCTCTTAAATTATCCCAATTTCAGTATACAGGTTCTACTGAATTGAAATTAAAGCGCACCGGGAATAACGTGAACATGCCTTCTATGGTTAGGTTGCAAAATGGTAATACCACTTATGTTTATCGATACAAATATCAAGTGAAGAAGCCTTTATTCAAGCAACCTGTTCCCCCTCCTATTCATTAGGGTTTTAAGCATCACATGAATTTTAAAAAATCAGGTCCATTTATTTTTATTTTACTTTTACTAATCATTGCGCTTTGGCTAAAAAGAGCTAATAACGAAGGTGAAAATACACCTGCTGAAAATAGCACTAACGCTGACAAAAGAGGCTTAAACAGATATCCCGCTGAAATACATTATTCAAAGCATGCCAACTGCAGGATGGAATGTAGGAAGGTTTCCAAAACCGAAGTAGAGGAAACGCTGCACAATGGCAAAATCAACTACACAAAAAGCGATTTAAAAGGTGATGCCTGTCATAAAAAATATGCTGTAGAAATGTACAGTAGAGATAAGCAGCACCTCAGAATCATATTTGCTCCTTGTCAAAACGATGTAACCGTTGTAACAGTAATTGATTTAGATACAGATTGGGAGTGCAGCTGCAATTAAAATAACCATTTACTAAAATTAAAAGCGGCTATCTTTATTTAAATAGATTCCATTAGGTTTGCGCCACTTTTTTTAAAACCCATTTTATTTATGAATTATAGCCGGATTAACGTTTACACAGGCTGGATTGTATGCCTGATAGCCTGCGGAGTGTACATCATGACAAGTGAAGCTACAGGTAGCTTATGGGACTGTGGAGAGTTTGTAAGTAGTTGTTTTAAACTACAAATACCACATCCACCGGGAGCTCCCTTATTTGTATTGATAGGTCGTATTTTCATTATACTGTTTGGTGATAATCCACAAACTGCGGCAAAAGCAGTAAACATAATGAGTGCCTTGAGTAGTGGTTTTACTATTTTATTCCTATTCTGGACAATAACCCACATGGCTAAAAAAATTGTACAGCAGGGCAAAGAAGCACTTACAAACACACAGATTCTTGGAGTAATGGGAGCTGGTATTGTGGGTGCTTTGGCATACACTTTTACAGACTCTTTTTGGTATAGCGCCGTAGAGGGAGAAGTATATGCACTGAGTTCATTCTTTACCGCTATTGCATTTTGGTTGATTTTAAAATGGGAAAATGAAGCCGATGAACCAGGCGCAGACAGGTGGATTGTAGTCATCTTTTTTATTATGGGTTTGTCTATTGGTGTACACCTGCTGAATTTATTGACTTTGCCCGCTATTGTAATGGTGTATTATTTTAAAAAAAGGGAACATTTTAAATATGCGGTTATACGCAAATATTTTATTAGGTTAATGGCTATTGGTGGTGCAGTAGGTTTTGTTGGAGCATTGGTTATGGCCAGCGCAGCTGCTGATAGTACAAGAGGCATCAGCATGGATGCAACAGTTGCCAGTTTAGTTTTATTGGGAGCTATTGCAGGCATTGGGCTATTGTATCTGGTAGAATCATATAAAAAAGATCGTAAAGACTACTTCGGAGGCATGTATATCTTTTTTGTGATTAGTGTGATTTTACTGGGTATTATGCAAATTGGGATTATCCAATATACCATTAAATTAGCAGGTACTTTTGATATCTTTTTTGTAAATAATCTAAGCATGCCATTCTTTAGTGGCTTTATTTTCTTCTTTGTCCTAATGGCAGCAGCTATATGGATAGGGATGCGTTTTGCTGCAAAGAAAAATTGGTATTATTTAAGACTTGGCTTGTGGTGTCTTACGTTTACATTGGTTGGATATAGTACTTACATTACTACACTATTGCGTAGTAGTGCAGACCCATCAGTGGACATGTACAATGTAGATAATCCAATGAGTTTGGAAGGATATCTTAGCCGTGAACAATATGGAGATTTTCCTATTTTATATGGTCAAAACTTTACGGCATCGCCGGTATCGGCAGATGATAAAACTACGTATCAGAAAAGTGGCGACAAATACATTCCGGTTGTTCGGAGTTATAAATATGTATATGACAAGGCAGATATGATGATATTTCCACGTATGTGGGATGCAGGCAATGATCAAGGTCATGCAGATTACTATGCATACTTTATGGGTATCAGACAAAAGGAAGATGGAAGCTATGAAAGAGCTCCAAATTTTATGGACAATATGCGTTTCTATTTTGCTTATCAGAATTACTTTATGTACCTGCGCTATTTTCTCTGGAATTTTAGTGGAAAACAAAATGATATACAGGGCATTTTTATTGGTAATGTAAGAGATGGTAATTGGATAACTGGAATAGATTTGATTGATAATGGCCTCTTTGGCGACCAGTCACTTATGCCGGATAGTATGAAGAACAATAAGGCTCACAATAAGTTATTTATGCTTCCCCTTTTATTAGGATTAATAGGTATGTTTTATCATTTTAAGAGAAAAGGTAGTGATGCATTGGTAAACTTTCTTTTGTTTTTTATGACAGGTTTTGCCATTGTAGTTTATTTAAATCAGGCAGGATATCAGCCCAGAGAAAGAGATTATGCATATGTGGGTTCTTTCTATGCCTTTGCTGTATGGATAGGATTGGCAGTATTGTACTTTATTGACCTTGCATCAAATTGGAATCAAAAGATTTTAAAAAGTGTACTGACTGGGGGTGGAGTGATTGCCACATTTTTATTGCTGGCCGGTCTTGCATCCGGTGTGGGTATTATGCTGGGTCTTGGGTTTGCTATATTATTTGGAGCCATTGCCGCAGGCATACCATTTCTCTTAAAAAATGTAAAAAATCTACAAACCATTACCTTAGCAGCCACACTAATAGCATTGGCTGTGCCTGTGTGGATGGGTATGGAAGAATGGGATGACCATGACCGTAGTAAAAAGGTATTGGCCAGAGATTTGGCAAAAGATTATTTAGAAAGCTGTGCTCCAAATGCCATTGTATTTAGTTTTGGAGATAATGATACATACCCGCTGTGGTATGCACAAGAAGTAGAAGGCATACGACCAGATATTAGGGTTATCAATACGAGTCTTTTAGGTACGGATTGGTACATCAATCAATTGAGGTATAAAGTAAACGAGAGTGCTCCTATTGATGTCATTTTTTCTGCTGATCAATTAGAAGGAAGTAAAAGGGATGCGGTATTTTATAATCCTAATGCACAGTTTCCGGAAAATCAGTATTACTCATTATTCAGCATGTTGAAAGACTATGTAGGTAGTGATGTTTCTTTAGTACAAGCTCAAAATGGAAATACTTATAATAGTTATCCTGTAAAGAAACTTGCCATACCTGTAGATATAAATATCGCCAGACAAAATGGTACAGTAACCAGTACAGACAGTGTAGTATCAGAGCTGCGTTTTGATATGCCAAAAGGAACACTTTTCAAAAATGATTTGGCTATTCTGGGTGTAATAGCAGCTAACAATTGGAAGCGTCCTATTTACTTTACCATGCCTTATGGTGAACTTGGATTTGGAAGTTATTTAAGAAGAGATGGTTTACCTTATCGATTGGTTCCAGTAGTTAATTCAGAAGTGAACACGGACTGGATGCTGGATAAAGTGATGAATAAGTTTGGATATGGCAATGCAAATGTGGAAGGAGTATATTTTGATGAAGAAAACCGAAGACATATCAATATTATACGCAGGGCTGAAATTGATTTGGCAAATGATTTAACTGCAAAAAATAGAAAAGAAGATGCTGTGAAAGTATTGCAACGCTGCGATAAAATGATTTTGGAATCAAATTTTGGTTATGGTCTTGTTTCAAAAAATAATGACCATAATAAGATATCAATGAATATGATGGAAGTAGCTTATAGAGCAGGTGATAAAGCATTGGCACAAAAGATTGAAAAAGCGGTAAGAATAGATTTGCAACAGCAAATGAAATACTATAATGTATTAGATGCTAATAAGGCAGAGATGATGCGCTATGAAAAACAAACTGCGGAAGAATTGCTTTCTGCTTTAGATCAAATTAATATGGTGTACAATCCTGCAAATACAGGTAGTGTAGAAAAACCTTTATCACCAGATTCTGGTGCAAGGCCATAATGATAAAATATTGATATAACTAAAAAAGCCGCTAAAAAATAGCGGCTTTTTTTGGTCTCTATTTGAATTAATTCAAATGAGATTCAATCTTTTTTTCTAATACAGGACGTGGTGCAGCTCCAATTTGCTTGTCGACCACCTGTCCATTTTTGAAAAATAAAATAGCAGGAATTGATGTAATACCATAATTCATACTAACATTTGGATTAAGGTCAACATTGAGTTTGCCTATTTTTACTTTTCCATTGTATTGCTTGGATAAATCTTCAATTACCGGCCCAATAGCACGGCAAGGACCGCACCATTCTGCCCAAAAATCTACAACGGTCAATGTATCATTGTCCAATGCCTCAGCTTGGAAATTGTTGTCTGTGAATTCAAATGCCATAATGATTAATTTTTTTAAATGAATTTCAAAAATAAATCCAAAGCATAAAACAAATGCTATTTGTCAGAAAGTAATTATGCACAAAGGCGTTATTAAAAAGAAACGCTGCCATTGCGACAGGGAAAATATCAAGAAAGGAGGCTTTGTCTTACCAAAAATTCCATTTTTTGATTTGCCTCAATGAGTTGTTTATTCAGTTCCGCTACTTCTCTTCTTAAAGCAAATACTTCGTAAGCCTTTTCAATATATATTCTTACATCATTTTCATCCCAAGGCTTTGTAAGGTATTTATATACTTCTCCTTTGTTAATAGCATCAATTACTGCATTTATATCAGTATATCCGGTAATGAGAATTCTTATGGGTTCTGGATATGCTTTAAGAATGGATTCAAAAAATTCTATACCGGTCATTTTTGGCATACGCTGATCACTCAATATGATGTGAATGTCCTCCTCCGATAGAATTTTCCTACCCTCATCGGCAGACTCAGCGGTAAACACATTGTAATTTCTTCTAAATGCTGCTTTGAATGAAGTAAGGTTATGTCCTTCATCATCAATATATAATACATTTATCATTTAAATAGTTTTCTAAGACAAGGATATTTTTGGAAACAATGCAATGTATATTTTTTATATTTAATAAGTCTATTTGTTAAACAAAATTCATGATTTTTTATGCCTTGTGTGTTTTAATGTTAAAATTTGTATTTTGCGGACATTATATCCATGAAAATGATGTGATAGTTACGGTGAATGGTTGTTGTCGTCTTTTCACATAATCCATTTTTTCATACTGAAAAACCGCAAATGGAAGAACATATACGTATCCGTGCATTTAGAGCCGTTGATGATACGGCATCATGCAATCGCTTTATTTATGGTCATCAAAAAGTATTAGAAAATCATGGTATTAACAAAGTAACTTCATCGCATGAAGACTGGCTTCATTGGCCTTCTGTATATGTAATTGTAGTGGAAAGTATGGATAGAAAAAAAATGTATGGAGGTGCCAGACTTCACATATATGATGGTATCCATAAACTACCTATAGAACAGGCTGTGTTTGCAATGGATGAGAGTATAGAAAAAGTTGTAAATGAATATGCTCCCAATGGTACCGCAGAATTATGTGGGGTTTGGAATAGTATTGAAGTAGCTGGTCTAGGCATTGGAAGCTTGTTTCCCATCAGAGCTTCAATTGCACTTACTGAACAATTAAATCTCAATTCACTTTTCTTCCTTTGCTCACCCGTTACAGTAAGATTTAATAAATGGGTTGGTAGTAGAGTTATAACTGAAGTAGGCAATAATGGTACCTTTTATTATCCAAAATTAGATTTGCTTGCAACAGCAGTTGTATTAGAAGATGCCATTAGTGTGCCAAAAGCACATCCCAGAGAAATTGAAAAAATATTTAATCTGCGCAAAAATCTCTCTGCTGTACACTTTGAAAAATCACCTTTTAAAAACTTTTATATCAATGTGCACTATAATCTTGAGCTAAAAAAGAACTACATTTCAAATGACACAGTTTAAGAAAAAAGATTTTTAAAGAAAGTAACATCCTTTTGGGGATATTCAGTAAATGCATATGCATTACAAAGTACCTATCATTTTTCTTTCTGTCTTCAAAAAATATCATTTGTTGAGTATGATCAATATTGAGTTATCAAATTTTAAATAAAGTTGGTATCCAAAATTATTTCATTTTAATGTATCATTTAAAAAGCAAATCCACCATCAGATCCGTGAATAAAAAAATAATTGTGCTTACATGTTTTCTTCTTTGCATATCATGCATAGCAAAAGCAGGAAGCGTAATAATTTCTCAAAATGATGAGACCATTCAGGCAGGTTCAAACTTTACTATCTTTACAGATATCAACAGTACATACAATGCAAATACCATATTAGCAGCCACATCATTTAAACCTGTCAAGAGGAGTATCCCCATCGTTTATAATCCAAAGGGAACTGTATGGTTTAAATTAAATATTTGGAATAAAACAGCCGCCAACGATCTTGCTTTCTATATTCAATATTTTAATATATCAGACTTTTCAATTTACAAAAAACAGGGTGATAGTTTGTTCAGTATCTACACTTCAGGATATGAGAATCAAGCAGGATTATCTCGACATAATTTCATCGATTATACTGGCAATCTTCATTTGAATACCAATGAGGAGGCTACTTATTTTATCCGAATAAAAAGCATTCATCCCATTGTGCTTCCATTTCAAGTAGGCACTTTAAATGCTATTAATGGTGCTATTGACCAACACAGTTTTATCATCGCTTTTTATATCGGAATTTTGTTTGCCATTCTTTTTTTTAATGTTTTTCTTTATTTTTCTGTAAGGGATAGAAACTATTTACTCTATTGTCTGTATATCGTTTGCTTACTTTTTGCACAATATACACTACTGGGGTATTCCTTCAAATTTTTGTGGTTTAATCTACCCCAAATCAGCGACTTTGCAGTACCAGTTAGTTCCAGCATAGCCAGTGCATCTGCTATGCTTTTTACGATATATTTTCTGAGAACAAAATCATACATACCAAGAGTACATAAAGTATTTGTAGCAAGTATTTGTATATCAGCTATAATCACAATATTATCTTTAACAGGCCATAACCATCTCAGTTATAGATTACTTGATCTAAATAATATGAGTGCCGGACTTACGGCCTTATTCACTTCAATCTATATAGCCAGACTAGGATATAGACCTGCATATTTTTATTTTATATCTTGGCTATTATTTGCTGTAGGCATAATTATTTTTAGTCTTAGAAATTTAGGTGTGCTGCCAGCAAATGATTTTACAGGATATATCCTATATGTGGGCTCTGCATTAGAAACAATATTTCTTTCTATTGCACTGGCTGATAAAATTAATTTATTGCAGAAAGAAAAAGAAGATACCCAAAAAATTGCTTTGGATATTTCTTTAGAAAATGAAAAATTAGTAAAAGAACAAAATATTTTATTAGAGGAAAAGGTAAATAAAAGAACGAAAGAACTGCAACATTCAAATACTCAATTAAATGAAGCTATTACAAATTTGAAGGATACACAAACACAATTAGTAGATGCAGAAAAGATGGCTTCACTCGGTCAGCTTACAGCAGGTATTGCACATGAAATCAATAATCCAATCAATTTTGTAAAATCAAACATAAAACCTTTAAAATTAGACTTTGCTGAGATCATTTCTTTACTAGATAACTATGACAGCTTGCATAATACAACTGATGAAAATGAAATCAAGCAAAAGCTTTCCGACTTAAAGAAATTACAAAAAAGTTTGGATATTTCATTTTTAAAAGAGGAGATAAAAAACCTCATAAACGGCATTGAAGATGGTGCAGAACGTACCGCAGAAATAGTAAGGGGTCTTCGAACTTTTACTCGCATAGATGAAAGTGCTTTAAAAAAAGTAAATATTCATGATGGCATAAATTCTACATTGGTTATTCTCAAAAATAGTATGCCTTTTCATGTAGAGGTTGTTAGAAATTTTAATGCATCGGGTACTATTGAATGTTTTCCCGGTAAAATCAATCAGGTGTTTATGAATATTTTTAATAATGCCTTTCAATCCATGACTGGCGTGCATGAAACGGATGAAAAAGATTTTTTATTTATTCAAACCGATGATATTGAAAACAACCGAATTCAAATTTCTATTAGGGATACTGGTACTGGCATGTCAATGGAAGTACAGAAAAGAGTGTTTGAGCCATTTTTCACCACCAAAGATGTGGGTGAAGGCACAGGTTTAGGTCTTGCAATTGTGTACAAAATTATTCATACCCACAGAGGTATAATTGAAGTAAAATCTGATGAAGGATATGGAACAGAATTTATCATAACTTTACCTCATGATCAGGTCAATAATCTAGGCCTGTAACTAAATCGTATGGAAGAAAAAAAGATAAAAGTTTTATATATAGATGATGAAAGCAATAATCTACTTGCTTTTCAAGCAACGTTTAGAAGAAAATACCAGGTATTTATTGCAAATTCTCCTGCAGAAGGCATGGGCATATTAACGGAAGACAATGATATTCATATAATAATTGCCGACCAGCGTATGCCAAAGAGTACCGGTGTAGAATTTTTTCAGGTAGTAAGAAAAGCACACCCTGATCCTGTTAGAATTTTGCTTACAGGATATACAGATGCAGAGGAAATTATTAGTGCCATAAATAAGGGAGAAATATTTCGCTATATCAAAAAACCCTGGGATGAAGTAGAACTCCAAAATGCTATTCAAAATGCTTATGAGCTATATACCACCAGATTTTTACTCAAAAGAAAAGTAAAAGAATTAGAGAAAACAAATGATGAACTCAATAGGTTTGTGTACAGCACATCTCATGATCTTAGATCTCCTTTGGCATCAGTAATGGGCATTCTTAATTTGGCCAAAATGGAAAACTCGGTTACTGATCCAAATAACTATATGGGGATGATTGAAGTATGTGTAAATAAAATGGATTCCTTTATTCAAAAAATAATTGAATACTATAAAAGCATACGTGTAGATGATGAAAAAAATGAAATCAGCTTTAAACAATTATTTAATACAAGTATTGAAATATGTAAAATACTTAGACCTGATGTACAATTTGATGTAGTGGTAGAGCAAGAAGAACCATTTGTTAACGATTCATTTAGAATGAGTGTGGTGTTGGATAATCTTATTTCAAATGCCGTAAAATACCAGAAATCTTTAGGCAATCAACCAACCGTAAAAATTCATACAATAGTAGATACGCATAAAGCAATTATTGAAATAGAAGACAATGGTATTGGCATTGTAGAAGAGCATCTCAATAATATTTTTAAAATGTTTTTTAGAAGTACTACCAGTGTAAATGGACTTGGTATTGGATTGTACATTGTAAAGGAAGCCCTTGCCCGCATGGGTGGAGATATTTCAGTACGATCAGTTTACGGACAGGGCACCACATTTCGTATACATGTGCCCAACTTGCATTAGGGGAACTAATGCAGTGCTGTTACATTTTCATTCCTAACTTTACCATTCCCTTTGCCATATATTTTTGTTGATAATTACCATAAATGAATAAATACTTTTTTTATATAATATTGATGCTTGTTTGTGCAAATTGCAGAAATACACGCACACAGCAAGTTGCCGAATCGGCTACAAATCAATCCATTAATTTTATAGAAAATGACTGGGTCAAAGCACAGACATTAGCAAAGCAATCCAATAAATTGATATTTATAGATGTGTATGCTACATGGTGTGGCCCCTGCACTCAACTCAAAAAAACTACATTTAGAAATCCAAAAGTTTCTGAATTTTTTAATTCAAATTTTATCAATTTATCCATAGATGCAGAAAAGGGTATTGGCCCTCAAATATCATCGGCCTATGGTGTTGCGGCCTACCCTACCCTCTTATTTGTAAAGCCAGATGGCAAATCAGTATTATATGCCGAAGGTTTTATGCCATCAGACTATTTGATAGACCTCGGCAAGCAGGCGCTACAATCAAACTAAGCACAGATGCAGTCCATTTCTAATCAAAAAAAAGGGCACTGCAATAGATGCGTTGACCTGCATACCTATTTTTTCAATAGCCCAATCTATAATAGATTTTAAAGATATCAGTCTGCAATCTGCTATTGAATTATCTGTAGCAACCAAGAAGCCGTTAATGCTTCTGTGTCATGCAGATTGGTGTACAGATTTTAATAATATGAAGCAAAATATTCTTCCCACTAAATCGGTGGTAGAATACTTCAACAATAATTTTATTTGTATAACAAAAGATATGGAAAAAGCAGATGGCATTGCTATATGCAATGAGTAACAAGTTGACGCTTATCCAAGCTTTGTATTTTTGATATAAAAGGTATGACGACATACCAAATAACAGGAGAGTTTACTGCATCTGCCCTCATGGAAGAAGTGAAAAATTCCATTATCCAAACCAAGTAATGGCCCACCTTCAAAAATCGTTGCGCAGCAAATATTCAAATTGCGGAATTTATCCGTGAGTTGTGCCGATATTGCTCATCAGTATTTTACTGCAAACGCCCACCAGTACTGGCTTTCAGAACCTGCATGGCGTATTGCTTCTAATTGTATATGGAATGTATCAGATTCAATTTTTCAATTCATCATTACCGATCAACAGGGTTTCATAAACCTTACTTAAAAACAAAGAGTGGAGCGAAAGATTTTTTACCACCAAAGCTTTTTTTGATTCAATACTCCATGCATCAGACTCTGTCAAATATATTCAAAATAAACCATTTTTAATTTGCCTTACAGGTTCATATTTGCATATAGGTTTTATATAACGCTATGAACAATTTTTGATATTTTCATTACGTACATTTGCACGAAATTACTACCATGTACGTAGAGCAATTATATACCAACTGTCTGAGCGAGGCAGCATATTACATAGAGAGCAATGGAGAAGCAGCCATCATTGATCCATTAAGAGATATAGAAGTTTACATTGAAAAAGCGAAACAGCGTAATGCTACTATCAAATATATTTTCGAAACACATTTTCATGCAGATTTTGTAAGTGGGCATCTTGATTTACACAAAGCAACAGGAGCCCCTATTGTTTATGGACCAGAAACCAATGCAGGATTTGACATGTATCTTTCAAAAGATGGAGAAAAATTCAAAATAGGTAATCTTCAGATGGAAGTATTGCACACACCGGGCCATACGATGGAAAGCACCTGTTATTTATTAAAAGATGAAACTGGAAAAGACTATGCAGTATTTACCGGAGATACATTGTTTGTAGGAGATGTGGGCCGCCCTGACCTGGCACAGAAAGCAAATGAAATAACCATGAAGGATTTAGCAGGTATGATGTATGATAGTTTACAACAAAAGATTATGCCCTTGGCAGATCATGTTATTGTATATCCTGCTCATGGCCCGGGAAGTAGTTGTGGCAAAAATTTAGGACCAAATACACATAGTACAATTGGCAAAGAAAAAGACGAAAATTATGCGCTACAGGCCAGCTCTAAACAGGACTTTGTTACGGCAGTAACAGATGGGCTTGGAGCACCCCCGCAATATTTTCCTATCAATGCCCAAATTAATAAAAATGGCTATGAAAGCTTAGCATCTGTTTTACAAAAAGGCCTTACTCCTATTGGTATTGATGATGTAAAAATACTTAGTAGCAAGCAGGAAGTGATATTATTAGACACCCGCAAAGCAGCCATTTTTACACAAGGCTTTGTGCCGGGCTCCATAAGTATTGGTTTGGAAGGAAGATTTGCAGAATGGGCGGGTAGTTTATTACCTTTTGACAAAACTATTCTCCTCATTACAGAAGTAGGCATGGAGAAAGAATCTGTTGTAAGATTAGCCAGAGTTGGGTTTGATAAATTTGCTGGTCATCTTGCAGGTGGGTTTGAAGCATGGAAAAACAATGGCGAAGTCGTTGACATGATTATTGATATAGACGCCTCCGAGTTAGCCATGGATATAAAGTATGATGAAAAAATAATGGTATTGGATGTAAGAAAAGAAAATGAATTTGCTGATGGACATATTGCTGATGCAATAAATGTTCCATTAAATAGCCTTACAGATCCTGCAGCATATACAGATATTGAAGATGGAGATAATGTGTATGTGCACTGTGCAGGTGGCTACAGAAGTGTGATTGCTGCGTCCATGATGAAGAGGCAAGGCATACATAATATTCGCAATGTATTAGGTGGCTGGTCTGCCATAAAAGAATTGGATGGTATTGACATTGAAAAGACTACAAGTGCTTTAAACAAATAGCAGGTGCCTTTATGATCAATCCAAATAAATACCTTATCAATAAGAATTTTATTTTAGCTATAATATTGGTTTTAGGTGGCTTTCTATTTTATAGTCTTATTGAATTTTTTAGTGCATTTTTAGGTGCCATCATTTTTTATGTACTCAGCAAGCCTTTTATCAACCTGCTCATCAAGAAAAAATGGCCACGGGGTCTCATTGCAGCATTGGTTATCATTATTAGTTTTTTTATCATCCTTCTACCCATTACAGTTATGGTTTCTTTGGTGCTTAATAAAATTTCTGGCATTACCACAAATCCGGAAATGATAATGGGTTTATTAAAAAATATAGACCATCAAATTCAACTAAAATATAATATTGAAATACTAAGCGATAAAACACTCAGCAGTTTGCAAGCTTATGCTACCACGGCAGTATCTGCAATCGTAAATCAAAGTTTTGGATTTTTGGCCACCATGGCCATGATGTATTTTTTTCTGTACTTCATGATTGTTAATGTAAATAGATTGGAAGCCGGTGCTGTTGTTTATCTGCCCTTTCGGAGGGATAAAATTTATCTGTTTGGCAATGAATTGGTAGCACAAACATTTGGCAATGCAGTGGGCATTCCTGTAATTGCTGTAGCACAAGGATTGTGTGGATACATAGGCTATCTGATAGGTGGAGTACCTGATGCTGCTTTTTGGGGTGTAATTACAGGTTTTGCATCTGTAATACCGATAGTAGGTACTGGGCTTGCTTACGTTCCTATTACTATTTCCCTTTTTGTAAATGGGCAAACTGGAGCAGGTGTTTTTACCGGACTTTGGTGTCTGATTGTGTTGGGTTCTATAGATAATATTATACGTTTTCTATTGGCCAAAAAAATGGCCAATGTGCATCCGGTCGTTACGGTACTTGGCGTTATAATAGGTGTAAAATATTTTGGTTTTACGGGGCTCATTTTTGGGCCTTTGGTCATTTCCTATTTTATATTGTTACTAAAAATTTACTACTGGGAAAATATGAATTATGCAAATGCAGCAAAAAAAGTACAACGCAAAAAATCAGTATTAAAGGTAAAAGCATTTGAATCAAGAAAAAAATAAGATGTTTATTATTACTTTATATCGAAATGGAAGGCTTCAAATTTTAGCTTTTTCAAATAGATATGAATAAAAATACAACTAAATTTTGTAGCTTAGATATTCCATAAAATCCTACAACATCATTCACTTAAATATTTCTTAATTTAAGATTGCTGTTTACATCAATTAGGCTTTGAAAGTGATGGAATTTTGTTTTTTTTTGTCAAAATAACATGATGGACAAAAAGAGATAATATTGCAAAAATTTAAACACCATGAGATTTATCCCTGTATGCGTATTATTACTAATAGTACAATCAGCTATTAGTCAGGTTCAAAAAATAAAACCTGTTGAAAATTCAGTATTTGAGTTAGTGATGAAAACGGCCCCTGCCAAGTCCTTTGACAATGTGGCGGTCAGTGGAGAAAAAAGAAAAGCTCCCGAAAATGAGTCCTTACGTCTTCCCTTTAATAACTATGAAAAACAAACAAAAGCGGATAGATCAGTACAAAATACCTATGGTCGTTCGCTAAAAACTGCAGGATCACAAGTAAATATACTTGGCACACTGCCGGGCCTTGAAAGTGATGGTATAGAGCCAAGTGATAATACACTTACAGTTGGCAATAATCATATTATACAAATGGTTAATAGTGCCTCCACTTCCATGAGAATATGGGATAAGTCTGGCAATTTATTAGCAGGAAATATAAACATAACTTCGCTTGTAGGCACCAATTTGGGAGACCCAAATATTATTTACGACTATGAAGCAGACAGGTATGTATTTTTAGTAATTGGTGGTAGCCTTACCAGAGCAAATATTACAATTTGTATATCTGAAACTAATGATCCATTGGGTAATTGGTTAATATATAAAGTAAAAGCAGGAGGCCTGTTTTCACCTTTATTTCCCGATTATCCAAAACTTGGTGTTTGGGGAAATGCATATATAGTAACCACGAATGCATCAGGCCCTAACATATATGCTATCAATAGAGATTCAATGATTGCAGGTGCTACCACTACGGCTTCAAAGCTATTCAAATTGACTGATTTTCCAGGAGGTGGTGTACAGACAGCTTCTCCGGTTACTGTTATTGGACAAAATGGAGTTGCAGCAAACTCACCTGCTGTTGTACTAAGACCCTTTGATGCTGCATGGACGTCCAGCACAACTGATGTGGATGTATTGGAAATCTATACACTACAAATTGATTGGGATAATGAAGCAAACAATTCAATTTCTGCTCCGCTAAAACTTCCTACTTCTGAGTATGATTTTCGGTTATGTTCAGACGATTTCAATGCAAGTACATGTATTCCCCAAAAAGGAGTTGGCCAAAAGTTAGATGCTTTGGGCGGTATTATTTATGACAAATCTCAATATAGAAATTTTGGTTCTTATGAATCAATAGTATGCACACACATGACTGATGGACGTAATAATGGTATTGCAAGTGCAAGATGGTATGAATTAAGACGTACTGGAGGTGATTGGGAAATTTTCCAACAGGGCACTTATGCACCGGAAGATGGTACTCATCGTTTCCTATCAGGCATCTCTATAAATGACAAGGGCAGTATTGCATTAGGGTACAATATATCTTCAGCTGATGTTTATCCTGACATAGCGCTTACAGCCAGAAAAAATGACGATCCTTCGGGAGTTATGACTGCTCTTGAAACTACCATGCAGTTTGGCGCAGGCGGACAAACTTCTTCTAACCGCTATGGTGATTATAACGGTATGGTCTGTGATCCTGTAGATGGCAGCTTTTGGTTTACGGCAAACTATACGCCTTTTACAAGAAATTGGGTTACTTCAGTTGTTCATTTTGAAGTACAGGACGAGGTAATGCCTGTTACACTTTTAGATTTTCGTTTATCGGCCTTAGATAAAACTGTTGGCCTTATTTGGAGTACAACACAGGAAATAAATAATGATCATTTTGAAATAGAAAGGAGCATTGATGGCATTAAGTTTGCCAACATAGGCAAAGTGGCTGCAATAGCCTTATCGTCCACCATAAATAATTATTCCTTCTCTGACAAATTACCTGTAAAAGGTACTGGTTATTATCGTTTAAAGCAAGTCGATAAGGATGGCAAATATGCTTACTCAAGTGTGAAGCAAGTGTATTTTAATGGCACAAAAACTTCAACAGTATTGTATCCAAATCCTGCTAAGAATATTGTAAATCTTGAATTTGAAGCATCCAAATCATCAGTAGAAAACTTAATAATAACAAACCTTTCTGGTGTTAAAGTTCAAAGTATAAAGATAAATATTTTAGAGGGTTATAACAAAACAAGCATTCCTTTAAATGGCCAACTTGCAAATGGCCAATACTGGATACAGTTTTCAGTTGACAATATTGAACAGAAACTTAAGTTGATTGTACAACATTAAATGAATTAAATCCATTTTATCAGTTGAAAATTATTCAAGTTTCAACTGCAAGTAGATTTTTAAAGATGAAACTAAAAAGAGGCTGTCATATAGACGGCCTCTTTGATTATCTGCATTTCTCACACAAATAAAGAAATCATTTTTTTGTGCATATTATATCCTTTGTATTGGATATAAAACTATATGGGTTTGTATATACTTAACTCCAAATGGAATGCCTACGTGGTCGTATCTCTTTTTTACGTTTTTGAATATCCCATAGTTCAGCAGCACTGAATTGCTTTGGGCTTTTTTCAAAACCATTGCGGGCATTGGTCTGATTATTACCCATTGATAATCTTTCGGATGATTCTTGTTCTACACTTGCGTTAGAACGGCTTTCATTGTTCGTCATACTTTTACTTTTAATTGTTCAATAAATAGTTTTGACAGGCAATTGTTAATCACGAATACATAGAACATGTATTGTGGTAGCTCCTAAGTGAATCTGATCATTTTCTTTAAGGACGGGGCAAAGATAACTAACACAGCAAGCGAAAACAAGCATTTGGGATAAATCATTGTTAAAACAGCTAAAAGAATTTTATAAAAGGAAATAACAAAGGATTGTGGGAAATTTCAATCCTCCGTTATCTGATGTGATATAATACCGGAAATTTTTGAGAATAGATGTTGTGGTTTATAGGTACGCCAATTTTCAACATTGAGCAATGGCAAAATATAATGAAGTTTTCTTTGCTCAAAATCATATCTGGCTGTTTCACTCATATTGAGCATTACCATCCAACCTCTATTATCCACCATTTCTTCGAGCCATTCTTCATAATAATCTTTATCGCCACTATGAAAGTTTAAAACATTTTCAGCAATGAGTATAAAATGATAAATTCCTGCTTTCATTAGTGGGTCTAACACCACTTGTTTTAAAGTCATGATATCATTCTCAATAGCATCATTCCACTCTCCTATTAATTCAATGACACAATAACTTTGCTCATAATCTACTATCAACATTTTAAGATAGAGTGTCCTGCTTCCAAAGTCATCCCACTGGGGATGAATAAAATAATTATATACTGTTTGTGTAAATTCAAATTCACTGTATTGCCGCTCAAAAAAAGGGCTTTTAGGATCAGCCTCTGCTGTATAGAGATACCTCCAATTATAATATGGTTCTAACTCATGCACCTGTTATAAATTCAATTTTAAAAACATTAAAAAATGCAAAATTATCATATACATTTCATGAAATAAAGATAAAATATTTGGGTTCAATCTTTTTGCATAGTTGATTTACAATACAACTTTTTATATAGTATTGTAGTAGAAAATTATTGAATAATTTTTTTAATGCTGTTGGCATCTTCCATAAAATGCTGCAATGCCTTATTATCATTTTTTTCTAATGCCGCTTTAAATAGGGATAGCTGATGAATATGCTCTTCCAGTACATCTAACACATTTGCTTTATTCTGCATAAAGATAGGAAGCCACATAGCAGGATTACTTTTTGCCAACCTTACAGTACTTTCAAAACCAGCACTGGCCATTTCGAAAATAGCCTGTTCTTCTGTTTCTTTTTGTAATACTGTATTTGCCAAGGCAAAGGAAGTAATATGAGAAATATGACTCACATAAGCTGCATGAATATCATGCTGAGCAGCGTCCATCATTAAAATATGCATACCCATCTTTTTATACATTCCTGAAACAACGGTTAGGGCATCGGCATCTGTATCCGCAGCATTACAAATTACACATGCTTTGTTTTCAAATGCAGTGCGAACGGCAGATTGTGGACCATTATACTCAGTACCCCACATGGGATGAGCCGCCACATATCTTCCTCTTTTCGGATGATTTTTTACCGAGGCTATCAATCCTTCTTTTGTACTGCCGGCATCTGTTACCACCTGATTCATTACTAAGTCTAGTACTTTTGGTAATAACTGATGCAATACATCTACTGGCACAGCAAGTATGATTAAATCACTTTGAGCTATTGCTTCTTCCAACGGTAAAATTAAATCTACTAATTCACGCTCTATAGCAATGGCGGCATGTGTTTCATTGGGCTCAACACCTATCAGTGCAGCAGCAATTTTTTTCTCATGCAATTGAATGGCTAATGATCCTCCTATTAAACCAACACCTACAATAGCTACCCTTTTTCTTTCCATATTATTTGCTTATTTTATATTGGATACTTTAATCTGATTCAATGCCTGCTTGATTATTGCTTCATTGCTACATAAACTTACACGCACATATCCTTTGCCATTTTTGCCAAAAATGCCACCGGGTGTTATAAATACATTGCAGTTATACAGCAATGCATCACTCAAGGCAAATCCATCTTTGTATGCTATAGGAATTTTGGCCCATACAAATAATCCATTTTGGGTTTTACTATAAGTGCAGCCAATAGAATCTAATAGTTGATATACATATTCTCTTCTCTGTTTATATATTGCGTTTAGCTGAAAAAACCACTCTTCGTCTTTAGACAATGCTGCTGCTGCGGCATACTGTATGGGTAAAAACATACCGCTGTCCATATTACTTTTAAAAGTGAGTACATCACTTATATGTTGTGCAGATGCCATCAGCATACCCACTCTCCAGCCTGCCATATTATGACTCTTACTGAGTGAATTTAATTCAAGTACATAATCGATGGCACCCGGCAGGGACAACATACTCAATGGCTTTTCATTTAGAATAAAACTATAAGGATTATCATTACAAACCAATAAGTGATGCTGCTGTGCAAATGCAAGAATGTGCTCAAATAATTCAATAGAACCTGACTGCCCTGTAGGCATGTGTGGATAGTTTACAAAAAGTAATTTTGTATGTTGACTTATCAATTTTGATAGTGCTTCAAAATCGGGCTCCCAATTATTTTCTTCAACTAATGGATAATAAACTGGTACACCACCGGCTAGGTTTACAGCACTATTATAGGTAGGATAGCCTGGGTCTGGCACAAGTACTTCATCGCCAGGATTTAGATAGGTCATACAAATATGCATGATACCTTCTTTGCTACCCATCAATGGCAATACTTCTGTATCAGCATTGATATGCACCCCATACCATTTTGCATAAAAATCGACCATTGCTTTTCTTAGTACCGGTAGGCCTTTGTAGCTTTGATAACCATGTGCATGAGCTGCATTGCTATGTAGCTGCAATGCCTGTATTACATCCTCCGAAGGAGACATATCCGGACTTCCTATCCCTAGATTTATTATTTGTTTTCCAGATTGACGAAGTTGCTCAATTTCTCTGATCTTTTGTGAAAAATAATACTCTTCAATTCCTGCTAATCGATTACTTACTTTCATGCTGATGTTTGATTTTTTAACCTTAATTTCTTCTTACCATTTTCATATATACCATATACCCTGATTGACTCTGTATGTGCACTCATATCAGTCAATGCCTTTTCAAACTGACGTATATCATCAAACTCCATATCTGCATGAAAGCGATAGCTGAATTGAGAACCGGGTATCGGAAAACTTTGTAACTTACTCAAGTTGATATCCGCATCAGCAATCATATTGAGCACTTTGGCAAGACTTCCTTTACTATGATCTGTTTGAAAACACAAAGAAGCTTTTGTAGCATCTGCGGTTGTGGTTTGCTGTTTTTGCAACACTAAAAATCTGGTATAATTATTTTTCATAGTTTGAATGGATGGTGCCAAAATATCAAGCCCATAAAGTTCTGCTGCAAGTGTACTGCCTATAGCTGCAATATGCTTACTTCTGTGCTGATGTATAAGCTTTGCTGAAAGTGCGGTGTCTTCTGATTCTACTAATTTCCATTTGTACAATTCCAGGTATTGTAAACACTGCTGTAATGCCATGTGGTGAGAGTGTACTTCTTTTAAATCATTTAAGGTTACGCCTTTGTTGGCAATAAGATTTTGATTGATTTGCAAATAGATTTCTCCGGCAATAAATAATTTACTCCTGTGCAGTTGATTATAGTTTGGTAGAATGCTTCCGGCTATTGAATTTTCAATGGCCATGAGGCCAAATGTGCAAGCCCCCGACTGTGTAGTATTAATTACATCCTGAAAACTAATGCAGGGTAAAACATGCGCTTTTCTTCCAAAATATTTTGTAGCAGCTACATGATGAAAACTTCCTTCAAAGCCTTGAATGGCAATAGTTGTATGCTCCATAGTCATAAAAAAATCCCGGCGTTTGCCGGGATTCATTTGTTATAAAAAATTAATTATTTCTGTACTAACAAAAGCATTCCCGGCTTCTTATTAAAATAGAAGTAATAATAAAAACAGAATGCATTTGTGATAAATAACATATCGCAAAAATATGTTTCAGACTTTCTTAGCCAAATTTTTATACATTATAGAAAGCTACTTCAGACCCATATCTGTAATGATACCTTTGATTCGCTCTCTTAAAAATTGTTCTACCCTTTCATACGCAGCGGTTTCTGCCAATGCAGTATGGACACTGAAGTAAAATTTAATTTTTGGCTCAGTGCCACTTGGTCGAGCAGATATTTTAGATCCATCCTCAAGTATAAACTGCAACACATTACTCTTCGGCAATTGTATGGTCCAATTGTCGCCGGTTTTCATATTGCGACCAGATTGTAATTGATAATCTAACAGCTGTACTACATCACTACCATTGATGCTGGAAGGAGGATTATCCCTATATTGTTGCATCATTTCAGCTATTTCTTCCTGACCCCTCATTCCTTTTTTTGTAATGCTGATAAGGTCTTCCAGATAGAATCCATATTGTGCATAAAGTTCGATAAGTTTTGAATAAAGTGTTTTGCCTTCATTTTTTACAAATGCAGCCATTTCACATAAAAACGCTACAGCACTTACTGCATCTTTGTCCCTGAGCCTATCTCCAATCATAAGGCCAAAACTTTCCTCACCGCCAATGATATAATTTTCTTTTCCTTCCTTTTCTTTTATGAGCTCTGCAATCCACTTAAATCCGGTCAATACATTGTAGCAGGCCAATCCATTTGCAGCAGCTATTTTATCAATCATTTCGGTTGTTACAATTGTTTTTATAACCATATCATTGGGCTGGGCTACTCCTTTAGCCCGGCGTGCTTCCATCATGTAGGCACAAGCCAGGACAGCAGTTTGATTTCCATTCATCAGCACCCATTCACCCCTATTATTTTTAACGCCAATACCAACCCTATCAGCATCAGGGTCTGTACCCAGCAGAATATCAGCGTTAATACTTTTGGCTTTTTGCAAACCAAGACTCATTGTTTCTTTTTCTTCCGGATTTGGATAATGAACCGTAGGAAAATTACCGTCCGGTGTAGCTTGCTCTTCTACAATAGTAATATCGGTAAATCCAAATTGCCTTAATGTTTCAGGTACTAAGGTAATGCCAGTGCCATGTATGGGCGTATAGACAATTTTTAAATCATGCTGCTTTGCAATAATATCAGGATATACACTCAGTCCTTTTACCATTTTAATATATGCCTTATCCATTTCCACACCTAATACTTGAATTCGGCTTTCACCGCCTGTCCATTGTACATTATCTATACTTTGAATGGCTTCTACTTCTGCTATCACATTTTTATCATGTGGTGGCACCAGTTGACCACCGTCATTCCAGTATGCCTTGTATCCATTATACTCCTTTGGATTGTGACTGGCAGTGCATACCACACCTGCTTGACAACCTAAATGCCGAATACTAAAACTCAACTCTGGTGTGGGCCTCAGTGATTCAAACAGATATACTTCAAAACCATTGGATGCAAATACAGCAGCAGTTGTTTCTGCAAAAAATCGACTATTGTTTCTACTATCATGGGCAATGCACACCTTGACTGGTGCATCCCCATAGGTCTTTTTTAAATAATTTGAAAAACCCTGAGTAGCCATACCTACAGTATATTTATTCATTCTGTTTGTGCCTACACCCATTATCCCTCTCAACCCGCCTGTGCCAAACTCTAAGTTCTTATAAAAACATTCTTCCAATTCATTCGGTTCATCTTGCTGCAGCCGCTTGATTTCACTTTTGGTATCATCATCAAATTGACCCATTAGCCAGTTATTAACTCTTGCAGAAGTAAATGTATCCATAACTTTTTTTTTGCTGCGCAATGATAATTAAAACTCACATACTATGATGGGATATTACCTTATCAAAATGCAAGTACCGATCTTATCATAATTTTTTTTCCAAGCGTTTTTTAAAATAACCTATTCTAATAAATGAACAGTTTGATAGAGAATAATTTGCAGAAAATGATTGTGCAAATATGACCACCATAATAAGTCATAAAACTTTATCATCAATCTCCATAATATTCATCTTCATCATAGGCATAATTATCATCAAAAAAATATGCCCCACTTCTATGCTCCATGATCATAAGTTTTTTAAGTTCTTTTTCAAACTGTTCTAATGCGGGCCTTTCATCACCAAGTTTTTTATCGGTATTTAGAGTAAAATCATTGTTACTGTTGATGAGCTTTGTATCAGCCGGCTGTATGCCACTAATACCAATCTGCCAATCTTCATCATCTTTCATTTTATACTTAAAGAAGTAAACCCAACCTTTTGACCTTTTACTCTCTACATATTTTTTGCCGACTAATTCAATCGCTTCAAACTTATCTGCATTTGTACTGTACAATAATGCAGACCTTGCTACCATTATTTGATCCTTACTGTTTGATGGGTATAACTTTTCTAATTTTTTGTCTTCAAGATTTTTGAGTAACTCATACCTGTATTTATCTTTTGCTGCTATGCTACTCCATACAGAATCCGCCACTTGAAAACCATTTGCAGCCAAAAGCGCAGCTGTTTGAATTTGCGCAGCAGTATCTCTGCCCGTTAGTAATTTTTGATACATTTTTGACAACTCTGGATTTTCCTTGTAAAAAGGAATTAAGAGCCTTGCATACAAATCAATATCATTATAATTCTGAGAACCGCCGCTGTAACTGTCCACATAATCTACCTCCTCATCTGCAGGATCATTTTCAAGTTGTATTTCTTTCTCCATCAAACGCTCCTCATTATTCTGATGTTTTTTCATCTCTATTTTGGCATCAATCCAAATGGGATTATACTGATCTTTATAATCTGCTGCTTTTATGTATCCACTATCTACCAAAGTGGCCAACAATTCAAGAACGCCTCGCTTATAATCTTGAATACCTGAAAGCTGCATTATTTCCGGGAATAAGGTGCGTGCAAGTGACAGACTATCATTCATGCTTTCAAAGAAACTGGTATAGTCATAACTACTATTAAACACTGGTGGGTCCTGTAATATTAATTTTTTTAAGACCTCAAATGATGATTTGGTTTTCAGTCTAACTAATGCATCAAACACTTCATTTTGGAAATACGCGGTATCAGCAGTTTGCGCATAAATGGTTTGTAATTTTTTTACTACTTCATCACTACTGCTGCTATCATTTATATAACCCAGCTCTTTAATGAATGAGCTTTTCAGTTCAAAATAATCCTTCTCCCCATATTTTAAACCACTGATAAATTTTGCAATGCGTTCAACCCCATCTTTACCATAAAAAATATTACTCAGAGAAGCCCTTGCCTTTTTCTTTATCAATGTATCTGTACTATATAAATGCGCAAAAAAGCTGTCTAATTTTGGCTCAAACACGCCTGGTTTTTTCTTATTGCCGATAGGCATAAAACTATTAAATACCTCATTAAGAAATTGATTATTGATATTATTACTATCTCTTATGGCAATAACGCTGTAGAGCTTATTTTCATGGAGTAATTTGAGCACTTCATACCTACGTACTGTATTGGTATCGGCCCATACTAATTTATATCCCACTGTGGTGGGTGTACGTTGTATCCATTCTTTTGATCGAAGCACCCAGTCTTCCGAAAAACTTTCTTCTTCTAATTCATTTTTCCAAAATGTGGCGGAATCCTTTGATTGAAAATATATAGGATATTCATTGGTTGAAATTAAAAGTTCATCACCTGTGCTATCATTGAATATTTTGGTATAACGATTATCTGCCCAATAGACATCTCCTTGTATTTTGCTGATGTATTCTTTATCATTGAGAATACGGGTTACTAAGGACGCTACAAATGAATCAATCTTGGGAACTGAGGATGATAGTATAGAATAACCCAACAAGGTATCCGTAAAAAGTTTTGACGCACCATACTGCTTTTCAGTAAATGTGAATGAAGGAAAGAAGCGTGTACTAAATTGAGATTTTTTTTCAGCTCTTTCACCAATTAAAAAATATTGATTTCCGTTTAGTATTGCCATTGTATTCATAAACCCCCCACCCTTTAATAAGTAGGTTGACTTTAAAGAAGGCATATTCTGAACGCTGCCTTTCTGACTACTGATTTCTTTTTCTATACAATCTGATGCCATGAAACTTTCAGTTATCAATCTTACATCAAAACTGTCTTCTTCCAAAAAATTGTAATTATATAAATTCTTCTTCCAAACAAAATAGCCATTGCCTGTAGCTTCATCATAAGCCTCATATTCCCATCTATCATTTTCATCTTTTTGAATTGTATTACAGGATATATCTGCTTGATGTGGCATGTCTATTTTAAACCCGGATTGGTTCGTTGTAAAACTGCTCCACTCCTGCTTGGATGCGGGTTTTATGTAGATAGAATTAAAAAACTTTGTAGCCTCTTCACCCTCCACATAGTTTCCGGTTCCGCTCATTTTAAAAACAATAATTTCAAATGGAGTTACAATGATTTGATAACGCTGTACATCTCCACGCCTTGTTTTATTGCTGATATCAAAACCAGGATAACCGTTTGTAACGATTTCCTTTTTTGATAATATTTTTCCCGGAATATTTTCATACAGAAGGCTGTCAATTTTTTCCATTACATCCAGTGGTTTCTGGCCGAGAAGCACCCCATTCGTTTTTACACGAGTTACCATATAGTATGAGCCATTTTCCATATCGGCATACTGCCACAATGGGTTTTTACTTTCAAAGCTGTTGTTTAATTTATACAGCTTACCGGGCATTTGTACTTTTATAAATCCATCATCAGTGCCCTCTTCGTGAAAGCTCACAGGCACAACCATTTTATCAACAGTCTCTTTCATTGCAGCATCACGGTCCTGCATAAAAATTGGCCTCAGTTTATAACCTTTTTTGCGAAGCAATTCTATTACACCTCTACTACCAGGTAAATGTGCAGCACCCACCCCAGTAAAAAGGGATAATTTTTTTAGAAGAGAATCAATAGATGCTGCTTGAATTTCGTTTCTCTTATACAGAAAAAGCTCTGTGTATGCCGGAGAATTATTTTCAAACTGATTAAGGGAATCTAAAGCATCTAAATCTCCTTTTCGATACGCTTCTTTTATTTTTTTCTGGATATCAAATGCACTTTCCCCGTCTGTATCTTTTGTTTTTACATTTTTCTCTTTTACTGATGCCACATATGCATCTGTGAGTATAATTTGTGTGGTTTTGTAATCCTCCACGCCACCTGCTAACTTACCATATTTGCGCCCTGTTTGATAAATGTATAAATCTAAGTAGGTGTCTTCTTCATAATCTTGATTTGCAGCTACGCTGCGATAAAGTAACCCATTAATTTGCTGTGGTTTACTGGTGAGGGCTTCTTCTAAATTTTCATAATAATATTTTAATTGAAAGGAATGTTCATTCAAAAAATCACCAGCATATTGTTGCAAATAATATTTGCCATAATCCTTTTGAGCAGCATCTATTTCCATCATGTCGTCCTGCCAGTTTTGAGGATTTAATTCCAAAGCAACCATATCTACAGATTGCATAGCATTATAGAATGAATCACTTAGATTAAATGCCAATTTCATGCTAACATGCATGGTACCAAAAAGATAAGAAGGTTTTTTTAAACCGTTGCCGGTTATTTCCCAAAACACACTGGGGTATTTTCCCTGTGGTTTGCCGATTGTTGTTTTTACTTTTTGGGCTTGGGTATGGCTGATGTTTACAGCACACATTGAAATTGCAAGGATTAGGTATTTGTACATTTAAAATTTTTTACAAATGCAATTATAAGTTGCTGTATGTAAATAAAAAATTTACGTGTAGGATATAATTAATCATCTCAATGTTACCTATTACATTTGGTGCACAATTATGAAGGTTCAACAGTACAAAACTTCCAATCTATTTTTCATTGCCACAGGCATTATACTGGCTTTTTTTATCTATTATCTTAATCCATTTCATTTGGAATTAATAGCCTCAAAAGCAGTAGCAGCAGCTATTCTTATGATATTTTGGTGGATATCAGAAGCACTACCCATGCCTGTGGTTGCACTAACTCCGGTAGTGCTGCATCCCATGCTTGGGCTTAGCACCATTGAAGAAACCACAAAAGCATATAGCAACCCTGTTATATTTCTTTTTATGGGAGGATTTATGCTTGGCCTTGCAATAGAAAAATGGAATGTGCACAAAAGAATTGCTTTAAATATTCTACATCGTACAGGTGCCGGTGGCAATAAAATTATTTTAGGCTTCATCATAGCAACCGCTTTTCTGAGTATGTGGCTGAGCAATACAGCTACAACCATGATGATGTTTCCCATTGCCGCCAGCGTTATAGCAGTGGTAAGAGATCATAGCACGCTAACAAAGGGGTATCGTAATTTTGCATTATCGCTGATGCTGGTTATTGCTTATGCCAGTAATATAGGTGGCATGGCTACACTTATTGGCACTCCACCCAATGTAGCTTTTGCAGCATTTATTGAAAAAAAATATGGCTACAATATTCAGTTTGTTGATTGGCTACAGCTTTGCCTACCCATGGTGGTATTCTTATTGTTTGCACTTTATTTTGTACTCACAAAACTTCTTTTTAAAAATGATATAACGCACAGTGAAGCCGCTCAGATATACATAAACAAAGAGTTGCAGGCCTTAGGCCCCATGTCCAACGCTGAAAAAAAAGTACTTACTATATTTATTTTGACCGCATTGTTATGGATACTAAAAGATGTATTAATAACCATATTGCCATTCAAGTTAGATGATAATATGATTGCAATTTTTGGTGCAATAGCGCTATTTGCAATGCCTGTAAATAAGCATGAAAATGGCCAAAAAACACAGCTGCTAAACTGGTCAGATACCAGTAAAATGGCTTGGGGTATATTACTTCTATTTGGAGGAGGCATTGCATTAGCAAGCTCTTTAGAGCACTCTGGTGTAATGGAAAAACTGGGACATAGTCTTTCAGCTTATACAAACCAACCAACTTGGCTTCTCATCTGTATAGTGGTTACTTTATCCATTTTTTTAAGTGAAGTGATGAGCAATGTGGCACAGGTAATTATACTGGCTCCTGTGCTTGCTGCATTAGCGGATAATATGGGTGCTGACCCACTCCTGCTAGGCATACCAATGACACTCGCTGCAAGTGCTGCTTCTATGCTGCCAATGGGAACGCCACCAAATTCAATAGTTTTTGGTAGTGGTCATATAAGCCTGCGGCAAATGTTGAAAGCAGGATTTGTTCTAAATCTTATTTGTGTATTGCTGATAACCCTATTCGGGTCTTTTGTATTACCGCATATTATGCAGGTTTTAAAATAATGCATACATCGTTTATGGATACAAACGAAGTGGCAATACGAACTCCACCACATTTCTATTTTCGTTGTGGTTTGCATAATTTAAGAGATAGCTGTACCTTATACCAAAGCTTATATCCTGTTGATTAAACCATCTTGTATCAAAAAATAATTCGGCACCCACAGTTTTATAAGAAAGTAACCTACTGGTTCGTTTGTTCCTTGCTTTTGTGCTTTCAGCAAATAAATTCAACCTTGTTCTATTCAAAAAAAACAGTTGTCCAAAACCCCAATCAGGATAAAATAGAGGAAGCTGATAATTGACCCCAAACCTACTCATGCGTGGATAGTCAATAGCATTATAACCTCTGCTAAATGGAAATACATTCGTAAAGAAATAATTTTTCAAAGTATCTCTACGTTGATAGGCAAGGTTAAAAGCAAGACTATGCGTTTTGAGGATTCCAGGCAAATACAGATTAGTAAAAAAGGTAAAATTGTTAGCAGGTATATTCACGGCATGCCTGCTACGTGCAGTAAAAGTAAAACCCAATCTTGGCAGTACTTGTTGCTTTGACCGCTGAGAAAAAACACTATACTGCAAAGTGTTGCTGGAGTAATAGACTGTACGATTATTAAAAAATATTTTTGAAAAATCATCATAAGATCTTTGATTAATATTTGCACTACTGCTTAGCGTAAGGTACTGATAAACTTTTCCCTTTGAAAAATTCAGCGGAAGCTGTAATCCTACAGCAGCGGCAGTTTCATTCCAACTGATTAAAGTATCCGGTGCTAATAAAACATTTCTATTGTATATATAAGATGCTGAAAAATAGGGCTGCAAAAAACTGCCGCCAAACACTCCGGTATATACACCCTGATGATATCCTTCATTGGCATTGTACAAGTAAGTAAGCTGACTTTGGAAAGTATTCAATACATTTTCACTATACAGGGTAAGCGAATATTCAGGTATGTCAAATGTGGGTAAGAGACTATGAAAATTAAACAGATTCGATGCTTTTTTATATTTGGTAGGAGTACCCAATTTATCGTTCGAAAGATCTGCGGCAATATCATAATTGGATAATTTAAAATTGCCTGCATATAATAATTTCAATGTGTCTCTGCCCATTTCCAAGGGCTGCCAATTTGCTTTTGTTTGTAATAATTTATACCCACCTTCGGTGAATGAGGAAGTAAGAATGGCTTCTTTATTGATTATAGCTGCCTGATACCTACTGAGCGGTCCGGAGGACAGAAAAAACATTTTTCCTGTTTGGATGTTTGCGGCACAAATTGCATCTCTTCCATTGTATGTACAAGAGTATGTTACAGTATCACCCTGTACGATTGGAAATCCAATAATATGATTGGCAAATGGGATGATATTTTTTTTAGCACCTGTTTCTATATTGATTTGTTGCAAAGCCATGAGCCCAGCAGCATTGCGTGCCACAACAATAATTGATGCATCATCAGCAGTAAATTTTGGATGGCTGTAAATGATACCCTGCTGTGCAGGAATTTTTTTTCCAACACTGCCATCATCGCTTATTAAAACTAAATTTGATTGTGTAAGATGCTCCATATCTACAGCAACAATTTTATTATCATGATGACTTATATCTGGTGAAAAATATTTTGTTTTAGTAATGATTGTTTTTTCTTTTTTGGTATCAATATCTAAGGTTTTGATAATGGTATATTCTCTATTGCCCCAGCGCACATCAGGTTGCCAAGCTGCATAAACAATTTGTCTATTATTATAGGAAAAATAATCATCAGCCGCTATATCTTTTATGGCTATCTTCTTTTCATAGCCATTCAGATTATTGAGTACAAACACAGGTATATCCTGCAATGTAGTTTTATAACTCACAAAAGTATCGGCATGCACCTGGTAGGGAAATCGATAATCCACAATTCTGTTATTTATTTCTGCCACAGGTGTTTGTACCCATTTATCAAAACTGGTATCCTGGCTACTCATTTCCTGCTGCCATATTGAGTTATAGTGTGATAAAGCCGCAGAAACAAACTGCTTGTAGTCAATATTTTTTACCTGTTTTAAAGATTTTTGCAAAGGATAAAAACTGTGCAGGCTGGATGCATCTTTTACCAAGGGAGTCCAAAAATCTTCACCATATTTTTCCATGCCATATAGTAAGAGTAAATAACCAAGTTGATAATGATCAGGGATATAATTTTTGAAACTTGTGTTTCTGAGTTGCATATAATTATAAGTCTTACCTGCAGCATACAAACTTTTATATCCATTGAAAAAAGAGGGGAGTCGGCCACGGCCTTGTTTTGTTAATCTTGTTTCATTATACACAGCATCTCCTTCAAAATACCAATTGGGAATAGCAGCGGCGTTAGCAGCACTACGTCCATATTCTCCTAAAAGTACACCTGCAATTTTAGCTGTACCTCTATTAAAAAAATTATACTGCTGCACATGTCTGTATTCATGTACGGACAATAAAGAAGACCAACTCTGGGAGCCCAACGAAAACGGGTCTTGTGGTGGCATCAAAAAATATTCACTACGCCAAGGCCCAAGACCTACATAACCATTTGAAATAATTCTGCCGGGCTGCAATACTATAGGGATTGATTTATGCTTACTATCTTTTTCAATCGGAAAATCATGTTGCACTTTAGATACCTCAAGTGCTACTTGCAAGGCAATGCTATCAATGCCTTTAGGGAAAATGACGGTAGTTGCATTACTATCAATTTTACTGAATGGAAAACGGGAGGGTATCCCACCAAAAATCTGTGCATGTATGCTATTGTTCAAACCAAAACAAAGCAGAACGTAGAGCATGAAAGCTTTGCTATTTGCAGGGAAATATGATATCATAATTAAGTTGTAAAATTAGGGTTTAGGCACCAAAGGGTTATTTTCTTTGAATAGGCAATTCATTTGGTATTAAAAAAATGAATAATAAACCATTAACCACAGTAATATTGGCGGATGAAAAAAGCTTTGGTGCAATTGCACATTGCAGTACTACTTTGGGGGTTTACAGGAGTCTTTGGAAAACTCATTCAATTAGATGCAGTATTATTGGTTTGGTGGCGTATGTTGATTACATCAATAAGTTTTTGGATGCTTTTTTTATTTCAGAAAAAATTACAAAAACCTAACGCAAAAGACATATTGGGGATTGCCGGAAATGGGATAATACTTGCTTTACATTGGGTTTGTTTTTACGCAAGCATAAAGATGGCCAATATATCCATAGCACTTACCTGTTTGGCTACTTCAGGATTATTTAGTGCATTGGTAGAACCACTATTTTTTAAGAAAAAAATTAATCCCCTCGAAATTGTTTTTGGAGGTTTAGCACTTGTAGGAGTGGGAATGATTTATTATGCTAACCTGCAATTTTCCATCGGCATTTATATTGGTTTGTTATCGGCTTTGCTAACAGTATTTGTATCTATCTTCAACAAAAAATTTACCCATATTTATGAAGCAAATACAATTGCGGTATATCAGATGACGGGAGGATTTGTTGGACTTTCAATACTACTTCCTATTTTTTATAGTGGAGGTTTGCCAACACAAATTTTCCCTGAAAACATGGACTGGTTATGGCTTTTGATATTATGCTGGGTTTGCACCATGCTCACTTTCTCATTATACATCAGGGCATTAAAAAAAGTATCTGCATTTACAACAAATCTCACATTTACACTTGAGCCTGTATATGGAATTGTACTTGCATTTCTCCTGTTTAGAGAGGATAGGTTGATGTCCACTTCTTTTTATTTTGGGTTATTGTTGATTCTGTTATCTGTTGTACTGGAGTTGGTCATGAAAATGAGGCAAGAGCATAAGAATGAATTATCTGTACTATATGAAAATACTTAGTTTATTTCAAAAATGCTTAAAAAAATAATATATAGCAATAGATCCAATAATATTTGTGCATAAATGAAAATGATTGTTTCAACATGGGTTGTAAATAAATACTGAACCTGATATATTTGCTCCATGCTAAGTATTCAACTAAATAAGCTTCAATTCGAAGGTACACATGGTGTACACCCAGAAGAAAAACTCACCGGTGGGAGATTTGAAGCGGATGTGGTGGTACAATTTGAGCCCCGCAATATTCCAATTCGATATATGGATGAAACTATTGATTATACCCGTATATATGATATCGTAAAATCAGTATTAGACGAACCAGCAGAATTGATTGAAACCCTTGCTACAGAAAGCGTACACCGATTGCTGAGTGCTTATGGAAACGCAGAATATGTTTCTGTTTCTGTACGAAAGTTAAATGCGCCCATTGAAGGTTTTAAGGGTGAAGTTGGTGCTCAATTTGAATGGAAGCGTCATAGTGGAAACCATAGCCGTAGGTAAAATTAATACGTTCCTATGAAATTATTCTTTCTACTCTTATTCACTTCTATGAGTCAAATAGCTATTGCTCAGTCCGTATCAGAGCTATTAAATCAGGCTATTGAAATTGAGAAAAAATTGGATGAACCGCTTGCTTTAGAGGCTTATAAAAAAGTACTTGAAATAGATGATAAAAATCTAAAAGCTTTGGTGAAGTGTGCAGAATATTGTTCATCAATTGGTGCTCGCCAAAAATCATTATCAGATCGAAAACCCTGGTACCTAAATGCACAGTCCTATGCATTACAAGCCATAAAAACATATCCCGATGCAGCAGAGGCAAATTATACGATGGCTCTTTGTGCCGGTAAACTCACCGAAACCGAAGACGAAAATAAAAAGATAGTAGAATATGTAAGGCAAGTAAAAATATATGGAGATAAAGCATTTGCATTAAATCCTAATGATGCCAAAACAAATTATATAATGGGCAAATGGCATTACCAGATGATTACTCTTTCATGGGTAAAAAAGACAGCAGTAAAGGCATTCTATGGTGGTTTGCCAGTGGCAACATTGGATAGTGCAATTAAATACATGGAGAAATGTAGGAGCTTGGATAAATATTTTGCACTAAACTATTTAGACCTAGCAAAAGCCTACAATCAAAATCGTGAACCTGCCAAAGCAATTGCCATTTTAAATCAATTGGTAAAATTGCCAACACGCTGCTATGACGATACGGCAATTAAAGAAGAGGGAAAGAAATTGTTAGAAAAATTAAGCTAAATATAAAACGATGGAATTGAAAGAACTTTTTGAACAGGCCATTGCCAATAGTAAATTATTATCTCAAAAACCGGATAACGAAACTTTATTAAAATTATATTCTTTATACAAACAAAGTACAGAAGGAGACAATGACAGCCAAGCACCTGCAAACCCGTTTGATTTTGTAGCAAAAGCAAAATACAATGCATGGTCTGCACTAAAAAGTATTTCAAAAGAAGAAGCTATGCAACAATATATAGATGTTGTAAACAAATTAAGGAGTTAAACAACACAAAACCCAACTCTGATCAAACATGTCCATGATAAGTCAATGTAATTTTTCTGTATTTGCATGAAAAAAATATTGAAAACAAAATAAAAGTCAGTTAATAATCTTAAAATCAGGGACACACTTTATTCATTTGAATTTCACTTCTTGATGAATAATAGTCAAAAGAGGTTCTGATTTAATTGAAAGAAAAATATTAACTATAGTCAAAAAAAAATCCCACCAATTGGTGGGATTCAGTTTTATACAAGAATTTCTTAATTACCTACTGCAGTAAGATCAATTGTATTACTACCACCAGTAGCAGGTTGTATGTTTTTATTCATACGACTCATAGACACATTACCAGACTCATTTAAGTATTTGATAATGGCATCCATTCTGCGGTCTGTAATGGCATATTTATCACTACCTGTTAAAGTAAGTGTACATACAGGGCTTGCATTCAATTGTGCAGCTACACTGTTTAGTAATGATTTTGCACTGCTGCTCAATGTAGAACTTCCTTTTGCAAACTGTATGCTTGGTAAAGCACCTACATTACATTTTGGAGTTACAACAATCTGCTTGCAGCATTCTGGATCTGGGCATTTACCAACACCATTAGCATCAACTGGGAAACAATGTTTTTGAGTCAATTTTTCTTGATCTTTACAATCAGGAACACCGTCACCATCAGTATCTAAAGTAACACCATGAGTATCAACAGGGCAACCCGCTGGCGTATTTGGCTCTAAGTCAAAATAATCGCAAACTCCATCACCATCACCATCAGCACATGGAGGAGGAACAATATTTAAGTGACGAGGGCTGTTCAACTCATTATACACATAGTTGTTTGGGTTAACCCACCAAAGTGGTTGGATAGCTTTATCAAAGTCACCTAAGTTAATGTTTAAACGTAAATGTGTAGCACTCCATGTATCTTTATTTTGACCTAATATAATACCGTCTAACTCATCCATAAAAGCGGTTGTCCACTTTTGCTCAATACCAATATTGATACGATCGGACAACTTACGAGAGTAACCAATACCATAGCTAAAGCCAGCACCTATTAATTGATTATCATCAAACCGACCGAAAACGTTCGTACGATTTTCAGAAGCAAACGCTGCGTTATTTTCATATTCTCCATCCAAGATGTTTTTGGCGGCGTCTCTTACATCTTTACGATTTTCGCCATTAAACTCAGCACCGTTGTAATTGTAGATATTGTCATTTCCATCAACCACATCAGCATCCACGTCAGCAGACCATCCATTGATACCAGTTAAGAGATACCAATCGGATTTTGGATTGCCACGATAAAAATTTAAATTATTCAAACTTACAAGCATTTCTAATGCAAGACGATGTGTTGCATTCTTATAATTCAATATGTAAGGTGTGAATTCCTGATCAGGATTTTGAGGATCTCTTTCACCATAAGCATTTTTCCATGGATTATAGTTATTTGATTTACCTTGATTATATGGTACATACCTTGTGGTAGTTTCGCCGTCTAATCCGTAATTGAAAGAACCTTCCCAAAGGCCCCTTAATGAAACAACATGACCTACAGCACGACGTAAAGACACAGATCCACCAAAACCAGGACGTGCCCAAACATCACCACCAGCTATCCAGTTAAGACCACCTGAAATACCCAACTCCCACATATTGCGAGGTCTTGCAGGATAAGGATTTTGATGATTTGAAAATTCTGTGTACTGAGTCATGTGTTTGGATGAAATCTTTGAAGAGTCATACACCCAGTTTGCATCGGTACCCTGAGCCATTGATAGCGTGTATCCAAATACTGCTAAGGCCAGAGATAAAATGGTTTTTTTGCTCACCATAACGTTTTTTTTAGTTTTAATTGTTTTCCTAAAATTTGAAGTTCTGTACAAATGTAATCACTGGCATGTAATATCCAAAAATTAATTTTATACAATTGATAAAATGTTTAATAAGTGTGAAATAGATTAATAATCTTAATCTCTATATTTTCAACTTATTTTGCGCAAAGATATAACTATCAAACACAAAATGAAAAAAAGCACCAAATTAATTGAACACAATATAATCGCATTTGAAGCATATTTTAGTCAGGCTGTCAAAAGCAGGGCTGCCTTATTGGATCATATTACAAAATATATTGTTAAGAGAAAGGGTAAGCAAATGCGACCCTTGTTTGTGATGCTTTCTGCAAGACTTGGTGGTGATATAAATGAACAAACATATAGAGCGGCGGCTTTAGTAGAGCTTTTACACACTGCCACTCTGGTGCATGATGATGTTGTAGATGAAGCTGACCAGCGCAGAGGATTTTTTTCGATCAATGCATTATGGAAGAATAAAATTGCCGTATTGGTTGGAGATTATTTGCTTTCTAAGGGTTTACTGCTTTCCATAAACAATAAAGATTTTGAAATACTCGGTTTATTGTCCGAAGCTGTACAGCAGATGAGTGAAGGAGAATTATTGCAAATGGAGAAAACACGCAGTTTGAATTTAGATGAATCAGTTTATTACGAAATAATAAAAGGGAAAACGGCTTCTTTACTCTCAGCTGCCTGTGCAGCAGGGGCGGCTACTACATTTGAGCAGCAAGCTGATATCCTTAAAATCAAAAAATTTGGAGAGTATGTAGGTATGGCATTTCAACTCAAGGATGATTTATTTGACTATGGGGAAGCAGGAATTGGTAAACCTACTGGTAATGATATAAGAGAGAAAAAAGTTACCCTGCCGTTGTTATACACACTCAATAACTGTGATAAACAACTTCGCAGAAAGTTGATTTATATCATCAAGAATGAAAATACAAATAAAGAAAAGATTAGAGCAATTACATCTGCTGTTATGGAACAAGGGGGCATTGCTTATGCTCAGCAAAAAATGGAGGTTTATAGAGATGAGGCACTTAAAATTCTTTATGAATTTCCAGAATCTGATACTCGAGAAGCTTTAGAAGAAATGGTAAGATATACCACTGACAGAAAATTTTAGTGGAAAAAAGATGGACAATATTACCCTGGCAGGATGCACCTGTAGCCCAACTGAAAAATGAGTTGGGCATTCATACAGCTATTTGTAAAATACTAACACAAAGAGGGCTGCTCTCTTACAACGATACCAAAAATTTTTTTAGACCTGCACTGGATCAAATACACAACCCCTGGCTGATGAAGGATATGCAGCAGGCTGTACAGCGCATCCAGCAAGCGTTTGAAGCTCAAGAAAAAATTTTGATTTTTGGCGACTACGATGTAGATGGCACAACGGCCGTGGCCTGTATGTTTATGTTTTTGCAATCTCTTCATACACAAATTGATTATTATATTCCTCACCGATACCGAGAAGGATATGGTGTAAGTAAAATGGGAATTGATTATGCATTTGATAATCAATTTTCTTTAATTATTTCTTTGGACTGTGGCATAAAATCCACAGATCTTATTACTTATGCAAAAGCAAAAAATATTGATTTTATTGTTTGTGATCACCACCTGCCGGACGATGATCTACCTCCTGCTATTGCTATATTGAATCCGAAACAAAAAGATTGTAGCTATCCCTTCAAAGAGCTTTGTGGATGCGGTGTTGGACTAAAACTGATACAGGCTTTGTGCGAAAGATTTCAATTGCCAGATAGCAATTGGCAATGTTATTTAGATTTTGTAACTGTGGCAATTGCCGCAGATATTGTACCCATCATTGACGAAAACAGAATCCTTGCTTTTTATGGTTTAAAAAAAGTAAATGAAAACCCTGCTCAAAGTTTAAAAGCATTATTATTTTTGGGTGCACAAAAAGATACCATTCATATCAATAATTTAGTTTTTGTTGTGGCCCCACGAATAAATGCTGCCGGCCGTATGGATGATGCAAGAAAAGCCGTAGAACTATTTTTAGAAACTGATTATGAAAAAGCTTTAGCCAAAGCCGAACTACTGCATGCAGACAATACAGAACGAAAAGAAGCAGATTTAAGTATAACAGAAGAGGCATTGGCCATACTGGAAGATCAATCAAATAAGGGCTTCAAACATAGTACGGTTGTATATAGAGAACATTGGCATAAAGGAGTGGTAGGCATTGTAGCCAGTCGATTAATAGAATCATATTACCGACCAACAGTAGTGCTTACAAAAAGTGGAAATATTGCAGCAGGTAGCGCAAGGTCTGTTCGTGGCTTTAATTTGTATGAAGCCATACATAGCTGTAGGGAACATTTATTAGGATATGGTGGCCATTTTGCAGCAGCCGGTCTTAGTTTGGAATTAGATAAAATTGATGCTTTTGCAGTGGCATTTGAGCAAACAGTTGCAAAAACAATTTCTCCAGAACTTTTGGTGCCTGAAATAATTATAGATGCGGCTATTCAGTTCAGCGATATCAATTTAGTTTTCTATAATATCATCACGCAAATGGAACCATTTGGACCAGAAAATATGCGACCAGTTTTTATAACCAATCAGGTAAAAGAAACAGGCTATAGTTGTATTGTAAAAGAAAAACATATTCGATTTATATGGCAGCAAGACGATATCAGTTTTTCAGGTATTGGTTTTGGCATGTCTGAAAAATTTGCCTTACTAAAAAAGGACTCCTATTATGATATTGTTTATACCCTTGACTTGAATAAATGGAAAAATACTAAAACAATTCAATTGCGTATGATTGATTTCAGGCCCTCTATCAATTATTAAGCGCAGCGTCTATTTATTACCTGCCTGAATAACAATTTTCTTAGAAAGCATTGCATATCGCTCTGTAAATATTGCTGTAACCTGCATAGGAGAATATTTTCTAAGTATGGCAGGATGCAAAATAAATTCGTAAGGAGCAAGTGTGAGTTTTCTATTAAATGTTTGCAAAACAGTATCTTGTACTAAGTCTTTTATTTCAACATATAAATTGCCTTCTACTTTCATGCCTAAGCGATTGCTGAGTAAAACATTTCTCTGATTTTGATCAGCCCTTCCTTCTTGAAATTCCATATCGATAGCATCAATAAAAGGCAGCATGGTAATGATGGGTGGTTTGCTACAGAAATGCTTTATACTTTCTTTTGAATAAAGAGCAGCTGCAAACATGTTTTTTCCTTGAGGCTTCAAATATTTTAATATCATAGATAATCTAAATACATTTTCTGCATCTGAAATCCTAGGATAAATTCTATGACCATTCAGCCAATATTGAGCTCCTAAATCTATATGTGGCAATATGATTTTAAAAGAATCTTTTCTTGGGGCCGCATCAAAAAAATCATCCTGCAACTCAAAATAAAATCTGGCAAACAATGAATCTGAGAAAATTTTTTGCTGGGCATTGTTATTGTATTCAAATACAGTCCAATCTGCATCTTCAAAAGAACTATCTTGAAAATTGGTAGTGTATTTAGAACTGTATTTACAATACTCAAGTGTAAATGGATGTTGTGCTTGAATGGTAATAGTAATAGCACAACTTATGTAAAACAATAAGCTTTTCATTCAATTGGATTTACTGCAAATCTAAGGCCTGACTATATTATTTTTTTAAAAATTTCACTGATATGCACAATTATATCAGAGGCAGTTAAGGATTCCATGGAAATATTTCTTATGGCAAGGTCAGCGGAAAGTCCATGCAAATTGAGGCCCATAATGGCAGCATCTTGGGGCGCATACCCTTGTGCCAGTAAAAGGCCGCAAACATTCCAGTCAATACATCACCTGAACCTCCTTTCGCCATGCCGCATTACTCGTAGGGTTGTAAAAAGATTTTCAATCAATGGCAATGAGTGAGTAATGTACTTTTAGAATGATAATTATTTTGTTCGCTAAGGATATGGATAAAGCTTTTTCAGCCCGATGGAAATCATTTTCGCAGACCCAAAAAGTCTGTCAAATTCTTTTGGATGTGGCGTTAAAATAGAATGTGGTGGCAATTGATTTAATAAATCTTTATAATTAGAAATTATAGTGATGGCATCTGCATCCAGCACCATGTCTTCATTTGACTGTTTAATCATTTTTGCCAATAAGTCTGTGCTTTCAAAATCGGTGCCCATGACGGGTCGGGCAGCATAAGTGTATTTTTTTTGATCTTCAAAAAGCAGCTCGCTTGATGTCATAACTTCTGGAAGCGCAATACGTGCGGCCTGAAGTGCCCACTCCTCTGAGACTAATGTGGTCAATCGGGCTCCAGTTTTTAAACATGAAGCAGTTGCAAGCAAAGCAGTACCGATTTGTATTTGGAACCTGCTACCAATTCTACATGACCATGATTTCCTTTGTGTGCAAAAGCAGATCTGTGTTTGTAGATTGTTTTTATATCCTGCACTGTGGTGCAATAAATATTGCTGTTTTAATTAGTGAGAAAATATGCATGCAGTCTAATATTTACAACAACAACATCACCGATATGAGGCTGATTTTCCTGCATCAAAAAACATGGTTTCATTACTTGAAAAGTGATGGTAATATTGGCCTGAATTTTTACGGTATTGGCCGAACTTTTGTGTGTAAACATTCCAGAAGAAGTGTCCATGGAAATAGTAAAATGACTATGGTCATTAATATGCTTAATCAAACTTGCAGATAGACCCGCAACAGGCTTATTCAGTCCTGTAGCAAATATTGTATCAATGCATAAATCGGATGCATTGATAGTTGGATAATTTTCTATTGTTTGTGTATAAAATGTATGGTATTGGTAATGCTGTGCAGCCTTGAAAGATTTGTCTGAAAGCAGTCCGTGCCGGGGTTTCCAAAATCAAGTATATACATGTTTATGGCCACATCGAGAAGACAATTAGCCTTTTGTTGGAGCAAGCGATAAGCAATCACTAATCCATCGCCACCTTTATTGCCTTTTCCACAAAATTTGTTGAATGCATCTATTTCATCAGTTAATTGTGTATTGATGCAATCAAATACAGCAATGCCCACTCGCTCCATTAGAGCAATTAATGAAATGGGCCCATGTAAAATGCCATATGCATCCCATTCCTACATTTGACCCGGATCTTGTAAAATGATTGTCATAGCTTAAGTTTAAAAACCAATTTCCTGAATAGGATCCCAAAATTTCTGATAAAAATCAATCACTTTATCCTGCGCTACTAATGTGCCTTCTTTTTTTAATTGTTCTTCCATAAAAGTGGGCGTTTTAAAATGCATTTTCCCACTAAGCATTCCATTCCTGTTTACCACACGGTGAGCCGGAATTTTAGGATTATGATGACAGGCATTCATTGCCCAGCCAACCATACGGGCTGTTAAACCAGAGCCCAGGTATTTTCCAATGGCACCATAGGTAGTTACTCTTCCTTTTGGCACCAACATAACTACATCCCAAACATTTTGAAAAAATGATGGCTCTGCTTTTGCAGGCTTGCTGTTTCTACTTTTTCCAAAAGATTTTTTGTTTTTTATCATCGCCATAAAGATAAGCTATTGAAATTATTTTTATGGCGAATAGAAATTTATTGGACTACTATGTTGTGGGTTTCTTTTTGATCACCCATTATAAATACGACTGTATAGCTGCCTGCGGCAATATTGCCAATGTGTAAATGACCTTTATTGAAACCAATTACTGCATAGAGGTCATCATCTAAGATTAAATTGCCTTTTGCATCATATAGCCTTGCTTTGAGGGTGCCGGCTTGCTCCGCCTCAAATTCTATCATCAAATGTGCAGGACTTGTTAGAGGATTGGGACTAAGCTTTGTTATTATTTTTACTGATGCACTTAGATTTCTGAATAAACTTACTTGTGATGTAGTAGAAGAACCATCCACATCTTTAATTTTTATGGAGTAATAATAAAACCTCTGTTTACTTATTGTATTATCGGTGTAGCTATAATTTTTTTCTGTGGTGCTATTTCCAGCTGGAGCAATTTCAGCAATTTTTTCAAAATGAATACCGTCAATGCTTCGCAATACCTCAAAGGACTGTGTGCCTTGCTCAGATGCTGTAGCCCATTGCAGCAATGCTTTGCCTGCTGGTGATGAAGTCACCTGAAAAGATTTTAGTATTACAGGTACCACAGCTTCAACTGTAATTGTGCCAATCATACCAAATGCCTCATGCGGAGTACATACATAATTGTAAAGACCGAGCACTGTGGGTGTGTAGTTAAAAACAGTACTACCGGAATTCATGGGTTTATCCCAAGATGCAGCACCAGCTGGTATGGTTGCTGATGTAGTTGTATGACTGCCATTAACCCAAACAAATTTTACAACATCACCCAAACTGATGGTGAGTGCAGAAGGTGTAAATTGAAAATTAGAAACTTGTACAGTAAATTCTGTAGCAGATAAAGAGAAAAATACATGCAGGAAAATAATCACGAATAATACTTTTTTCATTTTCAATTTTTTAGTGTGTGCAATGTAAGTAGAAGTTGGCATATATCAATCAGTGTTTTAAATATGGTCCAAATGCTTCTTCATAAAAATGGTACATGCAAAATGACCTGAATTTCCCAAAGGCTTATCTATGGATACAAAGCCGGCACGTTTGTACAAGCCAATTGCTTTTGATAATGATGGGAAAGATTCTAAATATAAGTCTGTATATCCCAACGATGAGGCCGCCTGAAAAACTTTATCCATAAGTTGGAGACCAAGACCATGCCCTCTATGATTGGGATGTATATAAAATTTTACTAACTCAGCATAGCCCAAAGGCAGTCCACATGTGGGGTACAGACCACAACCTCCTACAATTTCATGCTCATATAAAGCGATAAAATATGCAGATGCCTTCTCTTGAAATAATTCAAACAATGCATCAGTTGTTGGATCTGTATAAACAGTGCCGGGTAATGCTATATCAAACTCTTCAAACACTGCTCGAATGAGTGATGCTATTGCCTTATTGTCAGACTGAGTTATATTTCGAATGCTGTACATATTTCTGATATCAATAGGTATTATGAAAACATTAGATGCATATATGTGCTAAATTACTTAAATAGGTTTCATCCACGTTGGCACCTATTCCAATTCCTTCCGGAAGAAAAATAGTAGCACCATCATATGTTATTCCCCCAATTACTGGATCTATTTTATGACCAAGCATACAAGTGTCCATATCAAAATTAATTATATTGTCCATTGCTGTTGCAAAATGTGCAAATGCTGTAGCTGCCACGCGGCTCTCCAACATACCACCCATCATACATGGTATGCTATTATTATGGCATACATCATGAACCTTAATAGCTTCCGCAATGCCACCTGTTTTGGCAAATTTTATATTAACCATACTGCAACTGTTTGTATCAATCAATCTCATGGCATCATAATGATTGAAAACGCTTTCATCGGCCATGATGGCTATAGGAGATATTTTTTTTAATGCAGGCAATAAATAATCATCACGCTTGTGAAGTGGTTGTTCACAAAACGCTATACCGTAAGCGTGAAGCGAGGTTAAAACATGGCCTGCATCTTCAAAAGTCCATCCCTGATTAGCATCTATCCGTATTTCAATATCCATTCCAACAGACTGTCTAATGGCCTGTATGCGTGCAATGTCATCTTTTGGCTTTTTTCCTAGCTTCACTTTTATGCAATTAAAACCTTCTTGTATAAAAGCTAAAGCTTGTGCAGCCATGAATTGTGGCGCACCTATACCAATTGTAATATCTGTTTCAATAGTTTTCATTTTTTTACCACCAAGATATTGGTAAAGTGGGAGATTTGCACGTTTTGAAGCTAGATCGTACAAAGCCATATCGAAGGCACTTTTGATGGTATGATTGAATGCAATAAACTGATCTAATTCTATTAAACGCTCCTTAATGTCTGAGGTGTTTTTATGCTTCCATAATGATGCAAAATCCTGCGCCAATTCAAAACATGTATTTTGTGTTTCGCCGGTAATCATTGGAAATGCAGAACATTCACCCACTCCTATAAGACCATCATCAGTATGTAGTTGTATAAAAATATTTTGTGCAAAATCCATAGTGCCGGTGGCGATGGTAAATGGCACCATGGGAATACTATATTTATAAATGTCTGTGTGTGTAATCTGCATTGCGCAAATCAATTGTATTTCTTTATACAACACAATAAAAACAACAGTGCCATAGCTTAGATTGGTAAGGAATGCTTACAAAAAAAGTAGTGGGATGGCAATTCTAAATATGGTTAATTATAGATTGTCTATTTTATAAAATGCTTCAATGCAAATGGTGGCATAAATAATTTCTAAGCATGCTCTATTTTCAATGGTTGTATTACCAGTTATTCATCTGGCCTTCTACAGTGCGTTCTGGTTCTTTTGCTGCTTTGCTTTTCCAATCCGATTCATATTTTACAAACCAACTCAACCATAATGTGCGGGATAATCGCATCAACAAAGGCATAATGACTATTAATAAAAAAGTGTTGAAACCAAGCCAATAAAAAATGCTATTATCTTTAATTGAAAAACCAAGTATTACCCACCATGCCACGAATGTAGCCACTGATATGGCTACGGTAAGCGTATAACTCACATAGCCGGTGCCATAATAAAATCCTACTTCTAATTCAGTTTTTTGGCCACATACAGGGCATTTATCATGCATTCGCATATACTTATTGGCTTTAAGATGGTAAGCATTACTTACCTCAAAAAGGTTACCCTCTCTACATCTTGGACATTTATTGCGCAGTATAGTACTCAAGTATCCCGGCTTATTCCCCATAATAATGGATTTGCTGCAAAGCTAATATTACGACTAAGAAAAATAAAAAAAAGATACTTTAATCAGTAATAGTCAATTCTTTTAAACAAAAAAACTCTCGTACCAGCATATAGTACTAACTATTATCACCACCAAATTTCAATGCACCATCAAGTGATCTTTTAATTCCGATCTCTTTTTTGCAACGAAGCATCATTCGTCCACCACCATTCTGCTTTACCTCCGGAAAAGTTTTTCCATGTATTTAGGTTTACAAATCCTGCACCAGCGTTGTTACCTTTTATACTATAAGCTTTTACTGCTCTGCGCCTTTTATTCCACGTCAGTGGTTTATTTTTTTCACAGGTTTCAGGTTTACCCATTATTGTATTTGCATCTAAGAAAAAAGCCCTTCCAGATCCAAATATTTTGGCCATGTTATACTCATCAATACAAACTGCGGTTTGCTCTTGTACACCAATGCCTCTACTCATATATCCGCTATCCTGAAAAAGTCTTGCCATAAATCCAAATTGCCGTCCCTTTCTATCGGGATCATCATAATGTGTATCTGTAATTGTATTTTCCAACACAGGTATATGGATAAAATCGGTTGTGAATGTAATCAACTTATTGTATGGATTCTGCAACACTTGTGTGGATAATACGGAGCCATTTCTTGCATCAAAACAAGCCTGCCCAAGTATCATACATCCGGCACTAGTGCCACCAACAGTTACCTTCTTCGTATTAATTAGATAATCGATTGCCTCATTAGTGGCAGTGCCTTTCCAAAAATCTACATATTCCCATTGATCACCTCCAGCAATAAAGAGTGCTTCTGCATTTTTAATTTTATTGACAATAGCTGGATTATTGGCTTCCACACGGCTTGCTATTACAATGGTTTCTACAGAATTGACAGGCCACAGATCGTACATATATTGATTATAACCATCACCGCCAAAACTTCTGATAATCACAATATCTCCGCCTCCGCTACGCTTTAGCATCCATGTAATTGCAGCATCCACATCGGTACTGCCACCCATCAATACAAACCCTGGTATAGTTATAGCATCCACATTTGCGGTATCTCCTACAACGCCTATGCTGCCGCTTTGGGATTTGGAAATAACAGTATCTGCAAGAACAAAAGAATCTGCCTTTTTTGTACAGGCAAGACTGACAACAAATATAAAAAACAATCCGATTTTAAGATTCATGAGTAATTTATTTAAGCAATATCTATGAGCAAATAAAGTAAAGAAATAAATAGAAAGAACCTAAGGCTAAGTACATCAGATAGCCATCAGATGTATATTCATACCAACACTAAAAGCTATTCTCTTAATTTCGCCGCATGCTGGCAGGATTTAATAATATCACATTTGAATTTGGCGCAAGAGTAATTGTATCGGAAGCTACATGGCATATACATCCCGGAGAAAGGATTGGATTAATAGGCTATAATGGTACCGGGAAATCTACTCTTTTAAGATTGTTGGTGGGAGAATATCAGCCCTCAGCAGGAACTGTAGAAAAGAGCAGAGATACAACTATTGGATATTTACATCAGGATTTATTAAGTTTTGATACAAATGGTTCAATACTGGAAGTGGCAATGGATGCTTTTGTGAGGGTAAGAGCATTAGAAAAAGAAATAGAGCAAATCGGCAAGCAAATGGAAACGATGGATGCCGAAAAAGATGCAGTAGCTTATGATAAATTATTGCATGTTTATTCAGACTTGCTGCATGAAATGGATGTTCTTGATGGCTATAATATCCAGTACAAATCGGAAGAAGTATTACATGGTCTTGGCTTTAGTAATGAGGATTTGAACCGTCCGTTTAAAACCTTTAGTGGAGGATGGCGCATGCGGGTTTTATTGGCAAAAATGATTTTGCAGCAGCCCTCATTGTTGCTATTAGATGAACCTACAAACCACTTAGACCTTCCATCCATAGAGTGGTTAGAAAAATATCTGCAACACTATAAAGGAAGTGTTGTAATAGTAAGCCATGACCGTTATTTTTTAAACAGAATGGTGAACAAAGTAGTGGAGTTATATCAACAAGAATTGCATATTTATACAGGCAATTATGACTACTATGAAACAGAAAAATTAATGCGGGTTGATTTGCAACAAAGGGCTTATGAAAATCAACAGGAATACATTAGACAGCAGGAGCGTTTTATAGAAAGATTCAGAGCAAAAGCAACGAAAGCCGCAGCAGCACAAAGTGCTATAAAACGATTAGATAAGCTTGACCGTATAGAACAAGTTGAAATAGAACGACCGAATTTAAAAATAAATTTTAGGATTGATAAAACACCCGGTAAAATACTCGCCTCATTAAAAGAAGCTTCAAAATCTTTTGGAAGTATTTCCATCGTAAAACAGGCAGACGCAGAAATTGAGCGTGGAGATAAAATAGCTTTGATAGGTGCCAATGGAAGAGGAAAATCAACCATACTGCGTATGCTGGCAGGTACAGAACCAATGGAAGGTGAGAGAACATGGGGTCATAATGTAGATGAAAGTTTTTATGCACAGCACCAATTAGAAGCACTTGATTTGGAGCATACTGTGTTAGAGGAAATGCAATATTGTGGAAGCGGAAAAAATGAGCTGGAATTAAGATCTATACTCGGTTGTTTTCTTTTTAGTGGAGATGATGCAGAGAAAAAAATTAAAGTACTGAGTGGTGGTGAAAAAGCAAGGGTGGCATTGGCCAAAGTAATCATCAGTAAAGCAAATTTTTTACTCTTGGATGAGCCTACAAACCATCTTGACATGCATAGTGTAAGCTTGCTAAGTGAGGCATTGAATAAATATGAAGGCTCCTATATTTTAGTAAGTCATGATAGGTATTTCATTTCAAAAACTGCAAATAAAATTTGGGAAATAAAAGATGGATTGATTAAAGAATTTAAAGGCAGTTATGATGAATATCTTGCGTGGAATGAAAGAATGGCAAAACAGCAAATACAGGAAAATATTGCTACAAATAAAACGATCGAAAAACAAGCTGAAAGCAAAACATCATTGAATGAAGTAATAATAAAGCAAAAGGATACGAATCCATTGCAAAACAAAGAGCAGCAGAAAGAAGCACAACGTATTAAAAAGCAATTTGAAAAAACAGAAGAGCAACTTCAAAAACTATCAGTTCAAAAAGATGCCATTGCTTTGGAATTATCAAAACCTGAAAATTATAGTAACAAAGAAAAATTTATTGCATTAGAAAAAGAGTTTGCCAATCTTGAAAAAAAGGTTGCAGACCAAAATAGAGAATACGAAATTTTATTTGAAAAAATGATGATTTCTGCATCCTGAAACTATGAACAATCCTATAGAAAATAAGGTTAGAATTGATAAATACTTATGGGCCATAAGAATTTTTAAAACGCGTACACTTGCGGTAACGGCATGCGAAAAAGGAAAAGTAAAAATGAATGGCGAAGCGGTAAAGGCTTCAAGATCTGTAAAGCCAAATGAAGTGTATGAGATAAAAACCGAAGCAAGAAAATGGGTGATATTGGTCAAAGGATTAGTACAGAACAGAGTAGCTTTTACAGAATCACTAAAGTACTATGTAGATCAAACTCCGGAAGATTCTAATAACAACGAAAAGCAATTGGTGTCCAGTTTTTTCACTGGTAAACGATTGAGCAAAACTGGCAAACCAACTAAAAAACAACGACGGGATTTCAACGAATTTTTTGAAGAAGAAGAATAATGCGTATAGATATCATTTCCGTAATACCGGAACTCATGGAAAGTTTCTTTGCACACAGTATTGTAAAGCGGGCTAAAGAAAAAGGACTATTAGAAATACACACCCATACCCTGCGCAAGTGGGCAGTAAATGAATATGGACAGGTGGATGACTATCAGTATGGTGGTGGTGCCGGAATGGTAATGATGTGCGAACCCTTGTATCATGCAATAACAAGTTTAAAGGATGAAAGAAATTATGATGCAATCATCTACCTAACTCCGGATGGAGGCACACTCAATCAAAAAACTGCAAATAATTTGTCGTTGGCAAATAACCTTATGATGATTTGTGGACACTATAAAGGAATAGATGAGCGAATCAGAGAACATTTAATTACACATGAAATTTCTATTGGGGACTATGTATTGAGTGGTGGGGAATTGGCTGCTGCTGTGCTCACTGATACTATTGGAAGATTAATACCCGGAGTTTTAAACGACGAAACTTCTGCCCTTTTTGATTCATACCAAGATAATCTGCTGGCACCACCGGTTTATACAAGACCAGCTGAATTTAATGGCTGGCAGGTACCTGATATTTTATTAAGTGGCCATACGACTAAAATTGAAGAATGGAGATATGAGCAAGCACTAAAACGCACCATCCAAAAAAGACCCGATCTCCTAAAGCATGATATTCAATGATCTACGCAACCGATTGCGTGAACCTTTTCGCAATTTTTGAATCCTAAAAAGTTATAATAATTTGTATATATGTCTGATTTGGACATGTTAGGAAACAAATTTTGAGGTCATTTTTAGTTAACAATTTGTAATTTTGGCACTGTAAGAAAATTCCCCCGTTTTAAATCCAATATCCGAAGGTGTGATTTCTTAAAATTTGAAGTTTGATAAAAAAGCCTGTCTCCCCCCAGACAGGTTTTTTTTATGCAAAAGATTATTCGGCGTAAAATCATTCAAAATAAAAACACTTTTATTATTCCTTATCGTTCTACACGGCAAGTTCATTTCCATCGGAGTCAGTAAAATGAAATCTTGTCCCTCCGGGAAATGAAAAGATATCTTGTGCTATTTTGCCGTTTGCAGCAACTACGGCAAATCTTGTTTGCTCCAATTGAGCTGAAAAAATGATTCATAAAATACTTCCTCTTACAGGTTTTCCAACTGTAAAACCACCAGCAAAAAAATCTGCCTCAAATGCTGTGTAGCAATCGCCAAAATCTGAAAAAAGTCAACTAAATGCTTAGCTATAAAATGATTTTATTATTGTCAGATCCAAAAACAAAAATTCCACATACTGTAGCTGATGATGTTTATATTTCATAAAGACTCTTTAGTGTAAACATAAAAATCCAAGTCATTCTTAAAATTTTTTTACTCTTATTTTCAAAATTTTTAGCAATAGCGTTTACCCACCATACCATTCAATTTGGTGCTTAAGCATAAAATTCAAATAAAAATTATAGCAATATTTCAGAACACGGCCCTGCATAAACATTACCCGAAGGGTATAATTATATTTACTCTACAAGAAAAGAGAATATTGATGTCATTGTTTGTAAAAAAGAATATTATCAGTCATCAATAAGGTCAAACAATTGATACAAGCTCCTTACCGCTTCATACTTTTAATTCCTACATTTGCCATCTTCAAAAATAAATATGGAAATAACGGCAAAAACAGCCGCTGAGCTGAGACTTACCGAACAAGAATTTGAATTAATAAAAACAAAACTGGGTCGTACTCCAAATTTTACAGAACTCTGCGCTTTTAGTGGTATGTGGAGCGAACATTGTAGTTATAAAAACTCCATTAAATGGCTAAAAACATTGCCCAGAGATGGTGGCAGAATGTTAGTAGCAGCAGGAGAAGAAAATGCTGGACTAATGGATATGGGCAATGGCTGGGGAGTGGTATTCAAAATTGAAAGTCATAATCATCCAAGTGCCATAGAACCCTTTCAGGGTGCGGCCACAGGTGTAGGCGGCATACAACGTGATATTTTTACAATGGGTGCCAGACCAATTGCATCACTCAATAGTCTTCGGTTTGGAAATATTGAAGATCCAAAAACAAAAAGATTACTCAGTGGTGTAGTAAAAGGCATTGGCCATTATGGCAATTGCTTTGGAGTGCCCACTGTAGGCGGAGAAATTTATTTTGAAGATTGCTATCATACTAATCCTTTGGTAAACGCCATGAGTGTGGGCATTGTGCGTACAGATGCCACAGTGAGTGCTACTGCTTTAGGTGAAGGAAATCCAGTTTTTTATGTAGGAAGTGCTACGGGAAAAGATGGCATTGGCGGAGCCAGTTTTGCATCTGCAAATATTACAGCAGAATCCGCAGAAGATCTTCCGGCAGTGCAAGTGGGTGACCCTTTTCAAGAAAAGAAATTATTGGAAGCTTGTTTGGAAGTTATTAAAACAAATGCAGTGGTTGGCATGCAGGATATGGGTGCAGCAGGCATTATTTGCAGCACAGCAGAAATGAGTGCTAAAGGTGGTGTGGGCATGCATATTGACCTTGAAAAAGTGCCAACACGACAATCCAATATGAAAGCCTGGGAACTACTACTGAGCGAAAGTCAAGAACGCATGCTAATGGTAGTAGAAAAAGGAAAAGAAGCCATTGTATCAGAAGTTTTCAAAAAATGGGATTTACCCTGTAGTGAAGTGGGCTATGTGACTACAGACGGCCTGTTGAGTTTTTATATGCACGGAGTGTTAGAAGCATCACTTCCTGCTTATGATTTGGTATTGGGTGGCGGTGCTCCGCAATATGAAAGAGCATATACAATACCAACTTATTTTGAAGAAATTTCAAAATTTGACATCAATGATATAGCAGATATTGAAGACAATTTTTCACTTCGTGAAATGGCGACTCGCCTAATTCAGATTCCAAATATTGCCAGCAAAAAATGGATATATGTGCAGTATGACAGCATGGTGGGTGCAGCTAATATGACTACCAATGCACCAAGCGATGCAGCAGTAGTATTGGCAAAAGGCACAGGAAAAGCATTGGCTATGACAACGGATTGCAATAGCCGATATGTACATGCTGATCCTTATACAGGAGCTATGATAGCGGTGGCAGAAGCTGCAAGAAATATAGTGTGTAGTGGTGGCGAACCAATAGGAGTTACAAACTGTCTCAATTTTGGCAATCCTTATGAACCGGAAGTATATTATATGTTTGTAGAAGCAGTAAAAGGTATGGGCTATGCTTGTCGCAAATTCAATACGCCTGTTACTGGTGGCAATGTGAGCTTTTACAACCAAAATCCAGACGGACCTGTGTACCCCACACCTACAATTGGCATGGTGGGTGTATTGGATGATGTAACTAAAAAAATGACGCTTGATTTTAAAAATGCAGGTGATGTAATTTTAGTATTGGGTAGTATAAACAATGATATAGCATGTAGTGAATATCTACACAAAATAAAAAATATAACTTATAGCCCCGCACCTGCTTTTAATTTAGATGAAGAGTATGCAGTACAGCATTTTACATCATCACTGATAAAAGAAAATCTCATTCAAAGTGCACATGATATTAGCGAAGGCGGCTTATTCATTTGTTTAATGGAAAAATCGTTTAATAGACAACTTGGTTTTGAATTATTTAGCGATAAAAATATACGCAAAGACGCTTTTTTCTTTGGTGAATCTCAAGGTAGGATTGTTATTAGTTGTACTGCTGCACAGGAAGAAGACATTCGCCGTAAGGCAGCAGCCACGGGCATTCCGGTATGGCATGCAGGCATAGTAACAAATGATGAAGTACGAATTGACGGACATAATTGGGGTAAAGTATCTGATTGGAAAAAATTATATGATGAAGCTTTAGACAATTTACTGAATGATTAATCTTAGAGTAAATTTTTAATGTATAGAAATATGAAATATATTATGAATAAAATCCTGACACTGCTTTTCAGCTTACTTGCAATATCTACAAATGCACAACCCGTCAATCCAAATTTATCCTTACTGGATAGTTTACATGAGGATATTGATTTAAATTTTAGCACTTATAATGATTTAGAGAAAACGATTCATATATGCGATGTGGCATTGGAATTATTTCCCCGTGATTCTTTGGCTACTATTCGAAAAGCAGGCTCCTTATTTTATTTACACCGCACAGATGATTTTATTGATTTTGTAAGTAAAAGTATTCAACCTATAGATTCTGCTTCGACCATACTAAGCATGTTTTCACTTCAGGATGATGAACGCTCAGAAAGTGATTCAGCATTAGTCTGGCAAGGAAGAAATAAGATGGTAGAAGCAGCATTGCAACTCAGCCAGAAAAATATGTATGCCAACATGAGTAAAGCATTGTTGGAAGTAGATGCTGCAAAATTTGAAAGCAGCATGTCATATATTCAAATAGCCATTAAAAATGCCGCCCCAGATTTGGCTCCAAACATGAAATTAATTGAAGCGGGTATTTATGCAGACTTTAATAAAAATGATGAAGCCGCAAGATTATTGGATCAACTGATTTTAACCTATCCCGATTTTAAAGAAGGATATGTACAAAGAATAAACCTGCTGCGCAGGGATAATAAATTTGATGAAGCCTTACAAATAGTAGAAAAAGAGTATGCATATTTTAAAGATGAGGAAGACTATCTCAGTTATAAGTTTTATATACTCAAACAGGCCGGCAGAAATGAAGAAGCATGCAGTATAAGTGAGCAAATTGGCATCAGCAATAGCTATACAGCAGACTATGCAGTTATAATGGGTTGCAAATGGAATTTGGCAAACCTTCAAAGGAATCGGGGCACTTCTCTCCAGTATGAAGTTTCCACTACTGATGCTACTTATAATTTTACTGCAGACATTACAGAAAATTATACAGGAGCTAAATTAGATTTTGATTTTGCTATGACTAATCAGGAAGATCTAAAAGGACATATTACCATCTTAAAATCGGCTTTAGATACAGCACACACATTACTCAATCAGTTTAGTGCAAACATGCAGCATGCGCAACTGCGCAATGCTACATCCGTATGGGTGAGTGATGCAGTGTTTCAGGAAATAAATACAAACGGTAACGCCACAATCAATGCAGACGGAGTTTGGAGAAATTTTGCAATCGTATCATCAGACCCCAATGATTTATCTTCATCAGATTTTGTTTTTACCCTTCGGGAAAATGGAGAAGAAAAACGAGTACCCTGCATACATCTTACAGCTACTGATGATAGTGGCTATGAAATATATCTAAACGATGATGCAGAAAACCCACTCATTCTACAAATGAACATAGGATTTAGTGTGCTGCTTGTGGAAGTAAGCAATTAAAAAATCTGGTTTACTCATATAATATTAAATACATAAGTCAGTGTAGATGTTTGCAGGTATTTCACTTATGTATTATATTGTTCGATAGCCTTTGAGCATAATGTTTTATACCATTTATGCATGGCACTCATAGTCGTTGATTTTGTAATCATAAGCATTATGCATGCTATAAACTAACAGAGTTTATCTAGAATTTTAATGTAGCACCATATTGTGTATTTCCACATTAAAATTTGCAGATTTAGTCATCACTAATACTATAAAATTTCGGTCAATAAAACAAACCCCTTAAGGCTTCATAAAACTTTTTAAACTGTAATCACAAGGAGTAAAAAGTCGCAATCATATCCCGTATATATGCGTGTTGGTATTCCTATGTACAGACTATTATGTTTGTATCGAATTTAATATCCAATTATCCAAAAAGCAGCAAATCTTATGATGAAGCTGGAAAAACCTGTATTCATACTGTGGTGTGCTCTCATGTGCCTGTGTGTATCGATTTTACCAATATTCTCACAGGCACAGGTCAGCAACCCAAATATTTCTCCCACAGTATGTGCTAATTTTGAAAGTGATTTCAAAATTGATTTTGATGTATGCAATCCTTTCAATGTTTTGTTTAATAATCTTACAATAACAGGCAAAGTAGTTTCTTGGACATTTGGTGATGGAACAGAAGATACCGCATTAGAAAACTCATCTCATATCTATCAAAAAGAAGGTGTGTATAGCGTATCAATGATTACAAAAGATAGGAATGGCTGCTTAGATACTACCAATAAGAAATTTCTTCTTAACATAGACAGTGGCACTATATTCAGTAATCGTCATCTTTTTGCATGTAAAAACCAGCCATTGCAACTTACAGGGGACGCATCAGCTTTTAAAAATTGTTGGTTACCTCCTACTTATCTCAGTGCAACAAATATATTCAATCCAAATTGCAGGCCACTTGAAGAAATCTGGTATGACCATATTAACTTTAAGTATAAATCTAACATAATCAAAAATCCAAGTTTTGATGGAGGTAATGTCCAATTTTCCACAGATTATATGTATGATAGTTTTAATAACACAAGCGGTCATTATTTTGTAGGTCCATTACCGAATCAATGGAACAATAGCTATCAAAACTGCTTCACAGAAATAGATACTTTTTTTTTGGGAGACACAATGATGATTATTAATGGAAGCACAAATCCAGGAGCTGTGGTATGGAAAGAAACCGTTAATGTATTACCAAATACAAACTATGTTTTTACTTTTGCAGGGCGTTCACTTACACAAACAGATTCTATAGAGTTGGTTTATTCAATCAATGCTGGAGAGATATTGGGCAGCAAGGTTTTACCCAGAACTGAATGTGGCAAAACACGTGTTAATACCACCTGGTATTCAGATAAAAATACCAGTGTTACTATTAAAGATCGGAAGAGCGTCGTGTAGG
>ERZ650309.40-NODE-40-length-64477-cov-20.233026_pt1 | contig 64477 bp, 56 predicted proteins | sample MGYA00376245_ERZ650309 | MGnify/ENA primary metagenome ERZ650309 (study PRJEB26733, sample SAMN07839294) | wastewater metagenome | biome: urban; feature: wastewater treatment plant; material: waste water | place: USA: North Carolina | collected 2016-04-26 ... | reverse complement strand
TACCGGTGTCCTACCACAGCTTTGGTGGTTGGAAGCGCTCCTTGTTTGGCGACCTATCGGCGTATGGTCCGGATAGTATACGCTTCTACACCCGTCGCAAGACCATTACTCAGCGCTGGCCGTCCTCCGCTGTGCGCGAAAAAGTTCAGTTCGCTTTCCCATCCTAAACTATGCTCAAAGGCCAGCTCAGTGATAGTAGTTTAAGGCTGTTGCGCATCTACAAAACCGTTGTCGAATGCGGCGGTTTTGCAGCAGCAGAGGCGGAATTAAATATCAGTCGCTCGGCGATTAGTTTGGCGATGTCTGATCTGGAACAGCGTTTAGGTTTGCGGCTTTGCCAGCGTGGACGTACTGGCTTTGCGCTCACCGATGAAGGCGCGAAAGTCTATGATTCGACTTTGCAGCTTTTGGGTTCGATGGAAACGTTTCGCACCCAAGTCAATGAACTGCATAATCATTTGCGTGGCGAGCTGAATATCGGTATCACCGACAACCTTGTCACTATCCCTTATATGCGGGTCACAGATGCTCTAAAAAGCCTGCACACGCTCGGCCCTTCCGTCAAGATCAATATCCGCATGATTCCACCCAAAGATATTGAATTGGAAGTCTTGGACGGTCGTTTGCATATTGGTGCAGTGCCTGAGCTACGCCCGCTGACGGGTCTAAACTATCTGCCTCTGTATGATGAATTATCTTGCTTATATTGCAGCACTGAGCACCCCCTGTTTGACTTCGATCAGCAGCAATTAGATCGCAAAATCCTCAGCCAACAAGCAGCTGTATTGCCTGCTTATGCGCAAACCGTAGCGGTCAAAGAGCTAATGCGCGATTTAAAACCGGCTGCCACTTCCACCGACCGCGAAGGGATTGCCTTCCTAATTCTCACCGGTCAGTACATTGGCTATTTACCCACCCATTATGCCCAGCGTTGGGTGAACGAAGGCCGGATGCGGGCACTGCTACCAGACGAACTGTATTACAGTACGGCTTATGCAATTATTACCCGCAAAGGTGCACGCTCGAATCTGGTGGTGAAGACCTTTATTGAGCAATTTCTAAAGACCTCTATTGCCTAAATGGAATATAAATTCCAATTTAAAATTTAATGTAAAAAATATTACAAATTCTTGCAACTAGCCTATACTGCCCTTATCAACGATGAGGAGCGTAGTCATGAGCACGACTGAATATGGCCTAGATTTCACACGCCAACTTTCCAGCAAAAACTTTCTAATCACGGGTGGAACCCAAGGCTTAGGCGAGACCACCGCACGTTTATTTATCCAACGTGGGGCAGCAGGATTAGCCTTAATTGGACGCAATGCCGAACGCGGACAAGCTTTAGCGAAAGAACTTTCCAGCACTACTTGTAAAGTGATTTTCGTCCAAGCGGATCTCACCCAACGCGCACAAGCCATTCAATGTGTAAACGACACGATTGCTGCATTTGGGCAATTGCATGGCGTAGTACATTGTGCAGGTTGCACAGATCGCGGATCGATTTTGAACACTGATTTTGCCACCTATGATCGTTTGTTTGCGGTGAATACCGAAGCGCCGTTTTTCATTATGCAAACCGCCGCACGGCATATGGTGGAGCATAAAATCGAGGGAACGCTAGTGAATGTCTGCACTATGTCATCCCACGGTGGGCAATCGTTCTTGACTGCTTACTCTTCCTCCAAAGCCGCTTTGGTTGCCATGACCAAAAACGTCGCCTTTTCCCTAATGCGCAATAAAATCCGTGCCAATGTATTGAATATTGGTTGGATGGATAGTCCCGGCGAACATGCGATTCAAAGTAATTTCCATCATGCCCCCGTCGATTGGTTGGATGCAGTTGAGGCTAAAGAGCCGAATGGACGTTTGATTAAACCGGAAGAAGTGGCGCGTGCCGCCGCATTTTTGGCCTCGGCTGAATCCGGTTTAATGACTGGTGCGGTGATTGATTTTGACCAAGGTGTACTCGGTTGTGGAGATGGGCGTACGCCACAACCGGATAAAGCTATGACTTGGCCTGAGGTATAAACCATGCAAGCCCCACTCTTAGAGCTTGGCGCTTTTGCCGAATTATGCAGCCAGACCTTAAAAGCCAGTGCTTATCCGCTCGCGCATCGAGTGGAAAAAAATGTGCTGCTTTACGATAGCGATGAAATCCGCTCTGGCCTCAGCTCGGCTAGCTTTCAACAGGCTTTAAAGCAGGAATTAGCTCATGTTTTGCAGCAGGGCTCAGGCGTGTTTGTGCTGCAAAATGCTTTTGCTGATCAGGCCGTGATTGCGCGCATGAATGAGGTATTTGAAGCGATTTTTGTGCAAGAAGCCGACAAAGCCTCGGGCGATCATTTCGCCAAAGCAGGCGCGAATGGGCGGATTTGGAATGCTTTGCAAAAATCTGCACTAATTGATCCCGCCGCCTTCGTTGAATACTACAAAAATCCGTTACTGCTCTTAGCATCGGAAGCGTGGCTTGGGCCACACTATCAAATGACTACCCAAGTAAACGTGGTGCGCCCAGGTGGACAGGCACAAGCGCCGCACCGTGATTATCATTTAGGCTTTCAGGAGCAAAATGAGTTAGCACGTTACCCACTACATACGCATCTAATGTCCACACAATTGACCTTGCAAGGCGCGGTGGCCCATACCGATATGCCGCTAGAGTCTGGCCCCACTTTATTGCTGCCCTTTTCTCAGCAATATGCCCTCGGTTATTTCGCGTGGCGCGACCCTGCTTTTAAGGCTTATTTTGATGAACACGCCATTCAATTAGCACTTAAACAAGGTGATGCGTTGTTTTTTAATCCCGCGTTATTTCATGCAGCAGGCAATAATTACACCCAAGATTTTCACCGTAGCGCAAATTTACTGCAAGTCTCCTCGGCCTTTGGTCGTTCGATGGAACAAATTGATCGCTATGCCATGACACATGCTTTGTATCCGGCTTTGCAGAAAGAGTGGGCGCATTTGAATGAATGGGAGCGTGATGCGGTTTTGTCGAGTGCCTGTGAGGGTTACTCCTTCCCGACTAATTTGGACAGCGACCCACCTTTGTCTGGCTTAGCCCCCCAAACCATGAAGCAACTAACAGCACAAGCTTTACAGGATGGCTTAGCGGTTGAAACGTTTAAGCAGCAATTACAACAACATGCGCAGCAGCGCCTAGCCTGAGGATAATTTATGTTTAATGAAGAACGCCATTTAGCAGCTCCGCTGCGCTGGGGTATGGTCGGTGGTGGACGTGGCAGCGAAATTGGTTATGCGCATCGCGCGAGTGCGGCACGCGACCGTTTTTTCCAACTCAAGGCAGGTGCGTTTGACATTGATGCCGCACGTGGGCGCGAATTTGGCAGCAATGTAGGTGTTGATCCTGAACGCTGTTATGCCGATTACCAAAGTTTGTTTGCAGGTGAAGCGCAACGCGCAGATGGCATTCAAGCCGTGAGTATTGCTACCCCGAATGGCACGCACTATGCCATTAGCAAGGCAGCTCTCGAAGCCGGTTTGCATGTGATTTGCGAAAAGCCACTTACCTTCACCAGCGCCGAAGCACAGGAACTGGCCGATTTAGCCAAAGCTAAGCGCAAGCTATTCGCGGTGATGTATGGCTATTCCGGCTATCCGATGCTGCATCAAGCCCGTGAAATGATTCGGCAAGGCGCACTTGGTGAGATTCGTATTGTCACCATGCAATTTGCCCACGGCTTTCATAACACCGCGATTGAGGAGCAAAGTGCAGGCGCGAAATGGCGCATGAATCCGGCTATTTCAGGGCCGACTTATGTGCTCGGTGATTTGGGCACACACACCTATTATTTAATGGAAATGTTGACTGGTCTTGAGGTCGACGAGCTATGTTGTATGCGCCAAAGCTTTATTCCAAGCCGTGCACCGCTCGAAGACAATGCGCATGTGATGTTCAAATTCAAAGGCGGCGCAGTCGGTACTTTGTGGGCAAGCTCAGTCAATGCAGGCTCGATGCACCAGCAAAAAATCCGCGTCGTCGGCTCTAAAGCCAGTGTGGAATGGTGGGACGAACACCCCAACCAACTGCGCTACGAAATTCAAGGCCAACCCGCGCAATTACTGGATCGCGGCATGAACTATTTAGGCCAAGCTGATGGCATTTGCTCACGTATTGGCGGCGGCCATCCCGAAGGCTTTTTTGAATCGTGGGCGAATCTATATCACCGTTTTGCATTGGCGATTGATGCACTTGAACGCAATGATCAGGCGTTTTTAGAGCAGCTTTGGTATCCCGATGTGCAGGCGGGGATTAGTGGTGTTAAGTGGTTAGAGGCTTGTGTGAAGTCGGCAGATAATGGGGCAAGTTGGGTGAAAACTTAAGCTAACTCATAAGTCTGAAGTTTAAAACCAATCTACTTGAGCTTTATGATGACGTGAATTTCAACTTAGCTTAATAACACACACCAATGCATCCACAACAACAAGCTGAAAACTGGCTCAGTCAACACGGTATTCATAATTCCATACTTACCCCACTGGCGGGTTACACTAATGCTGTCTTTCTGGTCGAATCCACAAGCTCTCCAAACCGCTCGATTATTCGCATCGCCAATCACGAGTTAGCGGCTGGACTTTGCCCACTCGCGCAACACCCTAAGCAGGTGATTCGCCTACATCAAGACGCGGTGGACTTAGGTTTAGCGCCGGAGCTATTAGGTTTTGATGATCAAATCGGGATTATGTGGCTAGCCTATGCGGGTCAACAGCGTCATTTGCAAACTACCGATTTTGCTGAGATACGCAACCTATTAGAGCGCTTGCACACCAGTCATTTGCATTGGCGCTCACCGGATCAAACCGATTTAGATGTGGCGAGTTTGCAATTATTGCAGCGCTTAGCAAGCTCCAGCCATGTGCAAGTCAGTTCAACGGCTGAAAAGTTACTCAAAATGGCGGCTGAGCGTGGTTATGCGCAATACGCGCTTAAGCCCGTGCACAGTGATCTGAATCCGGGTAATTGGTTGCATGATGGCACTCGTTGGTGGTTGATCGATTGGGATTATGCGCGCTTGATGGTAGCGGAATGGGATTATGCCAGCCTGATTGTGGAGCATGGTTGGGATAAAGATAAAGCTCAGTTACTTGCGCCACAAATTCCTTTACCTGATTTGGCGTGGTTTTGTGCAGCGTTTGCGCTCTTAAGTTGGGATTGGCATGTACAGCGCGGCACAGACCAAGTGGCAAAAAAGCAGGCAACAACAGCCTATTGGTTGAACTTGTCAAACAAGCTAGATTCTGTTTTAGCACTCACAAACACGACCTAAATCCTGTTCTAGGTCGCACACCGCTAATAATCAGGCTTATCGTGCAGCTACCTTAAACCACAACAGAGTAGCTCATGAACCTCTATTTCAAGATCCGTTTCCCTACACTAGGGCAAAACTTAGCATTCTCTATTTTATGCGCGACCAGCTCAACTTATGCAGCGGACATCGATTTACCTGCGTACAAAAGCCTTACCTTCTCCGCTACCCATCGCCCTAAGCCTATTAATGCTTCACTTTGGTATCCCGCAGCTGCTAAAACCTCCACAATGGTCATCGGTGAGAATGCGATTTTTTACGGCCGATCCGCGTATAAAGGAGCTGGTATAGCCGCTGGTAAGTATCCGCTGGTGATTATTTCGCACGGTTCGGGCGGCAATATGGATGGCTTAGCATGGTTATCTTCCGGTTTGGCGCAGGCAGGGGCGATAGTTTTACTGATGAATCATCAAGGCACCATGACGGGGGATAGTTCGCCACAGCGCACGATACTATTTGAAGAGCGGGTAGCGGATCTACGCGCAGCCTTAGATCAAATTCTCCAAAATCCACAGTTTGCGCCGCATATTGATACTCAACAGATTAGCGCTTTAGGTTTTTCTTTAGGTGGAGCGGCGGTGTTGCAACTGGCTGGTGTGAATTTTGATCGCAAGGCTTATGCCGACTATTGTGAGCGCTTAGGCAAAGCAGCGGTAGATTGCCTATTTTTAAGTAAAGGTGGAGTCGATGTTAGGAAACTACCAGACACTTGGGAGCAGAGTTTTCACGAACCGCGGATTGGTAAAATCATTGCCGTTGAACCCGGCTTTAGTTATGCCATGACGGAAAAAAGCTTAAAAAGCATTCAAAATCCTGTGCTACTCATTAGCTTGGGCAATGAAACCCAGCGCTGGAAAGCCGCTGACCTAAGCGAAACAGGCAGCAATATTATTAATCTGATCCCCCAATCTGAACACGCAACCTTTGCTCCCGCACACCACTTCACTTTTTTACCCGAATGCAAACCGAAGGGTGAGCAGATATTAGCGGAAGAGAATGACGATCCGATTTGCACCGATCCCGCCGGAACGAATCGTGCGCAAATTCACCAGCAAATTATTGCCAAAGTCAGTCAGTTCTTGGGCTTGCCAAAGCTGAACTGATTGCAAATGGCGTCTTCAATGCGCGCTTCCGCCACTCACTGGGATTCATTCCCGTGAGGCGGCGAAACTCGCGATTAAAATTCGATTTAGTCTGAAAGCCGCAGTTACCCATAATCTCGGTGATGGTCTGCTCACTTTGATCCAACTGCTGCGTAACACATTCGACACGATACGCATTAATCAACTGCGAGACATTGCAATTCAATATGCTATTCACGGCGGCTGAAACGTTGCGCGCTGGCGTGCCTAGTTTGCGGGCTAAGCGATTGAGGCTTAAATCGGGGTCGCAATAAAGCGTTTGGACGCGTAATAGTTGATCGAGCGCTTGGACTATCAGTTGATATTCAGCAGCTTGCTCTGGGTTATCGGTAGGATCGGTTTTGCTGGAAGTTTCTGGTGTTAGGCTTGACTCCTCAGGCAGAGGCGGCATAGTAGTTGCCTGACCCAGCCAAGCAATCAAACCACCGATGACTAAAATTAGTAAAGAGTGCAATACAGCCAACACCTGTGGCGCGTGTTGGCCTTGATACCAAACGAAATCAAAGGCCACCGCTGTATCCACCACGGCGGACACGACCAAGGCTACACCCACCCAAAAAGCTGTTTTTGCTAAAAAGCGCGTATCATCGAAACGCGAAAATACCCATTGATCGGGTGTTTTAAGGGCTAGTGCCATGAGAGCCGTGCCATAGGCCAAGTGAATGAGAACCAGAATTAGATCAATGCCATCGCGCCAAAAGAACAAGGCTAAGAAAACCAGCAAAGACGGTAGACTATGAACCCACCAACCAGTCTGATTGTGCTGCCGCAAAACACTGAAACAATACCAAGTCACACTTGGCAGCAAGGCTGCTAATAAGGGTTGGAGATAGCGCAATAACAGACTATCGGTGCTCCACCGCAAGCCCACTACTACACTCATCACTGCGCACAACAGCAGGAAGCTATAAAACGGCCAATAAAGGCGCTGCAGGCCATGTGTTTTGCCAAAACGCAGCAGCAGGATGATGAGCAAGCAGGTGACGATAAAGGGTAAAGGTAGGGCGGGCATCGTTATTTTAGTGTCTTGTTAGCTTCGCAAATAGTAACTGAAGACGGCACAGAGTGTTAGCCACTATTCCTGATTGTTTTGTTTAACCTGTTAGTTGGCTAAAATTAAAAGCATTTAGATTTAATAATTTCCAAAAAATGCTACGCCTACTCCTTGCTGTCTCCATCATGTTGGTCTTGCTCATCCCAATCACCTTTGGGGTACTCGCTTTAGGGCTGCCCCATTGGTTGAGCCTTAGTTTGCTTGCTGGCTTTTTTCTCTTACCTTTCTTATTGGATGGGAGCTTATTTAATCGCCGGAAAACGCTAGCTCAACAGTTAATTGAATTAGAAACAAAAGGTTTGCTAGAGCAAAAAAGATTTCAAATCAAACGAGTGTTTGGCATTCAAGCTGTGGAAAGAAAAGGTGCGCAGTATTATTTAGAATTAGAGGATGATCGGGTTTTATATTTGGCTGGAGCACTGCTTGATGCTTACGAACCAACCCATACTTTAAGACGACGCTTTCCTTGTAGCGAATTTATAGTTTATTACCACAAAATCGATCAGACGGTTTTATCTTTAGAGCCGCAAGGAACTGTGCTTGAGCCTGAGCTCTACTTACCACCACTGATGCTAATTTGTGAATACCCACCACCGCGTTTAAAGAGTGGTGCTATTTTGCAAAAAAGCTATGAGGTGATTAAACAGGAGCAAATTAAAAGAACTGGGGTTTAGGCTTAGTTTTTTAACCTTCCATGTGCACTGCCCATCAGTTATTACACCACTTAATTAATCTCAGTAACTAACAAAAACCTAAAAATTCGACTAAAATGGAATTCAACTCCTGATTAGTCAAAATTTATGTATCCACGTACCTTACAAACTACGATTCAACAAGCTTCCAAGGGATTTCCTGTGCTCTTATTGACTGGAGCGCGACAGGTTGGCAAAACTACTGTACTGGAAACTTGTGCGGAGCCAGAACGCCATTATGTCACCTTAGATGACCCTCAAGAAGCCGCTTTGGCGCGCAGTGATCCTGCTCTATTTTTCCAGCGCCACGCGCCTCCAGTTATTGTGGATGAAATTCAATATGCACCGGAATTATTCCGTACTATTAAACTCATCGTTGATCGTGAAAAAAAGGCTGGTTTATTCTGGCTGACTGGTTCGCAAAAATTTCATCTTATGCAAGGCATTACCGAAACCTTAGCAGGTCGAGTCGCAGTGTTGGATTTACTAGGTTTGTCGCAAGCAGAATTAAATCAACAGGCTAACGAAGCTCAGCCTTTCTTACCTACCACTGCTTGGATTGAGCATGCACGCTCCTTAGAACGCCCTGCTTTAAAATTAATGGATGTATATCAGCGTATTTGGCTAGGCTCTTTCCCGCGATTAGCCTTAGAACCTACTATGCCTCGCGATTTATTTTACAGCGCTTATTTGCAGACTTATTTACAACGTGATGTGCGTGATTTAACTCGTGTAGGCGATGAACGAAGTTTTCTACAATTTTTACGGGCTTGTGCCGCTCGCGTTGGGCAATTATTAAACTATGCTGATTTGGCACGCGATATAGATATTGATCCCAAAACGGTAAAAGCTTGGCTGTCGATTTTAGAGACATCCGGCATTATATATTTACTTCAGCCTTATCATAATAATGTCAGTAAGCGCCTATTAAAAACACCTAAGCTTTATTTTCTGGATACGGGTTTGTGTGCCTATCTCACCCAATGGTCATCGCCTGCTACTTTGGAGGCTGGCGCTATGGCTGGTGCTATTTTAGAGAATTGGATGCTGGTAGAAATTCTTAAAAGTTGGTGGCACAACGGCAAAACACCTTATGTGTATTTCTACCGCGACAAAGAACAGCGCGAAATAGATTTATTACTGGAGCAGGATAATACACTTTATCCGATTGAGTTTAAGAAAACGGCTAGTCCTAATTTGAGTATGGTTAAGCATTTCAAAGTTTTGGAGGCTTTGGATAAGCAGACTGGGCATGGTGCAATTGTATGCTTAAGAGAAAGTGATATTCCTTTATCAAAAGAGGTGGATGTGATTCCGGCAAGGTATATATAAAAAACTCAGATACCAACTCAACAAATCCATGCATACCCTATTCAACCAAAGTCCCATCCTCACTCTAGCAACTTACGCCTGAAAAAGACATTTAGTGAAAAAGAGCAAGACGATTTTCTAGAAGACTCGTTTGAATACATGATCAAATTCTTTGAAAACTCACTTCAAGAGCTTGAGAAAAGAAACAAAAACATTAACTGTAAACTTAGATGAATTGATACCAATCACTTCACAACTTTCATTTATGACAACGGTAAAAAGATTGCTGAATGCTAACGGCGCGGCTGAATATTATTGGGACATTCTTATCGGCAATCTACAATAAAATGAAATTGCAACCCTGCTAAAGTTTAAGTCAAAACAGGGTTATTAAAACGCTTTAAGAATGACACATCAAACCGTCAAATACCTCTGAATCAACTCCTCATCCAGTTTCCCCATCTCTCCCTGTGCCACCTGCCGCCCTCGGTCTAAAAGACAAAAACGATCGCCAACCCTTCGAGCAAAGGGTAATTTCTGCTCTACCAGCAAGACGGTTAAGCCAATCTCTTGATTGAGTTTGCGGATAATGTCGCCAATTTCTTGCACGATATTGGGTTGAATGCCTTCGGTGGGTTCATCAAGGATTAGAAGTTTTGGATCGAGTACCAACGCGCGCCCAATAGCTAATTGCTGTTGCTGACCACCGGATAAATTGCCACCCCGCCGCTTGAGCATTTGTTTCAATACGGGAAATAATTCAAAAATAAACGGGGGAATACTACGCACTTTGTCGCGGCGTGCAGGCAAGCCAATGAGCAGATTCTCTTCTACCGTCAGCAGCGGGAAAATCTGCCGACCCTGTGGTACATAACCAATGCCAAGATTAGCACGCTTTTCGGCATCGACATTAACTAGATTCTGATCTTGGTAAGCAATCGCACCGTCACGCACTTTGAGCAAACCCATAATACATTGCAGCAGAGTAGTTTTCCCCACACCATTCCGCCCCATGAGCACCGTGACTTGGCCTTCGGGCACATGCAAATTCAAATCCCAAAGCGTATGACTTTCGCCGTAAAACTGGTTGAGTTGATCGACCTTGAGCATTTATTCCCCCAAATACACTTCAACCACACGTGGGTTCTGTTGCACTTCATCCATTGAGCCTTCTGCCAGTACACTGCCTTGGTGTAGCACTGTCACCTTATTCGCAATCGAGCGCACAAATTCCATATCGTGCTCGACCACCACCACGGAATGCTTGCCTGCTAAGGACTTTAGTAGCTCCGCGGTGCGATCCATTTCTTGGTGGGTCATGCCTGCTACGGGTTCGTCGACCAGCAGCAAATAAGGTTTTTGCACTAAGAGCATACCGATTTCCAGCCACTGCTTTTGCCCATGCGACAAAGCACCCGCCTGTTTATGGTAATGCTCCGTTAAACCAATGGTTTGTAGGGTTTCATCAATTAGTGCTTGTTGCTCAGCATTCAATTTAGCCCGCAAACTAAACCACACGCGCTTATCGCCCTTCATCGCGAGTTCGAGATTTTCCGCGACACTATGCGATTCAAACACGGTAGGCTTTTGAAACTTGCGCCCAATGCCTGCATTCGCTATTTCGGGTTCGCTTAGCTTCAATAAATCAATGGTTTGACCAAAGAAAGCTTTGCCACTATCCGGTTTAGTTTTACCCGTGATAATGTCCATCATGGTGGTTTTGCCTGCACCATTCGGGCCAATAATGCAGCGCAATTCGCCCGCATCGATATACAAATTCAGATCATTAATCGCCTTAAAACCATCAAAGCTCACGTTTAAGCCTTCCAAATACAGAATGGCTTTGTGACTGGTATCTAATGCCCCTTCGCGATAAAAATGCGCGCCTTCGCCCTCACTCATGCTGCTACCTCGCGTTTACGCCCAAAACTTATTTTTAAGCCAGCCCATACACCCGCTAAACCGCGTGGTAAATACAAAGTCACTAACACAAATAAAGCTCCGAGCATAAAGAGCCATGACTCAGGCATTAGGCCGGTGAACAGCGTTTTGGCATAATTGACTAAAATCGCGCCCAAGACTGCACCATATAAGGTCGCACGCCCGCCCATCGCGACCCAAATCACAATTTCAATGGAGTTTAACGGTGAGAACTCGCTCGGATTAATAATCCCCACTTGCGGCACATACAGAGCACCTGCAACCCCCGCAAGCATGGCGGAAAAGGTGAATATCCAGACTTTATAGTTTTCGACTTTGTACCCGACAAAGCGGGTACGACTTTCGGCATCACGAATCGCGACGGTAATGCGCCCGAGTTTGGAGTTGATCACATAACGACAGAGCAAATAGCCGATAGCAAGCGCTAGGCCAGAACCGATAAATAAAGCCACACGCGTGTAATCGGACTGTAGGCTAAAGCCGAGTAGATCTTTGAAATCAGTCAGGCCATTATTGCCACCAAAACCCATTTCATTGCGCAAAAATGCCCACATCAGTGCATAAGTCATGGCTTGGGTCATAATGGATAAATACACGCCTGTAACCCGCGAACGGAAGGCTAACCAGCCGAAGACAAAGGCTAATAAGCCGGGTACAAATAGCACCATCAGCATGGCAAACCAGAACATATCAAAGCCCTGCCAAAACCACGGCAGTTCTTTCCAGTTGAGGAAAACCATGAAATCGGGTAATTCCGCATTCCCATACACGCCCCGATCCCCAATTTGGCGCATTAAATACATGCCCATTGCATAACCACCGAGTGCGAAAAATGCACCATGCCCAAGGCTCAAGATACCTAAATAGCCCCACACCAAATCGACCGCCACGGCTAATAAGGCATAGGTTAAATACTTGCCCATCAGAGTGACTAAATAGGTGGGTACATGGAGAGGGCTGGTATCAGCGACGGCTAAATTCAAAATCGGTACTACGATTAATACCGCAGCCAACACCGCTAGCATGATTTGCCCACCACGATCATTTTTCAGGATTTGACTCATCAACATGGCTTAATCTCCTGCAGCACGGCCTTTTTGCGGGAATAAACCGCGTGGGCGCTTTTGAATGAATAGAATAATGAACACCAGTACCAGAATTTTTGCCAGTACCGCGCCTGCCCAAGGTTCTAAGAATTTATTAATTACCCCAAGCGATAAGCCTGCGACCAAGGTTCCCCATAAATTGCCGACCCCACCGAACACCACTACCATGAAGGAGTCGATAATATAACTCTGGCCTAAATTAGGGCCGACATTGGTGAGCTGACTTAAAGCCACCCCTGCCACCCCTGCAATCCCTGAGCCTAAACCAAAGGTCAAAGCATCCACCCGCGCCGAACGTACACCCATTGCGCGTGCCATTGCACGGTTTTGCGACACTGCCCGTACTTGTAAACCGAGATTGGTGTTACGCAGCACAAAATACAAAATCGCAAACACTAATAAACTGAAGGCGAGAATATACAGGCGGTTATAGGTGAGTGAGAGCACACTATTAATCTCCAACGAACCTGACATCCAGCTAGGATTGGAAACTGGCACATTCTGCGGTGAAACCACCGTGCGCACCAGTTGCTGAAGAATCAAACTAATCCCGAAAGTTGCCAGCAGGGTTTCTAAAGGTCGCCCATAGAGATGCCGAATCACCGTGCGCTCAATCAAAATCCCTATTAAACCCGACACGATAAACGCGGCCGGAATCGCCAAAAATAGCGAGTAATCCAAGTAATTCGGCATCAGCTTTTGAATGAAATAAGTCGTATAAGCGCCGAGCATAATCAACTCGCCATGCGCCATATTAATCACGCCCATCACGCCAAAGGTAATCGCTAAACCAATCGCCGCAAGTACCAACACCGAGCCAAGACTTAGCCCGAAAAATAAGGTTTCCAATTGCCCATTTAAAGCCACTTGATTCTCAATATTACGCAAAGTGCTTTGCGCGGCTTTGGCAATTGTGGGGTCAGTATCAGTGCTTAAAGCGGTCAGTTTATTGCGCACCGCTGGATTGAGATTCCCGTCTAAGGCTGTGATTGCAGACAATTTAGCTGCTTTGTCACTGCTATTTAAGGAGGCTAATTGAATGGCTAACTGAAGTGCTGCTTTGACCTGCGGGTCGGTTTCTTTGCTGAGCAAGTCTTGTAGTTGTGGGAGTTGCTCGGGGGAAACGGTTTCAAGTAAACCAGTCGCTGAAGCTAAGCGCACTTTGGGATCATCACTCGATAAACTTAAGCCACCCAGTTTGCTGCGGAGATATTTGCGTAAAGTATTATTGACCGGAATTTTGCGGTAATCGTCTTTATTCACGGCACTCAAGGCTTGACCATTACTGGCATCCAAGGCAGCCGTGTCAGTGAGCACGGCTAAGCTATCGTTTTGTTTATGTTGGTAAAGTTGGCCTTCGAGTAAGGCTTTTAAGGCTACTGGGGCTTGCGGGTCGGAACTGGCGGAAAGCATATCGGCAGCTTCGCGGGTTTTATCGAAGCTGGCTTGTTTAAAAAGGCTGCTGGCTTGATTCCAAATAGGATTGGCTTCAGCCCACACAGCAGAGAGACTAAAAAATAAAAAAATTAAAGCAACACTGAGACGGGTGAGTGACTTAGCTAACATGCGCGTACCTTGCAGAAGAGAGGACGCCCGCGACCGCTAGAACCGATTTATGCGGACGCCCTCAGGTTGCGTGTGGATCAGGAAATTATTGTTGGTTCATTACTCATATTTCTGACCTGAACATTTTTTCGTTTCTGTATTGTAGTTACCGCAAGGCTTGCCGTCGGTTTCTTTACCAGTCCAGTCGGCTACGAGGGGCTTGGAGTCGGGTAAGAAATCCGACCACGCATCGCCTGCGACTTCTGGCGTTTTCGACACCACTTCAAACTGCCCGTTCTCTTGAATTTCGCCGATTAAGACGGGTTTAGTTAAATGGTGGTTGGGCAATACTTTGGCTGTACCGCCGGTGAGATTAGGAAACTCTAAACCAATCATGGCTTGTTCGACTTTATCGGTGTCGGTGCTACCCGCCTTTTCGACCGCTTTCACCCAGAGATTGAAGCCTAAATAATGCGCTTCCATCGGATCATTGGTAACGCGCTTATCACTCTTAATGAACTCATGCCATTTGGTGATGAACTCTTTATTCGCAGGGGTATCAACGCTCATAAAGTAGTTCCAAGCTGCCAAGTGACCGACTAAAGGCTTAGTATCAATGCCGGATAATTCTTCTTCGCCGACTGAAAACGCGACCACAGGGATAGACTCAGCGGTAATGCCTTGATTACCTAACTCTTTATAAAACGGCACATTCGCATCACCATTGATGGTGGAAACGACAGCAGTTTTCTTACCTTCTGAACCGAATTTTTTAATATCCGCGACAATCGACTGCCAATCCGAATGACCGAAAGGTGTGTAATTGATCATGATGTCTTTTTCATCGACACCTTTAGACTTCAAATACGCTTCAAGAATTTTATTAGTGGTGCGTGGATAAACATAATCTGTGCCCGCCAATACCCAGCGCTTTACTTCCAAATCCTTCATTAAATAATCGACCGCTGGAATCGCTTGCTGGTTCGGCGCTGCACCGGTGTAGAACACATTTTTAGATGACTCTTCGCCCTCGTATTGCACTGGATAAAACAGCAAACTGTTTTTCTCTTCAAACACCGGCAACACCGATTTACGTGACACCGAAGCCCAGCAACCGAAAGTCACCGCGACTTTATCTTTCTCGATTAAATCGCGCGCTTTCTCAGCGAATAACGGCCAGTTCGAGGCAGGATCAACGACAACGGCCTCGAGTTTTTTCCCCAAGACACCACCTTTTTTATTCTGCTCATCAATCAACATGAGCATGGTGTCTTTTAAGGTGGTTTCGCTGATCGCCATCGTGCCGGAGAGCGAGTGCAGGACACCAACTTTAATGGTGTCATCAGCGGCTAAGCTTAAACTACTCCACGCTAGGGCTGCTGCGGTACCTGCCGCTAATAAAGTCTTTTTCAGCTTATGGTTCAACAACATAGATAACAGGTCTCCTTGTAGATCAGGTCAGAGAGGAAAGGTCTATTATCTAATTAGCAATTCCTGTGCCAGTTGCTATTTAAGCTTGAAAACTATGGATTTGAAATTGATTGAGTGGTTAATAAGCTACCTGGAGCGCATTGGCGGGTCTTAAGCTCGAAGCACTAAGGTGCATACTGAACTGTTATAGTGCGCACTATTTTGCGCACTCTATTTCAAACGCTTAGGCTTGCTCTGCACTTGTTTGGGTTTAGGCAATTGCTCACTTGTGGGCACTGCAGCTAGTAAGCGCCCTGGTATATCTCCAAAAATTTCTGCTAACAAAGAGCTTGAAGTGGCGCGAATGGAGTCACGACTTAAAATACGGGGTGCAAACAAGACTTCTTGATTGAACGAACGATTACTATAAAGTACATGCTGCGGCTCTGGGTTAAAAGCTCTTAAACTAATCCGTGCAATATGCCCAAGATTGATGCCGCGCCCATCATCAAAGATCAGCATATGCGGACAAAGCTGCTTATAGGGATCAGGTCGTGGAAAATCGACGATGGCTAATAAAGTCAGCGGTGTACTAGACAATTTCACGCCCAGATTAATCGCTGTTATATTGATTTCTGCCAGATAGACTGGGGAGCCAATCGAGTTTTTTAAGCGCTCTAGAAACTGAAAATATTCAGGAGATGGCCACAAGCCCTCTATCGTTTCCACGAAATCTGCTGAATCAGTCACAGTGCGCTCCCAAAACTGTTGCTTAGTTATCATTCAATTTATAGAAAGCCTCTAGTGCTATGATAGTTTTTTCTATCCATAAGACAGGCAGTCAAAAGGTAAGTTATGACACAGGATGTACGGTTAGAGCAACTTACAGAATGGGTAAATACCCTTCCTGATTGGCAGGGCGCAAACCTTGCTCCTGCGTCTGCTGATGCTAGCTTTCGCCGTTATTTCCGGGTGAGTAAAGACGGTAAAACCGCCATTGCCATGGATGCCCCGCCCGATAAGGAAAACTGTGCGCCTTTCGTAGACATCACTGCGCGCTTACGTAATGCCGCTGTCGCCGCACCTGAGCTTTATGCGCAAAATCTATTAGATGGTTTTTTACTGCTAGAAGATTTCGGTAATGAGCCATTGTTAAAAGCTTTAGATCCCCTCAATGCTGATCCTTTATATGAGTCAGCGATGGATACTTTGCTACGGGTACAACAAGCTGATATTGAAGGTTTACCTGAATACAGTACTGAGTTTTTACGCCGTGAAGTCGATTTAATGCCCGAATGGTTTTTGCAAAAGCATTTAGGCTTAGCGCCTGAAGACATTCCCTTTAAGCTGATTGCAACCACCTTCAATAATCTAATTGCCGCAGTCCTAGAACAGCCAGTTGCCTTTGTGCATCGTGATTATCACTCACGCAATCTAATGCTCGTTCATGCTAATAAACTGGGCGTGATTGATTACCAGGATGCGGTTTGGGGGCCGATTACTTATGATCTGGTGTCCTTATTACGTGACTGTTATGTGGTATGGCCACAGCAGCGCGTGAAGCGTTGGGCACTGGCTTTCCACAAAGAGGCCATTGCTGATGGTGTGCTCCCACCCATTGATGAAATCACTTTCTTGCGCTGGTTTGATCTAATGGGTTTGCAACGCCATCTTAAAGTCTTGGGAATTTTCTCCCGCCTCAATCATCGTGATGGCAAATCGGGCTATTTAAAAGACCTGCCACTCACTTTAAGTTATGTGCTAACAGTGGGTTCACAACATCCTGAGACTTGTCGCTTAGTTGAATGGATGCGTCAAGCGCGCATTCCTGAGCGAATTGGTACTGTAGATATTCCGGCCTAAAGCGATGAAAGCGATGAAAGCGATGATACTCGCAGCGGGTTTAGGCACACGGATGCGCCCGCTCACTGACCATACACCCAAGCCTTTACTTAAAGCCGGTGGCAAACCGCTGATTGTCTGGCATTTGGAAAAATTAGCAGCCGCTGGCTTTAAAGACGTAGTAATCAACATTGCTTGGCTTGGCTGGCAAATTCCAGAAGCTTTAGGTGATGGTTCACAATGGGATTTAAAACTGCATTATTCCGATGAGCAAACCGAAACTGCTTTAGAAACGGCGGGTGGCATTATTAAGGCTTTGCCTTTACTCGGCTCAGAACCTTTTCTAGTGGTGAATGGCGATATCTGGTGTGATTATGCTTGTTTACCTCACACCCTTCCTCCAACTACCTTAGCACATCTGATTTTGGTGGATAACCCAGAGCATCATCCAGCAGGTGATTTTGCTTTAGAGGCTGGACGTGCACGCAATACTGGCGAGCACAAACTCACTTTTAGCGGTATTGGCTATTATCACCCTGAGCTATTCGCAGGCTTAGCTTATGGTAAACGCGCACTCGGGCCGGTATTACGTACAGTGATGGAACAAGACTTAGTGAGCGCTGAGCATTATCAAGGAAACTGGTTAGATATTGGTACGCCAGAACGTCTCGCCCAACTGGATCAACAGATTCAATATCGCCCCAAACTCTTCGACTACCATCCACACTGATACAAGCATCCAGAGCCAATTATCAGAAAATTGGCCTTAATACAGACTATCAACTAGCGCTCCCCATCCAAAGCTTCTATAACCTAACTACCATACTAAAAACAGCTAGGGTTAGTCTCTTGTTATTGATCTGGCTTTAGTTCGCTGCAATCGTCGAAAGGTTTGATTAATGCTTAAAAAACAACTTCTCATTTATTGCTTAGCCTTATTCTTCTTGCCTGTGCGAGTAATGGCCGCTGAGTGCAATGCTCCTACTTGCTACAGCCTCATATCTGCTAAAGATAATTATCATCTCGAAATCCAGACAACCCAAACGGTTCCAATAAATCAATTATTTAGTTTGGATATCATCATCACAAACTCTGAGGGCAAACCACTCACAAGCAAAATAGATTTAGACCTTGATGCCAGCATGCCACAGCACAATCATGGAATGAATGTGAAACCTGTGATCAAGAATCTTGGAGAAGGCAAGTTTCAAGTAGAAGGTATGTTGTTTCATATGTCCGGAGCTTGGACACTGTCCTTCACCATTACTAAAGGCATTACACGTGAAGCAGCACAATGGGTGGTTGAGGTCCAATAAGTGATTAGGCACCGGGGTATACTACTGCTAGTTATAGGTCTCGCTTTCAATGCCCACGCTGAGCTGAATCTACCCACCACAATACATGAAAATACAAAGCAAACAGGGTACGCTACTACGCAGCTAGCGACCGCCCCCCACCTAGAAGGTGTCAAACCCAGCCAAACCACCACAGAAACGCCAGTTCATTTCACAGTTCATGAACTGAGTCAAATCAAACACCTAACCCTCAGCCATCGTCTAGCTCCTCAAGATTTGAGTAATAAATATGCAACTCATCCCCTTGCCATTGCCTTGGGCAAAGTTTTATTTTTTGATACCCGCCTCTCCAGCGACCACCAAGTAGCTTGTGCAACCTGTCATAATCCTAAGCAAGGTTGGTCTACACCAGATCCACGTATTAGTTTACGAGGAGTAACCCTAAAGCGTCATACGCCCTCGCTCTGGAATACAGGTTATCAACGTTGGCAATTTTGGGATGGGCGTGCTGATAGCCTGTGGTTACAAGCCATAGAGTCCATGGAAAATGAAGCGGAAATGAAAGGAGATCGAGTTCATGCCGTGCGACTTATCTTGGCAGATGCAAATTTACAGACTAGTTACCGCTCAATATTTGGTGAATTACCACCTACTTTGAGTTTAACAGCCCTGCCCTTACGAGCTAAGCCGCGCCCTAAACAGGAGGGAATAACTGTTACAGACGAGACCATTCATCAAGCATGGGAGCAGCTTCCTGCTACGGTGCGCCAAGATATTAATCAAGTAACCACTCACCTGATGAAATCGATTGCAGCATTTGAAATGACCATTACCAGCCCACCTACTCGAGTTGACCAATTTATTGATCAATTAATTGTAGATCAAGGTCAAATAACAACTAACAACTCTTGGCTGAACTCTGAAGAACAGCAAGGACTCAAGCTTTTTGTGAGTAAAGCGCAATGTATTCAATGTCATTCAGGTTCTAATTTTAGTGATGGTGAATTTCATCGGATCTTTTTTGACAAAAGTCCTGACTGGGGACGAGCTATAGGTATCTCTTCTTTACTCAGCAATCCTTTTAATGGCAATAGTGTTTATGCGGATCAACACCCACTTCCCAATCGCCTTGAACTACTCAATGCTGTCAGCACCATCCCCTTTCGTGCTGCTTTTAAGACACCCAGCTTGCGTAACTTGAGTACCTCCGCCCCCTATATGCATGATGGTCGTTTTGCGAGCTTAGATGAGGTAATCAAACATTACAATGAAATCCAACCACGAGGTCATCATGCAGAAGCTGTATTAAAACCACTGGGACTCACCCCACAAGAACAAGAATATCTCGTCCAATTTCTACAGGTACTCAGTAGCCAACTCTAGTGTTATGAACTCATACTTATCTCAATATAAAATGCTCCTTATATGGGGGCTAGTATTCATTTTAACCCCCTTAAGTATCGATGACGCAGTAGCCCACGTTAAATGGTTTGTGGATGTTGATGTAGAAGATGCACTACAGCCATTAGGCTCACATCCAGCTCGCCAATATATGCCGATTTTATTCATCCTAGCCTCTTGTGGGACTATACTATTTGGGATATTTGACTATTTCTTCAGTCGACTTCTACCTGAGCAGTGGACACCTGAGAATTATTTTTTTGAAAAAAATACCAACACTCCGTTGACTATTGCACGTATTGGAACTGGTGTTTATTGCCTAGTTTTATGGTTAATGGGGGATAGTATCTTAACCCCCGAGCTTACCTATCAAAAGGCCGATTGGGTTGCTTACCTACAATTATTCATAGCATTTTCGGTACTATTCAAATTATCGCTGAGTTTCTCAGGATTTGGCCTAATCACTTTATATTTTTATGCTATTTATAAATATGGAATATTTCATTGCTTAGATTACTTTTTTGTATTTGGCTTAGGCATTTATTTAATTATTTCAGGTCTAGATATTAGACAAAAAATAATAGCTGATAAGCATTATGCTTTGTTGTATTTTTCCTTGGTATTCGCTTTTTTATGGTCAGCTATCGAGAAACTGGCTTATCCTGATGCTTTCTATCAATTTTTAGCAAAATATCCTCTTTTAATGATGGGTCTAGATCGTGACTTCTTCATTATCTCAGCAGCCTTTGTTGAGTTTAGTTTATTTTTTTTACTACTATTTAGCCACAAAGGAATTATTTTACTTGCTTTATTGGTCAATTTACTAATTAGTGCAGGTGGTTTATATTTCGGAAAAATGGATGCTATTGGACATTGGCCTGTCAACTTTATTCTGGCAATGATGTTTCTGAAGGGGCCTTTGCCTGTTAATAAATTTTTTTTCAACCAATGTCTACCTAAAAACTTTATCAACCTAAAAAATTTGATAACTCTGTACTGCACAATGGCCCTATTGGTAGTTTTTTATTATGGCCTACATGATGTGATGTACGGTGGCGTTATCTAATCATGGCTAGTTCACTACCTAGAGCATGATACCGTCATCAATCAACTAGCTACCCATTTTTGGTCTATACTTGGCGTGAAAAGCTAGTCAAAACAATACAACCACAGTAAGGAATTTAGCGTGAAACCAAGGTTTATGAACAATAGGATGTTTCTTTGGTTTGTTGACTTCCGTCATGCGATGGTCTGGTTATGAACTTGGTACTTGCGTAAAGTGTATGGAATGCAATTACACCCTAGTGTACGTATTTCTTTCAAATCGAATGTGGATAAAACCAGCCCCAAAGGCATTATTCCTTGATTGCGTTCAATGTGATCATTCTCGCGCATGATTGGGCGACGGAACGCTGGTGAGAACAAGCTAACTTTTAGCGGGATTGGTTATTATCACCCTAAGCTATTCGCAGGCTTAGCTTATGGTAAACGCGCACTAGGGCCGGTATTACGCACAGCGATGGAGCAAGACTTAGTGAGTGCTGAGCATTATCAAGGTATTTGGCTGGATATAGGCACACCAGAACGCTTAGCCCAGCTTGATCAAAGTCTTAACGCTGCTGCACCCGCCATGCTGTCCACATTAAAGCGCCACCCAGCAGAGTAAAGCCACAACCTAAAATCAGCGATAGGTTAAAGTTACCTTGCTGCTCAGCCATCCAACCGGCAAAAGCAGGGCCTAGGATTTGTGCGACACCAAAACAGGCAGTCAGAATACCCATTAATTGTGTTGGTTTCGAACCACCCAAGCGCCCGCCATAGACCAAAACCATCGAGACAATACCCATAAAAGTGCTACCAAACAGTAAAGCACCAATCAATGCAGCAGCAATGGAATCACTTAAAACCGGCAAAATAACCCCTACTGCTTGAAGCAAATAAGCGGCAATTAAAGCTGGAAATTCACCAATTTTCTGAGCAACTCGTGCCCAAACCCAACAGGAGGGAATAGCCGCTACCCCAACCACTACCCAAGCATAATCACCAAGATGCGGTAAGTCCGCGCTATGCTGGAGAATAGACACCAAAAAAGTTGCACTAATCACATAACCAATCCCTTCACAGAAATAAGCAAGGGCGACTAAGCTAAGCACAAGCTTAAAAGAATGTTGTGGAATAGCAGCAGCAATCGCCGCTTTTTTATGTGGGTTCAAATACCATTGATTGAAGAAGAGAGCAGGTAAACCCAACACTAGAATGACTAGACCACTACTAATCCATAACCCCTCCCAGCTTTGCCATTGCTTAAGGATTAATACCCATAAAGCCCCCAAAGCTAAGCCCAAACCCACCCCGGAGAAATGAATACCCAAGGCAGTCGCGGTATGTTTGGGTGAAATCGCGAGTATCATTAGCCCTGAACCCAACATCATCCCTCCAGCACTGGCTAAGCCACTGAAAAAGCGCAGCACCAGCCAAACAGCATCTTGTTGAATGAACCCCATACCAATATTGGTCAAGACAGCAAGGACAATACTCATTTTAAATAACAAGCGTTTAGTATCAATCGAGTGCACAAAGATTGCACCCAGCGCACCACAGAGATAACCGATATAATTTACAGAAGCCAACACGCCAGCCCAGTCATCGCCAAAACCTAAATCGGCCTGCATTAAAGGCAGCAAGGGGGTATAAATAAAACGAGGCATCCCAAAGGCGGTAATCAAACCCAAAATACCGACAGCAATAGACCAACGCTCCTGACGGCTTAACGGCTCAGTAGTTTGCATAGATAAATATCGAGATGAGAAAACCCTAGCCTAACACGCTGATCATTAAATTCCAGCCTATCAACACTCTGCTAATTTCTGGCCTATACTTTGCGCGAGAAGATACTAAGAACAAGGTTAAAAACCTAAGGATATGAATGTGAAACCACGGTTTATGAATAACAAGATGTTTCTCTGGTTTGTGGATTTTCGCCATGCGATGGTCTGGCTACGCACTTGGTATTTCCGCAAAGTGTATGGCATGCAATTACACCCTAGCGTGCGTATTTCTTTTAAATCGAATGTGGATAAGACTAACCCTAAAGGCATTATTATTGACCAAGATACGGTGATTGCGTTCAATGTGATTATCCTCGCACATGACTGGGCAACAGAGCGTTATGGTGCACACAATAATATTCAAACCAAAATTGGCAAAAACTGCTTTGTGGGTTGTGGCTCGATTATTATGCCGGGCGTGACGATTGGCGATGAAGTGGTAATTGCTTCAGGCAGTGTGGTAACTAAAGATATTCCTGCTCATTCTTTAGTCGGCGGTAATCCAGCACGGGTGATTCGCTCAGGGATTCGCACGAAGTCCTATGGACGTTTGTTACCCGAAAGCAAGCTCGCCGTGGACGCATCCAGCCCTGATCTAGCTAATGCCACCTAAAAAGGTGGCAAGAAATAAGAGCGTTCTAAATTCACTCCATAAATCGTCCCAGCCCGAGCCAATTTAAGTTCAGTCTGCGCTTGCTCGTCTAAAATCCGCCAAATACGGTGCGAGCTCGCATCACGGGTATTCTGTCCATTCACTTCTAAAATACTATCGCCTACTTGAATACCCATCCGTGCCGCTGGGCTATTGGGTAAAACCACCTCAATCACGTTATTTGCGGCCAGCAGAAAACCAAACTGACCGGGTAAAGCGTCCGAATCTTGGCTGGCACTCAGTAATAAATGTTGGCTAGGGAAATCAAAGGTAAGAGTTTGGCCGGTAAAAATCGCATTACCAATGCTGCCATCTAAATGCTGAAAACCTTGGGTATGCATTGGGAGCGAAACTGGCACTTGGCGGGTTTGCCAGGAGCCAATGTGTAAATCCGATAACAAAGCTAAACCGGTAGGCACGCGCCCACCTAAATCCTCAACCTCAATAAAAGCCAAAGACGCACCCGGGCGATACTCACGACGCGCATAGTTGGGAAACATCACCAAACCACCTGCATTGCCGGTATCTAAAATAAATTCGCCGGTGCGCCCGCCCACTACATTTAACGAAGCCACTGGCACCCCACCTACTAAACGGAAGGGGATCAGGCTATGTGGCTGCTGATAATTAGGCACATATTGAGAGAAAATTGCGGTATGCCGCCCAAAATCGAGGGAAACAATCAGGCGATTTAGCGCTGGCATACCGAGGACACCCTCAATCACCAAACCATCAGCAGCCGAAACTAAACCTAAATTCACCGCGGCTGCGCTTTGATTTTCTAGATCAACTGCGCCAATTTGCATCATCGGCAAACGGTAATAACCCGTGAGCTGTTTCCCAGCAATAGTGGAAACTTCGCTACTGGCAGCGGCAGATAAATGCAGCTCTCGCGCTAAACGCGGTGAAACCAAATTATGCGAAGAGCCCGTATCCACCAACCACCAAGTTTTCCGCCCTGCAATGATCACAGGTACAGCGGGCAGAACACCTAAATCACTGGTATATAAGAGCTGCATGGGCACTGCGCTGACATTTCCAGCTTGAAACTCAGGAATCTTGGGATTCGGTAAGCGACTGCAAGCGGCAAGTAGCAACACACAAATAGCCCCAGTCAACGCCCTCGAAAAGTAACCTATATTTATATTTTTCATGCCTGTCTGTTAAAACTTTCGCTAGCTTTTAGACAAAGCATCATAGCAAGCTGTTCTAAAATTTAAAATTAATGGGCTAGTTGAGAGATCAGCAAATTTAAATATAAACAACGCTCATTATATCTATTCCTCCATTTATTGGTCTAAGCCTGCAACAATGTTTGAAACAATTAACCATACACCCAACCTAGAAAACTCACACTCCACTTTGCCAAGCCTTAGTAAACATGCTATCTGTGACTCAAATCAATTACACAAAAAAGGAGAGTGGAAATGGTTCAAGGTAGCTGCCTATGCGGACAAATCGAATACGAGGTCGAGCTAATTCCCAATAAAATCTTTAATTGCCATTGCTCCTACTGCCGCAAGGCGCATGGGGCGGATTATGTGACAGTAGCACTGGCCAAAGGTGACACGCTAAAAATCACGAAGGGTGTAGAAAAGCTAAAGGAGTATCAGAATGAAATTGGTGGTTTTCGAGCTTTTTGCTCGAATTGCGGCACACGCCTGATGAACTATGCGCCGGATAAAACCTTATACCTCAGTGTATCGCTCTCAACTGTCGATACCCCAATAGATGCTAAGCCGATTGCGCATGTGAATGTGGAGTCTAAAGCGGCGTGGCACGAGCCTTATGCGGGAATTCCAAGCTTTCAGGCTTTGCCAGAAAATCTTTTGGATTAAACTGCGCTTAGTTTTACCCCATTACCCACGTCATCCCTTGGAGACATAATGAAAGATTCCCTCAAACCCGGCATTCAATACGAGCACAAATTCACTGTACCACAATCAAAAACCGTTCCGGCACTTTATCCCGAAGCTGAGGAGTTTGTTGTGATGCCAGAGGTGTTTGCGACCGGCTTTTTAGTTGGATTTTTGGAGTGGGCGTGCATTAAAGCCATCAATCCACATCTGGATTGGCCGAGCGAGCAAACGGTAGGGATGCATATTGACGTGAGCCATGAGGCTGCCACACCCGTAGGGCTTGAAGTGACCGCCAAGGTGGAATTGATTGCGGTTGAAGGCAAAAAACTAATCTTTAAGGTTGAAGCTCACGATGGGGTCGACCTGATTTCAAAAGGGCGGCATGAGCGCTTTGTGATTAATAAGGCAAAGTTTGATGCTAAGTTGGAGGCGAAGAAGACTGGTGCATAAATAAATTATACACACCTATAACTAATGGCATGAATGCATATATTGTAGATAAAAATCTAAAAACAACTTAAATGTCATTTTTTTAATAAATGGCATTTTAAACTGAGCAAGCTAAAATAAGTCATTAAATCTAATCAATGGCAATCAATGTGACTATCTTAACTGCTAGCGTTTCCCAAGGTGGGCGTATCGTTTTACCCCTAGAGATACGTCAGAAACTCGGTATTGAGGTGGGTGATGAAGTTCTTTTAGAGTGGCTTGAGGACAGCTCTGAGCTACGCTTGATGACTCACAAAATGCGCCTGCAAAAAGCCAAAAAACTAGTGCAGCAATACATAAAGCCAAAAGCATCGCTAGTGGATGAGCTAATCGCTGAGCGGCGTGAGGCGGCGAAACATGAGTAAAGTGGTGTTAGATACCTCAGCGATTTTGGCTTATTTGTTTGATGAAACAGGCGCGGAACAGGTTGAACCTATTTTGGAAGCCAATTTAGGTGTGATTAGTAGTGTGAATTATGCAGAGCTTGCCAGTAAATTAGTTGACAAGGGTATGCCGCTTGAGGCTGTTATTAGTGCCATTGAGAATCTTGAACTCACGTTTGCAGCGCAAGATCAGCAACAAGCACAAGTAAATGCTGAGTTACGTCCTTTGAGTAAAGCCTTTGGTTTATCGTTAGGTGATCGTGCTTGTTTGGCATTGGGATTAGTGCAGAATTTACCTGTGATGACGGCGGATAGGGTTTGGAAAGATGTGCCGAGCAAAGTTGTGGTACGGGTGATTCGTTGAAAGCAGACAACATCTAAATACCTAAGTGCAGTATGTAATACTTATCACCCTGTTCCTGGACTTGCTTAGCATAGTTAGACAAAGCCCTTAGATTAGTTACTAGCTCATCTCGATTGAAAATGAGCTTTTCGTAACCGCCACTATTAACAGCAATTACTTCAAAACCATCCTTGTTAGAATCATTTTCGACTTGATAACCATAATTGCCTGTAAGCTCTAACTCTGCGGGTTCACTACTCAATAAATCTGCCCAATAGCCTAAAGTTTTTGCCATAACTGGCGCACCGTCAACCTGAATCCAAGTTATCCCCCACCAACACAAACCTTGATGAGCTTGTTTAGTCGATGGATTATAGGTGGGTATCCATTGCAAAGTGTCGGCTATATATCTTAGAGCATCCACATGCAACTTAATGCCTTGGTTACTTTGGAAAAGCTTAAGCCAGCTTTTATGCCAGTGAGCCTGATCGTCAACCTTTAACAGAAAAAACTGATGACTGAGTGACATTAAACCACACACCGCTCCACCAAATAAGCCACCGAGCGATATTGCCGCCCACTATGCAAAGTTAAGCCAATCTCACAAGCGCGGCTATTACTCACACCTTCATGACAGCCTTCCGGCAATTGCTGTTTTAAACGTGCTAGTGCCGCTGCATTTAATTCGGGCGTCATAAAGCCTTTATCACCACCAAAGCCACAGCAACCCTCTTCTTCCGGTTCAATAACTTGCGGAGCACAACGCTTTACTAACTCGCGTAACACTTTATCTAAGCCCATTTTGCGCGCGCTACAGGTGATATGCAGGGCAATCGGTTCGGCTTGCGGTTTGAGAGTTAAATGGGGCAATAAGAACTCGTGGATAAAACCTGCGGTTTCGTAAAACTTCATAGGTTTTTTGGCAGACTCAATTAAGCGCAAGGTACAAGGGCTGGTATCGCAGACAATCGGGTATTTGCCCTGCTCGCTCGCCTCCCACAAGGCAGCTTCTAATTCATGCATCGAGGCGGCTGCATGGTCGGGTAAGCCTTTGCTAGCAAAGGGCAAGCCACAACATAAACCACTCACTGCTTTCGGGGTAATGATTGCAAAACCCGCTTTTTGCATCAGGCTTTGCATCACTTGGGGTAAATCGCGGGTTTCAGAATCACTCACTGCTGTACCCATGCTGCGTGTCACGCAAGCGGTAAAATAGACCGCTTTGCCATTAGCGCCTTGTGCCTGTGGGACTTCCGCTTTAGCACCGCGTGGCAGGGCATCGTGCCAAATCGGTGAGCGGTTGCCTGTAAGTTTACTAAAGCCTTGGGTAATGCTCGTGAAGTTTTGATGGCCTAATATCTTACCTTTGAACGCCGCTGCATTTAGGCCGAAGCGCGTCATTTTGGTAATTGGGGCAATATGGGTTTGCGCGTAACTAGCGATTTTCTTAGCGGTAGCACCGTGTTGCTCGGTTTTAATAGCACGGACTAATTCGCCGGTATTAATGCCCACCGGACAGCGCGTCGAGCACAATCCATCAATCGCGCAGGTCTCTAAACCTTGATAGGCAAAGGTTTTATCCCAAGCTTGCAAACCCGCTTCATCCTTACTGGTTTTGAGGCGTGCATGTTCGCGCCACGCAACAATGCGTTGGCGCGGGGTCAAGGTTAGATTGCGTGATGGGCAAACTGGCTCACAAAAACCGCATTCAATACAACGATCCACCAACTCATGGGTGGCAGGCATGGGTTTGAGATTTTTAATATGAATTGCTTGATCTTCATTCAAAACCACCCCCGGATTGAGTAAGTTTTCGGGGTCAAATAAGCGTTTGATTTTCCACATTAATTGATAAGCATCGCGCCCCCATTCCAGCTCAACAAAGGGCGCCATATTCCGCCCCGTGCCATGTTCCGCTTTGAGCGAACCACCGTATTTGACCGCGACCAATTGCGCCACATCGTCCATAAAGCCGGAATAACGATCGACTTCCGCTTGGGTACTGAAATCTTGGGTAAACACAAAGTGCAGATTGCCTTCCAAGGCATGGCCGAAAATCAGTGCTTCGCTGTAATGATATTTGGCAAAAATCGTCTGCAAATCGCGCACACCTGCCGCCAATTGCTCAATCGGGAAGGCCACATCCTCAATAATCACCGTGGTTCCGACCGGACGCACTGCACCGACCGCAGGGAATAAACCTTTACGCACCCCCCAGAATTGCGCATATTGCACCGGATCTTGAGTAAATTCGGCGGGGAATAACAGGGTTTGAGTGCTGAGAATAGTTTGCACTTCGGCAATTTTCGCGGCTAACTCCGCTGCATTCGGCGCACGCACATCAATCAATAAAGCCGCCGCATCCAAATCCAAGTCCGCTAACGTGGCAGGCATACCGGCTTTGCCCTGCACCGAGCGCAAACCCGCACCATCAATCAACTCCACCGCATCCACCGGAGCTGGTTTCAAGGCAGTCACTGCCAAACACGCTGCTTCCACATGCGGAAAAAATACTAACGAAGTCGCTTTGTACGGGTAATCCGGTACCGTGTGATATTGCACCGCCGAAATAAACCCGAGCGTGCCTTCCGATCCAATCATTAAATGCGTCAAGATTTCTAGCGGGTCGGTGTAATCCACCAAGGAATTGATGCTATAGCCGGTGGTATTTTTCAGGCGGTATTTATGGCGAATTTTGGCGGTGAGTTCGGGATTAGCTTGGACTTCAGCGGCGAGTTTACTGAGTTCATTTAAGAGTGGCTTTTGCGTATTCAAAGCGGTTTGCCGACCTTCAGCCGTGCGCGTATCAATCACTGAGCCATTCGCCAAAATCACCCGCATCCCGTTTAACGTGTGATAGCTATTCTGCGCTGTGCCACAACACATCCCCGAGGAATTATTCGCCGCAATTCCGCCAATCTTACAAGTATTTATGGTCGCTGGATCGGGGCCAATTTTGCGCCCAAACGGCAGGAGATATTGATTCGCCTGTGAACCAATAATGCCGGGTTGCAAACTGATCTTCGCACCCGCCTCCAAGACCTTAAATTCACGCCAGCTATTCAGCTCCAGCATCACTAACACCGAATCCGTGACCGCTTGCCCCGACAAACTCGTTCCTGCGGCGCGGAAGGTCACTGACACCTGATGCTCACGTGCCAAGCGCAAGACCAATTGCAGCTCATCCTCGTCTTTTACCTTCACCACCACCTCAGGAATCAGGCGGTAAAAACTCGCATCCGTACCGTAGGTCAGGCGATGAAACTCGTCTTGTAGCACACGTTCGGCTGGCAAGGTTTGCAGCAGGTTTTGGCAAAAGGCTTGATGGGCAAGGCTCATAAGTGAATCCCTAGCGATGGTCTTGATTTTTGGTAAGACCAATTATAGATAAATTTGCAAAATTAGCTATCGAATTGTTGCGAATTAGCAAAAATATCTCTATGATGCGCCGCAATTTGGTAAATTGGTATGACCAAAATCCAAATCAGTAAATCCCCACACCACAGTAGCACCGCTCTAGGAGGAGTCGCATGCAAACTTGGTCCCAAGTGTATGATCCGCTGGGTAATTTATGGCTGTCCGCCCTAATTGCTCTCATCCCTATCGCTTTTTTCTTCGTCGCCCTCGCGGTATTCCGCATGAAAGGCCATGTTGCGGGCACGATTACCTTAGGATTAGCGCTGTTAGTCGCGATTCTGCTGTATAAAATGCCAGTCACTATGGCGCTGGCCTCTGCCGCTTATGGCTTTATGTATGGCTTGTGGCCAATCGCGTGGATCATTATTACTGCCGTCTTCCTTTACAAAATCACCGTCAAAACCGGGCAATTCGATATTATCCGCAGCTCGGTGTTGTCTATCACTGAAGACCAACGCTTACAAATGTTGCTGGTGGGTTTTGCGTTTGGTGCTTTTTTAGAGGGTGCAGCGGGCTTTGGTGCACCAGTTGCTATCACTGCTGCTTTATTAGTCGGTTTAGGTTTCAATCCTTTATATGCAGCGGGCTTGTGTTTGATCGCCAATACTGCACCAGTCGCCTTCGGCGCTATGGGCATTCCGATTACGGTAGCGGGTCAAGTGACGGGTTTAGACCCCTTCCACATTGGACAAATGGCAGGCCGCCAATTACCACTTCTTTCCGTCATTGTACCCTTCTGGTTGATTATGATTATGGATGGCTGGCGCGGTGTGAAAGAAACCTATCCTGCCATTTTAGTAGCGGGCGTGTCTTTCGCAGTCACACAATTCTTCACCGCCAACTATATCGGCCCAGAACTACCGGATATTACCTCTGCACTCGTGAGTCTAGTGTGCTTAACTTTATTCCTGAAAAAATGGAAACCAAAGAATATCTTCCGTTTTGAAGGTCAAGAATTAAGCAAAATCCCTACGACTCAAACCCAAACCTATAACACTGGCACCATCATCAAAGCATGGTCACCCTTTATGATTTTAACCATCATGGTCACGATCTGGAGTTTAAAACCCTTCAAAGCGATGTTCAGCAAAGACGGTTTATTAGAAACTTGGGTGATTAAATTCTCCGTACCTTACTTGGATAAATTAGTCACCAAAATGCCGCCGATTGTGGCTGAAGCCAAACCTTATGAAGCAGTCTATAAATTTGACTGGTTTTCAGCCACCGGTACTGCGATTCTATTAGCCGCCATCATCACCATTTTCGTCTTGAAAATGCGCCCTGCCGAAGCCGTAAAAACCTTCTTTGAAACCGTCAGCGAACTCAAGCGGCCGATCTACTCCATCGGCATGGTGTTGGCCTTTGCCTTTGTCGCAAACTATTCTGGTCTATCCGCAACTTTGGCCTTATTACTAGCGGGTACAGGTGCAATGTTTACCTTCTTCTCACCGTTCTTGGGTTGGTTGGGTGTGTTCTTAACCGGATCGGATACTTCGTCCAATGCCCTGTTCTGTAGCTTGCAAGCCAATACCGCGCATCAAATCGGCGTGTCGGATACCTTATTGGTGGCAGCAAATACCACGGGTGGCGTAACGGGTAAAATGATCTCTCCGCAATCCATTGCCGTGGCGTGTGCAGCGGTTGGCTTGGTGGGCAAGGAAGCTGATTTATTCCGCTTTACCTTAAAGCACAGCCTGATCTTTGCCACGATTGTGGGTGTGATTACCACCCTGCAAGCCTATGTGTTTACGTGGATGATTCCTTGATTGGTGCGCTAAAAGCCCCTAAACTCGGTCTTATCAAAAAAATTGGTAAGACCAGAGTACATGAAGAGAATCCGCCTTTCTGATCAAATTGCTGAACAACTGGAAGCAATGATTGCCACCCAAGGCTTAAAAGCGGGTGATCGTTTGCCCGCCGAGCGCCCCTTAGCGGAACAGCTGGAAGTCTCGCGCCCTTCGTTGCGTGAAGCGATTCAGAAATTGATTAGTAAAGGCTTATTAGTCAGTCGGGCGGGCGGTGGCACGTATATTCAAGATCTCACCGCCGCCGGACAAACTGATCCGCTGGTTACCCTATTCCGTGAAAACCCCGAATACCGCTTTGATGTGTTAGAAATCCGCCATGCGATTGAAGGTAATGCCGCCTGGTATGCCGCCTTACGCGCTACCGATGAAGACAAAGCGCTGATTCGTGAGCGTTTTGAGGCAATGATTGCTGAACATGGCAGTGAAGACCCAATGGATGAAGCGCGCGCTGATGCGGCCTTTCACTTATCCATTGTTGAAGCTTCGCATAATCTAGTGTCTTTACACATTATGCGTAACCTGTTTGAACTACTGCAAAACAGCATCTCGCACAACCTCGATAAGCTCTATACTCAAGCGCGCGTATTCGACCCGCTAAGCCAGCAGCATCGTGAATTAATGGAGGCTGTGATTGCTGGAGAACCAGAACGCGCTCGCCAAGCAGCTGAACAGCATCTAGCGTTTGTGGAAGATTCTTTAAAAAGCATTGATGCTGATGAAGCACGTAAAGTGCGTTCCTTGCGGCATTTATCACGTTAGGAGGCTCAGGCCATGTTCCCCTTTTTCCGTTTATGGCTCGCCATCAAAAAGGCTAAACGCGCCCCTACTTTGAAGATTGATGAAACCAGCATTGTGCCAATGCGGGTCAGTTTAAGTGACTGTGATCTTTTTCTGGAAATGAACAATGGGCGGCATTTAACTTTGTTTGATATTGGCCGCTTTGTGTTTGCCGTGCGCACTGGTTTATGGCAGCAAGTGAAGCAACATAAATGGGGCTTTGTGGTCGCAGGGAGCAGTGTGCGCTATCGCAAACGCCTGAAGCCTTTCCAACGTTATGAACAGCATACGCGCGTATTGGGACATGATGAGAAATGGTTTTATTTTTTACAAACTCATCAAGTCGGTGAAGTATGGTATTCCGCCACACTGATTCGCGCTGCGGTAGTGGAGAAAGGCAAAATTATCCCCACTCAGACCATTTTAAATGTCATGCAGCAACCGGATTGGCAACCCGAATTACCCGACTGGGTAAAAGCATGGATTGGTGCTGAAGCCTTGCGCCCTTGGTCAGAGGCTTAGTGCGCTAACTCACCATAGGCTTTCGCAATCGCACTGGCAAGCCGCGCATTATTCAACACCAATTGAATATTTGAGGCCAGACTATCGCCGCCAGTGAGTTCACAAACCCGCGCTAATAAAAAGGGGGTCGCTTGCTTGCCGCCGATATGTTGTGCAGCAGCTTCTGCAAGCGCTTGTTCAATCGCACCATCAATCGCAGCACTCGGCATGGCATATGGCTCAGGGATGGGGTTAGCAATCACCATCCCACCCTTTAAATTCATCGCCCATTTGGCGTGCATCACTTGCGCAATGCTGGTCGCGTCATCCAAGCGATAATCAACTTTAAACTGGCTGCCACGGGTAAAAAAGGCGGGAAGCTGTTCGGTTTGATAACCTATCACTGGCACACCATGCGTCTCCAGATATTCGAGGGTCAAACCTAAATCCAAAATCGACTTCGCACCCGCACAAACTACCGCCACGGGTGTTTGCGCTAACTCTTGTAAATCGGCTGAAACATCAAATGAGGTCTCAGCACCACGATGCACCCCACCAATTCCACCGGTTGCAAACACCCGAATCCCTGCCATGGCGGCAATAATCATGGTCGAAGCTACGGTAGTCGCACCGGTTTTACCCTGCGCCACAATAAACGGTAAATCACGTCGACTCACTTTAGTAATATTGTGCCCACCTTTACCTAATTGCTCGATCTCACCCCTACTTAAACCCGCTTTAAGCCTGCCATTAATAATCGCAATCGTGGCCGGAATCGCACCATTAGCCCGTACTTCTGCTTCGACTTGAAGGGCGGTTTCGACGTTTTGTGGATAAGGCATACCGTGTGAAATAATGGTCGATTCGAGTGCGACCACAGCTTGCTTAGCTGCTAGGGTAGCAGCCACTTCGGGATGAATATCAAGGTAGTTCATAACAATCCTAATGAATGATTCGGGTCGTGTGTGCTGAGTAAGTGTATGACCGCAGCAAGCGATAAAGTCAGGCAATTGGCTTGCGCAACTTCAACTGTTAGCGCCGCACAAGCTTGGGCAAACCGCGCTGCTTTTAATAAAGAATAGCCACTTAAATAGCCATAAACCAGCCCTGACATTAAGGCATCACCCGCCCCCGAGGTATTACAGACCTTGACAGGCAAAGGTTTAGCCCAGCCTTGTTCCTGCTGACTCGCACAATACAAACCACGCTCCCCCAAGCTCAATACAATATTAGCCACGCCTTGCTGCAAAAACCAAGTTGCCACCGCAGGCACTGCTTCGTCATCAGCTAGCGACAATCCCGATAACTGTTCCGCTTCTAAACGATTAGGCTTGAGAGTGTGAATCTTGGCTAAGTGGTTGCGAATTTTTGGCGCTTTCTGCACGGAAACAGGATCAATGAAAACCGGAACTTGGCTAGCTTGCTCGAATAAAGCAGTTAAGCAGTCTTGGGAAAGATTCGTGTCTACCACGATTAAGCGAGCTTGCTTTAGTAAAGCCTGTTTTTCGCTGAGATAAGCGGCGGTCACATACTCCAACACGGCCATATCATTGACCGCAATACTCAAATCGCCTTGTGCATCATTCACTGAGACATACAGGCCAGTGTGTGCCTCAGCAACGTGCAAAACCTCAGCGATATTAACCCCAACACCTTCCGTATGCTGCAATAAAGCGAGGCCATTGGTATCGTTCCCTACTGCACTAAGCAAACAGCAATCCAAATTGAGTCGAGCAAGGTTTTCAGCAATATTCCGTGCTACGCCACCGAAATTAGTGCTAATCGTGCCCGGAATAGAATCACGCGCTAGCACTGCACCTCTGGGTTGAGCACTAATATCAAGATTAGCACCGCCGATAGCAACTACATAGCTCACGGCCTACGCTCCGCTTAAGTCATTAGTAAAACACGATACAGGAGAGCGTTAGCTAACTCAATTAATCAGCTATTTTACAAAATTGGTCTTACCAATATAAAAAATACTCAATTGCAAAGATTTTAAATCTATAATAAAACCTTCACTCCAATTGATAAATCCTTGTCAAAACCCTATTTCTCCATTACAGTAAACTGGTAATACCAATCCTTTGGTGCGTTGTAAGCGGTCAAAGGGTAGCCACTAAAGCTAGGAGTGAGAGCATTAGCCTATGAGCCAAACCACGCGCCCGCCTAAACCCGACACTATTTATTTCTTTGGCACTTGCCTGATTGATCTGATTTACCCGAAAGCGGGGGTTTCTGCTGTGCAATTGTTGCAGCGTGAAGGTGTAAAAGTGATTTATCCGCAAGGGCAAACGTGTTGCGGTCAACCTGCGTGGAATTCAGGCTATCGCGATGAAGCGCGTAAAGTGGCTCGCACACAGATTCAGCTCTTTCCGAAAACTATTCCGATAGTGATTCCGTCTGGCTCCTGTGCAGGGATGATGAAAACTCACTACCCTGAATTATTCAAAGCTGAAGCTGATGAGTCCGAAGCGTTGAAGGTGGCCAATCGAGTGTATGAACTGACTGAATTTCTAATCGATGTTTTGCAGGTGGATTTCACTGATTTGGGCGAGCCAATCGCAGTTGCGGTGCACACTTCATGCTCAGCGCGCCGCGAAATGGGAGTGGCGGATAAGATTGAACATTTGCTTGGGCAACTGGCGAATGTGGAGGTGAAACAACAAGCCTATAAAGCTGAATGCTGCGGCTTTGGTGGTACTTTTGCGGTGAAAGAACCAGAAATATCGGCGGCAATGGTCGCGGATAAAACTATGCATATTCGCGCCACGGGTGCGGCGCAGTTGGTGAGTCAGGACTGTGGTTGCTTGATGAATATTAGCGGTGCGTTTGCTTACCAAGCGCAGCATGAAGGTAAAGCCGCACCGAAAGCGCAACATATCGCTGAATTTTTATGGGAGCGCACCAACCCATCCCCAACCCTTCCCTTATCAAGGAAGGGAGATACTCCTCCCCTGACAAGGGGAGGCAGGGAGGGGTTAAATACTTCAGCGGAGGTTCAACCATGACCACCGAATTCCGTGTCGATGTAGCAAAAGCACTCGGCAAAACCGAGGTGCGCGCCCATTTCCGCAAGGCGATGGATACGTTAATGACTAATCGGCGCAATCAGTTTCCCGATGATGCAGCCCTGCAAGCCTTACGCACTCAAGCTCAAGCGATTCGCGCTAATGCCTTGAGCAAACTACCGGAATTATTGGAGCAACTTGAAACCAATCTGACCAAAAACGGCGTGCAAGTGCATTGGGCGGAAACGACTGATGAAGCCAATGAAATTGTGCTTGGGATTATGCAAAAACATAATGCTAAGTCGATTATTAAGGGCAAGTCGATGGTGTCAGAGGAAATGGGCTTAAACCATTTTCTGGAGGAACGTGGGATTGAAGCGCTCGAATCGGATTTGGGCGAATTCATTATTCAACTGGATGGCGAAACCCCGTCGCATATCATTATGCCCGCGATTCACAAGAGCAAAGAGCAGATTTCGACCTTGTTCCATGAGAAATTTCCCGATATTCCCTATACCGAGAATGTTGATGAATTGACAGTATCGGCGCGGCGGATTTTGCGCGATAAATTCTATGCCGCTCCGGTCGGTTTATCCGGTGTGAACTTCGCAGTTGCGGAAACTGGCACGCTATGTTTGGTGGAAAATGAAGGTAATGGGCGCATGTCGACCACGATTCCGCCCGTGCATATTGCGGTGACAGGGATTGAAAAAGTAGTGGAAAAACTCAGCGATATTCCGCCGCTTTTAAGTATTTTGCCACGCTCTGCCACCGGTCAGCCGATCACCACCTACTTCAATATGATCTCAAGGCCTCGCAAAGCCGATGAAAAAGATGGCCCCACCGAAGTGCATTTGGTGTTACTCGATAATGGCCGCTCGCGCATTTATTCCGACCCTGAACTGCTGGCAACCTTGCGTTGTATTCGTTGCGGCGCGTGTATTAATCATTGTCCGGTGTATGTGCGTATTGGCGGGCACAGTTATGGCACAGTCTATCCGGGGCCGATTGGCACAATTTTAGAGCCGCAAAAATCTGGTTTAAGCGTGCATGGTGAATTGATTCAAGCCTCATCTTTGTGTGGTGCCTGTGGTGAGGTCTGCCCAGTACGTATTCCTATCCCCAATATTATCAATCGTTTGCGCCATGACAGCGTGCGTAAAGACACCGACAACACGCCAACCCAAGACGCAGGCACACGCCGCAAACCCTTGGAAGCTGCTATTTGGCAAGCGTGGTCGTTTTCAGCGAGTCATCCGACTCTGTATAACTTCGGAGGCAAAACTGCCACTCAATTGCGCGGTTTAATTCCGCATAACTTAGGTGCATGGACCAGCGTGCGCAGCGCCCCCCAACTTGCCGAACAAACCTTGCACCAGCAACTCAAAGCCCTAGGAGTCGACCATGAGTAAGGCCCGCGCCGCTATTTTTCAGCGCCTCACTGCGGTTGAGCGCCCAACGGTCGATGCGAGTGCGCGTGACTCATTGAGTGTGTTTGCTTGGGATAAAGCCGAGCGTATTCAACGCTTTACCGAACGTATGCAAGCGGTACGTGCGGAAGTGCATGTTGCAGATCGTAATACTTGGCTGGATAAAGTGGCTGAGATTTGCCAAGCCAAAGGTTTGAATAACCTACTACTTTCGCCCAACACTGAATGGGGACAGGCGATTACCCAAAACGCTGAACGCTTCCCGACCTTAAAACATTACGAGCGCAACATTGAAGACTGGAAACAGGAATTGTTTTACGAGGTCGATGCGGGATTAACTTCAACTTTGGGCGGGATTGCTGAGACGGGCACTTTAATGCTCTGGTCTAGCGTCTCTGAACCACGCACCTTATCACTGGTGCCACCGATTCATATTGCGCTTTTGGATACCGATAAGCTGTATACGACCTTTGCCGAAGCGGTAAAAATCCAAGGTTGGCTGGAGCAAGGTTTACCCACCAATGCGCTATTGATTTCAGGCCCTTCACGCTCAGCAGATATTGCGCAGGTGTTGGCCTATGGGGTGCATGGGCCTAAGGAGTTGGTGGTGGTTTTAGTCTAACTCAGGCTCTTTTTCGATGACTTGAGACTGGCGTTTTACTTGATCCAGTGTACGCCCGTCCTTGTACTTCCATTCAATCCAACCATTCGCATTACGCCCTAAGACTATTGCAGCCGCACCACTAGGTGAAGCAAATACATAGTCCTTTTGGAAAATTAACAAATTGTCTTGTTGCTTTAATATCTCAGCATTCAAAAGCTCTGCACGTAAATTTATTACCCAAGAGCTAGCCGTCTTCGTTACTGCTAAATTACAAGTTGATTTTGCAAAAATAACTAAGCCCTCCTCTGTATACTCCCCCTCGGCCTGTGCATCTTTACCTTTACAAACAATAACCTCTTTTAGTTGTGGCTTTGTTATTATCTCGAAAATAGGATAACCAAAACTAGCTGCTAATATTTGCATCGTCTCAAAATTATCATACAAATCAGCTTCTACTGATTCCGAGACATGTAGCTTGGGTGGAGTCTTATAATTCTCGAGAGAATAGCGTCCTGCTTTTTTCGCTATATCACAACATAACCACTCCAAGAATTTAATATGTGTTTTTGTGAAATACTGCGTTTTGGAAATGAATACTAAAGCATAATCCCAAAATTCTTTGGCTTTATGATGTTGTTTAAGTCTATTTAAACTATTTTCGGCCTCTCCTATATAGGCATAAGGCCTACCATCTTGTTGGCCAAACAAGACATAAACACCAACTTGATTTAATTCATCTCGTTGTGCAGCCTCCTCTAACTTTGCACGCGGAATCAAGATAGCAGCCACAGTCCGACTGGTAATCTCAGCAATTTTAATGCTGCGTGGATTGCCATCTGGTAAGTAAATTTGAATTGTTTTGCCTGAGGGTTTCATTAAGAGCTAATTAGAAGCTTAAAAAATAGCTTTTATAGCATGTTCAACTGTAGTTAGTCAGCAAAGGAAAAAGACCAAACCACATCAATCAGGAAGTCTGTAGATTTAATGTGGTTTGGTTAAGCAGAGACCGGTTAAGCGTTGATGCTCACATTATTCAGAATATAAGTCGCATCATCCGCGCTAGTTTGTTCGTTGTGGCTGAGTAGGACAAACTCGGGAAAACCACGGTTCGGGTTGTAGAGGGCATCAGCACGTTCGTTCGCAGAGGTCGCTTGGCGAATGTTATCAAACATCTGCTCAATCGTTGGAATCGTGCTAAATACTGCTGCACTCACTGGCGTACCATCAGAATAGTTAGCACTGCTGACTTGCCCATTACTGACATTAACGTTAATCGGGTCAGAACGTTGACCACTATTATTTTGCTGTAAGGTAAATGAATAATCATTGCCTGCTAAATAATTTTCCCACTTTGCCAAATTCGCATTTAAGTTATTCAAGCTGACGCTCGTAGTGAGATTAATATTATTGTTGGCATTCTGGCTATTAGAGTTGCCATTAGTCGATGCGTTTTGGTTAATTTGATTAGTTAATTGCTGAGTTAAATAATTAATATTACTCGCAACCGGCGCATTAGATTGTGCAGCAGTAGTATTACTAGCTTCAAATTTACTAATTAACTGATCTAAAAAGCCCTTCTTAATAGAGGCAGTATTCGCTACCGTAGTGGCACTAGGGTTAGTCAGGTTGGCATTATTGCTTTGTACTGCAGCTGTATTTTGGTTTGCTAAGGCGGATAATGGTTGTAAAACAGGCTGCTGCGATACTACTACCATGGGCTAAGTCTCCTTTAAATCAATTAAACTTGATGAGTTCATCAAGTACTAACCCAATTAATCGTCCTTTATTTAGCTGAAACGGCTAAGTCTTTAATCGTATAGCTAAGTTCTTCATCTGCAATCATGAAGCTTTGATCCACATAAACGGAGCTGGGGTAACCTAAACGGGGGTCATAACTTACATCAATCCGATCCGCCCCACTTAGGTAAGCTTGTTCTAATTGGTCAAAGCGCTCATTCATGGTTAGTAAACCGTCGCGAATATAACTAGGTACTACTTCACCCGTATCCGCATAAGTCGCATCAATGATTTTGCCGTTCTGCTCAGTAATATTCATGGGGCGAGTATAATCCGGTGGGCAGAAACAGCTATTTTGTGCGGTGTAGGATACGCTTTGCGCATTGCTAGTGGCTGCATCCCATTTAGCGCGGCTATCAAGGAAATCTTGCGGGAGGGTAGTCTTACCATTCAGCTGATCAATATCTTTTTGCGTTAAGGTATGGCGGGTAATTTCCCCCCCAGTGATTCCACCTGAGACCACAACGACATCGCCAGCACTTAATGCTTTATCACGCTGCCTATCTAACACTTTTACACTCACCGCCTCATTGCTAAAACCTAACAGATTTTTCAGGCCAGCTTCTTGTTCGCTCGTTAGATTTAAAGTGGGTGTACGATCAGGTTTATGACCGCCGCCTTTTTGCAACATGCCCAGCAACTGTTGCACTAAACTCATAATACCATTGGTAACTTCTTTGGAGTCACTCAGCCCATTATTCAAAAATAAATTACTCTGGTTTTTAGTGGTTGCATCAGTAGCCACTGGACTAGTTTGAAATGCTGAGCTTGTGGTTAAACTACGGCTGTAATCATTATTAATCATTTCGGGTCTATCCTTGAGCTGGCACGCCTAATCTATTATTTATATTTTCTGAGCATGCTCCTAAGCCCTAGTACCTGCACATTACTTTCAGGATAAAAGCTACTTTTTCCGAGAATAGGGGTAGTGAGTGACCGTTTATACGCCTTAATGGTTCTTCTATGGTCTAGCTTTGTCGTTATATTAGTCACCTTAGAAGGTAAATAGGCTTAAGCCCATCCGCATAACAGCTATAATTAGGCTACTGAGTGTGCAGAAGTTATTAGGGAGTGCGGCATGACGGCTGATAAAAAACCGAGAAAAGCTAGTAAGCTGGCGTTTCTAATCCCTAGCAATCCGCCAACCCAGCGTGGTCTTGGTCACATAAGCCCGCCTACGTTGCCGCGTGCTTTAACCTCTACGACTCGCTCTCAACAGCAAAACCGCAATCTCTTTATGAGCGAAGCCGCAGTGACTGTCACTAAAAGCTTTGATCTACGCCAAGGGACACGCTCTACAGAACAATCCAGCGCAGATAGCTTTACCGCCGAAGAGTTGATGGTGTTAGAGGCACAGGATGGCAGCGTAGTGATTATGCGTGCCGATAAACTGCATGCCGAATTGCAACGACTTTACCCACAAGCACTAGATAACAATGGGCAAATTGATCTTAATATCCTCAAAGACCCGTATGGCAAAAGCCGTGGGTTAAGTAATTGGATTTGGTCAAAGCTTTCCATCCTCAATTTAAACCCCGATAGCTTTATTAGTGCCGCTCAAGAACAAGCTTTAGATTGGTTGGAAGATAAACTAGGTAAACGCTTCACTGATCTCGCCTATGCACAAGCTTCGTGGATAGGTGCTAAGGCTTTAATGCAAGCGATTGAATCCAAACTGGAAGGTGAGCCTGGGTTATATCCTTGGTCTGAGAAAGCGATTAAAACTGGAGATCGTGTTGCAGCTGATGCCAAAGAATTAGTCGAGGCGGCCAAGAATAAAGAACCACTACTGATTTTTATTCATGGCACCGGTACCAATACATTAGGCAGTTTTGGGGCTTTACGCAGTGAAGCTCAAGATATTCATTGGGATCAACTCACGCGCCCTTTCAGTAAACGTATCTATGCTTTTGAACATCGCACTCTCTCAGAAAGCCCATTGGAGAATGCTTTGCAACTTGCAAAAGCCTTACCCAAAGGCAGTCGTTTTTCACTGGTAACACATTCACGTGGGGGCTTAGTCGGCGATTTACTTTGCCTCAATGATTTCGATGCCAATCTGATTAAGCACTATCAACGCCGCCCAGCTGAGCAGGATGGTGAGCTAGAAACTGAAGAGCAATGCAAAATTCGCGAATTAGTTGTCGCCGAAGAACAGCAGCAACTCACCGAATTACGTGCCGTACTCTTAGAAAAACAATTCCAAATTGATCGCTATGTACGTGTTGCTTGTCCTGCAGGTGGCACTACCCTAATGGCGGATAATATTGACCTATTTTTGTCTGGCTTGTTATCGCTTTTGAGCTTTGGAGCAGGCTTTATTCCGGTGGTGGGTACCGTGAGTGCTTCGGTCTTAAATGCCTTCCGTCGCGTAGTCTTGGAGATTGCAGCCAAACGCATTGATCCGCGCTTTATACCAGGTTTAGAAGCGATGCTGCCTGATTCGCCAATTACGGGGTTCTTAGCAACGGCCTCACGCTCGGATAAAATTCAGGTAATGGCGATTACCGGCAATACCGATACTAATGAAGCTAGCATCCTCAAACGCATTGCCATTCTTTTCACTGACTGGGTGCTATTTGGCAAAGTTGATAATGATTTCGTGGTGGACACGCAATCGATGCGTGCAGGTCTTGCCAAGCGCAACCCTACTTATGAGTTCTATACTCAAGGTTCGCAAGTCAGTCATTTACATTATTTCAAACGTGCGGATACCTTACGCGCCCTCAATAATTGGCTAAATCATGAAAATCCTACCCAACTAGCCGGTTTTACCCGCATTCCGACTGACTGCGACATAAAACTAGATCCTAAAAAGCTCAACCCAATAACTGCTACACGCTCTGGTGCTGCACCAACGCGCCCAAAAAATGCGCCGATTGTATTTTATTTGCCAGGGATTATGGGCTCTCATTTAAGTATCCGCCCACAGGGACAAAATACCGGCGACCGGATTTGGTTTGATCCCTTTGATTTAGCCGCAGGTGGTATTTATAGCCTGAAAATAGATATGCCGAATATCTATGCGGATGGCTTAATTGAACATTATTACGGCGATTTGCAGCAATATTTAGCAACACAGTATGAAGTCATCCCCTTTCCTTATGACTGGCGCTTAAGCTTAGAAGACTTAGCACAAAAATTAGCCGATTTCATTGAGGAAAAGCTCAAGGCTCTAGACACACCACAGCAACAACGTCCGGTGAATATTCTTGCGCATAGTATGGGTGGGTTGGTCATGCGCATGTTGATTGCTAGCCCGAAACTGAACAAGCTTTGGGTGAATATTGCAAGCCGCCCGAATAGCCATTTCATTATGTTAGGCACTCCCAATCAAGGCTCCTATGCCGCAGTTGAAAGCTTATTAGGTAAAGGTCAAGGCGTGCGCTATTTAGCCAGTTTAGACTTCCATCACAATCTGCAAGAAGTTTTGGATGTGATGGGTGAATATGAAAGTGTGCTACAACTCTTACCCAACCCTGACTCACCAACCCTTGATTATTTTAAAGCAGATACTTGGGCACAGTTACAAAACATCAATCGAGATCGTTGGTTTGGTAGCGGTCAAGCTTTAGGCGCTTTACCGACTGAGGCAAGTTTAACCAACGCTAAAAAAATTGCTGAACGCCTTAAAACATCAATACCCTATGCTGAGCGTGTCGCTTATGTGTTCGGCGTCGACCAACATACACCGCTCAATGTGGAACTCACTGCTAATAAAATCACGCTCAAAGGTACGACTGAGGGCGATGGCACAGTCACTTGGGAAGCCGGACGCCTACCCGAATTACGCGCAGAACAATATTGGTATATGCCAGTTAGTCATGCGAATCTCACTAATACACCCCAATATTTCGCAGCGATTGCTGAGCTACTGCAAACCGGCACGAGTACCCAATTAGAACGCAATCCACCTCGCCAACGGGGCAGTATTAATCGCGATTATCCGTATGAAGCAGGCCCCGTATTACATGCCAGTGCAGAAGAAGTGGCTTTAGCTTTCTTTGGGGATCGCCCCCAACGCGAGCCACGCGAAGAGAATACCCAAGCCTTAAAAGTCGCCGTGCGAGCAATGGATTTGCGCTTTGTGCAACAGCCAATTATTTGTGGGCATTATCAAGCCGACTCGATTGCTAGCGCTGAGCGCATGATTGATAAGCATTTAGTGGATGGTGCTTTGAGCCAACGCGAGCGCTTAGGGATTTATGCAGGGCCAGTTAGCAGTAGCACGATTATCCTCCGTCCACGCAGCACCACCGATTTCAAGCGGAATATTTGTCGTGGGGCGATTATTGTTGGCTTAGGCGAATGGAATCTGATTACTGCGCAAAAAATTACCGATACGGTGCGTGATGGTGTTTTGAATTATTTACTCACCCTGCCACCGAATCCAAATCTTGAAAAAGATAAAATCGAAACCTTAGGTGTGAATAGCCTATTAATTGGCTATAACTCCACCACCCATATTACGGTCGAAGCCTCGATTGAAGCGATTGTACGGGGGATTTGTGAAGCGAATCAGCAATACCGTTATAACTGCGAAGATCAACAAAAACGTGCGATTACTCGCCTCGATTTTATTGAATTCTATTTAGATACCGCCATTACTGCCGCTTATATTGTGCGCGAATTGCCGAAGCGCCTAGAAACTGAATTAGAACGCCTCGAAGCACGGCTAGAACCCGCTAGTGAATTAATCGTGCCACGCTATCAAGGCATGCGCCATCGTTTAAGTGAGCGCAGTATTGGTGGAGGTTATTGGCCACGCTTAATGGTCACTAATGCCAAAGAAAAAGATCTGTATGAAAAAGATGAAAATAAGCCTGCGGAACTACTCAAATATATCTATCTCTCCGAGCGGGCGCGCGCTGAAACAGTGATTCAACAGCGCCAACCCGGTTTAATCGAGGCTTTAATTCGTGATGCGATTGTCAGTAATGAATATAAACCGGATATTAGCCGCACTTTATTCCAGTTGATGATCCCTTTTGATTTCAAATCAGCGGCGCGCCAAACCAGTCGCCTTTTGCTCATTCTAGATGAATACACCGCTAATCTACCTTGGGAAATGCTGCAAGCGGATGAAGAGCCTTTAGCTCTACAAGTGCAAATGGTCAGGCAATTCAGTTCCACTACTTTCCGGCGGCGAGTCACCACTACGATCAGTAAAACCGCTTGTGTGATTGCGAATCCTGCCACTAGCCAGTTTTTTATTCATTATCCTAGTTATGATCCTGAACCCAATAATAAAGATAGTGATAAAAGCTTGATCAGTTTAGAAGGTGCGACTCGTGAAGGTTTAGCCGTTGCCGACTTGTTAGAAAAGAATGACTATAAAGTTGAGCGCTGCCTGCCGACTGTAGCGGAGGAGGTACCCAGTCAGACCGCGCTCGATGTGTTCAATATCTTATTTAAAAAGCCTTATCGGATTTTAATGATCGCTGCACATGGCGATGTCGGCTTAAAAGGCAAAGATAATAAAGAGCGCACCGGGGTCATTCTTTCTGATGGCAGCTTATTGACTGCTGCAGAAATCAGTCAGATGGAAGAAATCCCAGATTTAGTGTTTTTAAACTGCTGTCATCTAGGCGATATGTCGGTCTCTAAACAGCCTAGACCTAAGCGTGCTCCGAGCTTTAATAAATTAGCGTATAGCTTAGCGCGTGAGCTGATTGAAATGGGGGTACGCTGTGTGATTGCCGCCGGTTGGGCAGTAGATGATGCAGCCGCTTGCACTTTCTCCACTACTTTCTTTGAAGGGTTTATTGAAAAGAACCAAGCCTTTGGGCAAGCCGTTTATGAGGCGCGGCGGCAAACTCGTTTACTACATGAAGATTTAAACACTTGGGGGGCTTATCAAGCTTATGGTGATCCGAGTTTTGTTTTAGATCCTTTAACCGAGAAAAAGCGTGCGATTCCTTGCCAGCAACAAGTCTCTGCCTATGAATTGCAAGACTATCTCACCAGCATTGATGTCGATATGCATCAAAAAGCACGCAAATATGAGTTCGATAGCCTCCACACAGAGCTAGAACAAGTTGCTGAGAATCTGAGTAACCCCGATTGGTTAAAAGCACCAGAGATTCAATATCAATTGGCAGGCTTGTATGGAAATGTACTACCTAAAGGTTTTGAGGCAGCACGTAGTGCTTACCAGATTGCCATTGCCGAAGAAGATCGTAATGGCAAAGTACCAATTACCGCGCTCGAACTATTAGCCAATTTAGAATCCCGTCAAGCAGAAACCTTAGCTTTCCAAGCTACTGAGTTAAAAGAGGATGATCCTGAACGCCTTGAGCTATTTGTTAGAGCAAAAGACCTAGCAAATACTGCGATTGAGCGTTTGGATGGTTTATTAAAAATCACCAAATACGTGCAAACCGCCGCTATTGATAGCCCAATTGGTTTAAATAGCAATGCTGAACGCTTTGCTTTATTGGGTAGCGCGTATAAACGCCTGGCGATTATTTTACTGCAGGCAGATGCTAAAACTTGGGATAAAGTTGAAGCTGTGCTCAAGCAAAGTATTGAAGCTTATAAACGTAGTGAAGCTCGCGAATTGGGTGCCAGACTAAAAGCCTATCCCTTAATTAATCGTTTACAACTTGCTGCTATTTTGCAGGGTTTTAACCAACAAACTGAGGATGAAAACTACTTAGAGCTGTTGGATCAAGCTTCTAACACCGTGCGTCTGCAATTTGCAGAATCGAATGAGTTTTTCGATGCAGTGATGAGTGCAGACATTGAGATAGCACGCTTTTTATTAGATCAACAGCCTATTAAAGCTGAGGATAAACCGACAAAAGCAACCCACTTTGTACAAGTGTATAAAGAAGTTACCCAAGAAGTTCCTAGTACTTTACGCGTATTTAATTCGGTAGTGCAGCAATTGAAAAATTTAGCACAATTATTAAACACTGCAGCTCAGCAGCTACAAGCAAATAAACCTGAGCTTGCCGCACTTTATGAGATAAAAGCTAATATTTTGGTGGAAGTTGCCACTGGCTTAGAAAAACTCTAAGCCCTTTTACGACAGAAGAAATGCTGATAGCGTGCTAAGGAACGCCAAGGTTCGCGCTGTGAATAGCTGCGTTCTAGGACTAAAAGCTCATCTAAAGGCATTCGCTTACGAATATCCACGTAAGCATAATCATAAAAGCAACGCACACCTGACCAAGTGATAAGCTCTAAATTCAACTCGGGCAACCAAGCCAGCACCGTTTCCGGTGGTAACGGTGAAATCGGCGCTAAGCCTTCATTACCATCGCTAGCAATGCGTTGCTCACGGAGTGCTTTAAAATTCCCACCCAGCAGATAACGCATTTCGCGCGCATACTGATTGAAAAACATTAACGACAGCCATCCCTGCGGTTTGAGTAAGCTCAAAAGCTGTTCTAAAGTTGCGCGGGGTTCAGCCAGCCATTCTAAAACTGCATGTAAAACAATACCATCGAAGCGCTCTGGCTCACTTTCCTCAACAAGTCTTTGAATAGCTACATTTTGTAATTGAATAACCTCCGTTTGTCCGGCAGCTATAATATTTTGATGAGCCTCTACTAGCATTTCAGCTGAGGGTTCAGCTAAAAGTACAGAATGACCTTGGGTAGCCAGCCAAATTGACATTTGTCCTAAGCCTCCACCAGCGTCCAAGATAAACTGGGGTTTAGTATTTAACTGCTGCTGACACAAGTCATCTTGCACAATATGAAGGCGGATTTTACCCCGAGGGTCGTCACCATAAATTTTCTTTTGAAAACTCCGCGTTAAACCGTCGAAGACACGATCTTTTTTCATACATTGCAAGCTTCTGGTTGGAGTAGATGGGAATAGGAACTTAAAGTGAGCAATTCAGCCTATGGATAGGGTTACGCAACGGCGCAAGCAAGGCAATCGACTGATTGGTCAACGCTATTTAGTCCAAACGGAATTGATAAACAATAGCACAGGTACCTTATATCAAGCTCGCGATATGCGCGCCAGTGATACTGAAACCACTCCCGTTTTAATCCATATTTTTCCCACTAAAGCTCTGCCTTCTACTCCACTTAAGCTTATGACTGAGCGTTTACAAGCGCTGAGTGCACAAACCGATGCTGCCGTTTTAAAAGTGCTAGATAGTGGTTGGATTAATGCTGAAGCCTATTTTGTACTAACAAGCCCGCCTAGTTGGAGTTTATCAGCCCTACCACCGATGTTGGGTAACCCTACCCGTATGCATGAGCAAGCCTTGCGCTTAAATCAACGTCTAAGTGAACAGGGTTTACTATCGGGCTATTTGCCCACTTCCTTATTTTTAGTCACGGCTCACGGTGAGGTTTATTTACCCAGTACAGCGCTAGTCCCGAATTTATTGAGTTTAACCGAATCACCTGAACTGTTATTACATGCACATCTATTGCCAAAGCGCACTTCTATCAGCGCACTACCTTGGCTAGGTTTAGGGTTTATTAGTGTAGTTGCTGCCAGTGGGGCTGGTTTGTACTATCAAAACTATGTAATGACTTCTAATGAAATGCTGCGGGCGAGTCATGCCACCCTCATTAGCCCGAATCAGTTGCTAGAATCTGTTTTAGCGACTGAAACACCACCCACTGATAAGTTCAATAATGCAGCTAGCTTAGCGGATAAACCTTCAATAGAACTTGCAACCGCGAAAAGTAAAACACCCCCAGAAACTACGCCCCCTGCACAGTTAGAGCCATTTCCCCTTCCAGTAACAGCTAACGCTCAACCCACCTTGGCTACTACAAACAGCCTACCCGCATTATCTGATCCAGAGCCAGGTGATATGCGTGTAGCTTTAGCCAGTGAACCCAAACTTAAAACCAGCCCAGAAGCTGCTCAACTTGAAGCCATTAGCTCAAAGACCATGCCGGATAAAAACACTCAACTAGCCCTTACCGCTCAAGAACCGACTAAAACTAAGCCTACATCCGAGAAGAAAGCTGAGTCTAAACCTGAGTCCCAAGCAGAGTTCGTCGAAGAAACTGATCCAGCAGTTAACTTGCCCTCACCGCGTAATCCATTAATTCAGGCAACTAAAGAACAGCCAGCGCCTAATGCTCAATTTACTGCTCCCCCTGCTAGACCGGCTGCGGTTCAACTCGTACCTGCTCCTCAGCCACAACCCTTAACAGCAAACTCACCCCTATTAGGTGCAGTCAATCCAGTAAGCGCTACGTCTGCTGTACGTATTCAAGCACCTACTCAAGAACGTGACCCAGAAACTGTGACGGCAAATGGCCTAACTAACGAAGAATTAGTCAAAAAGGCTTATCAAGCTTTACAAGCAGGGCATTTAGACGAACAAGCTAATAGGGGTGCAGTGTATTTTATTCGTTTATTAGATCGGATTGATCATGGCAATCCGCAAATTCTGCGCTTAGCCCGTGAAACCAGCTATCAATTGCATCAGCAAGCTCGAACCGCCCTGCTTCAAGGCGATTCAGAACAAGCTTCCCAAAAATTATGGCGCGCGGGACGCATTATTAAGGAATTCAACCTCGTGCAGTTGAATCCGGCGCAGGAGTTACTGGAGCATAAGTTGGCTGAGTAAGACGCTTGCGGGCATGTCTACGGCGTAAACGCGGTGGTAATGCATTATTATCGTAGCGAATCGCATAGCCAAAAATATAGGTGCTCACAGGCACACCTAAGATCAAACCCCAAATATGGAAGAGTTTCCCGCCAACGGTGAGAATAATCAGCACAATCACAGGGTTAATCCGTAAGCGTGCGCCATAAATCAGTGGATTAAGCAGATAGCCCTCCACAAAATGAATAAAAATAATCATCAAAATTGATAATAACACTAAGTGTACACCACCAGTATTCAGGGCAATTAAGCAGATGGGAACTGAACTAATAAATACGCCAGCTACTGGGATGAAGCTACAAACAAATACAATCACAGATAAGAAAGCCATCTGCTCACTCATCCCCAAAATGGATAAGCCGACTGCAGTGAGTACCGTATTCACACAAGCAATAAAAAATTGGGCTTGCATGGTTTGCCCGAGTACTCGTCCAAATTGCTTAATATTGTCCGCGACTTCCACATAGATAAACCGTAAGCGAGTATTTTCTAGATCACGCACACTCGCTACCAAATGCGGCATATCCAGCACGATCAAAAAAGAAAACAGGAAAGCGAGCAAGAAAGTGGTAAGCATGGTAATCGCTTGGCGACTAATATTGGCTAATTGATCTAAGACCACCCCCGCTAATTCACGCCCATCAGCTGCATTGCCAGTTCCTGCAATCATCCCCAGAATGACACCAGAGGGAGTATCTTTAAAAGCCTTAGGCGGCGCTGGTGGCCCTACTGTTTCAGCCGGTAAACCTTCACCCTCTAAAGGTGAAACTGGATGTTCTTGCTGGGCAGCCGAACCTAAAACCTCAGGTAAGGCTTCTTGGAGCACCGGATAGCGCGCAGCGATATTTAAGATTTCTTTATCAATCCGCTGCATATAAACCGAGAAACCTTGGGCAAAGCCAGCCGCTTGTTGATAGACCTTGGGTGCAATAAACACCCCTAGTGCAATCACAATACTTAAAAATAAGCTGCTAACTAAAATAACCAGCGAAGTACGCCGTTTAGGCGCATAGCGCAGCAGCCAATCCACAATACTCGATTGCAGATAGGTAAAGACAAAGGTCAGAAAGAGTAAGGTGAAAAAGGAGCTTAATAAGGCTAATAACCCAAACAGCAAGCCCCAGACAGCAATCCGCGTTAAGGTAGGTAAAAAGCGTTGCCAGCTAAACACTGGTTTGCGGGGGCGATAAGGAAAGCGCTCTCTATACAGCTGATCAGAGCTATTAACCATTAACAATCATCCTCAATTCCTCTAGTGCAGTGCAGTATAGCACTAGCTCAATACTGCTGAGCTACTTACACACAAAAACCTGTGTCTATTTAGCTTGTTTGTTTTTCTAGCGACCGTTTATCGTTATTATTTATTCTTTAATTAAATTAAATTATCACTCATCCACTCATCCTGTCCGCTGAAGCAGCTCTAGATAGCGAGTAACTACACTCCCACCCTACAGTAAACGCATAGATTGAGTGCAATCCTAGCTAAATGACTCCTGTTTTTATGTAGGGCATAAGACAAATCATGTTAAATAAATCGGTAAAAATAACGCTATCTGCGTTGTGCTGGGCTTTTTTGTCCCAAAATATTTTCGCCAAAGATTTAGATCCGCTCAGCCCCGCAGAGCTATCTCAAGCTGTCAGCCTCGCTGCACCCGAGCAAACTACACAATTGGCTGCACGTAGTGCGGCTCAAGCTCCGGCCGTCGCTCATGAACTGGAGTTATTATTGGTTGAACGTCGTCCTGTGGATAAAGAACAACCCGGCAAACGCTTAGCCGACGTGTATAGCTATGACTATCGTAACGATGAAACGATCCATAGCATTGTGGATTTAAACACACAAGAACGCTTAGAGACCGAGCGTGTGCAGAATCTGCAATTACCACTGACTGCGAATGAACTCGCTCGTGCGTCTAAATTGATCTTCAACGATGCGGAGCAACTCAGTCAAATCCAAACTGAATACAAACGTATTACGGGGCAGACCCTGCTAAAACCTGAGCAATTAGAAGTGAAAGCCTTTGTGTTCACCACTGATACTTTGCCTGAAGGCTTAAATGCAGCTTCGCAACATTGTGGCATTCAACGCTGCGCCCAAGTGCTGTTGTATACCCATGATTCTGTGGTATTTGAAATTAGCCCAATCGTGAATTTATCAGCGGGTTTAGTCACCCAGAACATTAGTTTCTAGTTTGGAGCCTACCATGAAAGCTTTACTTCCTAGCTTAAGTTTAATCAGTTTACTCGCTTGGCAAGCTCCTGCAGTGGCAGCACCGACCAGTGACTGCCAAGGCGAGCAAATCAATAAAACTTTTGCTTCAGGTGCGGTGTGGGATTTTTGCTGGACGATTAAAGATCAGGAAGGCTTAGTGCTCTCACAAGTGCATTATCAAGCCCCTGGTACAGCTTATCGGCGTGTCTTGGGAGAAGCTTCCTTATCACAAATCGAAGCCGAGTTTGATGATGGCGCAGTTGATCCTAAATTTGTCACCACTCAATTAGGTTTAGGTGGAGCTAATATGCTTACCCAAACTGCCCAAAATTGCCCAAGTGGTGAATTGCATGCGTGGGATGGACGCAATGTCTTGTGTGCGAACACTTATAAAGCCGGTTATTTGTATAAATACAATACTCAACGCCAAACCGAGCGCTTTGAGATTAGCACTAGCTCACAAATTGGCCCACGTAACTATACTTTGCGCTGGTCATTTTATGAGAATGGCACGATTGAACCTGCGATTGGCTTAAGTGGAATTCTGCCTGCAGTGGGCGAAAGTGCTGCACAATATGGTTGGCCAGTTGGAGCCAATGGCGAAATTGGCAGTAGCTTCATGGATCACTATTTATGGCGCTTAGATTTCGACCTAGACGATACGGCGAATGATGACGTAGTGGAAGAAATTAGTAGCGTACCCACCCCTGATCGTTTGCGTAAAACCAAGACTTTGGAGGTACTGAATACCGAAACCGCGCGTAGTTTAAATCCTGAAACGAAACGCTTCTGGCGGATTCGCGACAGTGCGACCCGCAATGTTGCGGGTAACTTCATTTCCTATGAATTAGTCCCCTCTAATTACGACCAAAGCCGAGCAAATAGTCGCAATGAAGCTTGGTTACAAAATGATGTGTATTTCACTGCTTACCATGCTTGTGAGCGCTTTGCAGCGAATAATCCAACGACTAGTTGTGGTGAAAATATGGCGCAATTTGTCTCCGGGCAAAATATCAATCGCCAAGATGTCGTGCTGTGGTACAAGCAAAATAACCACTACTTACCCCGTAGTGAAGATAGCAATCGTATGGGCACACGTTGGTCGAGCTTTAAGCTTTTACCTCGTGATTGGAATGCGCAAAACCCCTTCTAAGCTTTCTCCCTAAATACCTAAAACAATCAATAGGAATCAGCGATGCGAACCGTACAACTTGGCGTATTTGGCTTATTATGTTTTGCAGTATTAATGACTTGGCAGCGTCACGCCCACGCTGCTGAATTTTGCTCAGACACTTACTACATTGATGTGAAGCTTCCTAATCAAGCCCGTTGGGATATGTGTTGGGAGCATCGCACCCGTGAAGGGATTGTGCTATCCAAAATTCATTACACCCCACGTAATGGACAACGGCGTTTAGTGTTAAATCAAGCGGGCTTAGCGCAAATCCATGTGCCTTATGATGATAATGGTGCACGCTATCACGATATTTCTGACTATGGTTTAGGGGGTAATTATATGGCTGCCTTAAACTCTACGGATTGCCCCGGTGGTAAACTACTTAATTTCGGCACGAAATCAGTGATTTGCCAACAAAATGAAGCACGTGGCTCAGCCTTCAGTACTCAAACCGAAAACCTCCAAGGTAATAGTTTCAGCTTGTTTAGTGTATCCAAAATTGGTGCATACAATTACATTCCGATTTGGCGCTTTCTAGAGGATGGTTCGATTGAACCAGGGGTGGGTGCTACAGGTGCTTTGCAACGCTTTGGGGATCGTAACGTAGAGCAACAAGGCTGGTTAGTAGCTGAAAATAAAGTGGGTATTGCGCATTTGCATAACTTCTTCTGGCGGCTCGATTTTGATCTCAATGGCAGTAGCACTGATGACTATGTAGAAGAATTAAACTTCAGCACCCTAGCTGGCAAAACCAGCTTAGCCAAAACTCGCTTCACTAACGAAGTTGCCCGCTCAGTTGACCCTACTAGCTCACGCTTATGGCGCGTTGTCGATGGCACTGCTAACAATGCCAAAGGCTTACCGATCTCTTATGAAATTCGCCTACCGCAATCTGAGCAGCAAGATGTGGGTCCAGCGAGTGAAGCGTTTACCCAGAATGATTTGTATGTGACTCGGCATAAGAGCTGTGAATTATTTGCCTCACATAATCCGACTTTAAATAACTGTGCAAATAATTTGGCTGACTTTGTAGATGGCGAAAGCTTAAATGGCGCGGATTTAGTCGTATGGCCTAGCACTACTTTCTATCACATGCCACGAGCAGAAGACGCACCGCACATGGATGCCCATTGGTCTTATATCCAGCTAGTACCTCGTGATTGGCATGCAACTAATCCTTTAAGCTCCGCAGCAGATACCTCAGGCTCAACAGGCACAGGGGGAGGAATAACCGGGGGGAGCGGTAATCCTAGTACCCCAGAAATTCTCTTCGCTGATGATTTTGAAGGGGCTAATCAATGGACACGTAATGCCTATCACACTGACACTGCAAGCGCAGGCTTATGGGAACTAGGACGCATTGAGACCACGGATTATCAAGGTGTTGCCACTCAACGGATGACCACCAGCGGTAACTCTGCGCTCGCGACGGGTGTGCAAGCCGGCTCTATGATTGGTGCTTATGATTTAGATGGTGGTTTAAGCTCTATGCGCTCACCAGAAATCAATTTGCCAAGTAGTACGCTTTATAAACTGGAACTCAGCTATTATTTTGGACACCTTTGGAATGCAACTGCGAGTGACTTTTTGCGGATTAGCGTGGTTGAAGGCAATCAACGCCATGTGCTCTTGCAACAAAATGGTAACTCCACTAATCGTTCAGCACAGTGGACAAATTTCAGTGTCAGTTTAGCGGCTTATGCTGGCAAAAAGATTTATCTACTCATCGAAGCTGCTGATGCTGATACCGGCAGTATTGTCGAAGCGGGGATTGATAATCTAAAAATCAGTAAACAAGCCAGTACCGGCAGTACTACAAACTTAGTGTATAGCGAAGATTTTGAAACTACTCCAACTTGGAGTTTCAATGCCAACGGCAGTGACACGGCTACCGCTGGCCAATGGCAGGTGGGTAAACCGCAAGGCACTAGCTATCAAACCTTACCTTTACAATTGAATGCCGCCTCTAGTGGTCAGCAAGCTTTAGTAACGGGTTATGCTGCTGGGACTAGTATCGGTGCTTATGATCTGGATGGCGGTTTGAGTTCAGCGCGCTCACCGGCGATTAACTTAGTGGCTAATACGCAGTATCGCTTACAACTCGACTATTATTTTGCGCATCTGTGGAATACAACTAATGCTGACTTTCTACGCATTAGCGCGGAAAATAGCCAAGGCCAGAAGCAAATTTTGCTAGAACAGCGTGGGACTGCCGCTAATCGTGCTGCTGTTTGGACGAGTTTAACAGCTGATCTGAGTAGTTTTGCCGGTAGTTCAGTTCGCCTGTTGGTCGAAGCCGCTGATAATGGCTCGGGTAGCATGATTGAAGCGGCTGTAGATAATTTAAGAATTACTCAATATTAAAAATAGGCGTCAGTGCTTTGCGTTCGGGCAAAGTACTGGCGCGTAGTAAGGGCATTATGAATCAATTTATGCTGAAAACTATCTTGATCCTAAGTGGTTGCTTAAGCGGTTTAGTCGCTTGTCAAAAAGATCAAGCACCGATGGCCACCGAAAAACATCAAGCCGCTTGGGAACTCACTCAAACCAGCAGCCAAGGCTTATTTACAGCTCAACTAATGTGTAAGCATTTGCCGTCGGTTGGGCCCTTTCAAGATTGCCAATTGACTTTAGCAAATGGACAAGGCCAAGCTATTAATGATGCTAAAATTAGTATAGAGGGTGGGATGCCCAGTCATGGACATGGCCTACCTACTGCACCGGTAGTAAGCCTGTTAGATAGTCAGGGTCATTATCGAATTGATGGTTTGCAATATAATATGCCCGGCTCTTGGCTACTCGGCTTCATGATTCAGACCACAGCGGGTCAGGATAAGGTAGTTTTCAGTTTTGAGATTTCGAATATAGAAAAAGCCGCATGCGCAAAGCCGCCGCACTTACCTGCTTCTTAATATTGGCTTTAAGCAGTTGTGCCGAACAAGATAAGCCTGTTACTAATCCTTGGACCCCCAACGAATGGAGTCTGATTCAGTCTTTATCCCTCGACAACTTGCCACCGCTTACTGATCCAAGTAATCGTTATTTAGGTAATCCACAAGCGATTCAATTAGGCTCAGAGCTGTTCTTCGATAAGCGTTTAAGTGCGAATGGACAGGTAAGCTGTGCCAGTTGCCATCAACCTGAAAAGTTTTTCAGTGATGGCCTGACTACCGCCCAAGCGATTGGCACAGGTACACGCAATACACCTTCGATTTTAGGGGTTGCGTGGAATCAGTGGTTTTTCTGGGATGGGCGTAAAGATAGTTTATGGTCGCAAGCACTCGGCCCTCTAGAAGATCCTAAAGAACATAATTTTGCCCGCACGGATTTAGCTAAATTAGTCCTCACTGATGCGAATTATCAGCAAAAATATCAAACCTTATTTGGCAGCTTACCCAGCGCTGGCGAAATTAAAGCTTGGCCACTCGATGCCCGTCCCTCCGGCAGCATTGAGCAAATCAAGACTTGGAAAGCACTAAGTGATCAAGAGCGCAAAACTATTGATACGACCTTTGCTAATCTGGGTAAAAGCATTGCCGCTTATGTAAGTACGTTGAAGCCGGTTGAGACGCGCTTTGATCAGTATGTGGCCGATCTCAAAGCCGGCAAGGCAGCTAAGCAACTGAATGACACTGAACTGGCTGGCCTACGCTTATTCATTGACCCTAAACAACAATGCTTAAATTGCCATTCAGGGCCACTATTCACTAATCAATCCTTCCATAGTATTGGTACAGGTGAAATGGGCAAAGATACAGGGCGAGCTGCTATTATTGATCAGGTACGGTTTGATCGCTTTAATTGCTTAGGTGAATTTAGTGATGCCCCTAAAGACACTTGTACTAAACTGCAGTATATGCAGCGGAATCGTCATCAATTGATTGGTGCTTATAAAACGCCTTCTTTGCGGAATGTAGGCCATACAGCGCCTTATTTTCATAATGGCAGCAAACCAAGCCTTGCTGATGTGCTTGATCATTATATTAACTCGAAAGACATCCAAGCAGGGCGGGCTGATTTAAAGGCAATAAGTTTAACGGAGAGTGAAAAAACAGCTTTATTAGCTTTTTTGCAAACTTTGAATGCCGCCAAGCCTTAGCCGTGAATTCTTCCCTTAGACCCGCTATAGTGCAGACCTCAGTCAACAGTAAAAAAACAGATGCATGGCAGACACAAACACCACTAAACATAAACCACGAATTGGTATAGCGCTTGGCAGTGGCTCAGCGCGAGGTTGGGCACATATCGGAGTTTTGCGCGCTCTAGCCGAATTAGGTATTCAGCCAGAAATTATCGCCGGCTGCTCGATTGGTTCAATCGTTGGTGCAGCTTATGCGGCAGGTAATTTAGATCTCTTAGAAAAAGAGGTCTTAAGTTTTAATAAATTGGATTTAGTACGCTTTTTCGATTTGAATCCCTCCTTTAATGGTTTTGTCCATCGGGAACGCTTACAACAATTTTTCAATGATTATGTCTGCCCTACTGAACAAACTTTTGCGCAACTACCGAATAAATTTGCAACGGTTGCCACTTATTTAGGTTCAGGGCGGGAGATGTGGTTTACTGAAGGTAAAGTGGCGGATGGTATTATGGCATCCATTTCTTTGCCCGGTTTATTCGCGCCTTTTTCTTATCAAGATCAGTGGTTAGTGGATGGAGGGTTAGTCAATCCAGTACCAGTTTCCTTATGTCGGGCTTTAGGGGCTGATATTGTGATTGCGGTGAATTTGAATGGAGCCATCACCCGCCGACATTTTCAACCACCAGTGGATCTAGCTCCTAAAACTACTGACTTAGCCGTCGTACCGGAAAACGATTCGGCAAAGCGCTCTTTAAGCAATGTAGCAGCGTCTTTGCGTGATTACTCAGCCTCATTGTTTAATCCAAATCGTTTAATGCCAGCCCCTAATTTAATTGAAGCAATTGCAGGCTCGATTAATATTATGCAAGACAAAATTACCCGTAGCCGAATGGCGGGTGATCCCCCTGAAATTTTACTAGCACCCAAACTAGCTGATATTGGTCTGTTAGAATTTTACCGTGCGCAAGAAGCTATTAATGCTGGACGTGATGCAGTTCAGCGCCTACGTTTTGAAATTGAAGCAGCCTTGAGTGCTTAAACTATGTTAACGAATTTATTTAATTTATCCGCTTCGAAACAGCGTGTGTTGATGCAGTTATTTTTATTGCTCTTAGGGATTGGTCTGATCTTTGCCCTAATCCCCACATCTGATTCAGGTGTTTTTAAAATTAATGACAAGATTTTACATACTAGTTCTTTTTTAGCCTATGCAATTTTGCTGGATATGGCGAGTAACAGAGACTTTTGGCGTTTTCAAGTACCCCTCTTATTAGGCTATGGGGCGCTTATTGAGGTTTTACAGTTTTTCACGCCTTGGCGCAGCTTTTCCCTATTAGATTTTGCTGCCGATGCTTTGGGTTTAGTTCTCTATTGGCTGCTATTTAGATGGATTTTAAAGGTTAAAACAGTAGCCTAATTTACGAGTGCTTTTTACGAAGCGCCACGCTAGCAAGCATTACCAAAGAAGCCGTAAAGCCTCTTCCTTTAGGTAGGGGATAGAAGGCTATCGGCGTTCCGCCGCTTAAAGCGGACTATCCTGTTGCTCAATATAGTGTTTAAGGACTGATAGAGGCGCACCGCCGACACTCCCAGCAAAGTAAGAAGGCGACCATAGTGAACCTGATTTTTTGCATATCCAGTGTGCACGGATAGAGTCAAATTCTTGTTTCAGTTTTCGGCTGGATACCCCTTTGAGTGAGTTAATCAGTTTGGAGAGCTGAACTTTAGGCGGGTAATGAATGAGCAAATGCACATGGTCACGCTCACCCTTAAACTCGATCAATTCTACTTCAAAAGCCTCACAAATCTCTTTAAAGATAATCGCTAAACGCTGAAGGCTGGATTCATGGAAGACTTTGCCACGATATTTAGTGATAAAAATTAAATGGGCGTGCAGCATAAAGACGCAGTGTCGACCTGTGCGAATATTCATAGACTGATTCTTTAATAGTTAGACTCGGCTATGTATAATAGGCTTTATGGAAGAAAAGACCAATCTCAAAACTTTAAAAGTTCGCATCAAGGATAAGCACACACCTATCCTTGAACGGATGGCGTTTGAGGTGAATCAGGTCTGGAATGCGGCGAATGAAATCACCTCGCTCTATTCTTATGTGCCTATCCCCGAAGTGGGCTGGTTATCTCACACTTATTCCGCTTTTGACCTACAAAAACAGTTAAAAAGCATCAAGACAGAGCGTGGGTTTATTCTTCACTCCACCACGGTTCAAGAAGTCATTGCCGTTCACCACAAAGCCCGCCGCCAATTCAAAACCGATCAACTGCGCTGGCGGGTATCGGGTGGGGCGCGTCGTTCCTTGGGATGGATACCGTTTAAGTCAGGTGCAGCAAAATGGAAGAATGGACAAGTCTATTTTGCAGGGCATTATTTCAAAGTCTGGGACAGCTACGGATTATCTCAGTTTGAGTTTCGTTCCGGCTCATTTTCTCAAGATGCACGCGGTCGCTGGTATTTCAACAGTGTCGTTGAAGCGCCTAGTTTGGCATTCAATGCCACAGGGGAAATTGGTGTTGACTTAGGTTTAAAAGAAGTTGCCACTTGTAGTAATGGCTTAAAGCTCGAATCCAAGCAGTTCTATCGTGAACTTGAAAGTAAACTAGGCATTTCACAACGTGCCAACAAGAAGCAGCGCGTTAAAGCAATACACGCCAAGATTAAAAACCGCCGACTCAACCATATTCACCAATTCACCACCCGATTAGTCAAAGAAAACGCCCTCATCGTCGTCGGCAAGGTGAAGAGTTCTAAACTCGCTAAAACTAAGATGGCGAAGTCCGTTTTGGATGCGAGTTGGTTTATGCTGAAAACACAACTTGATTATAAATCGAAAGCGATGCAAGCCGTGTTTGTCGAAGTGAATGAATCGTACACCACCCAAACTTGTTCGTGTTGCGGAAGTATGTCCGCCAACAGTCCGAAAGGTAGAGCAGGTTTGCGAATAAGAGAATGGTCATGCCCTGAGTGTGGGGCTGTGCATGATAGAGATGTCAATGCCGCTAAGAACATTCTTGCGCTCGGACATGAGCGTCTCGCCGGAGGAATCCTCGCCCTTTAGGGCGGGGAGGATGTCAACATCGCTCCTACCCCCAAGTGGCCACTGCTGGGGACTTGGGTTTAAATTAGGCAAAACTGAGGAGTTCTGCTGTAATACCTCCACACCCAAACGTCCTTGAGTCGACCCTTTTTTTTAAGGGCTGATAGCGCTCTTTAACAATCAAAGACTTAGCGTACCACTAAAAAAAAGGGGTAAAACGCTCAAAATGTTGTTTTTCTCTAAATCATCAAGGGGTTATACTTTAAATTCCCTGTTCACTGCCGCATAGGCAGCTTATGAAGTTGCAAAGTCTCTGCCTTGGTTAGAGCTAAAGTTCACTGCCGCATAGGCAGCTTATGAAAAGGCGCGATTAGTAGGGCAGAAGATGGGGCGGTTCACTGCCGCATAGGCAGCTTATGAAGTCTATAGGATCGATAAGGTCAAACCCTTTTAGTTCACTGCCGCATAGGCAGCTTATGAAATTCGTGGCTGTCGCTTTATCGACATTAACGAGTTCACTGCCGCATAGGCAGCTTATGAATGACTGAGTGGTTTTCTCCCAAGCTGGAAGACGTTCACTGCCGCATAGGCAGCTTATGAATATCAAAATGACAAGCCATCTGAGCAAAAGATGTTCACTGCCGCATAGGCAGCTTATGAAATGCAAAGAAATTATTAGCCGTAGGTTTTTATGTTCACTGCCGCATAGGCAGCTTATGAATTCTGTGATGGCGGATGGATACGAAGCCACTAGTTCACTGCCGCATAGGCAGCTTATGAAACTCATGTTTTTCATGTTCGCGCATATCGCGCGTTCACTGCCGCATAGGCAGCTTATGAAATTCCACGGTGTTTCAAAACGTTTGAACTTGTGTTCACTGCCGCATAGGCAGCTTATGAAGCACTGGGCGGCCTTTGGTTGGTTATAGGAACGTTCACTGCCGCATAGGCAGCTTATGAAAAGCCAACCGAATCAAAAACACAACCGCAACCTGCCGCATAGGCAGCTTATGAACATTACTCTTGATGAGCCTGATTTGCCTCATGTTCATGTTCAGTTTCTTGTGCTTCTGCCTGCTTGGCATCGTCAGCGGTGTATAAGCGTATTTGTGCATCTTCTAGCAGATAAGATACTTGAGCAATCGAGGTTTCTTCAGGTTGTATTTTTAAATACCCTTCCACCCATACTGATTCATAAGTTTGTTCTGTGCTTAAGGCGTGTTCCGGTTTAACCCGTACCAATAACATTTGATTTGCTGGCGGCGCAGGTTGATACACACCTGCCCCTGAATAAGGTACTAGCAAGAACTCAGCAATTTTCCCCTCAAACTCATCTAGCACGATCATATAACCTGCTAATCGAATCCTCACTCCCGCTAAAGCCTTATTCACAGGCGCTTGTTGCAGTTCAGTAACTATTTTTTCTTGTAAACTTAGATCATCAGGTGGGTCTAAACGCTGAATGACCAAATCAGCATAATGCTCCATCAAAGCTTTACGGTCGACATTCGTGGGTAATAAGTCGATCCAATCGATAGTTCGTACTTCATTGATAGAATTGGTTGAGGGTGTTTTAGTAGTTTGAGCTTGTATAGTCGGATTAATAGTTGTATCAGCTTGTACTAGAGAAGAGCTAAGAAGAAAACTTAAAACTAGAACGACAGGTATTTGAGAGATTTCAGGCATCTGCGGTTGGTGAAGCAAAAATTTAATCTTTAAACTGCCCCAATGAAGGTTTTAAGTGCTTATACTCGAAACTGCAAATTATAATAAATTATAATTAAAATAAGCAGTGTGGGGCAGTCTATGAAACACTACCCACCTAAAAATGGATAGTGTTGAGTTTAAGATGCCGATAGGTTCTTTCAAATTAAACTTATTGTTAGAGCAGTGTTACATGAGCTTGTCAGCGATTTCTTTCGGTAAAGCGCGACTATTGCGCACTGTACATTGACTGGTGTAGCACACAAAACCCACCAGCAGACCGAGAACGACAAGACCGACGACAATAGCCATAATTCACCTCCTGAATTCTCTAACCGAAACTGTGGTCAAAAAACAACTAGCGTTGCTTCTAAGCTATTGAAGATAAAAGCTTTTCCACAATGATTTAAGTATAACATATAAACACAGAATACTCGCTTTTTACAAATGAGGATTTTTCATAAGCTATCCCGACAACTGAATAACCATCCTAAACTCCTGTTTATGTTAGATACTTAAAAAAAGCATTGGCTTGACCCTACACAGAAACCTACACAATTTGAAATTTACCCCCACTACCCCTCTAAACTTGTATAGATCATTGATGACCGCAAGGATAGCAAGTAAGCATCTTTATTCACCGCTGTAGCAGATGTGATCTTGCCACCGCTTGCCGACTCCAAGAAATGACTCACTATTTTTCTGATTGATTATCTGATTTTGAGCGATTGCAAAGATTGTTAACGGTAAAAAGAGGCCTTCAAAAAAAATAAACTTTCTCTAGCGTGGGAACTAGGTAATAAAGGTAATATTGCTTTTTTTTTGCAGTGCATTTCTTTAAAAATCAATAAGATAGACCATCTAAAAATATTACCTTTTAGAGGTAATATCAGGGTAATACGACGGTAATATTACCTTTTTTATTACCCTATATGTATATGATTTATATAAGAAAAAAGACAATATTACCTTTATTACCTATTTCCCACACATAAGACACTTTTTTTGTTTTTCCAAGAATCAATGACTTACGAGCGTTTTTCAGACTCTGAAAATTATCTTGACAAGCAAAACCTAATAAATAAAAGCATTTGCTAAATTTTTATACAAACTAACTTAATGATTTATATAACAAAAATCAAAATATTACCTTTATTACCCTGTTCCCACGCTTGCGAAGAAATTGCTTTTTCCGTTAGTTGTTTTGAAGCGACTAGATAGGCATAAAAAAACCGGAACAATGTCCGGTTTAGGGTGGGGAAAATGGGTAGGAAGGATTTAGGCAGCCATGATTTGCCCTAGTGCGCTAACAGTACCTTGCTTCGTGAATACAAAGCATTTGACCGTTTTATTTTTAAGCTTGGACAAGATGGGGTGATTAGCCTCTACGAGCTTATAACGTTTGCTTTGCTTGAGTTCTTGCCGCAGTTGAGGCAGGTCTAAGGGTCTTAACTTATGTTCTGCAAGCTGCTGCACAAAGTCTAAGAGACTAATAGCAATGCGCGTTTCATCGCGTGAATGATTCACCTTGCAGCCGAGTTCATCCTCCAAGTAGTGGTACAACTCCCAAAACTCAGCGACTAAGGGCGTATCTCCATCAAGACGTTGGTGACGTTCAGCACAGCATTGGATTAAGTAAGCATCCAAATCAGCTAAATCAGCAGTATGCAAGCCGCTTAAAATGCCGGTTGCTTGTAGAGCGTGTGCCAGTCCCATGATTTGCGCGTGATTATGGCGTAAGCGCTGATTAGAAAGCCTACCTTCATTCTCCAAACGCTCCAAACAGGATTGGTAATGAACTTGATAGCTGGCTAATAAGGTCTTTTCTTGGGTAATACAAGCAGCCATAAAACCATTAATCTGTTCCATCTCCAAACGCTGTAAGCGTTGAGCCGCTTGGTAGCCTTGAAGGCTAAAATGCGATTTGTCCCAGTGAATTTGAACAATCCGCTCCATCACCGCCGGTTCTGCATCAATCGGGGCATTTTGAGCCAGCACTAATGCACCTCTAAACGGTGGCTCATGGGTTTCAATCCCATTGTTTTTCGGCGAAGTACCGCGCATGCCTTTACCGTTATAGAGGGTTTTGGCTTCACTTAAATCGAAGGTGCGGCGCTGGTGGCCTGATTCCGATTTGCTGGGGTCGCCTTCAATCGCTACTAAGGGCAAATTAGCCAACTGTGCCAAGGAGCGCCAGCGGTTAGAGTGGGTGGCCTTAGCTAAATCTAAGCCTTCATAGCCATCTCTACCGGTTAGTTTCCAGAGGAAAGTTAAAATACTACTTTTACCTGTCCCAGGTTGGCCACAAAGTTCTAGGAACGGATAAGAATCTTGCACCTTGCGGATTTGTTGGACTAAAAACGAGCCTGCCCAATAAGCCAAAATAGCTAAGCCTTTTGCACCGTAGGCGGTTTGGTAGTCTTCTAGCCAAAGCTCAGGCTGGTGGGCTTCTTCTGGATCACCCATCACGACACTATCTTGACGAAAAGTAGTTTTGACTTTGCGGCCGTCGGGTAAATCAAAAAAATCATCCTCATTCACTTGGTGTAAGCGTCCATTGAATACCGCATGTTTAGGGAACAACCAGCCGTTTAATTCACTGCTATAACCTAAAAAGTTGATGGTACTCACTTCGGGCATGGTTTCACCTTCTGGAAACCAGTAGGTTTTCTGGTGTTGTTCCA
>ERZ650309.39-NODE-39-length-65058-cov-9.845269_pt1 | contig 65058 bp, 83 predicted proteins | sample MGYA00376245_ERZ650309 | MGnify/ENA primary metagenome ERZ650309 (study PRJEB26733, sample SAMN07839294) | wastewater metagenome | biome: urban; feature: wastewater treatment plant; material: waste water | place: USA: North Carolina | collected 2016-04-26 ... | reverse complement strand
ACGAGATATGCCTAAGTGACTGGAGTTCAGACGTGTGCTCTTCCGATCTCGGCCGCACATGCAGCCTGCAACCCATCTGACGCGCCGCCCAATTCGATAGGGTGCCAGCCTGCGCTTCCGAGTGCGGTGCAATCGACGGACCTTTTCCTTGGCTGGCGTCCGTCTCTCGGTAAGACCGCATCACGCACGATTACCCCGGCGCAACTGCTCCAAGCCGGTTTGCCGGGGGCGTTTGCCACGCTGTCGGCCAGCGGTGCGGCGGCGCTCGCGTCCACCCTGAGCGTCGGCAGCACGGCAATCGACGCCATGACCGTTGCGGGCGGTGGCACGTTCGGGCCGTCCGACTATCGGCAGATCGAAATCATGCCAAGCGGCACCGAGGACTTCGGCGTTGGATCGCCGCAAATCCTGCGCGTGCGGCGCGTAGGCAGCGACAACACGGCAGGCGTCACCTACAGCAACCTATGGGTCACTCGTTCGTCCTGGGTTCTGACGGGCACGGGCGCGCCGGCCGGCACGCGGTTCAATGCCGTATTCGACACGGGCAACAGCGCGGGCGCCGATCCTGGCGCGGTGTGGGGCGTCCTCTCGACCCTTTCCACGGCGGCAAGCGTCGACTCGCAAAGCGCGGTGTCCACCTATATCCAAGCCGTTCGGTCAGATGCGCCAGCAGGCGGCAAGGTTGGCGTTCCGCTTGAAGCTGCGGTGATAGAATTTCGGGACGCAAGCGGCCTGAGCACGGCGACGACCGGCCTGGCCCGAACCCTTGAACTCGATATGTTCGTTAATGGCGCCGATGACTTAGCTGGGGCGGTCGGCCGGGAAGTCATGCCGATTGTGCTTGGCAAGGCGAACGCCGGCGGCACGTCACCAACCATCACATCGGTCATTGGCATCTATCCGGTAACAGGTGACGGCGTTCACATTAAGCGGGGCATCACCTGGGCTGGCGCTTTGAATTTTGACCAATCCCTGTTCGACACCCGCGATAGCGTGCAGGGGACAAATGCCGCCGCGGTCTGGCTAAAGGATGGCCATAAATTAGCACTGGATGGCGGTTCCACCGGCGATGCCACCCCGCCTAATGCGTACCTTGTGCATGGTTCCGGCCGCTTGCAATGGTGGGCTGGCGGTGCAGAAACAGCCTCGGTCAGCGATACCGGCGCGCTTATTGCCAACAGCGGGGCCACATTGGGCAGCAACACTTTTGCCGGTGTTGCTTTGGGCATCAATGGAACGTCGGCATCCACTCGTCAGATCAGGTGGCGCGACACGGGCGTTGATCGCTTTGCTCTCGGTATGAGCGGAGCGGCAAACGACCTTGCTGTAAATCGATATTTTGACACCGGCGTTTTGAAAGAAACTGCACTTACGGTGTCGCGTGAAACGGGGTTTGTCACGGCCACCAAGGCCATGGCTTCCAGCGACCGTTTACTTGGTCCCAAAGCGCAATTGACTGCGGTTTCGGTCACCGCGATTACCAGCCTGTCGGGTGACGGCGCCACAATCACGGTGGGTTACACCGGAGCAGCGCAAGCGGTTGGCGGCCAAGTCAGGCTAACGAACAACACGCCATCAACCTACGACGGCCTTTACGTTGTCGCCACATCCAGCAGCGGCACGATGACGCTGGCAGGCACGGCAACCGGGACCGTGACCGAGTTCGGATCATTCATCACCTATCAGAACACGGCACAGAGTTGGACGGGCTCCACATACGTCGGGGACTATGCCGCGTTTGTTGAACGCTACACGCCGTCCGGGACTCCGGCTTCCGGGATTGTCGCATACAACTATTTTGCGGTTTCGACTGACACGGTGAACGCGACTAATGCGGTCAATTCCCCGGCGGCTGTGCGGTTAGATTATAATTACGGAACGAATACCCTGAAGGGTGGCCGGTTCGGCGTGCATGTGAACATGACCCAAACGTCGGCTATCGACGCTGATACCGGGGTTGGGCCTATTGGTGGCGACTTCATTCCTGGCGCGTTCCACATCACCACGAATTTTAATGCCGGCGGGACGGGCAATGACATTCCGGGCTTCGGCCCCAATGTCGCGAAGGGCGGTATGTATGCTCTGTACCCGCAGATTCTTGCTGGCACGAACGCCACCTTCTTCGATCATTTTGTTGGCGCGGAATGGGACTTTCAGATCAAGTCGGCGCCGAACCATAAAATGGGCCAGCACATTGTCTTGCTGACGGGTGATTCCGCGCAGGGCGTGTATGACGACATCGGCTTTTCGTTCAACGCCGCCGATGATCCGCCCGGTTGGAAGACCGGCCTAGCTTTTGGGCGAAGCATTGCGACCATGGGCATGGATCCTGCGGCCACGCTGATTGATATCGTGCCGCGCATCAATGCTACGCACCGGAACAACACCGCAAAGCATGGCGTGAACTATCGCCTTGGGTCTTTCACTGGATCGGCCTTTACTTCTCAGGGCGGATTTGACGTGTTGGGCACGGGCGATGTGAACATTGGCCCCACAGTCGTAACGCGAACCACCACCGCCGGCGTTGTCGACGTGAAACGGTTTAAGGCGGCGATCAGCGGGATATCCACCGGCGGCGCCCTCTACTCCGTTGGTGACGAAATATACATCCTGGGCGGCGTCATTCGGGTTGATACCGTTGCGGCTGGTGTCGTTACGGCGGCCTCGATCATCAAGGACATTTATCAAGACGCAGCGCCAGCCAACCCGCAGGGTGGTTCCGGCGGCGGTGGTGGCAATGGCACGATATCGGCCGCCAACCAAGCGAAGTTTAACTTCACATGGACGCAGGTGACCGGGCTATCGGTCCAACCATCCGGCGGCGCTACTGTGTTCGGCGGCTCTGTGGCGACCCCGGCGCCGGTTACTAAGACAACCAATTTCACCATGGGCGCGGCTGAAACTTCTATCATCGCAAATGGCGCCGGCACGATTACTGTAACATTGCCGTCGCCAGCGTCGTCCGTTGGGCAATGGCGCACGATCAAGACCATAGCGGCCCAAACGGTTGTGAGTGCGTCTAGCAATGTTTCACCGCAAGTTGGTGGGGCGGCAGGCACGGCTATTTTGGCGGCAACCGCGGGCAAGTGGGCGGACCTTCAAAGCGATGGGACCAACTGGATTATCATGCGGTCGAATTGAGCGGGGTTGTCATGTTGCGTTTCCTTTTAGCCGCCCTTGTCTGCCTTGCCCCTGCGGTTGCCAGCGCGGCTTGTTCCCCGATGAGCGCGCCGCCGAACTCCATCGGCTGCCAACCGGCCATGCCAAGCAACCTTGAGGCAACTGATCTTGTGCTGGGTTGGCGTCCGTCGTTGGGCAAGGAAGCGTCCCGGTCCTTCACGCCGGCACAGATGCTACAGGCTGGGTTGCCGGGCGGTTTCTCGACGCTGCTGGCCACGGGCACGATCACCGGGCAGAGCAACCTGGCCATTACCGGCACGTCGCTTGTCCTCGGGGCTGGCGTGTTCGGCAACACACTGGCCGTTGCCGGCGCTACCAATTTGGCATCGACGCTGGCCGTCACGGGCGCCACCGGCCTGGCGTCCACCTTGGGCGTAACCGGCGCGGCGACTTTCTCATCCACCGCGGTGGTGACCGGAACCCTGACAGGCCAAGGGTCCATTATCGCAGGCGGCTCGGGCGCGGCGCCGATCACGCTGTCTAGCGGTCAGATCTTGATGCCAGCCAGCCAAAGCCTTGGCATCCGCCTGACCACGGCAGCGCAGACCATCACGTTCGGCGCTCCGGCTGCGGGCTTGGGCAACGCGCTGACGGTCACGCCGGACTCGAATGGCAACAGCTTGTTTGGCGCTTTGCCAAACACCGTGTTGGTGTCAAATCGGCTAACTGCCAGTCAGATTTTTTCTCCCGCAACAACCTACACTCTAAGCGGCGCAGTCTCGCCCACATCGATCACCGGCAATGGGGCGACCGTTACGGTGACATTCCCGACCATTGCGGGGGTCATCATCCCGGTTGGGTCGACCGTCACGACAACCGGCTTCACTCCTTCGGGCTACAACGAAACGGACAAGGTTGTTGTCACATCCACATCGACAACGCTGACCTATGCCAGCACCGCGACCGGCACCATGACGGTAGCGGGAAGCATGGCCTATAAGATGACGCCGCCCGACCTGATCCGGTTCGCGAGCAATTGGGCGGGCGAAGCGGCAGCAGTTGGAGCAGCGTTCTCGCCCTACGAATTTACGATCCCATCCGACACCGCCCTTACGGACGGCACGGGCCATGGGGCGGCGGTCATGAATATCGCGCACAATTGGTCCGGTGCGGCAACCGGCGGAAAGTTGGGTATGCAAGTGTCGCTGTCCCACACCGGGGCAACGAATGACACTGGCAGCCAGCAGCATGTTGTTGCCAACATGCACGCGCAATCGTTCTACAATGCCGGCGGGACGGGGACGGGCGTTCTGTCGCATGGCACATTTTATGGCCTGAATCCGCAAGTCAGGCTTGGCTATGGCGCGACCTATTGGCGGCTGGCGAATACGCTGGGCGAGATTGATCTCGCGGTAAACGCGACGCGGCAAGACATCACGCTCGGCGGAACCGTCACGGCAGGCGATGCCGTCACCCTGACATTCGCATCGGCGGATATCGTTGGCACGCCGGTTGCGGTGTCTTACACGGTCGGGGCGTCTCAGACGCTTGCCATGGTCGCGAACAACCTTGCCGCGGCAGTCAACAACAACACGGCTTTGCGGAATGCTCGGATTGGCGCGACCTCGTGGGAAGGCTCGCTTAAAATCTATTACTACACTCACATTGCCACGCTAACGATCACGCCATCTACATCCGGCGGTGCGACCATCACGGCGGTTAAGGGCACGCTGACAACCGGCGCGTCGGTCGATTTCAAGACGATGGCGACGTTTATTAGGTTGTCGGACGACGATGCGCCGGGTTCCTCTGGCAGCGCGCTGATGGTTTTCGGATCGTCCCTGGCGCCGTCTCCTAGCGGTCAGTTTGAGATGGGCATCGCGTTCAACGGTCACCCCGCCTATCACGGGTCATGGGCATTCTCGCCTTCGTCAACCTTGATTGGCAGCAACCTTACGACGGCGGTAGGCTTCCTCGACAAGTCCAGCCCGATCCCGTCCAACATGAGCCGGTATGGCATCGACTGGCAGTATGTGAATTTCACGCAGGCATCCGGCGGCCGGGCGTTTAGGTCCAGTAATTTTGGGGTCGGTGGCGAGGGCATTATTTACTCTGGCCCGGCCGTTATCACTCCGTCGTCGGCTGGCCTTTCGATCGATGTTTCGGGCAAGGCGGCAAGCTCCGTCGCATTGCAGTCTGGCGGCGGCGGCGGCGCGGGCCAGGTTATCGGCAATTACTTCCTCGGGGATATCGGGTTCGACGATTATAACGGGCAGTATCTCGTGACGGGCGTCAATGCCGGCACGGGGGCCGTTACGACCTTCACGGTTCTGTCGCCGCCGTCCTATCCGTCTGGATCAGCGCCATCCAACCCGATTTCTGTGAATGGCGGGTCGGGCCGGAATTGGACGGTCAATGCGACTTTCCCCTCCACCACAATCCTCAAGCTGCAACCCTCGGGCGGCAATACGCTGGTTGGCACGGGCGCTGCCATCGCGACGAACTCGACCAGCGGCTTCCTGATGGTGCCCACTATGGCAGGCACGCCAACGGGCATTGTGGGCGCTGCGGGCCAGGCCGCGATCGTCGTCAACACCACGGGCAATAAGCTGTGCTGGTCAGTGGGTGGCGGGACGTGGAAAGATGCGGTCGGCGGTGCCTGTTAGTGCCGCGCAATGAAGGAGCGACTGAATGAAACGATTGATCTTGGTGGCTGCGGCTGCCCTCACGCTGGGCGCGTCTGTCGCCATGGCACAGTCGGCTGTGCAACCCGTCACGCTGTCGGCGCAGGAGTATCAGGCCGTCCTAGCCGCGCTGGCAGACCGTGACCCGATCATGGCGCTGCTGATCCGCCGGCAGTCCGAAGCGCAGGCTGCGGCGCACACGCCACCGCCGGCAATGCCCACGCCGCCCGTGCCGCCGCCTACCCCCAAGCCGTAACGAGACTCGGTGGCCGCAAAGGATCGCCCCCACAATGCGAGACGACAAATGCGGCCACCGAAAAATCGTGACACATCCGTTAATCATTCCCTCCGTGACGAAGCCTTGCGAGAAGTCCAAGAGGAACAGGCACTACAGGAGGCACGAGAGCATGAAGCAGATATGCAATGGCTCCGCGAGCGCCGGCTGTTCTGGCAAGGGGTCCGATCATGGTGTGGCGTTGTTGGTAGGGCCGCGGTTACGGCTGTTGCCACCGGCAGCGTCGGGTTGGCTTTCGCATGGCTAGCTGGATGGCTGAAATTGCCACCGTCACGCTGATCGGTCGCAATTGCCGGATCAAGCACCCCTGGCGCTGCTTCGGCACATGGTTCGTGATCTTCCTCTGCGTGATCGGCTGGGGCGCCTATGCGTTCCTCCACGTCGGTCATGCGCGTGCATTGTGCGGGTGAGCGATGAGTGATCTGACAACAGGCGCACCGGCGCCGACTGGCGGCATGACGGGCAACGTGCGCACGCTAGGCGCTATCGTGGTGTCGGTGGGCGTTACCATCGGCTTTGTCGGGTCGGTGTTCATCGTGCTGTTCAAGGCGCTGCCCGATGGCAGCGACGCCATTGCCAATGTACTGCTCGGCTCGCTGGCCGCTATGCAGACGCAGGTGGTTGGGTTCTGGATCGGGTCAAGCGCTGGCTCGGCCAGCAAAGATCAGGCGCGCACGGCGCCTTGATCCCTGGGCTTTCGGCTTGATGGCCGGGGCGGTTTTCTTGGGGATGCGCCGCAGCCGGTAAACCACCGTCGACCGTGACAGCCCAAGCTCCTTGGCGATGGCGCGGGTTGATAGCCCCTTCTTCTTCAAGGCCACTATCGCACCGTCCATCGGATGCGGCGGGCATTGGCGCCGCACCGCCAGTTTCGTCTTGGCCAGGTGATGCCGCAGTCCCGCAAAGGTCACGTCGAGCGCCGGGGCAATCTGTTTCAGGAGAAAGCCGCTCTGCCGTAGGGCAACAGCCTCGGCCAACTGCTGTGGGTTCACGGTGACACACTCAACTCGGCAAGGTCCCGTTGCAGTTGGCGCCACATCGGCAGCGGGATATCGACGTTCTGGCCGGGTGGAAACGAAAGCCGCACTCCGGTTGCCAGGACGGTTGCCTCGGTGTCCGGTGTCCATCCCAACGACGTGATCATGAAGGCGGCGATGGCCTTTGTGTCCAAGCCTAACACCAGCGTCATTTGCGCTTCCCTTCTTCGCTTGGGACGCCCCGAAGGGCGTCCGCGCTTGTCATCCTTTCGCGAAACTCGCTTTCTTGGCACGATAGGCATTGCCCAACTCCCGAAGGATATCGTCGCGCTTGTCGACTTTCAGCCGATCATAGAACCGGATCAGCGGAATGCTGTTGTTCCACATGATCACTTCATCCGCAGTCTTGCACATTGCCAAATCAGCAAGCCGATTTTGCAGCGTCGCGCGAATTTGGTCCTCGGGCTCCGGTTCGGCTGCGGCCGGCGGCGGCGGTTCCGGCTCGTTGACCACGCCACCCGTGGCCGCGTCGCCATCGTCATCCATGCCCATGCGCTGCCGCAGCGTGTCCAAGATCGCCGCAGCCTCGGCCGATGCCTCGCTGGCTTCCTCGACCGCCGGGGCGTTGCAGTCCCAGATATCGACGCCATCGCGACGGCTCTGAACCGCCTCTTTCAAGGCGCGCGCGAAGGCAACTGGATCGGTGAACGGCTCGGGCCGCAGGTCGGTGCCATCCGGCGCCGATAGGAACGCCTGGAACCCGTCGCCCTGGGCCGCTGCTGGCGGCTGCTGTGCCGGCGCTGCGGTTTGCTGCGGGTCATCGAACTGGCCGGCCGGCGGTTCCGGCTCGCGCGGCGGCGGGGCCTTTGCCTCGGGCTGGCGTGCGGGCTTTTGAGCGGCCGGCTGCTTTTGTGCTGCCGCGTTGCGCTCCTGGCGGGTAGGCGGCGGATCAGCAAATGCGCCCCCGGTCGGTGCAGGCGGCTCCGGTTCCTGCGTCGGTGCCAACTGGTCAAACGTCGTGCCGTCGCCCGTCATGTCGATCGTCGGCGGGCTGTCGGCGCCGACTTCCTCGGCAACCGGCTCATTGCCGACTTCTTCGGGGAACGCGCGGCGCAGCGCGGCCGCCTCGGCGCATTTTTCGATCTGCCCATACGGCCGCTTCTGCCACATATCGTTGGGGACCTCGGTGCGGCCCATGCGCGCGTAGGTTTCCAGCCAGTAAACGCGCGGCCCCGGCATCGGCATCCGTTCGCCCTTGACCATGCGGAACACGGTCATCTGCGCCCACATCGGATGCTGCACGCTTAGGTTCACATGCCGGCTGTTGTGCTCTTGGCCGATGGTGCCGCTGAACTGCGTTTCCAAATCGGGGCCAAATTTGCATTCGTCGCAGCCGGCATACTGGCCCGTGCGGAAAGCCGTGGTGCGCTGCTCCCCGATGCCGGGCCACACGCTCTCGACCATCCGCTTGCGCACCTTGTCGTAGATCGGCACGACATGCACCGGGCGCTTCATCGGGTCCAAGCCGCGCGCCTTGCAGTAGGCCAGGGCCAGGATCACGCCCTCGACCGTCGTGGCTGCCGGGAACACGGCTTCGACCAACGCGCGCCATGTGGCCCGGTCAACTCCGAATTTCTCCTGCAAACTATGGTGGTAGGGCAGCCTTTCGACTGCCACCGCCACCGCGGTCTGTTCCGATGCCTGCTGCGCCCGCTGATGGGTGCTGCGGGTCCTGTCGCTCATGCTGCGTCTCCTTGGTTCTTGGCGTAGTGGACTGCGGGGTCAATCAGCGCGCCGGCCTTGTGCAAGCCGCGCAGCACTTCCAGCGCGGCCATGGCATCCGAATCGCTGCGGTGCGCGTTGGTGTGTTCCTTGCCCGTGAAGTGTATCAGGGCATGTTCCAGCTTCGGAAAGCCCTTGCCGTTGTCGGGCTTCTTGACGCCGGCTTTCATGCTGGCGCGCATCAGGCAGGTATTCAGGGTTTCCTCGAACAGGTCGGGCATCCCCGCGCGCCGCAACTCGCCTCTCAATGTTTTGCAATCGAACTGCGCATTATAGGCGGCGACGATCAGGCCGTCCTGAATGCACTTGGAATACCAGCGCAAGACTTCCAGCACCGGCACGCCGTCGCGCACGCATTCATCGGTGGTCAGGCCGTTGATCGCGGTGATCTCGGGCGTGATCGTCCAGCCGGTCACCTCGTCGGGTTCCCATTCGCCGGTGCCGAGATTGACGGCGCCGGGCGGAGCAATGAGTCGCGTGAACGTCTCGATCACCTCGAAGTCCTGCGACACGATGATCCCGGTGAAACCGCACATGCGCGGCTGGCTCGGGTCGTCTGCCGGGATGGGCTTGCCGGTCGCCTTATCCTTGAACTGGAACAGGCCGGATGTCTCGGTGTCGATCACGACGTAAACGGGGTTGGTCATTGCTTCGTCATTCCTTCGGTTGAAGCCTCGGCGGCGTTTATTTCGTCCTGCTTGGCTGCCATCGCATCCATTTTGCGAGTGACGACCTTAGCGGCCTGCGCAACGGTCTGGTTGGTTTCCCAAGCTAATTTGCAGATGCCGCTGAACAACGCCGACGCCATGCCGGCAAGGCCGGTCGGGGTATCGGCGCGATGTGCGGCCAACAACGACAGGATCAAGGTTCCTAGACGAGCCTCGATCGGTTCGGACTGCACTTCCTCGTCGCCTTTGTGCGCGACCGCATACACGGCAGCCAATGCTGTCACGATCGCATTGTCGCGAGCTTCGGCGTCGTCTTCCATGGCGGAAATGGTGTCGCCCAACATTCTGACCGCGACGTTCAATGCGACCAAGAACGATGGTCTTTCCACCAACATCAGGGCGCCGATTTTGTTCAGCACCGCCGCCACTTCCGCTTCAATGGCGTCTTTCTCGGCTTCGTTCACCGTCCCGTTCTCCGCGCTGCCGGAACCTGCCGGTAGACAATGCCGGGGCACTCCCGCATCGGCGCCACCTTCTGCCGTGCGGCATTGTTGATGGTCGACAGGTTCGCCGTGATGAACGTCACCGGCGCCGTGCCGTCCGCAACCGCCCGCGCCAGCGCGCGCATGTCGGTCACCTCGGCTTCCCATGTCTTTTGCAGGCTGGTGGTGGTGCCAAGCTGCGACCGCTGCCGCACCAAATCCTGCGCCGGCACAGTGGTTGCCGCAGCCGCCGCGTGCGCTGTGTCCATCGCAATCGACGCATCCGAATAGGCGCGGTCGGTCTGCCGTTCTGCCACTTCCTGGGCGGTGTCGTGGTCAATGCCCTTCTCGGCCAGTGCCGCCGCGCGGGCGGCTTCCTGCTCTGCCAGGTCGCGCGCAATCTTGGCCTGCCGGTCAGCCTCGGCCTGTGCCTCCGCGGCAAGGCGTTCCCGCTCTGCCCGCTCGCGCGCCTCTTTGGCCAATAGGTAAGCGGTCTGCGCGTATTGCAGGGTGCCGATGGGCGCGCCGCGCGACGGGCCGACGGCCGCGATGATCGGGTCGGCCAGCCCGCGAAACCATGCGTCGATGATCTTGCCGGCTTCAAAGATCGACCGCTTCACAGCCTTGCGGGCTTCTTCGACCTCGCCTGTGGTGCCGGCGAAATCGGCCATCTGCCGCATCCAGTCCGATAGCGCGGCGTTTTCCTCGTCGTTGGCGATGGGCTTGCGGCCTTCGTCGTGCGCCTCGCGCCACCGGGCCACGCCAGCCACAAACTCGGCGCTGCGGTCCACAAGGCCGGGATACTGCGCGGCGAACAGTGCCGGCATGTCGTCCAGCTTTATGACGAGCAGGTTGGTGGGGTCGATCCCGGCCAAGCGTTCCTCAAGGGTCGGCTCCGGCGGGTTGTTGTGGCCTAAGCCACCGGCGGGCTCTACGTCCATGGGTATTCTCCTTCAAAACAGGCTTGGCCGGTCGCGCAACGCAATCGGCTTTTCCGGCTCTGCCAGCGGGTGGCTGGCGGGTGCCGCGCTCATGGCCTGCGTCATGGCGTCATACTCTGCCTCGCTGATCGGGGTGAGCGGCCAACGGTTGACGAGGAACGGGATATCCTCCCAAGCCTCGGCGCCGCTGCCGTCCACCAGTGCGCCGGCCCGCAGCACGATCCAGCGGCCATCGGCTACGGTGATCCGCACAGGCAGCCATGGGCTGTCGCGCCGATGCCGATGCCGGTAGCAACCGGGCGCGGGCGTCAGGCCGACGCCTTCGGTCACAGCCGGCCGCTTTCGTCAAAGTCAGTCAGCAATTCGCTCTGCGGGTGCGTCATGGTCGGGGCGTTAACGGCGGCGGCGTCCTCGATCACGGTGAACCCCGACTTATGCAGCATGTCCAGAAACGGGCTGACCTTATCGCTGCGCCGGCTCTGAACGTGCAACAATGCCTGCTCAATGCTATTAAGCATCCGCACCGCCCTGTGGCTGGTGACAATTTCGCTCACTGGTTAAGTCTCCGCTGGTTGTGGTTCGGCGCCGATTCATCGCGAATTGGCGCGCTCAAGGATCATCGCACGATATTTTCACTCGTCAATCATTTTCATTCCCGTTGACGTATGCGGCCGGCGCGTTCATCATTCCGGCGTCCCTTGTGGGATATCAGCAACAGGAGCGGACCATGGCGCGAGGGCGCAAAGCGGCGACGACAGGCGATGCGGGGCCGGGGCACAACGGGCCGAGCGATGAACTGACGCGGGACTATGCGCGCCGGCTGGATGTGGCGAAACGCGACCTGCGCGAGATTATGGATGAGGCTGCCGCCAAGCGCGGCGTGATTACCGGCATCAAGAAAGCTGCCGCCAAGGCCGGGGTCGATGTGCGGGCGTTGGAGCGCGTCGTGGCCGAAGCCGTGATGGATCAGGACGAAATCTTGGCCGCCGAGCGCGCTTATATTCGGATGCGCGCGGTGCTGAACATGCCGATCCTGCAGGACGACCTTTTCCCGGCGGCGGCTGCGGCCCCCACGATGTCACCCGAGGAAGCGGAACGGCAGGCACTCCATCAGGCGGGGCAGGCTGGGTATATGGCCGGGATCAACGGGCACGATATCGACAAGGCCAACCCGCACACCGCTGGTGAGGAACTGTGGGTGAAGTGGCGCGAGCAGTGGCACGCTGGGCAGGCGCACATTGCCAAGGGCCTGTCACCGCGCCGCACAGCACCAACCAACCGCAAGCGGGCCGATCCGCCGCCGACTGCGGCAAACGATGAGGGTGGCGAGGGCGAGCAAGCCCTGGCCAATGGGCCGGCCTTTCACTGATGTTCCGGCCGGGCGGCGTGCTCTGGCTGGACCTTGGCGGCGCGTTCGGGTGGGCCTATGGCCACGCGGGGGAAACTCCGCTGGCCGGGGTCTATGATCTGCCGTCGCTCACTACCGGCATCGGGCGCCGGTGCGGCGCGTTTGAAAATGCGCTGCTGGAACTGCTGGGTCAGTTTCGCCCGACCTTCGTTGGCATTGAAGCGCACATGCCGGCGAAGCACCAGAAATCCGAGGCGGCGGCCGTGTCGGCCATTGGGCTGTATGCGGTCGCGTCCGTGGCCTGCTGGCGAAACGACGTTCGCAGCGAGACGCGGGCCGTCGACACGGTGCGATCCTCCGTCATCGGTCGATGCCGCCTGACGGAACAGGAGCGCGCTGCAAAGCTGGATGTGAAGGATGCGATAGTGCGCCCGTGGATCGACCACATGGGGTGGAAGATTCATGACCACAACGCGCGGGATGCCGCGGTCGGTTGGGCCTATGACACGGGCATTAGGGCAGGGAAACTTCGATGACAACGCAACTGGCATTTTTTGTGCCGGCACAACGGAAGTTGCCGACACAGCACACCGGCAGCGTCGAGGCGCATTTCGCGCGCTGGTATGACGAGTATCCCCGAAAGGTGGCGCGGGGCGATGCGCTCAAGGCTTACCGCAAGGCGGTCCGCAAGGTATGCATCGACACCGATGAGGCAGCGAGCGTGCTGCTGGCCGGACTGCGGCGGTATCGGTTCGCCCCTGACCCGTCGTATCGGCCGCACCCTGCAACATGGCTCAACGGGGAGCGGTGGGCGGATGAGGATGAAGCCGGCGGCATCGACCCCGTGCTGGCTGCTGTCGGCCTGACTGCGGAGGACTTTCAGTGATGAACCTCGACCAGTCGGCCTATCTGGATTTCTTACAGTCCAAATTCGCTTTCGGCGCGGACCATGGGCGCGAAGTGTCGGTGTCCGATGTGCATCCGTTCTTGAAGCCTCACCAGCGCGATGTGGTGGCATGGGCGTGCCGCAAGGGCCGCGCTGCCATCTTCGCTGCGTTTGGCTTGGGCAAGTCGGTCATGCAGCTTGAGGTGTGTCGGCAAATGCTGCTTGACGGTGGCCGCGCGCTGATTGTGCTGCCTTTGGGTGTGCGGCAGGAGTTCCGCCGCGATGCCGGCAAGCTCGGCCTGGATGTGACTTTTGTGCGGCGCACCGATGAGGTCGGCGGCGATGGCATCTATCTGAGCAATTACGAAAGCGTCCGGGACGGCAAGTTGGACGTTAATCTGTTCAAGGTCGCCACGCTTGATGAGGCAAGCGTGCTGCGGTCCTACGGATCCTTGACCTATCAAAATTTCCTAACGCTGTTCGCCAACGTGCCGTATCGCTTCGTCGCCACGGCTACGCCTTCGCCCAACCGCTACAAGGAACTGATCCACTATGCCGGCTTTCTCGGCGTGATGGACACAGGGCAAGCTCTGACGCGGTTTTTCCAACGGGACAGCCAAAAGGCCAACAACCTGACGCTGTATCCGCACATGGAAAAGGAGTTCTGGCTGTGGCTCCATTCCTGGGCCTGTTTCATTCAGAAGCCTTCGGACCTTGGATATGACGATGCCGGCTATACGATGCCCGAGCTGGTCGTGAACGTGCATGAGGTCCAAGCCCTCGATCTGGTTGGGGGTGTCGATCGCGACGGCCAAGCGATGATGTTCAAGGACGCCGCGCTCGGGCTGAAAGAGGCAGCCTCCGAAAAGCGGGATACGATCGGTCCGCGCGTGGCCAAGATGATGGAAATCATCCAGGCATCGCCCGCGGACCACTTCATCCTGTGGCACCACCTAGAGGCGGAACGGGCTGCGATCAAAAAGGCGCTGCCTGCCGCAGTCGAGATTTACGGCACGCTGGACCTTGATGAACGGGAGCGCCGCACGCTGGGGTTCGCGGACGGAGAATTTCAGTATGTCGCAAGCAAGCCCGAGGTAAGCGGGTCCGGGTCCAACTGGCAGCGCCATTGCCACCGCGCCATCTTCATCGGGATCAACTATCAGTTTAACGACGTGATCCAGGCGGTGCACCGCATCCGGCGATACTTGCAGGATCAGACCTGCGTGATCGACATCATCATAGCCGAGACTGAGCGCGAGGTCTGGCGCACGCTACTGACCAAATGGCGCGAGCATGACGCGCTGACCGCTCAAATGTCCGACATGATTAAGGAGCATGGTTTGTCCACCATCGGCCTGGAAAAAGAGCTTGCGCGCACGATCGGCGTCACGCGGTCCGTCGCGAAGTCCAGCCTCTATGAGGTCGCGCACAATGACACGGTGCTTGAGTGCGCCAGTATGGAAGCCAACTCGGTGGATCAGATCATCACATCTATCCCGTTCGGCAACCACTATGAGTATTCGGCCAGTTACAACGATTTTGGCCACAACGACGACAACAAGCGATTTTTTGACCAGATGGACTTTCTGACCCCCAACCTGCTGCGCATCCTGCGGCCGGGGCGAGAGGCCTGCATCCACGTCAAGGATCGGATCAACTTCGGCAATGTGACCGGCTACGGGATGCCATCTGTCGAACCGTTCCATGCCGACTGCATTGCCCATTTCCGCAAGCATGGGTTCGTCTATTTCGGCATGGTCACCATCGTGACCGACGTTGTGCGGGAGAATAACCAGACCTATCGTTTGGGCTGGTCGGAGAACGCCAAGGACGGCACCAAGATGGGCGTTGGTTCACCTGAATACCTGCTGCTGTTCCGTAAGCTGCCGACCGATACCAGCCGTGGTTATGCGGATGTGCCGGTGCCAAAGTCCAAGGCCGACTATACACGCGCCCAGTGGCAAGTGGACGCCCATGCGTTCTGGCGATCCAGCGGCAACCGGCTGCTGACGGTCGAAGAACTGAAAGGCTACGGCCCGGATCAGCTCGCTCGCGTGTTCCCACAATGGAGCCTCCAAGACGTCTATGACTATGAGGCGCACATCGCGATCGGCAATGCGCTGGATCAGGCTAACAAGTTGCCGGCCACCTTTATGGCTATCGCGCCGGGCAGCCACGATGATCTGGTCTGGACCGACGTGAACCGGATGCGGACGCTGAACGGCGAACAGAGTAGCCGAAATCTGCAATTTCACGTTTGCCCGCTGCAATTTGACATTGTGGACCGGGCAATCAATCGGTTTTCGTCCAAGGGCGATCTGATCTTTGACCCGTTCGGCGGCCTGTTCACGGTCCCGCTACGGGCAATGAAGCTGGGGCGCCGTGGCCGTGCGGTGGAGCTAAATGCTGAGTATTTCCGTGACGGGGTGCGGTATTTGGCCGAGACCGAGCGGGAAATGATGGTGCCTGACCTGTTTGCTTTGGAGCGCGTGGCATGAGCGACCTATTGCCGGAACTGCCGTCCGATACCTTGCGCCGCGTGTGGCTGGCCGGCCTGGCGAAACTGACCAAGCCCGACAAGGCCGAGGTCACCGCCGCCGGTTTGGTTGGTATGTTGCCAGCCCTGGCACACCTTGACGATGCCGCCTTCAACCAAGACACGTTGCGGGAGGTGGCGCGCAAGGTCAAATCCGGGGTGCCGTCGTTCGGTTTGGTCGAGCCGGTGTTGCTGCAATGGCAGCAGCGCAACAAGCCGCGCGTGGCCATGCCGCAGTTGCCGGCGCCGCGGGAGGCGCGCCCCATGCGGATGCCCTGGGAACTGGCACAGGAATGGGACGACGCGGAGGGCATCGCCCGCAAGGCTTGGGACATAGGCCAGCGGCTCGATTACGCGGATCAGGCTGGTGGGGCGTTTCCGCCGCCACCGCCGGGCGGCCCGCTGCCTGTGGTGCGGGATATCGAATGGCGCCTTGCCTTGGCCCTGACGGCGTGCGTGGCAAAGCACGCGCCACGGCACATGGGTATGTTGCGGTCCGAGTGGATCGAGGCGCATGAAAGGGCGAGCCGCGCCGGCTGATATTCGTTGACGGGTGGAATATTTCCGGCGCAGGATGTTTCTCATAGGAGGCATCGCCATGGGCAATCCATTCGTCTACGCGCCGCGCGCGGCACATCCCGAGGGTTTCGACCCGTTCAATCCTGATCTGGCTGGCACGCTGCGGGAGGTCGCGGTGTGGCTGGCTGAGGCGCCGAGGCCGGGCGTGATGCGGGATGCGGTGACCATTGACGCAAGCGCCATGCAGGACATGCGGTTGCTGGTACGGCGGGCGCTGGCGAGGGTCGGGCAATGAGAGACCCCACGCTAAAGCTGCCATTGTATCAGGCCATTGATTGCGTGGCGGAAAGCATTGGCTCGATGCCTGACGGACGAGCGCGACACATTCTGTATGGGTGCGCCGGTTGTGTGCAGGAATTGCTTGAAGAACGGGACCGGCTGAAAGCGCTTAATGCGCTGCTGTCCTCACGATTGGTTGAACTGTCCCGGCCGCCGTGGTGGCGCCGAGTGTTGGGGTTAAGGGGTCGGCATGGCTGAATTTCACAAGACGTTGCGCACGCTGTTGCGCGAGGGGCTGACCCTGGAAGTGCGGCCATTGGCGGTGCTGCTGGAAGTCGCGAGCGCAGGCAACAACGAGCAAGCGCGGCTGGTCGGCACCGTGGCGGATGGGCTTGGGATACCGCGGCCAACCGTCACGCGCATCGCGTCCATGTTTGTCGATGCTGGGCTGATGACACGCTACGAGTTGCCGCATGACCGGCGCACCTGCGTCCTGCACCTGACGCGGACCGGGCGTAGCATGGCAGATGCAATCCTGGCGGGTGGCGCCGGGGTGGGGGAAATCGGGGGATTGGTCGATGGTTGACCTGACCAAATACGTTTCGAAGGAATGGCCGATCGAAGATGTGGAGCGGTTGTACGCGCTTTACACCGGCGGCATGAGGGGTTGGGGCGAGCTAACCCTGGCCACGGGTCGCGCCAAGTTTCCGCTGATGGGCAAACTGGTTCGAATGGGGCTGCTGATCCGTGAGCCTACCGGCAGGCGTGGATGGCCGCCCAAGGCCGCTGATCCGGCGCCTGTGCCTGCTGTGGTGGCACCGAAGCCCGTGCCGGTCGAGCATGACGCGTTGCGGGGCCAAGCGCCGCCGCCGGTCACGGCATACCCGGCCAACATCCTCTCGCGCATCGGCATCGGCGCCGGCTACGCGCGGACCTGCCAAATGGTCACCGGGCAGTCGGGCTTGATGCGCACCTATTGCGGCAAACCGTCAACGCGGAAGTCGTGGTGCGATGCGTGCGCTAAGATCGTGTTCACCCCGTCGTCCGACAATGCGCGCACGATTGCCCGTATGGAGCGTTACGGGCGCTGATTTCTGTTCACCAAGGAAGGAAACAACGATGGCATGGGAAAAAATCCTGCGGGCCGAGTCCAGTCGACCGCCGCCGAGGCTCACGATGAGCATGGGCGTCTCGGGGCGCAATAAAGCGCGCGTGGTGCGGTTCACAATGCGCGGGGCGCCGGAATGGTTGCTCACGGGCAAGGTCGATTTGCTGCTGGGGCACGAGGCGGATGAGGGCCGCGTGCGGATTGAGCCTGGGTCGGAACATGCGCCGCTGCTGATGCCTACGCCCGGCAAGGTCCCAACTGGGATGGTGCGGCTTGTGATGGGAAAATGGCCGTCAATGCCGTTTTCTTATCAGGAGCCAACGGAAGTGCTTTTTACGACCGATGGCGATGCGTTGATTGTGGAACTGCCCGAATGGGCCGATCCCGATTATCGCCCGTCGCTGATAGAACTAAAGCCACCGCAACGGGTTAAGGGCGGCAAGGCGAAGGTCAAAGCGCTGCCGCCTGTCGTCATGGGCTGGTCCGCAGCCGTGGCCGAGGCTGAACTTGATAGCTTTTCACTGACGGATCGCACCGTCCTGAGCGTCTGGAATGACGAGCGAGTGAAGCGCGGGCAGGCGCGGGTGCAAATCGCGGGGATGGCAGCATGAGCACCGGGGTAGGCGACTATCGGGCAGCGCGGCGCGCGTCGGCTGAAATGCAGGCGCGCTATCAGACCACGCCCAACCGCCAACCGGCCATGCGGGTCTGCCTCGGTCCGATGCACGGCCCCACATCGGGGTTCAAGTTTCGGTCCGAACACGCCGGCATCCGGTTTTGCCCGGCGTGCCGCAAGTCCGATGCCGTGCGGGGCTGATGCTGGTGTCGTCCGATGATCCAATCCGCCAGGCCGAGATAGATGCGGCTTGGCGGTTGCATCGGGCGATGGATCGGCCCGAGGCGCGACAAAGCCACCTGCGGCCCCAGCTACGCGACCGGCTGGCCGAGGCGCAAAATTGGCGGTGCTGTTACTGCGGGGTGCGTATGGAGGGCGCACCCGGCGTATGGCCCGATGGCCCCACATTCGAGCATGTCGTCCCTCGGTCGCGCGGTGGCACCAACCTGATAGACAACCTCGCGGTGTCCTGCGTTCAGTGCAACGTCAAGCGCGGGAACGGGCGCGAGGCGTGAACCGTCTCGCATGGTCCACGGCCGAGCGGGAGGCCGAACGGCGGCGGATTATGGTGCTGCATCTCGGGGGCGTCGATGCCGGCCAGGTCGCGGATTGGACCGGCCGGCCCGTCGCCTACGTGCGGCGCGTCATTGCGGCTGATCTGCCCCGAGTGCTGCGGATCAAGGCAATCACAAAGTCGTGACCCTCCACCGCCTGATGGCGGAATATTTCCATTGATGGACACAATCGGGCGTGCCATGGTTGTTCCCGGCGCATGGGGCGCCATGAGGGAATTGAACATGAGCAACGAGAGCGACAACCTGCGGCGCGTGATCGACAAGTCGGCAGAGCGGCCGGCGGATCGGTTCTACGATGGCGCGCGGGAAATCACCGAGGCGCAGTATTTGGCGCTCAAGGGCTGGCCGGGGGTGATCGCGGTGCCGGCGTCCTACCTGCCGGGGGTGGTGTGATGGCAGGTAAGCCCAAGCGTGCGACCCAACAACGCGAGCAGAAGGTCTTGTCTGGCGATAGGCTCGTCTATTCGATTGATCGGGGTATGCCGGTTCCTGTTGCTAAATCGGAGATGAGGTTGCGCCTTTATCCATGGGATCAGATGGAAATCGGCGATAGTTTCTTTGTGCCACGCAAAGAAACCACAAGGGCCATATCCGCCGCGGCCAATCGGAAAAGACGTTACCCAGATTTCAACTATACCAGCCGCAGTGAGGCCGATGGGACACGCTTCTGGCTGATCGCGCGTCAAGCCGTTCCGCGTCTGCCTACGGGAGTAGGTTCGGCTAGTGCAAATGAACCAACGATAGGGCGTGGCATTCCGGTGCCGCGTTACTGGGGTAGGGATCGGGTGAAATCTTACCTATGGGAGAATATGAAAATCGGGGATAGTTTTTGGGTCGCTGCGGAAGCAGCCTTGCACGCGACTTCTGCTGCGGCGCAACAGAAAAAGCGCCATCCTGATTTCAACTATGTGTCTCGACGGGAAGGTTTAGGCACGCGCATTTGGCGTGTGGCGGTGCAGTCATGAACGTCGAGGCAATCGCGGCGCTGCTGCGCACGCATCTGGCGGATCAATTCGGATGGATGGGCGACGGGCTGCGGGGCGAGATCGCGCGCAAGGTCGCACCGCTCCTGGCCGATGATCTGGCTGCGTTTCTGGCTGATGCGCCGCCGGTGGTCGATATCGGCCCGCGTGGCTTCATCTGATAACCGCGGCCGGCTGGGCAACTGGCTGGCCGCTTTGCTTTGGGGGTTGGGATGTTCGGCAAGCGAAAGACATCAGAAGCGTTGATCTGCATCGCAGGCGCGGCGCTGCTCGTGGCGTGGGTGCATCTGGCCTTTGCCTTGTTTGGCTTCAATGGCGCGTTGTTGGCAGTCGTCAGCGGGGCGCTCGGCGCCTGTGCCGTTATCTTGGCCGAAGCGATGGGGGCCGACAATGGACGATGATCGGGGCGGCGATATGCTCGTGACCGCGTGCGGCTTGGCGCTGCTGATCGCGTGGGCCGCTTTCTGCTGGGGCCTGGGCGCGTGGCTGTGCCTGCTGTCGCTACTGATCGGCGCCATCGGTGGCGTGTTGGTCGGTGTCGTCTACGGGCGCCGGGCATGAGGCGCGCGTGGGGCATCCTGTTTGCTGCGGCCTGGGCGTTGCTCTTGGCTATGCCGTGGCGCTACCTGCTGACGTGCCAGAGGCGGTGCCGGTCGCTTGGCGGTTGGACGAAAACCCGTGACCGGCCGCGAGTGGCGCTTGTGGGTGGCGTGCCCGTTCCGGCAATGGGGTGATATCCGCGTTGTCCGGTCGCCTACTGTGCCACGCACAAGCCGGGAGGCGCTGGCTCTTTGCTCGCGCAACCAGATGGGCAGCAATGACCTTGTTGGCTACTTCGGCGCATGGGAAATCGTTGAATAGCAAAAAGCCGGGGCGCTAACCCCGGCTTTCCTGCCCGTGCATCCGCCCCGCTCGCTGGGCCTGCGGGTCCGGCTGTTACCCCTGGCCCGCCTGTGCCGTAGGCAACGGCTGCGGCGTTCGGGCAACGGGGCCATACTGCCCGGCGCGGCGCATGTGGTCCAGTAACAGCATGACCATCTTCGGCGGCGGCGGCGTGCCTGCGGCCCAATGCCGCACCGAGCGGGACGTAACCCCGACGTGCGCGGCAAAGGTGGTCTGGTTGTGCCCGATCGCATCAAGCGCGGCGCGGAAAGCTGCGGGCGTCGTCTCGCTCGGGTTGTCGATGGTTTCCCATGCTGCGTGCAGTGCGGCCATGGCGTCTTTCGCGTCGTCGCCCATGTCGTTGTGATCCTGGGCGACGTCGTGGTTGCCGTCGTCGTGGTGGTCTTTGGCCATCCGATACCAGTCGGCAACGGCATGGCTCACCGCGCGGGTGATCGCCTCCATCTGCTCGGGCTTCATGCCGCCACCTCATCAGCCACTAGCCCGACCGTGTGCGCGCTGCCGTGGTTCTTGCCGCCGCAAGCGCACTCGCACCTAAACCCTCGCGCCTCGGTGCAGCGGGCGTCGCATTCGTGGTCTGTGACAAAGCCGTCGATCCGGTGCGCGGTCCAGCGGTGTTCGCCGCAACGTGGGCATTGGACATCTCTGCTCGCCCATACCCATATGCCGTCCCACATGCGGCCGAAGACGATGGTTGTGCGGCGGTATTTCCCCCGCCCGTCTGTTATCCTGCGGCTCTCTCGATAGTCCCGGCGGCTCGTTTGTCGGCAGGCTTTGCACCTGCCTATGCGGCTGATCATGGCGTGGCTCCTGCGTCTGCGGCCCATCGCTTTTCCTGCCGTTCGCGGTTTTTCCGTTCGGTGGGCGTTTCCGCCCAATAGCCCGTTGCCCACTCGTCAGGCGGCAAGCCAGCGTTGAAAGTCGCACGCTCGGCTTCGGTCATGATCACGTATTGGGCCATGGTCGTTTCCTCCTGTCAGCCTACGGGGTAGCCTGCGGCGGCGGCCGCCGCGCGTGCCTCTGCCTCGGTGTCCCATGCCAGCGTCGCAAAGTGCCGACCTTCCCGCTCGGCAATCTTGCGCGCCAAGCCGGGGCCTGACAGTCGCGCGCATTCCAACAAGTCAGCGTCGCCTTCGTGTGCCAACACTTGCGGCACGCGGCCAACAAAACCCCAGCGGCCAGACGGGTATTGAATGAGGTGGTGGCTGGTCATGGTTGGTGTCCTCTGTGGCCCGGCTTCCTGCCGGTGACCAGACACTAGGACGTATCTTCCGACCGCTCCACCGATATTTTCAGATTTGTTTGTTGTTCACGCTTTTGTTATCGTGCCTGGCTTCCATGGGGGTTCGCGTGGCGCCACCTATCCGACACAAGCCAGATTTCGAAAGTCTCACTCCCAAACAGCGGAAATTCGTTAACGAATACCTGACGAACGGCGAACAAGGCGCCAATGCCTATCGCGCCGCTTACAGTTCAAGCGCCGCTGACTCCACCTGCGGTCGGGCCGCAAACAAAATGCTTTCACATCCAATCATCGGGCCAATTATCAAGGATGCCAAACGAAGGGCTGCCGATGCAGTGCGTGAGAGTGCCATCCGGTTCGTGGTGACGAAGGAGCGCATCAGCCAGAACCTGGCTTCTATGGCGTTCACAAACCCCAAGCATTTGTTTCGCAGGACCGCGAACGGGCTTGAATTGTTGCCAGTGGACGAGTGGCCAGATGAGGCCGCGATGGCGATATCTGAGATTGTCGAGACGCGACCGGCCAAGGGGGCGAGCACCTTTCGGTTCAAGCTGATTGACCGGAGGCAAGCCACGGTTGATCTGGCCAAGCTACACGGGCTGATGATTGACCGGACGAGTATCAGGCTGGTGCGCTCGGTGACCGACCTGACGGATGACGAGTTGGATGCATTGGCGGCCGAGGGGCTGCCGCAGATTGAAGGGACCGCTGAGGATGTCGAAGAATGAACAATGGGGCGTGCCGGTTGAGGGCTGGCGCCTTGCTGCGGATATCCTGCCGGAAAAGGTCGAGGGGCTGTGCGGTGAGGTGATGGCGCTGCGGGGGGTGTTACTGCGGGTGAATGAGGGGGCGAAGGATGACCGGGCGGCACTCGTCGCCTTGGGTTCAACTGCGGCTGAGTTGCGGACGGCAATAAATGATCTGCGGTGTTTAATAGCCAGCATCGGCGGTGCGGTGAACGAGTGCGTCACCTTACTGCGAGGTGTGCGGGCGGTGATGGAAGCCGACCGGGCGGCGCCAGTGGTAGACCTGCCCGCCACCCAACAAGCCGCGTTGGCCAAGGCTGCGATTGAGCGGGCTGGGGCGCAACGCGCGGGGCGGCCTAAGCCTGACGGTCACCGGGGGCCTCGGGTTGGTGAGCCACCATCGGGCACCGTGGTTATGCTCAATGGCGAAATCTGTCATCTGCAACCGTTCAACAGCAACACGGATGTAGGCATCCCGGCCTACTGGTCGGATACCCCATGGGGCCGCATGTGGTTCTCGGCTGATGCTGTTGCGGCCTTCCGGCGCGTGGATGCCAATGGCCTGCCTGCGAAGCCGGGCGCTCCTGTCGACGGCCTATCGGAGCGCGGCGCGTGAGTCCGTTGCCCTACGCGCGGGGCGTCAATCCGCGGCTGGCGTCGGTGCTGCAAGCCAAGGCTGCGCGGGACTGGCAGGCGTCGGTTGAGCTTGTGCCGGCGAACGATCGATGAGCGACACACCTGCGACCGTCGTTGATCTGGCCGGCAACCCTGTGCAACCGGACGGCATCAACAACCCGAACGTGATAGACCTGCTGCGCTCGATCCTGGCTGCTGCTGAACGGGGCGAGGTGATCTCGGTTGCCGTGGTGTCTGTTCAGCCCATGGCCGCGATCCAGACCGCGTGGACCTATCGCCACGCCAATGACCAGTATGCGCTTCATGCGGGCCTGGATATCGCTAGGGCTTCGATCCTGCGGGCAATGATGGGCACCGGCTACGCTTCCTCGGAGGGCGGCCCGTTGGGCGGTTGACGGCGCGCAAGCCCATGCTTCTAGCTTCAAGCATCCACACGCGGACAGTCGACGGCGCCACCTTCAATGCCCTGGCGATGGCTGCGGTTGGGTGGCCTTGGTTCCAGAGTGCTCGGGCCACAAATGGCGCGTGGGGCGGTTGGGTGTGGCGGATAGCGTAGGCGTGCGCCATGCTGCTGCCTCCTGGCGTGCGGTGCCCATGCTACGGGTGCCAGGCTTGTTCTGCTGCTGTTCTCCTGTTTCAAACGGTGTCCGGTGTATCCAGCGTTAGCCAAAGCCCGAAGCGTCAAAGCTGCTGTCGATGCAGAGCGGGCGCGGCGTGCGGCATTGGCGGCGCGCAAGTCCGATGCCGAGAATGACCTGCTGGAATTTGTCGACATGTTCTGGCGGGTGGTCGAGCCGGTGACGCCACTGGTCAAGGGGTGGGTGCTGTCGGCAATGGCTGACGCGCTGATGGCGGTGACGGACGGGCACCTTACTCGGGTCATCCTCAATGTCCCGCCCGGCTCGATGAAGTCCATGCTGCTCAATGTGTTCTGGCCGGCGTGGGAATGGGGGCCGATGAACATGCCGCACCTGCGGTATCTCTCGGCTTCCTACTCAAGCGCCATTCCCGAGCGCGACAATGCCCGACTGCTACGGGTGATCACTGACCCGGTCTACCTGCGCTGCTGGGGCGATAGGTTCGGCGTGATCCGCGCCGGCATGACGCTGGTGGAGAATGACAAGACCGGCTGGAAGCGCGTGATCTCGACATCCTCGGGCACAACCGGGCATCGCGGCGATCGTATCCTTTGTCTGCCTGCCGATGCCGTGATAACTACCGATGCGGGCGACATGCGCATCGAGGATATCGTTCATGAGCGGCGCAACGTGCGGATCGCGGGATGGTCGGGCTCCGCTGTCGAGTGGCAGGCAATCGAGCAATACGAGACAAACCCGGCCGGCGTTATGGTGCGCATCCGTCATGCCAGAGGCGTCCTCACCTGCACCGCCGACCATCGCGTTTGGGTCGAAGGGCGGGGCTATGTCGCGGCCGGAAGCATCGAGCCCGGCGAAGTCCTATGGTGCTTGCCTCGCGTGCCTGACGCCGCTGGGGAAACCTGGCGCCTACTGCAATCGGCAATGTTGGGCGGATCATCAGGTCGCCAAGGTGAAGGCTGCAACGGTTCCCTGCCCGGAGTGCGGGACGCTGTTCAAGCCGAACACCAAAGCCTATCGGTTCTGCGGCCCGGAGTGTCGAGCGGCGAAGCACAGCCGGGAGATGACGGGCGAGGGCAACGGCCGGTATGTGCATGGGCAAGCGGCGTCACCCTATCCGAAGGGGTGGACGGTGACGTTCCGTTCTGCGATCCGGGCCAGGGATGGCAACACCTGTCGCTTGTGCTTCATGGCAGCCGCGGATCATGGCAAGGCGCTGTGCGTCCATCACATCGACTATCAGAAGGCCAATCTGGACCCGGCCAACCTGATCACGCTTTGCCGGTTCTGCCATGGCAAGATGCACGGCAAGCCGAAGCAGCGGGCGGAATGGCAAGGGCGGTTGTCAGCGGTGTTGACCGCCTCGGCTTCGACGGCCGGCCTACCTACAACCTCCGCGTAGGACCGCATCACAACTATTTCGCCAATGGCGTGCTGGTCCACAACTGCGACGACCTCAACGACCCAAACGACGTTGAAAGCCCGAGCGTGCGCGCGGCAACGGTGCATTGGGTGCGCGAGGTCATGCCCGACCGTTTGAACAACATGCAGCAGAGCGCGATTATTAACGTCCAGCAGCGGACCCATGAGCAGGACGCAACCGGGGTCCTGGCCGAGCACGGCGACAATTATACGTGGATCAGCATACCGATGGAGTTTGACCCGCTGCGGCTGTGCCGGGCTGCGCTGCGATGGGATGAGGACGGCGAGGTCCTGCAAGAGTGGGTCGACCCGCGCGGCGTCGATGCTGACGGCAAGGAATTGGCCGGGCTGTATGAGGACGAACGCGGCAACCTGAAGGTGACCATGGGTAGCCCGATGGCGCAGGTAGCGGGGACGCTGGCTTGGCCTGAGCGGTTCCCGCCAGACACGGTTGCGGCCCTGAAAAAGATCAAGGGACCGTATGCGTGGGAGGGTCAGTATAACCAGCATCCGACCGTGAGAGGCGGCGCGATCATCCAGCGGGATTGGTGGCAGACCTGGGCGGCGCGGCACTACCCATCAGTGGGCACGGTCATGGTCAGCGTCGACACGGCCATCAAGGAAAACGAAGCCGCGGATTACACGGCCTGCACGGTATGGGGCGCCTTTGCGGACGATGGCGGGGCACCGCAAGTGATGATGCTCGACGCTTGGCGCGACCGGCTATCGCTGGCTGAGACAGTGGCGCGGGTTGGGGATAGCTGCTTCCGCTGGAAGGCGGATTACCTGCTGATTGAGGACAAGGCCAGGGGCCACGATGCCTCGGTTGAGATACAGCGGCATTACACAAACCGAACCTGGGAAACTGTGCTGATCAAGGTCAACAGCAACAGCGGGGACAAAGAGGCGCGGTTGCGGGCGGTGTCGCACCTGTTCAGCGGCGATGTGCGGCGCGATCCGGTGAGCGGCATTGATGTTTGGGTTGGCGGGATGGTGTGGGCGCCAGCAACTGAGTGGGCTGAGGAAGTGATCAACGAGGTAACGTCGTTCCCGCGCGGGGTGCATGACGATTACGTCGATACCGTTTCACAGGTGATGCACTTCATGCGCCGGCATGGTGTGGTGCTGCGGAAGGCGGAACACGAGGCGAACGAGTATGAGGCGCGGAAATTCCGCAAGACGCCTGGGGTGCCGTATGCGGTGGGGAGGCAGTAGGCTTTGAGTAAGCCGGTGCGGGTGTTGAGTAGCTTGGCGCTTCCTTCGGGATGCGCCTTTTGTGTATGGTGCGCTATCCACTCGATAGGCGGCAGACCTATTGAACAAGGGGGCTAAACCGCAAGGTTGGCCCCTTTCTTTGTTCTCGCTCAATCGTCGGGCGGTGCTGGCGCCGGGCGCGCGGTGGTGGACCGTGTTACCCCGCCCGCGTGAAGGAACCACGGGGTGGGTGCGCCCAGCGGGCAGACCTTGCGGCGGAATTACGCCAGGGTCAACCTTCCAGCGGCAGGCGGTAGGCGTCAAGGCTTGGGGTGTGGGACGATGTGGGCCTGCCATCCGCGCGTTTGAAACATCTCGCGCAACTGGTCCCTCGTCTTGCCTATGCAAGCCTTGCGGAGAATGGGCGCGGCGTGAATGCAACGATCGTCTGACACGACAATGCCCGCGACGAAATAGCGCCCGACAATCCGGACCAGCGCTTCGCTCATCCATCCCCCGGCGGCGGCAGAAGCTCAGCACGGAGCGCGTCGATCATGAAGTGCCAAGTCCCCACTGCGGTTGTGACTGCCGCCGGGTTTTCAACGAAGTCTTCTCCGTAAAGAAATTCGGTTCCTGAGTGCTTCATCCCCTCACTCGGCTCCCGCACGGCATCCAGAAACGCGGCGATGGCGGTGCCGGCGCGATCCCTGTATTCCTCTTGACGTTGACTGAGGATATTATCCCAGTGATGTCGGAAGGCGGGGGCTAACCGCGCTTCATCCGCCTCAAACACCGCCCGCGCGACGGCATCTCTCAGCGGATGGGTCATGGCTTCGTCTCCGGGTCCTGCGGCGGGGCGGGAAGGGGGCGGAAGAAATCCGGCTTGGCGTATCCCACCGCACGAGACTCCGGACCAAAGGCTATCGCTGCAAATTGCACCCATCCAAATTGGCCCTTGAATGCGGCCAGAATTCTCTGACCATCCCTCGGCGCCTCGCTGATCGGGCGCCAGAGAGCGGCCTCGTATGCTGCGATTCCAATCTCCATAACGCGGAGATATTGATCCAGCATCTTGTTGGGGGCTGAGCTTGGGCAGGTTCCCCATTCAGCTTCATATGCAGCCTTCGCAGCCGCCTCGATGGCCTGGCGGCGGGGGGCGGGGGTCATAGCGGGAACTCCCTAACCATGAGGTTTTCGGGGATCGGCAGCATCTTCGCTTTCACGGCGCCGCCCATCTGTTTCATGAAGAACGGCACGTCTGCCATCGCACATTGTTCCCGAAGCGAGCGTGCCCAGTCTGGCGCCATCATCCGCGCACCGCCGCCACTCTCACCGCCGGCAATCACCCAATGGATGCCGGTCAGGTCGGGCCGGATCAGTTCCAGCAGCGGCTCGCAGGACAGAAAGCGCACCTTCACTGGTATCGCCCGTAAATGCGAAATGCGTCGATCGGCTTCGTCCTGGTTTTCCACTGTGGTCCCGAGCCATACATTCTCGGGAAGGCGGCCCAATACGCTGTCCCGTTCGATCATCTGCGCCGCGTTCTGTGGCCGCTTGGTGAGAAGGAGCCAGTCAAGGTTCTTCGTCACGCAGATCAGTTCAAACAGGGCACGCCGCCACTCGGGTTCGGCCTGGTTGTCGAACACATCCGCGAGGGACGCGCAGAACACCTTCGCCCTGATTTCTGCGCGCTCCGCGTAGAGGTCCCAGCGCAACGGCTGGCGCCAGTAGCTGGCCGACGTGCGTCTGCGCTCACCGCTCCAGAGCCCCGCTTGTCCAGTCCGCTTGGCCCATCCTTCCGCATAGCAATGGTCGCATCCGGGGCTGATGTTTGTGCAACCGACCCATGGGTTGAAGGTGTGGTCGCACCATTCAATCTTGCTGTTCTCAGCCATCACTCCCCTCCCTTCGCCGCGTCGAACGCCGCGAGGGCTTCCCGCAGCGTCTTGTCCATCCGGTAGGTCATGCCTTCCGCACCGCGCGCTGCCTCGACCACCCGCAGCGCGGCGGCGTGGGTGGCGGGGTCTATATCGGGCACGATGGTCAGGCTCTCGCGTAGCGCCGCGTCCATGATGGCGTTGAGCGCCGCAGCTGGCGGGGTTGTGGGGTCAGTCATGCTTCCCATCCCGGTTCTGCTCCTGCCACCTTTCGAGCCCCAGGCGCGTCAGTGCGCGAAGGGCCTCCGTTTGGGACGGCCGCGCAATCTGCGCCTTTCTGAAAACATCAATACAATCAATGATATCGTCGGCGTTTCTGATGGAAAGAATTCGGGTTTTGGGTTTATCGGCCATTGTTGACCTCCTATGTGTTGCGTCGCTATCCATGCCATTACATGGCAACTCGACGCGCACACGTCAACAACACTTGTAGGCTATCGCGCGGTCAGTGTGTTGGAACAGGCTGATGCCTTTATCCTCCTACCCACCATCGCCAGCCGGCCCAGCCTATGACGCCATAGGGGAGCGCCAGAACGCACAGCGCCAGCACGGTAGGCGGCAAGCCACGGTTCATAGCCGTCGCCCAGCGGCGCGCGGGCAATCTGGTCGATCACCCACGTCTTGTGGTGTTCGCCGTCGATCCCGCCGAAATCCTCGATGATTCGCATCGCGGCTTGGATGCTGGGGTTCATGGCCTGATCCTTTCAAACGTGATGGCCGCGACCCATGGGTTAACATCCCACGAGGCGGCCCCGTTGATGGTGTGCCAGATGCCTCGAAATTCGTCGCGTGGGTCTCGCGTATCGCAGTCTATGGTCTGGCTGTCGGCCTGTGCTGCGCATCCTTCGGCGATGGCATCGGCGCTTGTGATGTCCTGCAACCTTTGCACGCGAACGCCGGTCACCAACAGGTCGATGCGGCTGGCCCAGCGTGGCATGTGGAGTGGGGAACGGGCGCGGTTCGATAGGAACCACCAACTACCGGATGCCGGCGGTTCCCCGTCAGCGCAATACCAGATTGGCTTGTTGCCCCAATCGCGCGGTGGCTGATGGTCGTATCCTGCCGCGCCGCGGAACGTCTCCTTGACCCATAAACGGTCGCCCACACGCCAGCGCAAACCAGCCAGCGGGACGTTGACCTCACGCTCTGGCGCGCCACACGCGCTGCGCCCTTCCTCCCACCCATCGAACCATTGTGCGACAGGGTCGATCTCGTCTCCCGCCCAATACCAGGGTTGCCCTCGTGGCTGCGGTTTCAGTATCCGCCTCGTCTGCGTCTTCAGCCCCGCCAGGATGGCCCGCGCCATCGCGGCGCTGAACAGGATCGGGATCTCGCGGGCGCTCACCGCTCCCCCTCCGCGGCCCGGCACAGCAGCGCCAGCGCCACACGCGCGGCGGCTTCGGTGGGGGCTGAGGCTTCAATCTGCACGCAATCGCCATCGGGGTGAAGTAACATGGCCTCCGCAATCCAATTGGCGTTGACGTATTGCCTGATGGTCACGGCGACGTTGTGCCCGAACCGCGCCATCAGCGCGTCGGCGGCGTTCAGGTCGCGGAAAAACATGCCGTAGGGCACGCGCATCTTTCCGTTCATATCCTGCCATAGCCTATGCTTTATCCCGTCGCCGTGCGGTGCCGTAGCGTTGAAGATATACTCGTTCAGATCGTCGGTATTCTCCCCCGCCATCACGCGGGCGGCGAGGGCGCGATATTCTGCTGGGGTGGTCATAGGGCGATCCTCCACCGCTCGTAGTCGGTCATGCATCACCCTCCTTCGGCGTCCCGACCGCGATCATGCAATGCACCAGGTCCAATGCGGACACCTGCAAGGCTTCCCTCGTGGGTTTTAATGCGGCCCCGGCAGCGGCCCTGGCAGCGGCCCTGGCAGCGGACCAGGCAGCGGCCCCGGCAGCGGCCCCGGCAGCGGCCTTGACAGCGTCCCAGGCAGCGTCCCAGGCAGCGGCCCCGGCAGCGGCCCTGGCAGCGGCCTTGGCAGCGGCCCCGGCAGCGTCCCAGGCAGCGTCCCCGGCAGCGTCCCCGGCAGCGGCCCAGGCAGCGGCCCCGGCAGCGGCCCTGGCAGCGTCCCAGGCAGCGGCCCAGGCAGCGTCCCCGGCAGCGGCCTTGACAGCGTCCCTGGCAGCGTCCCAGGCAGCGGCCCCGGCAGCGGCCCAGGCAGCGTCCCCGGCAGCGGCCTTGACAGCGTCCCAGGCAGCGGCCCTGGCAGCGTCCGCATCTGTGCGCACAGCATTGAGTGCCGGCATCAACCATGGGCATTGGGCAAAATCGGTGATCTCCGGAAGACCGGCCAGCGCGTCTGCCTGCACGGTCAGACCAGCCAGCCTCAGCCATGCCGGCGTATGGACGCGGACCAACCAATCCGCCGCCATCGTCGCCCGTCGCTGTTCGACTGACGGCGTCGAGCGCGTTCCGACCATCAGAGGGATCATCGGGCGCAACAGATCAGTGCGCTGTTCGTCCGGAAGCGCATCATTCCAGGAGCGGAGGAATGTGCTGATCACTGGGCACGCACATGCTGGGTGATCGGACCATGGCTCACCGGCCACATAGGCGACGGCTTCCATGACGCACATGCCGTCGCTGATGTTCTTGTGCCCACCGCTATCCAGGCTCGTGGTGAGGACTTCGCTTAGGCGTTCAGTGATAATCATTCCTTAATCTCCTTCGCCGCCGCGTCGCGCAATTCCTGTGCGCTCATGCCGCACCGTCCAGGGCATACAGCCCGACGAACCCCAGCGCTTTCAATTCCTCGGCGGTCTTATCGGTGCCAGGACGCGGTTCGCCCACGACCATGCCTTTCGTCCCGTTGTGCCCCAGCACCTCGACATACCGCGCCACTTGGCTCTCAGGGCAATTTGTCACCCATCGCATTGCGTCGATCTGGCCTTGGAGCCTCTTCACTTCCCGCTCCAACCTCGCGCGCTCGGTCGCGTCGTCGGGGGAGGCGGGGTCAGCGGTCATTGTTCGGTCCCTCGATCAGCCGCAACGCTTCCAACGCAACGGCTTCATGGCTCAACAGATTGTCAATGCACTGGCGCTGTCCCGAAACGATCAGCAGTCCCTCGCACGCAATGTCCAACGCCTCCCGCAACCGCGCGTTCTCTTTCTCCAACCTCGCGCGCTCGGTCGCGTCGTCGGGGGAGGCGGGGAGGTGGTAGGTCCAGCCTTCAGCAGCAAGCGTTTCTGACTTGCCGCCGAAATCGCGATACATCCAGAAGGTGCCGAGGGCTGTTCCCGATATGCGCTCGTATAGCCGATAGCCATGGTCATTGTGTTTGAACCAATGGTGTTCAGCACCCGCAGCCGGGCGGCATTCGTCGGTCACGTCCGATCTCCCTCAAGGTATGGCCCTGGCCAGCGGATAGGCCGGGCGATGAACATCCAGGTTTTGAAGTCGCCCAACGGCGTCTCGACGGCCTTGGTGCGATCCGAGGTCAGCCCCCAGGACACGACGCTATCGGTCACGTCGAACACGAACCTTGCGCGGCCGCCGAACCGCGGTGCTGGGGACAATGCGCCGCGCTCGGGCGGGCCAGGGTCGGTGTAAGTCATGCCAATGTCCTCGTTGCATAGATGCCGACGATGCCCAGCGATTGCAGGGTCATCACGTCCTCAAGCACATAGCCAGCGGGCGGCCCAGCGCGGTATTTCCGGCCCTGCGTCACGCTCAAAACCCTGACATATCGGGCCGCGTGGTCCCGGTGACAGTTGACCACCCATCGCATGATTGCCTCCTTCGTTGCGCGCGCAGCATACCGGCGCCGGCCGCACCCGCTCGCATCATGGAACCGTGAGCCGCATCACGATTTGGTGAACCACCGCCAGGCGCCATACCCGGCGAGGGCATACGGAATGGCCAGGATCGTGACCGCCAGGACGGTGTTGTTGCGCCACCCGATGGCCAGCAGCGCGGCGAAGGCCAGGAGTTCGATGCCGGTCATAATGGCGCGTCTCCCTCGGCAAAAACGACCTCGGTGTTATCCTCTAATTCGCGAGCGGCGAGGATGGCGGGCAGGTCAAGCCGGTTGCGGGGTGTCACCGTGCCGTTTGCGTGGGTCCTGGTGCCGGTCGAAACGAGAAAGCCGCCGGAGCGAAGAAACTGGAGACCGCGTTGCACGGTGCGCACCATTTCCCCGGTGTGCTCAACGAGGATTTCCCGTGATACGTCAATGTTCCCGTTGTCGGGATCGGAGAGGGTCAACAACACGTTGCACAAGTGCTTGACTGTCGCCGGCCAGGATCGCGGCATGGCCCGATGTAGCTGGGCGCTGCGGCGATGAGCCGATGCGTGCTTGGGATGGTGATCGTTCACGTCGTTACCTTTCAACGTCAGGCAACGGTTGCAGATCGGAGGTTGGCGACATAGATTGCCGCAAGTGGACCGGCCCGCACCGTCATGTGGTGCATCAAGTTTCGGCGCTACCAACGCCGTTCGCCGGTCCACTATCTTCCCGCTTTTCATGAATGGCAACCACAATCCGCGCGCCGCATTGGCGTGACCGGATGATGACAGCTATCGTTGATTTCTGTGGAACGACGGGTGATAGTGGGCCGGCGTAAGGCGCTTTGGCGAGCGCCGAAAACTTTTTGCACCGGCAGCGACGGTGCGGACCGGCCCACCGGCAGGAACATATGCCGTGCCTACTCGGTCTGCAATCGTTGTCCAACATAGGATGACGTGATGAGCTTCAAGACAATGCTTTGGGCGATTGAACAGCGCCACCTATCCCCTACGGAAAAGGTGGTTCTGCTAGACCTCGCCGAGCGGTCCGGAGAGGACCAAACCTGCTGGCCGACCGTCAGCACCATTTCCGCCCGATGCAACATTACCGACCGGACAACTACCGGCATCCTACACAAGCTACGGTTGTATGGCCTGATCAACATCAGGCAGTCGCAGGGGCGCAAATCCAGCACCTATGTCCTCGATGTGAAGGCCAAATATAACCCTGTAAAATTTGCATGGTCGGACGAATTGGACCCTGAAGCTGACGCGGGAAATGTGCGTCAAACAGCAATCGACCCTGAAATTGAGTGCACGGCAACGGTGAAATCCACTGCACTCCCTATTCATACTACTGAACCTGTAAAGGGAACCTGTAAAAGAACCTGTAAAGAACCACGCGCGGGCGCGCGAAGCGGGATTTTTGAAGGGCGCTTAGAAGCCGATTTTCAGGAGTGGTGGCAGGCTTATCCGAAGCGTGCGGGGATGGACGATGCCAGAGCGGCATGGGCGAATGCGGTGACGATGATCGAGCCTCGTGCGCTCCTGGATGCAACCCGAGCGCATCGGTTCCCAGCCGACCCGACCTATGTGCCATTGCCGGCCAACTGGCTCTCAAAGCGCCGATGGATGGACGAACAGCCGGGAGACGGGATCGACCCGGTGCTTGCCGCCGCCGGCCTGTCGCGCGCAGACCTCGATCCGGCCCCGAGCAAAAGGCGCGCCGCCCGATGAAGCCACCACCCGACAACCTTGCCGCAAATGAGATGGCGCTGTTCGACCGACTGCCCGACGATTTGCGGCAATTCCTGAACGACTGCCCGCGCGGGATGCCGGCATGGGTTGGGAACACGTTTTACCGCCAAGGTGGGCTGGAAGCGTGCCACGAGGCGGTCCGCAAGAAAATCGGGTTTGAGCCTCCGCCGCCGTTGTCGCCGCGCCGTGTGCGTCGCCGGGGCCGATAGCCATTCCTTGCCGTTGCGGCCCTCGCCGCCGTATGGTGCCGCCGCGTGGTGTCAGCCGGGCCGGCGAGCGCCGCAATTCCAATGCCATCGTGGCGCCGGGCCGGCGGTGCGGAGCGGCAGGACAACGCCATGAGCGGATCAGCGCGCCCAACCGCGGATATCATCGACCTGCCGCGTCGCGCGCCGGTGACGGGCAACACCATCGAAATCGAGACTGACCCGGAATCGCAGTCCGTCCTAGGCAACGGCGACACGCTGATCACGATCGGCATCGCGGGCGATGAGGACGACGCACCGCCCGGACCGGATCGGTTTGATCGAAACCTGGCTGATGGCATGGATGACATGGCCTTGGCCTCGATTGCGTCCTACCTGCTCGATGGCATTGACGCTGATTTGCAGTCCCGCGCCGAATGGGAAGAAACCGCGAACCGCGCCGCCGATTACCTCGGGATCAAACTGAACGACCCGAGCGCCGAGCCGACCGCTGATGGCACGGTGTGCAAGACCATTGCGACCACGCTGCTAGAGGCGCTGATCAAGGTTTGGTCCGTGGCCCGCGCGGAACTGCTGCCTGCTGGTGGCCCGGTCAAGGTGGCGCACCACGACGTGCCAACGCTGCCGGTCAAGAAAGACGCGCCGCAGCCGGGTGGTTTGGCTCCCGAGCAGCCGGACGAAACCGGTATCGCGGCCGGGTCGAATCAGGACGACGAATGGGGCGCGGATGACGCCCTGGCCGATGCGCTGCAAAAAGACCTCAACCACTACCTGACCGTGACCGATCGGGAATATTACCCCGGCTTCTCGCAAATGCTGCTCAACCGCGCGCTGATCGGCATGGCCTTCCGCAAGGTGTATCGCTGCCCGCTGCGGCGTCGGCCGGTGTCGGTCGGGGTGAAAGGCCAAGACCTGATCGTGTCCAACGACTGCTCGCACCTGTCGGGCGCGGGGCGCGTGACCGAGCGGATCAGGATGCGCCAAGCCACGATGCGCCGGATGCAGGTCAGTGGCGCCTATCGCGATGTGGCCCTGGTGCAGCCGACCGGGCAGGTGACGCAGACCGAGCGCAGCATTGGGGAACTGGAAGGCGTCAACGCCGCGCCGCAACTGCCGCAGGACTTTGAGCATCTGGTCTACGAGTGCCATTGCGAACTCGGCAGCGGCACCACGTCGAGCCTGATCGGGGACCTTGGCCGGCTCGACTATGACGAGAATGGCCGGCGCGTGGGCTATCCCCTGCCCTATCGCGTGTCGATCGACGTGGACAGCCGGGAAATTCTGGAAATCCGCCGGAACTGGAAACCGGGCGACCCGGACCATCGCGTGAAGCCGCGCTATGTCAAATACGGGTTCATCCCCGGCCTTGGGTTCTATGACTTCGGCCTGATCCACATCGTGGGCAACCCGACCCAGGCCGCGACCATGCTGCAACGCGCGATGGTCGATGCGTCGCTGTTTGCCAACTTCCCCGGCGGCGTGTTCCTGCAAGGCACCAACCGGCAGTCGCAGACCGTGATTCGGCCGGCCCCTGGGCAATTCGTGGGCGTATCCAGCGCGGGCGCGACCTCGATCAAGGACGCCCTCATGCCGATGCCGTATCGCGCGCCGGGCGCCGAGGAAGCCGCGCTGCTGGATCGGTTTGAAGGGCAGGTGTCGCGCCTCGCGGGCCTGATCACGCTCCCGGTCGGGGAGAGCATCGGCAACGTCCCGGTGGGCACGGTGCTGGCCTACATCGACAGCGTGAGCCAAGTGCCGGGCGCGATCCACAAGGATGACCACATATCGCAGTCCGAGGAATTTGAACTGCTCCGCGCGCTGTTCGCCGAGGACCCGGAAGAACTCTGGCGCGGCCGTCGCAGCCCGGCGCGCAAGTGGCAGGTGGCGCGGGAGATCATGAGCCCGGACCTTTCGCCGGCAGCCGACCCCAACACGCCGTCGCAGGTGCATCGGTTCCTCAAGGCGCAGGCTATCGTGGGCATTGGCGGCCTGCCGCAATTCCAGGGCATCGCCGACAACCGCGCGATCTACCGCCGCGCACTGATGGTGCTGGGCGAGGACGACCCGGAGGAACTGGAACTGCCGGCGCCCGGTCCGAACACCGCGCCACCGCCGCCCGACCCGAAGGTCGTTGCCGCACAGATCAGGGCGCAGGAAACGGCTGGCAAGAACGCAGCCACGCTTCAAAAAGCCAAGATCGAACACGAGGGCGATATGGCCGAGATTGCCGCCCGCGGCGACAACGAGCGAATGCGGTTGCAGGCCGCCGAGATGCGCGCCAGCGCGACGCAGGACGCCGCCAGGGAAAAGCTGCAAGCGGACAATGCGCACCGCACGATGGATCGGGTCCACGACACAGTGAACCGCGCCGCCGACCGCGAGGCGGCCCAAGGGCAGCACGAGGACAAGACCACGCTGGACGCCGCCGCACAGCTTGCACCGCCCGCGCCGCCGACTGACGCGACACCAACAGGGAATGTCTGACCATGGCGACCAGCACCGCGAACAAGGGCTATGTCGTTCCCACGGTTGGCGCCGACCGCAACCAATGGGGCACGCAACTCAACCAGAACCTCAACCAGTTGGACAAGAACATCGGCGGGGTTCTCAATCCGGTTGACGTGTCGGGTATCGGGGACTTCAATGTCAGCGCAGCAAATGCGCAAATCATGGCGCATGTGCTGACCGGCGCGCTCACTGGAACGCGCAATTACGTGTTTCCAGCGGGCGTGCATGGCTTCTGGTTCATCAGCAACAACACCAGCGGCAACTTCTCGCTGTTCGTCAAAAGCGCGGGCGGCGGTCTCAACCTCGAAATCCTCCAAGGCAACGCGGTGGTGCTGTGGTCGGATGGCGTGTCGATCGTGCCGGCGGTTGGGTCGCAGTTGGCTAAGCTGTTCACCGCGGCGGCGACAGCCGGGAAGCAGGCGGTGAATTACGAGCAATTCGCCACGGTCTCGGCCAGCAATTGGAAGGTTGTCCTGCCTGGCAATTTGAAGATCATCGGCGGTGTAGCGCAGGCCACGGCGGCATCGGTGAACTGGAACTATTGGGAAGCGTTCCCCTCTACACCCTATGCCGTCATGCTCACGCCGTCGTTTGGAAATGGATCGGTCGCGGCCAATGAATACGCGCCGGGGCGCACGGCGACCCTGTTCCAGATGTTCACTTCCGCAGTTTTCGGTATGGTCTATGGACCGGCGGCGACGGTCAATTATATCGCCGTTGGCCCGAACACATGAGGCGTTCCCATGATCCAGAGCCGGCTTCCCCGGTGGCCTGACCGGGACAAGGTTGCACAAGATAGCTTCTGGACTGTAAATATTCCGCCGACGGCAGCATTGCCGTTGTGGCGGCGGCTTCTCAAGCTGCTAAGGACATTGCGCTATGGCCCATGAAACCGCCCGCGACCGTGGGCATCGGATGCTTCGCGAAGCCGGCTATGCCAGCGGCGGTGACGTTGCGCAGGACAAGCGCATGATCACCAAGGCGATCCGGCAGCACGAGACGCAGGAACACGGCGGCAAGCACTCCAAGCTGAGTCTGGCGACCGGCGGCAAGGTCCAGAAGCGCGCCGATGGTGGCGCGATCCGCAAGCCCAGCACGACGGTCAACGTCATCGTGGCTGCCGGCGGCAAGGGCCAGGGCGCGGCCGATGAAACCAACATGCGCCGATCGATCCAAGGCGGCATGCACGCTGCGCCGCCCGCGCCTCCCCCGATGGCCCCGCCCGGCGGTCCCGGCATTGGCGCTGGCCTGCCGCCCGGTATTGGTGGCGGCCCTGCCGCGCTGGCCGGTCCTGCCATGTCGGGCGCACCGCTGGGCGCTGGGCCAATGCCCGGTATGGCGCCGAAGTTTCAGCGCGGCGGGGTGATCCGCGGCGCACCATACCAGCGCCGTAGGGGAGGCAACGCCGGATGCTGATAGTGCCCGCAGTTGTGCGGATGGGGCTGATGAACTCGGTGGTCGAGGCGACGCATTCGCTTCAGACCACCACGGGCGGGCCACGGCCCATGGCGACGATACCGCCCGAGGCATTGAAGTCGGCGGCGCTGGTGGCGCTGATGATCGTCACCGGCGAAACCGTAATCAGCGACGATGAGCGGATTGTGGTGCGCGCGCCCGAAAGGCAGAGCGGCCCGTTTGTGGTTAGCTGATGGCCGTCTTTGAACTGCGCGACGGGTTGTTGCGCGATCTGGCGGAACGCGAGGCGGAATACCTGACGCTGCTGGTGGATCAGGTGGACGCCTCGGAAGGACGGGCCGGTTACTATCGCGGGTTGGTGGCGGGGCTACGACAAGCCCAAACCCTGTTGCAAGAACGCTTCAAAGACATGGTGTAAAATGGCGGATCAGACATACCTTCACGACTGGCATCACGACGACTACGAAACGGTGAAACGAGACATTCATCGCCAGTTGGGGAACATCGACAGCGAATTACATATTTGGGGTCGCCAAGTATTGGTGGCGATTTACATTCGACCGCTGATGAACCCCAAGACCAATGTTTGGTCTACTGAGACGAAGCAGATGGAAGACGTATTCCAAGGCAAGGCCAGCCTGATAATCAAGCTTGGGCCGGATGCGTTCAACGGTGAAGTCGATTACATCAAGGCGATGTTTGGCGATGTTGGCGCACCAAAGGTTGGGGATTGGGTGTTTTCCAATGCCAACAGCGGCATCAGCCTGAGCATTGCCGGGGCAGGCGCGGAGCGCGTGACAGGCGAAGCCAAGAACGGCGAGAAATTCAATATGTATCCATCGTCGGGCTGGTATTGCCGCATTGTGCCGGATGACCAGTTTTTCGGCACCGTCCTGAAACCGCATAGCGTGGTGTGATCATGGTCGAGAAAACTTGTGGCGGATGTGAACACTACCTCGCGGCGGTTATCGGAGGTGAAAAGCAGGTGGCGGGCTTCTGTTACAAAAAGCCACCCGAGTCCATGTTGATCGGTGTGCAGAATGGCCCGGTTCGGCCGATCCCCGTTATCATCCCATGGCGTCCCGAAGTTGCAGCCGCCGATAAGGCGTGCGGCGATTACCTGATCCCGTTCTCTGCCATCCGCGTCGGTGACTTGGCACTGGCCGAGATGGACACCGAGGCGACCAAGCAATGAACCGCAGCAGCGTGACAGAAGCGGAAAGCCTGTTCCGTGAACAGGACGCCATTCGCGCCAGGACCGGCCTTCTGTCCGATGTGCAGAAAAGCGCGAAGGGCGATGACCTCGCGCTGTTCGCTGCCATCTGCGACGCGCTGCGCGACCCGGCAATCCCGGCGGCAATCAAGGTTGCGGCCGGTCGGGCGATGCTGACTGCGGCCCGCACGGTCGACAGCCAGCGGCTTACCGATATCACCGCGCGGCTCGCCACTCTCGGCGTGACCTCCGTATGAGCGTCGGAACCCTGGACGACTATGTGACCGCCGCCTATCGGGTAACGATGAGCAAAAAGCCGAACCCGGCCTATGTCGACTTTGTTGCGGCGTTCAAGGCATCGCCCACGCTGTTGGCCGAGGCGCAGGCCGAGAAAGACAAGCTGGCTGCCATGGACCGGGCCGGCAGCACGTTCAGCCGCGATTACCTGAGCAAAGCCCGGCACGACACACTGGCGGCGATGATCAGCCGCTATCAGGCGCAGGAGAGTATCCCATGAGCGACCTTACCACGGTCGAGATTGAAACGGCTGGCGAGGATGGTTCGCTGCCGGGACCGACTGAACGCCTGACGCGACGTGAACGCAGCCAGGTCAGCCGAGGCGGCGAAGGCGAACCGCAGGACGCGGGCTTGACCATCGAAGCGGGCGGTGATGATGACCCGATGGCCGCGCTGGAAGCGTCACGGCGGGCGCTGGCACAACGCGATGAGGAACTGGCATCGGCCCGGCGCACGGCTGATCAGGAGCGACGCGCTGCCGCCGAAGCGCGGGACCAGGCCGCTCGGATCGCGCGTGACCGTCGCGGTGATCAGCGCGCGGCGGTAGAAGGCAGTTTGCGGGCGGCTGAGGCGCAGCTTGAAAGCGCCCGCGCACAGTATCGGCAGGCGCGCGAAACCGGCGATACCGATGCGGAATTGGAAGCGCAGTCGTCGCTGGCCGAAGCGACCTACGCGAAGAAGCAGGCAGAGGCATACCTTGCGCAGAACCCCGCCGGCCAGGATCAGGGCTATGTGCCCACTCCGAACAACGGCACCGGCGGCCGCACGCTGTCATCCGCGGCGCAGGCTTGGGTTGACCGCAATCCGCGGTTCAACAGCGATCCGCAATTTCGCACCCACGCCATGGCGGCCCATCAGTCTGCCATTGACGATGGCATTACGACTGACTCCCCGGCATATTTCCGCTTCATTGACGATTCACTGAAGCGGGCATTCCCGGACCATGGCGGCGATCGCGGAAGGGGTGGCGACATGAGTGAACGGTTCAACGGTGCACCTCCGAACCGTGGCGGCTCCGGTGGTGGTAGCGGGAACACGGTCAAGACGCCGTTCGGTCCGGTGCAGGTGCATCGTCGCGCTAATGGCACCATGGGGGTCCGTATCCCCCAGGATCGCATGGAAGATTGGAACGAAGCGGCACGCATCTGCGGTATGTCGCTCAAGGATTATGTGGCCGAGCAAATCCAGATCAAGCAGGAACTCGATACCGGCGGCAACGCGGGCATGATCACCACCGAAGGAGCGACCTTCCGATGAGCGAAACCGTCAAGACGCCTCCCGTGCGTCGTCTCGTGCGGCGTCGCGCCGTCGATGCCAAGCAGGCCGGGGTTGCCTCCGCGCCGCCGCAGGAGGAACGAGCCGAGCCGGCACGCGAAGCACAAACGCCGCCGGATCGACTGACGCGCCGTTCGCGCTTTGATATGAGCGCCGATCCGCTCAACGTCCCAAAGCACCTGCGCAAGCCGGGTTGGGATTATCAATGGATGGTCACTCGCGTTGTAGGCCAACCGGTCGACCCGTCCGAATTGCTGGCATATCACCAGCAGGGTTGGCGTCCCGCACGTTCTGTAGACTATCCAACGATGTTGCCGGATGGCGTGAAGTCCGACCACATTGAACGGCTGGGCCAAATCCTGATGGTGCGCCCGATGAGCCTGACCATGCAGGCGCGGCAAGAGGACATGCAGGCCGCCGAAGAAGCACGCCGCGACAAACTGCAAGGCGCCGCACAGGGCCGCGCTTCTGACGGTGCGCTCAACAACGTGCGTGGGGTGGTGCCGCATACCCTGTCCGTCGAAATCGAGGGCGAAGCGGGCACTTACGCCAACAGCCGATAATTTTTGTTTGTGGAAAGGTTCCACTGACGCTATACGATTGGGCGTGGTCCTCCCCGGATCATGGACGTTTCCTCCCTAGACTTGGCCCGACCGTCCCCATGATGGTCGGGCCTTTTTCGTTTTCGATTGGTGTTGCGTTTCGCGCAAACTGTGGATAGCGTGCCGCCAATCAGTGCCCCCTCGGTCCGAAAGGGGCTCCCCGTATTGTCCTGAAAGCGGCAGGCTGTCGCGATAAGGGCGCAAGGTGAGAGCCCTGTCATGCCGACAAATACGCTCGCCCCCAGCGGCTTGAGCTTCAGCCGCAACTTCATCAGCGGCGCCAATACCTATCAGGCGAACCTGTTCACGATCAAAAAGGCGTATGCCAGCACGATTGGCATGGGCGATGTGGTCGCGACCGGCACCGCCACCAACCAGGGTTATGTGACCCTGGCGAACGATGCAGCCACCCGCGTCCTCGGCGTCTTTGCCGGCGTGCTCGCCTACTACGACAGCACCCTTCAAGGCATCTCGCACGGGTTGAACGGGTCGTATCAGTCCACGTCGAACCCCGCAGCCGACATTCAGTGCCTCGTGATCAGCGATCCCTTCGCGACCTTCATCGCTCAGGTGAACGGCGGCACGTTTGCGCAAAGCTGGGTTGGCCAGAACATCGGCTGGACCGCGGCAACCAACGGCACGCCGAACAGTTCCGGCCGATCGGTCCTGTCGCTGTCGTTCGCGTCGTTGAACACAACGAACACGCTGCCGTTCCGCATCGTGGGTTCGGCCGGTGTCACCGGCGGCCCGCAGGACCCGGCGAACACCAACCCCTGGGTCGAGGTTCGCTTGAATACCAGCGAAGTCCTCTCGGCAACCGGCATCTAAGGCGAGGGCACAGACATGGCTATTTCATCCAGTCAAATCCCTGCGCTGCTTCTGCCGGGCGTCCGCAAGATCAAGGGCGACTATCAGGACATGCCGCAGCAATGGTCCATGATCTACGCCAAGGGCGTGTCGCACATGGAGGCGGAAAAGACCGTCCATGTGCGCTACCTGCCCCTGCCGCAGCTTAAGACCACGGGCGCACCCACGCAGTTTGACCAGAACGCCGGGCAGCGGTTCAGCTACAACCACATCCACATCGCTTTCGGGCTGGGCTACTCGTTCACCCGCGAGGCGCTGAAAGACAACCTCTACAAGACCTCGTTCAACGCGGCGAACCTGGGCCTCATGCGCTCGTTCCGCCAGATGAAGGAGATTGTGGGGGCCGCCACACTCAACACCGGGCAGACGCTCAATCCGACAATCGGCGGTGACAACCTGCCCCTGTTCTCGACGCAGCACCCGGTTGACGGTTACACGGTCGCGAACACCCCGGCCACGCAGGTCGGCCTGAACGAAAACAGCCTGACCATGGCCAACAACATGATCCGGCGCTTCCGCGACAACGCCGGCCTGCTCTACGGCTCCCAGGGCAAAAAGCTGGTTGTGCCCGTCGAACTGCGGCATGTGGCCAAGCGCCTGATGGAAACGCAGCTTCGCCCCGGCACCACCAACAACGATACATGGTCGGTCAAGGAAAACGACGATCTGCGCGACGGCTATGTGGTCATGGACTTCCTGACCTCGCCCTATGCGTGGTTCGTCCTGTCCGATGCCGGCGGCCTGATCTATCTGGAACGCGAGCCGTTCGAAACGTCGATGCAGACCGACTTCACCACCGACAACCTAATGGTGAAGGCTTACGAGCGCTTTTACATGGGCTACGACGATTGGCGCTGCGCTGTCGGCTTCTACCCGACCAACTGACCGACTTGCTGCCGGCGCGCAATCAGGTGCGCCGGCCAAGCGTGCGTGACGGGGCATAGTCCCAACAGGAGTGCCGCATGGCTGCTACCACACTTGATGGCCCGCAGATCGTTTATGGGCCGCTGGCTATGATCCCGGCCAGTTTCGGCGCGGGCGGCGCAGTCGACCCCAATCAGGACGCCGGGCCAAACGGGTTCTATCTCGGGCAGGCAATGCTCGATCTGCGGTTGGTGTTTCTGAAAGACAACATCATCGGCGTGCGCGGTGCGGCTCAGAGCCACCTGCTGTCGCCGTTCATGAAGTCGATCTCGCAAATCCCGGCGACGCTGGCGAACAACAACATCGCGGCCGCGGCGAACGTCGTGGCGAACACGCCGATGACCTTGGCGTCTGCAACGCTGGGCATCACGCTCAATGTGCCGATCCATCCCTACTCGCAGGTGTTGAACGCCGCGACCGTCACCACGGCGGCGATTGCCCTGGACTTCGGTTTTGGGTTCGGCAACGTGACCTCGGGCAGCACCACGATCCCGGTTTCCAGTTCCTCGCTGTATTTCGTCGGGATGCCGCTGGTGATCGGTGGCGTGGGCAACTCGGGCGGCACTATCCCGCTCCTGACCTCCGTGGCGAGCATCGTGGACGCGACCAACATCACGGTGGTCGACTCGCCCCTGGCCAGCAACTCGACGGCGCCGATTGGGATGGGCGACCTGTGGGGGCCGGTTCCGGCTGGCACGGGCACCCCGACCCCGACCGCGGCATACCCGTTCTTGGCCCATGGCCCGCAGCGTATGCTGGACCCCCGCCAGGCGGTGACGCGCGGGGTGCGCATCGTCGGCAGCGGTGGCGGTAGTGGCGGCAACTTCAAGGTCGCGGGTTGGGACATTTACGGCCAGCCCATGACGGAGACGATTACGGTTGCGGCGGGTGCCAGCACCGGATGGTCGAAGAAGTGCTTCAAATACATCGGGTCGGTGACGCCGCTGTTCACCGATGCCAACAACTATTCGGTCGGGACCTCGGACGTGTTCGGCTTCGCCTATCGGTCGAACATCTGGGAGGAAACCACGGTGTTCTGGGCCGGCGCGATGCAGACCAGCAGCCAGGGTTGGCTTACGGCCGATCAGACTAATCCGGCGACGGCGACCACCGGCGACGTGCGCGGCACCATCCAGACCAGCGCATCGGGCGGCGGCGCCGGCATTGGCGCCAGCGCATCCAACGGCACGGTGTCGAGCCTTGCCATGACGGGCCGCCGGCTGGAAATTGGCCAGCAGATCACGGTGGCTGACTCGCTCCTGGCCGACAGGCTGAACACGGCGCCGATCTTCGGCGTGACCCAAGTTTGAGGACCCGATCATGAAGAACGCACTACTCTCGGCGGTCGCGCTGTTTGGCTTGTGGGGCACGGCGGCGCAGGCGCAGATCATCAATGCGCAGGCCGGCACGACCTATACCGTGGTCAACGGCGACTGCGATCCGGACGGCAAGCGCGTGCTGACGTTCAACAACACGGCATCGGTGGCGGTGACGCTGCCGCAGGCGGGCGCCTCGGGCCTGTTCAATCAGGGCTGCCGTATCACGATGAACAACATCGGCACGGGCGTCGTGACTGTGACGCCGACCACCAGCACCGTGAACGGGCAAACCACCCTGACCGTGGCGCCGGGGACTTCGGTTTCCATCGCCAGCACGGCGACCGCGGCCGGCACCGGCGACTACATCTATGCCATCGCGGGCGCGGCGCAGGTTTGCCAGTCCTATTTCTTCACGGGTACCCCAGCGGCGACCAATCAGGCGTTCGTGCTGGTCAACCGCCCGATGGTCCTGCTGTCCCTAACCGAAGTGCATGGCGTTGCTGCTGGTGGCGCGTCGACCATGGACATCACGAAGGAGAGCGGCACCACGGCGCCCGGCGCGGGGACCTCGGTGTTTCAGACCGGCTCGTTCGACCTGAACGGCACGGCCAACACGCCGCAGACCGCTTCCATCTCGACCACGCTGGCGACGCGCACCTTTGCCGCCGGCAACCGCCTGTCGGTGAAATACAACAACACGATCCAGTCCACGGCGGGCGTTGTCGTGGAAGCCTGCTTCTCCCCGATCTAAGGGCCGATCATGTCGAACCCGTCCACCGTCACCCTGCAACTCGCTGCTGCCGTCGCGAATGGCATCGCGCAGGCGCAGGCTGTGGCGGCGGCGGGCAACCTGACGCTCAACGGCTCGCTGGTCACGGCGGGCGTGGCAATCCTCGGCACCAACGGCGTCGCCCGGCGGGTGCTGCTGGCATCGAGCGGCAATGACGCCACGGTGGTTTTCACGGTCACCGGCACCGACCGCAACGGCAACGCGCAAAGCGAAACGGTGACCGGCCTGAACGGTGCGGCGACGCAATACACCTTGCGGGACTTCCTGACGGTCACGCAGATTGCCGCCTCGGCGGTATGCGTGGGCAACATCACGGCCGGCACGAATGGCGTGGCTTCATCGCCTTGGGTGCTGGACGATTTCACGCACGAGACGTGGATGGTAGCGGTTGGCGTGTCGATTGCCGCCGGCTCTGCAACCTACACCGTCGAGCATACCTATGACGATCCGAACAAGATCGGCACAACGCTGGTGGCATTGCCTGAGCAATGGTCCGTGAACCCCGCCAGCTATGTTCCGGCCAAGGCGTGGCCCCATCCGATACTGGTGGGCCTGACTGCTGACGCCGAGGGCACCTACGACAACAAGCCGGTGTTTGCGCATCGGCTCACGATCACCACGGGCACCGGCCTTGTGGTGATGCAGACGATCCAAGCCGGCATCGGTCAATCGTAAGGAAGTCGGTCATGAAGATGCCCATGCGCACCACCCGTAAGGCTCCTGTCGGTGCCGGTCCCGCCCTGGCGATGGACGACACCAGCATGGCCGCGATGCGGAAGAAGGGCGGCAAGGTTGGCGCCAAGGTTCACGGCAAGGCGGCTGCGTCCCGGCCCGACCGGCGCGCGCGTGGCGGGGCGACCTCCGACCGCGACCCGCTGACCTCGGCCGGCAAGATGAGCGCGATGCCCTACGAGAAAAAGCAGGCTGCCAACACCACCGAAGGCTCCGGTGCGGACCGGACTTCTTACCCGGACTGACCCAGGGCAGCGGGGACGCCGCGCCCCGCGCCCGTGGCGGCAGGTTGACCGCGGCACAGCGTAACGCGCTCCCTGAAGGCGACTTCGCGTTGCCTGGGGGGCGCTACCCAATCGAGAATGCCAGCCACGCCAGGAATGCTTTGTCCCGCGTGTCTCAGCATGGTAGCCCGGCAGAGAAGGCCACGGTGCGCCGCAAGGTGGCCAGCAAGTATCCCGGCATCAAACAGGGCTGATCGCCGGCAAGGAGGCGATAAGCGATGCCAACCCCCGGCTTCCCGAGCGGCACCAACGACTTTGCCATGACCAACGCGGGCGTCGTCTATGAGGCGTTCGACCGCATTCAGATCAGGCCGACCTCGATCACGCGCCATCACATGGTCAGTGCGCGGCAGTCGCTCAATCTGGAAATGACCCGCTGGAACAACCTCGGCATCAACTTGTGGAAGATCACGGGCGGCGCGATTGACCTTGCACCTGGCCAGGAACTCTATGCGCTCCCGGCTAATCTCGTGACCCTGACCGAGCTTTGGTATTCCAGCCCCGATCAGTCGGTTCCGGCGACGTCATACTTGCGGGACGGGTTCGGAAACCTGATCCTCGACGGCAACGGGCAGCCCATCGTGCTGACCGGCGGCGGCACGTCGAACCCTGGCAACAACACGATCGACCGGATCATGGTGCCGATCACACGCGAGCAATACGCGATGCTGCCGAACAAGTATCAGGCCGGCATCCCGACGCAGTATTGGTTTGAGCGCCTGACGCTGCCGCAGATCACCATCTGGCAGGTGCCGGCTACGGGTGCCCCCACGAACATCCTGCGGTGGTATGGCTTGGAACGGATATGGGACATGGGCGTTGCGGGTGGCGAAACCCCGGATGTCGTGAACCGGGCGCTGGATGCGCTGTGCGCGTGCTTGGCTTACCGGCTGGCCATCAAGTTTGGCGACGATAAGACGCAGGCGGCGCGCAAGGCAGATCGTGAAGAAGCCTGGGCCGAATTCACCATGAACGACACCGAGCCGGGACCGATGATCATCACGCCGAACGTCTCGGCTTATGGCCGGATCGGGTGACCGATGGCGCTGGGCGATATCAACGGCCACTCCCGCGTCAGTGCCTACGACCCGCAGGCGGCGGCGGTATGCGACCGATGCTCACGGCGCTACAACCTGTCGGCGTTGCGCAAGCAATTCCAGTGGGCCGGCACAACGCTGCTCGACACCGGCTTTCTGGTGTGCCGCAAGTGCCTCGATACCCCCTTTGAGCAATATCGGTCGATCATTCTGCCGCCTGACCCGGTGCCGCGCATGAACCCGCGGCCCGATGTGCAGGCGACGCCGATCTACTATCCAGGCAGCAATGAGCCGACGACGCCCGGCAACCAGAACTTCCTGCAATACATCCTCGGCACGCCGAACGCCGGGACCTACCCCACGGACAAGCCTGACGTGCTGGCGGCGGTGGCGGCGATCACGGGCGTTCCGACGCCGGCTGGTATCGTGGACCGTTCCATCACGATCACGCCGGCCAACACCACCCTGACGCTGATGGCCGATGGCGGGCGGGAATGGTTGCTGATCTACAACCCGGCGCAGCCCGTGTGCGCGTTCAACCTGGCAACCGCGCTGTGGGGATCGACCACCAATCTGATGATCGGCCCCGGTGAAGCGTGGTTCGCGTCGTCGGCCAGCGGTAACCCGCCCTGGACCGGCGCCATTACGGCAATCGGCCTGACTGCCAATGTGCCCCTTTACGCTTGGGAGTCGGCTTGATGAGCCAGACCTACGACAGCCTGAAAGTCGCCGTGACGGTTGCGCTGGCGCAGGCGCCTTCGCCCTACAACACCCTGCCGCCTGACTTTGAAACCCTGTTTCCGCAGTCGGTGCAGTATGCCGAAAACCGCATCTACCGGGAGATAACGCCGCTCTGCCAGCGAGCGCAGAACGCATCGGTTTCGACCGTGGCAAGTAGCCGGCAGGTTGGCTTGGCCGCGCAGACCCCGTCGCAGGTGATCGTCATTGAGGGCATTGCCCTGATCGGGCCGGCCGGGTCAACACCGGCGGCCGGCACGCGCTATGTCTATGACCTCGCCTCGCTGGACTGGATCGACACGACGTGGCCGAATGAGGCGTCGACGGTCAGCCCGAGCGACGCGGAGTATATCGGCCGGTATGCCGCGCTGATCGACAATGAAACGCTGGTGATCGCACCGACGCCCGATGCTGCCTATGCGGTGGAAGTGACAGGCCTATATCCGCCGACGCCGCTGGGTCCGACCAACCAGAGCAGCTACCTCCTAAGCACCTATCCCGAATTGGTCGAAGCTGCCTGCATGGTGTGGATGTCGGGTTGGCTGTTGCGGAACTATGGGGCGCAGGCGGACGATCCGCGGATGGCGGTGTCTCACGAGACGCAATATTCGTCGCTGCGGGATAGCGCGCTGGCGCAAGAGCAGCGGATGCGCGGGCAGGGCACCGGCTGGTCGGCCAACCTACCGACGCCGCTGGCGCAGCCGCAGAGGACCTGACCATGGTTGATATGCGGTTGAAGTTTGAACCGGGCGTTTCGGTCCAATCGACGCCGCTGCAAACCGGCCTCGGGCTGCAGGCGTCGAACCTGATCCGGCACAAGCTGGGCCAAATCCAGAAATACGCCGGCTGTTCCCGGCTATCGAGCGACACGTTCCATGGCACGGCGCGCGCGCTGCTGCCTTGGGCTGATCTGCACGGCGCCGGCTATATCGGGATCGGCACCAACGAACTGCTGGAAGTCTACTCGGAAGGGGCAATTTCCTCGATCACGCCGATTGATGCCACGAGCGACCTGCTGACGCCTTACACGACGGTCGCGGGTTCTCCGCTGGTGACGATCACGGATGGGTCCTATGTCCCGGCAGAGGGCCAGTGGATTGAGATACAGAACGCATCGTATGTCGACGGCATCTTTCTCCAAGGCGTCTACAAGATCGTCTCGGTAGGGGTTGGCGACTATGTGATCGACGCCGGCACCAATGCGATAGCGGGCGCGGTGGCTGCTGGCGCGGTGATCACGTTCAACACCACGAACACCCTGACGGCGGTGACGATCACCCTGGGCGCCTATGCTTTCGCGGACCAATACGACCTGCTGGTAGGCGTCAGCACGATTGTCGGCGGCATCACGTTCGTTGGGGATTACACGGTCACGGTCACGGTCGGGCCGGTGAACACGATCACTGGATCTGTCGCGGCGTCATCCACCACGAGCGGCCAGGAAAACGGCGGCAACGTCAGGATCAACTATCTGCTGCTGTTGCCGGTCGATGATGCGACCTCGGGCACCTATGGCACCGGGCTTTATGGCGAAGGCCTATACGGCACGGCGACGTCGAGCGTGCTGTCCCCGCCGCAAGTGCGCTGGACCCTGGCACAGTGGGGTGAGGACCTGCTTGCGGCTTATGCCACCGGGACGATCTACCATTGGGTTCCGCCGGTCGCGGTGGGCAATGTGGCAACGGCGGTGGCCGGGGCGCCATCCGCGGTCAACGGCGTGTTCGTCGCGGCCCCGCAGCAACAGGCAGTCGCTTGGGGTGCCTACTCTGCCACGCTGGGCGAACAGGACGCGCTGCTGATCAAGTGGTGCGACGTTGCGGACCTGAATACATGGAACGTCACCACGACCAATCAGGCCGGCAGTTTCCGCCTGACCAGCGGGGCGCGGGTTCTGTCCGGGATGTGGTTCGGCCTGTCCGGGCTGCTGTGGACCGACCTCGATATGTGGGTCATGACCTATGTGGGTTTCCCGCTGGTCTACGGGTTCAACCGCGTCGGTGAAAACTGCGGCCTGATCAGCCAGCGCGCGGCGGGGATCAGCGGCACCACGGTTGCTTGGTTGTCGATCAACGAGTTTTTCATCTATCGCGGTGGGCAGGTGACGGTGCTGCCGTGCGACGTGCACGACTTCATCTTCAACAACATCGACATGACCTATGCCGACGCGGTGTATTGCGCCTCCAATGCGTCATCGTCCGAACTGGCGTGGTGGTTCCCGGTCCTGGGCAGCGATGGCGTCTGCACCGCTTACGTGAAATGGAACGTGACTGAAGGCTTTTGGGACTATGGCCAGGACCAGTTGACCCTTTCGGCGTGGTCGGACCAGTCGGTGTTTGGGCCGCCCATTGCCGCCGATTACAACGGGCTGATCCAGCAGTTTGAAACGGCGGTGGACTTCGATGGCGTCTCGCTGGCCAGCAGCTTCGCGACCGGGTTCTTCACGCTGCAAGACGGCACTGACTTTGTGTTCCTTGAGCGGATCAGGCCAGACTTGACGATGAGCACCGGCGGGCAGGTGCAAATCTACATCAACGTGGCCGATAGCGTGGCGCAGGTGCCAGACGCCGCATATCCAGTGCGGACCTATGGCCCATACACGGTGACGCAATCGACGCCGTTCATCGTCGTCCGGGCGCGGGGCATCTATTTCCAATTCATCCTTGTGGCCGCGTCGCCTAACACCTTCTGGCGTATCGGTTCGCCCCTCGCCATCGTGCAGCCAGACGGGAAGCATTGAGCATGTCGTTTTCCAACATGGTTGGCCCTGTGCAGATCAGCGGCATCACGGAACTGACGCAGGTATTGACCAATATCCAGCGTTCGCTTTCAGCCCTGTATGACAAGCTGGGCACCAGTTACATTGCCCTCGACGGCAACAATACGTTCACCGGCACCGACACGTTCAAGCTGCCTCCGATCATCAATGCGGGCGCGGTGGGCACAGCGACGTTCCTGCCGATGGGCGCGCTCGACAAGCAGGCTTCGGCAACTGGCATCGGCAACGGCGCCGACCTGACCGATGATACGCTGTTCACCTATTCCCTCCCGGCCAATGCGCTCGATGCTGACAACCGCACGATCATCGTGGACGCATTCGGTTCGTTCGCCGCGAACGGCAACAACAAGACGGTCAAGCTGTGGTTCGGGACCTCGGTGGCGTTCTCATCGGGGGTGCTGACCAACAACAACGTGGGATGGTCCGCGCGCCTGATTTTGTGCCGCACCGGCGCCAGTGCGCAAATTGGTTCCGGGTTTGGCATGGCTGGTTCAACGCCGTTCCCGGTGCCGTTGCCGCTGGTCGGAACCGAAGTCACGACGGGCGCTATTACGATCAAGACCACAGGCGCAAGTCCGACCACGGGCGCGGCGAATGACGTGAAGGGCTATGGAATGGTGGTCACTTACCTCAACTAGTGGTAGGTCGGCAGCGGAGGCGCACACATGCCGTTGATTCATTCGGATACCAAGGCTGCGGTTTCGCGGAATATTTCCGAATTGATCCACAATGGGCGTCCGCAGCGGCAGGCCATCGCCATTGCACTCGACAACCAGCGCCGCAGCGCGCGGGCCGATGGCGGCATTGCTGGTGGCGCGCGTGCCAGTGGCGGCATCGCTGGCGAACAGCACAAGCCGGGCGTCGCGACGGGCTACTTGCACGGTGATACGCCGGGCCGCGCCGACAGTGTGCGCACCACGGCACCGGCCGGCGCCTATGTGATCCCGGCCGACATTGTTTCAGCCATGGGCGAAGGCAACAGCACGGCCGGCGCCAAGAAGCTGCAAGCCTGGATTGCCAAGCGCGCGCCAGGACATGCGGCCGGCGGCGTGACCAATGCACCGCGCCCGACCTCGACAACGCCGGTGCTGCTGTCCCATGGCGAGTATGTCGTTTCCCCTGCTGACGTGGCCAAGTTTGGCGGCGGCGATCACAAGCGGGGCCTGAAATTCTTTGACCGCTGGGTGGTCCAACAGCGGGCACGATTGATCAAGAAGCTGCGCAACCTTCCCGGTCCGGTGAAAACGCAATGACATATAGAAACCCTTGGCTGCAAACCTATACGGTGAGTGGATACGATCAATTCGGGCAACCATCTCGCGAGACGGTGACGGTGACGCCGCCGCTGTATTTCTGGCTTGGCCTCGATGCTGAGCCAAAATTCAGGTTCATCGAAAAGATTGAAGTTGGGAATCGACGTTCGTTTGAGGGGCGCGTGGCATGAACCACATCAGCACGCCCGACAACCACGAACAGAACGGAACGCTACCAGACGGCTCGATGATCCTGACCCGTCCACAGCTTGAGGCTTTCGGGAACGGCGATGCCGCCCGCGGCCGCAAGGAAGTGCGGCGGATGGCAAACGCCTACCGCGATGGCCCCGTGCATAACGGCCCGACCCCGCAGCCGCGCAACGTGCGGGCCGCAGGCGAGAAAGACGAAGCGGCAATCATGGAACTGCTCCTGGGCAACCTGCGGGAGTATGCCGACCAGATCGCCCCGATTGATCCTAACCGGGTGGCGCTTCATGTGCGGATAGCGACCCGGCGCGAGGGTGGCCTATGCGGCGTGATCGACGGGCCTGACGGCAAGCCGGTGGCCGTGTGCCTGCTGGTGCCGGTGCAATGGTGGTGGTCGCAGCAATGGTATCTGATGGAAGTGGTGAATTACGTTCATCCCGACCATCGCCGCAGCCACCACATTGACGATCTGCTTTCGTTCCAGCGTTGGGCAGTCGATGCGTGGACCGGCAGCTTCGGGTATCGCGTCTATCTGCTGTGCGGCGTGTTGGGTGCGTGGCGCGTGTTCGAGAAGATCGCGCTGTATCGGCGCCGGTTCCGGCAAGTGGGTGCGGCATTTCTGTATCCTGCCCCGAACGTCAAAATAGACCCCTGAGAAAAGGACACGGCCCATGAGCGGCGGCGGTCAGACCACATCCACGAGCAGCAACGCGCCGCCGCAGGAATTTCTTGACGCTTACAAGAACGTGGTCAGCCGCGCGCAGAACGTGTCGCAGACGCCTTACCAGCCATATCCCGGCCAAGTCGTCGCGGATATGTCGCCTGACCAGACCTCGGCCATGGATATCATCCGGGCCAGCCAGGGCATCAACTTCCCCTACATCAACACGGCGGCGGGGTATTTTGATCAGTCGACATCGCCCCTGACCTCTGGCGTTGCGCAACTGACGCCGACGCAGCAGGGCGAACTGTTCAACGCCGGGCGCACCAATCTCGACTATGCAGCGGGTCCTGGGGTGCTCAATGCGGCCAACGCCGGTGCCGGTGGCATCATGGGCGCGGCCAATTCGTTTACTCCTGCTTCGATCAATGCGTTCCAGTCGCCCTACACCGATCAAGTGGTCAATGCGACGATGCGCGACTTCGATGCGCAGAACGAACAGCAGCGGCAGGGTGTGGTGGGCAACGCCATCAGCAGGGGCGCGTGGGGCGGGGATCGCTCCGCGGTAGCCGAGGCGCTGTTGGCGGGCGAACAGCAGCGCGCGCAAGACCCGGTCCTGGCCAACCTGCGGAACCAGGGCTGGCAGAGCGCGGTGAACGCGGCCCAGCAGCAGGCAGCGCTACGCACGCAGGGCGCGACCGCGGCGGGCGGCCTTGGCTACCAGGGCGCGGCTACGACGGCCGGGATGCAGAGCGATGTTGCGCGACAGCTTCTCGGTTTGTTCGGAAACCAGCAGTCCCTCGGGATCGGCACCAATCAGGCGCAGGCGAACCTATTGCAGCAGGCCGGCTATGGCATGGCCGGGCTTGGGCGCGAGGCGCAGTCGGGCATCCTGGGCGGGGCGCAGGCGTTGGGCGCGGCTGGCACGCAACAGCAGCAGCAGGCGCAGGCGTTGCTGAATGTGCCGTATCAGCAATACCTCGCGGCGCAGCAGTATCCGTTCCAGACGACGGGCTGGTTGGCGAACATCGCACAGGGCATCGGTGGCGCATCGGGCGGGACGCAGACCACAAGCCAACCGGCGCCATCGGCACTGTCGCAGATCGGCGGCCTGGGCATGTCAGCAGCCGGCATCATCGGCGGCACGGGCGGCTTCGGGGCCAACGGCTGGCTGACCAACTTGTTCGAACGCGGTGGCGGTGTGCCGGCACGCGCGGTCGGCGGCGGCCTTGAGTCGTTCGGTTTGCCGCAGATCGGGGTTGGCGACCCGTCCGAGGAAGTGCCCGACGCGGGCGCATCTCCCGTGCCGTCCGATGGCGGCATGGCGCACGGCACGCCGCTGATCAAACGCAACTACGGCTCGACCACGACGGCATCCGGCGGCGGCGGCGGTATCATGAGCGCGGTTGGCCCACTGATGACCGTGGCGAAGATCGCAATGATGCTCGCGCGCGGCGGCGGCATCGCGGGGAACGACAGCACGCCACGGCGCGCAGCTGGCGGCATACTCGGGTTTGCCAACGACAACTCCGATCCGTTTGCCATCCCGTCTGTGGTGGGCGAGTCGCCCTACGTGTCGATGCAGGCAGGGCACAATCACATGGGCGTCCCGGCGCTGGGCGGCATGGGCAACGGCGGGATGGGCATCTCCCCGGCTGACGGCCACGCGCTGGCGCTGGCTGGCGCGACCGGCGGCCCGACCGTGCAATCCTATCTCGACAACGTGATGCGCGGGGCGTTCCACGGCACTCCGAGCGTCTACACGCCACCGGCCCCGGTATCGCCGCTGGCGCCGACCGGCCCGTCAGAGCGCAAGCCGACCGATGCGGAACTGTTCGGCATCATGAGCCAGGACAGCGGCGACGGCGGTAGCGACGGGTCCGACAGCGGCGGTGCGGGCGAAGGCGAGGGCGCGGGGTATCGCGGCGGCAATGTGCATCGGCTGCCGAAGCGCGCGGCGGGTGGCATCGCTGGGGACGACGACACCGACCTCCCTGCGACCGATAGCGCGCCGGTTGACGGTGGGGCCGATCTGCCCACACCGCCGCTGCCGCCGGTTGACGAATCGGCGACTGACGTTGACGCGGGTGGCAACGGCGGTGCTGACCTGCCGTTGCCCACGCCGCCCATGCCGCCGGGTGCAGGACCGCAGGGCGGCATTACGGGCCAGCCGGCCTACGATCCCCGCGCGCAAGAAGCCGCCGACAGGAAGCAAAACCTGTGGAACACGCTGCTCTATGCCGGCCTTGGCACGATGGGCGGGACCTCGCGCAATCCGCTGGTGAACCTTGGCCGAGGTGCCATGACTGGCATGGATATGGCGAGCCGGGACGCGGCGCGACAGGAACAGGCTCGGACCCGCAAGGAACAGGCCGAGACGAACCGGCTCTGGCGCATCGGGCAGTTGGGCATCAACCAGCAGAAGGCGGACACGGGCGCCGATCTGGCCGGGCAGCGCATCCAGTTGATGCAGGCACAGGCGGCTATGGCCATGGCGCGCGCCGCGCATGTCGGGGCATCGCACGCAACCGAAGGCGACATTCTGGCCGGTGCGGTCAAGAGCCTCGTCGGGCAGCCGAACCCGGACAACGACGGCAAGCCGTATTCCACCGCCGAGGCGTATCGGATGGTCAAGGGCATCCAAGGGCGTGAGGACGTTGCCAACCGTCGCGTCGCCGTTCTTGAAGGGCGCGAGGATCGTATGGCTGAGGGGGCCGAAGCGCGTGCGCAGACCGCCGAGAAGTCACAGGCCTATCGTGATGCGATGCTCACCCTGCGCCAACAGAACGTGTCGGAAGTCAACGCGCGGGCGGTGTTGAACGGCGCCACGAACATGATGAGGAACGACCCAACCGGGAAGCTGACGTTCCCGCAGGCGCTTGCACAATCCAAGGCGGCGTTGGAAGGCCTTGGCGGAACGATTGCGGTCCCGGTCGGACCCGGCGGCAAGCGCGGCGCGACTCAACCGCAGGGCGGTGAAGCCGCTCCGGCCAAACCGCCTATGTCGACCAACGCGCAACTACAGTCGCTTGCCAATGCGCGCGCTGCTATAGCCAAAGGTGCGCCCCGCGATAAGGTGATCCAAGAGCTTCAAGCCAGGGGCATCGACACCAGTGGGTTGTAACCGCGATGGAAACTTTCGACACCGGCGACACGATTGAACAGCCGCCGCCCGCTGCGTCTGCGGAGGGCGATACGCCCCTGACGTTCGACCACCTAATGCCGAAAGCAGAAGCGGCCCCTGCGGCCCCCGCTGCCGAAGATAGCGCGCCCCTGACATTCGACCACCTGATGCCTACCGCAACGCAGTCCTGGCCGGCGGCTCTCGGCAACGCGGCGATGCAGGGCGTGATCGGCGGCACCGGGTCGGCCATGGCGGGTGTCGGTAGCATCGGGTCCGCGCTGGAAAACACGGCAGCCACGAAAATGCTGGCGGCCGCTGATGCCGTGGCGGCGGGCGAGATGACCCCGCAAGCCGCGATGCGCGACCTGACCCCAACGCAACGCTCCATGTTCAGCGAGTGGGTCACTGGTACGCCAGAGGAACGGGTCCAGTGGCGCGCTGACATGGGCAAGATGCTGACCGCCGCGCCCAATGCCATGGAGACGGCCGGCGAGGGCGTGCAGCACTATGGGGAGTCGTTCAAGGTCGACCCCGCCAAGGAAGGCTGGACCACGGGCGGCGTGCGCATGGCTGCGGGCTTGGTGCCCATGGCGGCGGGCGCTGCGGCTGCGACCGTAGCGGGTGGCCCGACTGCCGGCGGCTTGGTCCTCGCCAGCACGATCTTCGGGCAGTCCTACGACATGGCGCTGCGCGAGGCGCGGGCCAAAGGCTTGCCGCCGGAACAGGCGGATCAGGCGGCCATCCAGAACGCCACGGCACAGACGGCCATCATGGGCGTGCCTATGTCGCGGCTGCTTTCTGCGGTGCCGGCGCCGATGCGGGAGGGTGCGCTCAAGACACTGATCAATCTCGGCAAGCACGGCGTCGAATTTGGATCGGCCAACGCGCTGTCGCGGTTCGTTCAAAACTATGTGCTGCGGGAGGCAGGCAAGCCGGATCAGGCGCTGACCGAAGGCGTGATGGACGCTGCGGCTGAGGGCTTGATCGCGGGCCTGATTGTGCCGGCAGCGGGTGGCGCGGTGCGTGCTGGGGCGCGGAAGGTGTCAGACGCCATTGCGCCCAATGCCTCGCCTGAATTGCGCCGAGCCATGGATGAGATGGAAGCCCTGGCACCTGAAACGCAGCCTGGCCGCGACACGGTGCCGGATGTTGTGCGACCGCCGGCAGGCGAGGCGACGCCGCCCGAAACCGGGATGCCGCAGACCTCGACCAATGACCTGCTGCGGCGGCAAGCGCCCGAGGCGCCCCCGGCGGAAGCGCCTGCTGCGGAACCCACGCCGATGCCGGAACCGCCCCCCGTGCCCAAACTTCGCACGATCCAAGAGATCATTGACCAAGACGGCGTGAGCGCAAAGAAGGCGGCGGAAATCCAGACGGCTGAGATTGAGGCGATATCGCGCCCGGTCACAGCGGAGGAAGTCGCGGCCCGCAAGGCTGGCCTGTCGCCGCCAGAAGCGCAGCCGGAAATCCCGACGATGGTTGTGCGACCGGAACCCGAGGCGCCACAGGAGGGCCGGCCGGTCACGTCCGAGGACGCCATGCCCGAGGCGCATCCTGGCGAGGATGTTGGGTTGGCACCCGCCCCGGAAGCGCCGGCCGTGGAGCCGCGCGCCGAGGCTGCGCCGGCCGATGCCGAAGTGCCGAAGCTCGATCGGCCCCCGCCGCGCCCGCAGGACGCCATATCGCTGCTGATCCAGCATGGCGGCATCAAGGATACCGGCGGCGATCTCAAGGCGATGGGTGCCGACACGATCCATCACCAGCGGGCCGGGCGCCTGATCAACAACACGCGCGGCATGGAACTCGACAAGGCGCGCGAACTGCTGGCCGATTACGGCTACATCTCGCACGACACCGATATCAATGACCTGCACTCGCTGATCTACGAGCACCTTGCCGGGCGTCCGACCTACCCCGCGCACTACGAGAGCGAGCGGCTTGCATGGGAACAAGGGCGCGCCGCCGAGAGTGAGCGCGACCGGGCCGTTGATACGCTGGGCGATGTGCGCGCCGTGGCGGATGAGGCGGGCGTGACGCTCACGGCGGCGGAACAGGAACACGCAGCCCGGCTGATCCTTCAAGGTGAGGCGCCGAACGACGCGGTGTATGAGGCGGTGCGCGCGGGCGACGCTGATGCACAGGAGGCGTTCAACCAAGCGCGCGGGATGCTGTCCAAGCGCGAGCAATCCGCCGCCGACAAGGCTGCCGAAAACGCACCAAGCCCCGAGGCGGGCGAAGCGCGGCGTCGTCTGGCCACGGTCATGCAAGCCGTCATGCGCTATCTTGGCGTGCCGTCCGATGTGGGCCTGCGGCTGGTCGACCGGCTTGCGTCTGAGGACGGCGCATCGTCCGATGCCGCCTACACACGCGACCTGATCACCTTTGCGCTCGACACCGCTGCGGTGCGCGGTCCTCATGCTGTGCCCGAAAAGCTGTTCCATGAAGTCGTGCACGCGCTGCTTGATCCGAAGCTAGGGGTGCTGACGACAAACCAGACCCGCGCGCTGCTGACCGCTGCGGACCGTTGGTTGGCCGAGGGCAACAACCGCGACCGGCTGGAACGCATGGGCTACACGTCCGAGCAAATGCGCGAGGAAGCGGTGGCGCGTTGGGCCGAGGAAGTGCTGGCGAAGTCGCGGGACGCCGGGCCGATTGGACGCCGTGCGCTGGACGCGATGAACCGGGCGGTGCAGGCCATCGGCAATGGGCTGCGGGGGCAGGGCTTCCGTTCGGCGGATGGCGTGCTGCGGGCCGTGATGCAGGGCAAGGTGAAGGCGCCAGAAGGTGGCGCAGCGCGCGGGGCGCAACAGGACAGCAGGCGCGATCAGGGTGGTTCGTGGGATTGGACGCCCGGCGGCGGGACGAAGGTTCGGAAAATCGGTAAGGCCGAAGTCACCTATGGCGTTTCGTCCGATGGGCAAACTGCGGAACTGGTTCTGCTCCGTGTCCCCAAAGCAGCGCGCGGTGAAGGCGAGGCGCGCCGTGCGCTTGATGAATTTGTGCGGGCGGCTGACGATCATGGCGCAACGCTGTTTCTGAACGCTGACCCTATGGACAAGGGCATCACGCGCGGCGGTCTTGAGCGGCTGTATCAGAGTGCCGGGTTCAAACGAAACACTGGGCGGAACAAGGATTTTCGCTCGACGGATGCTTGGGTGCGTGAGCCACAGAAGCTATCGCGTCGCGAACCGCTGCCGCCGAAGTCCGGTCCCGACCTGTTCGGGCGCGCGGAACCGGCGCCACGTCAGCGGCAAGCTGAGCCGACGATCAAAAATGACCAGCGGCAAGAGACGATGTTTGGCCCCGGCTCTGCGGTCCAGGCGCAGGCTGCACGGGATCAGTCCGGGCGTGGCGCGCTGACCGCCAAGGCGCCGCAGCAAGCCGCTGATCAGGGTTTGTTCGCCCCGCCGAAGCCGCCGCAGGATAGCCTGTTCTCCAAGCGCGATGATGAAGGCGTGCGGGCCTATCACTCGTCGCCGCATGACTTCGACCGCTTCGATATGTCGCGGATGGGCTCGGGCGAGGGCAATCAGGCTTATGGGCGCGGCCTGTATTTCGCGGAAAACCCAAGTGTCGCGCAGCATTATCGCAGGCGCTTGGCTGATCTGCCGTTGTTTGAAAAAGCTCGCGACAGTTACGACAGGGGGGACGCGCCATCGGATGCGGCCCATGCTCTCATGTCGCGTGAGGACCTAACGGCCAAAGAGCGTGCGTTGCTCAAGGCGTTGGAGGCCGACGACTGGTTCGGCTTTGACTATCCGCATCAAGCGGTGCGGGCGGCCATGACCGACTTGCGCCGATATGACCCATCGCCGGAAACCGTCGCGGCGGCGCGCGCCTTGGGTAATACCTATGAAGTCCGGTTGCGCCACGATCAACGGCGGATGCTGGACTATGATAAGCGACTGATCGAACAACCGACATTCGTGCAACTGGCGGCGAAGCGGATCGGCATTGACCCGAACAAAAACCCGCAGGCGACCGGACGCGACCTGCTGGCCATCCCCGATGCCGACCGGCAATTGGCTGCGGCCGGCCTGCATGGCATCCAATACCTTGACGCCCCAAGCCGGCGCGCGGGTGAAGGCACGCGCAACTTCGTCATGTTCGATGACAGCTTGATCGACATCGCGCGCAAGTTTTCCAAGCGCGAGGACCCGCCGAAGTCTGTGGCCGAGGGCGTGCGCCGGTTGGCCGCGCTGCCCGTCATAGCCCGCGCGACGCAGGCGACCACTGCCAAGGCCAGCGACCTCGCGAGCGTCGTCCGCATGGCCGTTGCCCCCATGGCCGAGGGCAGCAAGGAGACGATGGCGCAGGCCAAGGATTACGCGAACCTCAACCGCCTCGCGCGGCATGAGGCGAGTATGCTGACCTCGTGGCTCGACAAGACCTATACGCCCGAGCAGCGCCGCCGCATGTGGGAAGCCGCCGACGAGCAATCTGTCGCGATGCAGCAGGGCCAGCCGACCGAAGGCATCGGGTTGGACCGACTGACGCCGCAGGAGCGCGCCGTGGTGCGGCAATTGCAGGTGCTATCGGACGACGCATTCCAGCAGGCGCGGCAACTCGGCATGATCGAAAGCGATGGGCTTCCGTCGTATGTGCCCCGCATGGTCGCGGAAATGGTCGACGGCGTGGCCCGACCGATCAGCGACAAGCAGGCGCGGAACCTGCCCGGCACGATGGAAGCCACGCGCACCAGCACGCCGCACCTGCGTCATCGCGAGCATCTGACCACCGAGGAAACGGAGCGCGCCGCGCGGGCCGCACTCGACAACCCTAACGTCGTGGTGGCGCGGGATATCAGCACGCTCCCGTTGGCCACGATGAAGCTGCAACAGGCCATTGCGGGCCGGGTGCTGATCAACCAAATCCGCGAGGCCGGCCGGCGCTCGGGCGAGCAAGCCGTGGCTGAGGGCGCTGAACCGCAGGATGGGTTCAAGTGGTTCACGATCCGGGAAAATCCGGCCTTCTGGACATGGCGGGTGCGCGACGGCCAAGACGGCGCGAAGATCATGGAGAAGGTGCCGCTTTACATCCGTGGCGACTATGAAGGACCGTTGCGGGCTGTTTTGACGGATCGGAGTGGCGGCGCGCTTTACAAGGCGTGGATGGCGCTCAAGGGCAGGATGATGACGGCCATCATGTGGGGCGTTGTGCATGGCACCGTCATCGCGGGTCGTATTTCTCCGAAGTCGCCCAACCTTGTTCGGCTCTATCGGGAGGGCGCGACGCTGCGCGAGGACCCCGCAGCCATGCGCGAATTTATCATGTCCGGTGGTGTGCCGGTTGGCCACGACTTTGGATATCAGGACATTAGCGGCGCGTTGAATGAGGGCGTCCCAAGCAACCGGTATATGTCGACCATAGCGGCGCGGTGGGTGGCCGGTGACAAGGCGGCAAACGCCGTCGAGCGGGCCAATGACTTCGTTCACAACACGCTGACATGGGACACCATCGGCAAGTGGCAGATGGGCATGTTCCAGCAGGTCAAGCGGGCTGAGATTGCCAAGGGCGCCGATCCGCAGACCGCGGCACGCATGGCGGCGCATGTCGCGAACCGGCTGGCCGGCGCGATGCCTGCCGAAGCCATGTCGGCCTTTGCGCAGAAAGCGGCAAACCTGCTGCTGTTCTCCCGGTCCTATCGCATCGGCGGCGCGGGCCAGATCAAGGACCTGCTCAATGGGCTGCCGCGCGATGTGCGGGCGCAGATCGAACGGGACCAAGGGCCACAGGCGGCATTGAACGCACAGGCGCGGGGCCGGCGCATCGCGCGCTCCGTGCTGCTGGCTGACCTCGGCATCTATGTCGCGTCCAACTCGCTGCTGCAAAGCGCGGCAAATGTGCTGCTGAACGATGTAAGCCTGGACGATGAATTGAAGGGCTATGTGCGCCGGTTCTTGGATCAAGGCCACCAGATCGCAGAAAACCCGCTCCGACTGCTCAATCCGTTTTGGGTGCTGGACCTGCCCGAACGGCTCATGTCGACCTCGGACAACGAACCGGGCAAGCACGCGCGTATCCTGGTCGGGCGCGAGGAAGATGGGACCGGGATCTATGTGCGCAACCCGGCGGGCAAGTTTCCCGAAGATATCTTCGATTACATCCAGCGCCCGGTGCAGACGCTCAACCGGATCACATCGCCGTTCGTGCGCCTTGGCCTTGGCATCTTCGGCAATAACAAGGGGTTCAACCGCCCGATCCATGACCCGTATTCCGGCCTGGATCAGTCGTTCCTGTCCAACGCGGTCGACATTGCAAAATTCGTGGCCGAGGGTGTGACGCCGTTCACATCGCTGATTGAGCCTGTCGTTGACCTCGCGAAGAAGGGCGTCGGGGTCAAGACCGGCAACAGCGCGGCGATGGACGTCGGCAAACTGCTCGGGTCGGCTTTCGGTGTCACGATCTCCAAGGGCTTCCCTGGTGGCCCCGAAAAGGGTGAGATGTTCGCCGTGCGGAAAAAGTCCGAATACGACACCAACCGCGCCATGCCCGCGATCCGCGACGCCATCAAGACTGGCGAGATAGACAAGGCGGTGGACATGATGCTGGAACTGAAGATGACACCGCGCGAGCAAAGCCGGGTGTTCGACAGCGTGAGAAACCCGTCGCGCGTGTCGCCCGGCCAGATGCGGCGGTTCCAAATGCGTGCGCCCGACGAAGCAAAAGAGCGCGTTGAGCGTGGCCGCGAACGGCAGGGCATCGCTCCGTAGCGCATCCGCGTTGCTGTTGGTTCTGCCAATCTGTTAGGGTGCGCGCGCCTGGCGGGCCGTCAGCGCAACCCCGATCCCGTGCAAGGTGCCCAAGCACGCTATCCGAAAGGAAGGCGTTGCCATGTTTCGGCTCTTGTTCTTACTCGTTGGGTTGCTGGCCTTAGCCGCCCCGGCGCACGCGCAACAGGCGCAACTCTATTGCCGGCAGGTTGATGGTGGCGCGTTCGTGCCAGTGCAGCCCGGCCAGCCGTGCCCCGTCACCTTGGTGCCATCGTCGGCTGCGGCGGTGGCCATCGCATCGGTGGTGTCGACTTCGGCCGAGGCCACGCACGTCATCAAGGCCAGCGCCGGCAACCTGTATTCGGCCTATGCCGTCAACCTGACCTCAACGCCCGGCTATCTGCTGGTGTTCGATGCGACCTCGGCGCCGGTAGACGGCGCAGTGACCCCGCGGGACTGCGCGCCGCTGCCAGCCTCGGGATATGCCTCGGTCAACTACAGGTCGGGGCCACCCAAGCGGTTCGCTACCGGCGTGGTGGTGGTGGTCAGTAGCGCGGCGACCTGCTTCACCAAAACCACGGGCACGATTACCGCGTTCATGTCGGGGGACGTGCAATGATCCGCAGGCGTATTCTTGCCGCCCTTGCCGCGGCTTTCTTGTTCATCGCGCCGGCCATGGCGCAGGTATCCAGCCAACCGATGGTCGGCACCGGCTCGGTGTTGCTGACCGCCACATCGGGCAACTTCACCGTCCCGGCAGGCATAACTTCTATCGCGGTCGACCTCTGCGCGGCCGGCGGCGCTGGCGGTGGTGGTCAGGCGTCCGCGGCTACAGCGGGCGGTGGTGGTGGGGGTGCGGGTACCGCCGTCGTCGGCGTGCCTGTGACGGTCGCACCTGGGCAAACCCTGGCCTACACGATGGGCGCTGCGGTCACGGGCGCTGCGGCGGGTGGCACGGGCGGCAACGGCAGTAATACGACACTTACGCTCCCGCTGTCGCAGGGGCAGTTGATCGCTTACGGTGGCACCGGCGGTTCGCCTGGCGCCGCCGGCACGGGCGGCGCATCCGGTGCCGGGGGCGGCCAGACGCAGGGCGTGGGTGGTGGCGGCACAAGTGCGGCGGGCGGCGCGAACGGCGTGACTTCTGCGGTGACGCAATATCTCAACGGCATATTGCAAGCCTATGGCCCATCCGGCGGCGGTGGTGGTGCGACTGCCGGCACCGCCGGTTTCGGTGGCAAACTGGTGACTGGTGGTTATGGCGCGTTCGGCTTTACCGCCAACCAAGGCTCCGGCAATGGCGCAGGCGGCGGTGGCGGCTATAGTTTCTTTGGCAATGGCGGCACGGGCGGCGCGGCCGGCTCTGCTGGCGTCGCGCCCGGATCCGGCTTCTGCGCAGGCGGTGGCGGCGGAGGCACCAACGCATCGGGCGGCCCAAGCACGGGCGGGATGATCCGTATTAGGTGGTAACCATGCTCAAGCGCTTCATCCTGACGGCCATGTTGGCGCTGGTTTCGACTGGCGCCAATGCCGCATGCAATCCCGCGAGCGCGCCGCCGAACTCGATCGGTTGCCAGCCGGCGATGCCGTCGAACCTTCAGGCGACGGACCTTGTGCTGGGTTGGCGTCCGTCTTTGGGCAACACGGCGTCCCGGTCGTTCACTCCATCGCAGATGCTTGAGGCGGGCCTGCCAGGATCCTTCTCGACCCTGCGGGCGTCTGGCGATTTCACCCTCGTGGGTGGCCTGAACGTCGGCACCAATCTCTCGGTGGCCGGCTATGCGGTGATCCTGGGCAACACCACGCTTGGGTCCACAGCTACGGTTGGGAGCACGCTGGGCGTCGGTGGCACCGGCGGTGCTGGTGGTAGCTTCGCAGGCGGTGGCGCTGGCGGGACTGCGGGCAATACCGGCGGCCAGTCCGCGATTACGAATAGCGGCTTTCCGGGGACTTTCATGTCGGCGTCATCCGGTGGCGGCGGCGGCGGCAATACCGCTGGCACTGCGGGCGTCGGTGGTCGGCCTCCTGGCAACGTCCCGTCGATGTTCGGTGCGACGGCCGGAACATCCGGCAGCGGCAACGGTGGCGGCGGCGGTGGTGCAAATAGATCGGAAGAGCACACGTCTGAACTCCAGTCACTTAGG
>ERZ650309.38-NODE-38-length-65359-cov-19.830531_pt1 | contig 65359 bp, 68 predicted proteins | sample MGYA00376245_ERZ650309 | MGnify/ENA primary metagenome ERZ650309 (study PRJEB26733, sample SAMN07839294) | wastewater metagenome | biome: urban; feature: wastewater treatment plant; material: waste water | place: USA: North Carolina | collected 2016-04-26 ... | reverse complement strand
CCAAAGTTTGTTGACGCAAACCGAGCTTATCCATGCTCACAAACCATTGCGGTGTAGCGCGGAAAATCAAAGGGGTTTTATGTCGCCAGCAATGCGGATAACTGTGTTTGAATTTGCTGGAGGCTAATAAAGCGCTGTGCTCTTTCAGCACTTCGATCACATGCGGATTGACTTTGTGCACCGATTCGCCCGCGAAATATTGAATGCTCGCTTGGAACGTACCGTCATCTAATAAAGGATTGCCGACTGGTAAACCATAGCGCTGCCCGACTACGAAGTCTTCTTGACCATGCGCCGGTGCGGTATGTACAGCACCAGTACCTGCATCAAGGGTAACGTGCTCGCCCAAAATCACTGGCACTTGTTTAGCCAAAAATGGATGTTGCAGCATTAAACCTTCTAGCTCAGCCCCCTTGGCAGTGGCTAGCACTTTATAATCTTCAATACTCGCGCGCTTCATCACCTCGGCTAATAAACCTTCCGCTACAATCACCCGCTCAGCACCTGCTTGAGCAACGACATAATCCAGCTCAGCATTTAAAGCCACCGCTTCATTCGAAGGCAGCGTCCAAGGCGTAGTGGTCCAGATAATCACACTAGCTGCGCCCACGCCTTGCGCATTCGGCATCTTGGCTAATAAGGCTGCCTCATCAACCACAGGGAAACGCACATCAATCGAATAAGATTGTTTATCTTCGTACTCAACCTCCGCTTCTGCTAAAGCCGAGCCGCAGTCAGTACACCAATGCACTGGCTTTGCACCTTTATACATATGGCCGCTGAGTGCAATCTTGCCCAAAGCGCGCACAATACCCGCTTCGGTGTGGAAATTCATAGTGAGATAAGGATTATCCCAATCGCCAAGCACTCCTAAACGCTTGAAATCACGGCGCTGAATATCAATCTGTTCGGTGGCAAATTGGCGGCACGCTTTGCGAAATTCGGCTGCTTCGACTTTCACACCCACACGCCCGATCATGTCTTCGACTTTCTTTTCAATCGGCAAACCGTGGCAATCCCAACCGGGAACATAAGGTGCATCAAACCCTGCCATCGTGCGGCTTTTAACAATAATATCTTTAAGGATTTTATTGACAGCATGGCCTAAATGAATCGATCCATTCGCATAAGGCGGGCCATCGTGCAAAATGAATTTGGGGCGACCTAGCGCTTTCTGGCGCAGTTTATGATACAGGTCGTTGCTTTCCCATTGCTTCAGCATCTCTGGCTCACGTTTTGCCAAATCTCCGCGCATGGGGAATTCTGTCGTTGGCAAGTTGAGCGTATGCTTGTAATCCGTCATCGTGCAATCCTATTGATGTTGTTGACTCTGTGGGCATAATCGGCGAAGAATACCAAGTTTTCACATAAAAACCGATAGGGTTAATGCATGGCAAGCGCTTTCCATGCAAAATGCTCCAAGGGCAATGGACGATTAACCTTCTAACTCATTACTACAATGGATTACCAAGGGCTGTGGTTTCTTGGTAGAAAACTCTCAGGAATTAATCTAATGAACTACATAACAAATACCTTGAGCTTGATGCTCTTCACCCTTGGGCTTAGCGTTTCTAGTCAAGTTTTGGCAGAAAAAGTGGGTGAACCTGTAGCACCTGCTGTCACTAGCAAAAAGCCAGACACCACCGAAACAGCACCTGAGCAAGTAAAACCCGAAGCCTCTACAGGTACTAATTTCAGTACCCGTCTAGCACCAGCACCCATTTCAGCCACAGAAGGCCGTGATGCCATTAAAGATGCAGTTGTTCATGTTTATGTGGTTAAACATACGTTTAATGCCCTCACCCCTTGGAATTCCGATACACAAAAAGGCTCTGGCTCTGGCTTAATTATTAAAGGCGGTTTGATTCTGACTAATGCCCATGTTGCTGCTGATGCAACCTTCTTGGAAGTACAGAGGCATGGGGAAACTAAACGCTATGAAGCTGAAGTTGTTTATATTTCCCACGAAGCCGACTTAGCCTTATTACGCACTAAAGAAGCCAATATTTTTAATGCGGTTAAGCCTTTAGAATTGGGTGATTTACCGCAAACTCAGCAGGAAGTTGAGGTCTATGGTTTCCCTATTGGGGGTACGACTTTAAGTATTACTCGTGGGGTGGTATCACGGATTGAAAAGCAAAACTATGCGCACACTGATGAGAATTTGATTGCAGTGCAAATTGATGCAGCCATTAACTTTGGCAATAGTGGCGGCCCCGTCATTTCTAATGGCAAAGTGGTAGGAGTCGCGATGCAGTCAGGTTTTTTCACGGAAAATATTGGCTACATGATTCCTACCCCTATCATCCAACATTTTTTAACAGATGTTGAAGATGGCAAGAGTCAAGGGTTTGGTTTCCCTGGCTTTTTAGTACAGTCGATGGAAAACCCAGCCATGCGCCGTAAATATAGTTTGGATGATAATCAGACCGGTGTGTTAGCTCACAAAATTTACCCTAACTCACCCGCTGACGGCATTATGAAAGTAGGTGATATTATCACCAAGATTGACGGTCATCCGATTCAAAATAATGGCACCGTAGAATTCCGCCCCGGCGAATATTTGAACTACACCCATTGGGTTGATCTGCATCAGCTGGGCGATGAAATAAAGCTCAGTATCATTCGCGATGACAAGCCAATGGAGCTTTCTTTAAAAATGGATCGTCCGGGCAAAGAGTTTTTGCTGGTTCAACCCAATCAATTTGATAAGCAGCCTACTTATTATATCTACGGTGGTTTTGTATTTATGCCGCTAAATCAAGATATTTTAAGTAGCATGGACCCTGTGCCGCCAGCCCTTGCAGCTTTAGCTCAAGAAGCACCAAGTGCGGATCGTAAGGAAGTAATTCTGATGACTCAAGTTTTACCAGCCGATATCAATAAAGACTATCACCACGATAACAATTTGATTATTCAGAAAGTAAACGGTGAAGCTGTACCTGACTTCAAGACTTTCTATCAAAAAATGCAAACCGCAAGCAGTCCTTTTATTGTGTTAGAAACCGATGATGGCTACCAAGTAGTGATTGACCGGACTGAAGCTGCCGCTAAACAACCTAGTATTTTAGCACGCTATGGTATTAGTACGGATCGCTCAAAAGATCTCTTACCCGATTCGTTAAACTCTGCACCTACTGTGGCTGGGCCAGCCCCAGCTGAATCTGAGACCAACCATCCTGCCACCACAACCACTGCTAAGGTCTCACCGATCTAATGCCCATTCGCCCGCTGCCTGATCATCTCATCAATCAAATCGCCGCTGGTGAGGTGGTCGAGCGGCCTGCGTCTGTGGTTAAAGAATTGCTCGAAAATGCTGTCGATGCAGGTGCTTCACGCATTGAAATTGATTTAGAGCTTGGCGGGATTAAGCGGATTCGAATTCGGGACAATGGCTGTGGCATTCCTAAGGAAGAATTAGCCTTAGCCCTTAGTCGCCACGCTACTAGCAAAATTAGTAGCCTTGAAGACTTAGAGCAAGTCCGAAGCCTTGGTTTTCGGGGTGAGGCTTTACCCAGTATTGCGTCAGTCGCACGCCTCACGCTAAGCTCTTGTCATCAAGAAGCCGAACAGGCTTGGAGTATACAGGCTGATCAGTTTCAGCAAGCCCCTGAGCCTATTGCACACTCCACAGGTACAACCGTAGATGTGCGTGATTTATTCTTTAATGTGCCCGCACGCCGCAAATTTCTAAAAACTGAAAAAACTGAGTTAAGCCATATTGAAGAAACGGTACGTAAAATTGCTCTTAGCCGCTTCGATATTAGTTTTTACTTAAGGCATAACCAAAAACCTTTATTGCAATTAAATAGTGCACAAAATCGGATTGCCTCAGAACGACGCCTCGCCGAAATTTGCGGTGAACCCTTTATCCAACAAAGCCATTATTTAGAATATGAAGCCTCAGGTTTACGCCTATGGGGTTGGGTTGCTTTACCTACTTTTTCACGCTCCCAAGCGGATTTGCAGTATTTCTATGTGAATAACCGTGCCGTGCGTGATCGTTTAATTGCGCATGCGGTACGGCAGGCTTATCAAGATGTGCTGTATCACGGTCGCCATCCTGCTTTTGTATTGTATTTAGAAATGGATCCACAATTAGTCGATGTGAATGCACATCCGGCTAAGCACGAAGTACGCTTCCGTGAAGGCCGCTTAATTCATGACTTTATCTTCCACACCTTGCATCAAGCCCTAGCCGAAGTTCGCCCTAGTACCGAAACAGCAAGCCCCGCCCATTTTCCTACTTATGTACAGCCCTTGGCTCGCCCAGATATGTTTGAAGCACCCGCTGGCAGCTCAACGGAACCTAAATTCAACTCAGGTTTTAATAAGGCCACGTTTCCAGCTAATTATAGCTATCAGCAGCCGCACTTGGGTTTACCGGTACGCGAAAGCTTGCCTATTTATGCCAAACTCTACGGTCAAGCTGAAGATACTGCTCCTCCAGCTAATATCCAGCCAGACGAAGCTAGCCATGAAGATATGCCACCTTTGGGCTATGCCCTTGCTCAATTACATGGCGTGTATGTGCTGGCGCAAAATGCGTATGGCTTAGTACTTGTGGATATGCATGCCGCCCATGAGCGTATTACGTATGAGCAGTTAAAAATTAGTATGCAATCCGACTCGATTCGCTCTCAACCTTTATTGGTGCCACAGTCCATGCATGTTAGTCGGCGTGAAGCTGATCAGGCAGAAGCTCAAGCGAGTGTATTCCAAGCACTGGGGTTTGAATTAAGTCGGATGGGTTTAGAACAATTAGCAATTCGTGCTGTACCCAGTTTATTAAAAGATTCCAATACGGAAAATTTAGTGCGTGATGTGCTGGCTGACCTGATTACTTATGGCAGCAGTCAGCGGATTCAAAATGCCATGAATGAGATTTTGGGAACGATGGCTTGTCATGGTTCCGTGCGTGCGAATCGTCGCCTGACGATTCCAGAAATGAATGCTTTATTGCGCGATATGGAGCGCACTGAGCGTAGTGGGCAATGTAATCACGGTCGCCCAACTTGGCTACAAATGAGCATGGAGCAAATCGACAAACTATTTATGCGCGGACAATAAATGCAACAGCTGCCAAAAGCGATTTTTTTAATGGGTCCTACTGGAACAGGTAAAACGGATTTAGCGATCGCGATTCGTCAACAACTACCCGTTGAAATTATTAGTGTCGACTCCGCTTTAGTTTATAAAACTATGGATATTGGCACGGCTAAACCCGACCTTGAGACTTTAAAGCAGGCGCCTCACCGCCTAATTGATTTTCTCGACCCAATACAAGCTTATTCGGCGGCTGATTTTCGTGAAGATGCCCTACGAGAAATGGCTGAAATTACTGCCAGTGGCCGCATCCCTTTATTAGTCGGCGGCACTATGCTTTATTTTCGGGCACTAGAACATGGTTTATCCGAGCTTCCCTCTGCAGACCCGGAAATTCGCGCACGCTTAATTCAAGATGCGGCTGAACTAGGCTGGATGGCATTGCATGAGCGTTTACAGAGAATTGATCCTGAAGCTGCCGCGCGGATTCACCCGAATGATCCACAACGTTTACAACGCGCTTTAGAAGTTTATGAATTAACTGGACAAAATTTGACTACACTTCAAAGCAGTCTACGTTTTGAAGCTTGCCCTTATCAGCTTTTAAAACTAGCTTTGGTGCCAGAAAATCGAGCTTGGTTACATGACCGTCTTGAGCAACGCTTTGATAAAATGCTGGATTTAGGCCTAATCCAAGAGATTGAACAGCTTTATGCACGCCCTGAACTAAATAGTAGTTTACCAGCGATTCGGGCGGTCGGTTATCGGCAGGTTTGGGACTATTTAGATGGAAAAATAGACTATAATCTAATGCGTAATCGTGCTATCGTGGCAACGAGGCAGCTTGCGAAGCGTCAGATGACGTGGCTCCGCTCAGATCAGGGTTTGAGCCTTTATAACGCCGAGAATTACCACCTTTCATCGGTCATCATGAACATTTCGACGTTTATTAGCGGATAAACGGAGATGTCCGATAAACTGGTGTTTTTACAAATGTGTGAAGCTGGTAGGCTCTACCCTGTCGGTCAAAGAATCGGCGGGTCTGAACTAACTCCAGACCACTAACAACCACAAACCCAAAATATATTTTTTAGGAGAAACCCAATGTCGAAAGGGCACACTTTACAAGAACCCTTCCTCAACGCACTGAGAAAGGAACGGATTCCCGTCTCTATTTATTTGGTTAATGGGATCAAGCTGCAAGGCCATGTTGAGTCATTTGACCAATTTGTTGTTTTATTGGGTAATACAGTCAGCCAATTAGTTTATAAACATGCTATTTCAACAATTGTTCCAGCACGCCCTATTAAACTCAATTTAGCTGCTGAATAAATTTTATCTTGGAATTATTTGAACGCCCAACTGCAGGCGAGAATGCAGTTCTTGTTCAGATAAATTTTAGGACTGACGATATCCCGCACGATGAACAAGAGTTCAAAGAGCTGGTTCGTTCAGCGGGTGCCCAGATCGCGCATCTAGTTACTGGTTCTAGGCAGCGTCCTGACTCACGTTATTTTGTGGGGGAAGGTAAAGCCGAAGAAATCCGTGATTATGTGCGCAATTTGCAAGCCGATTTAGTTGTTTTTGATCACTCCCTAACTCCTGCGCAAGAGCGTAATTTAGAACGCTTGTTTGAGTGTCGCGTAGTAGACCGCACTGGATTGATCCTCGATATTTTCGCCCAACGCGCCCGTAGCCATGATGGTAAGTTGCAGGTTGAACTCGCTCAGCTTAAACATATGTCAACTCGCCTGGTGCGCGGCTGGACCCATCTTGAACGTCAGAAAGGTGGGATTGGCTTACGTGGACCGGGTGAAACGCAGTTAGAGACTGATCGTCGCTTACTCGCCGTGCGTATCAAGCAAATCAATAAAAAGCTTGAAAAAGTTCAAAACCAACGTGAGCAAGGCCGTCAATCGCGGAAGAAAGCTGAGATCCCTACGGTTTCTTTAGTAGGTTATACCAATGCAGGCAAATCCACTTTATTCAATGCTCTAACTCAAGCTGATGTTTATGCAGCTGATCAGTTGTTCGCAACACTCGACCCTACCTTACGCAGCATTAGCCTTCCGAATCAACAGGAAATTATCTTAGTTGATACGGTCGGCTTTATTCGGCACTTACCCCATGATTTAGTAGCAGCCTTCCGTTCTACTTTGCAGGAAACGGCTGAGGCTGATCTACTCTTGCATGTCATCGATAGCCATGATGAGCAACGTGATTTATATCGCGAGCAAGTCAATAATGTTATTGAAGAAATTGGTGCTGAAACGGTCCCTCAGATCGAAATCATGAATAAAATTGATCTAACCCAGCACTCAGCCGGAGTTCAAGAGGGTAATGGTTTACACGCCACGACGGCTTGGGTATCGGCACAAACTGGTGCTGGTTTAGAGCAACTACTAGACTATTTAGGTAATTACTTCGCTCAACAAACCTTTCGCGGCAAATTACGCTTATCACCAAGCCAAGGGCGTTTGCGCGCCCAACTCTATGCAGATAAGGCCATTCAAATCGAAAGCATTGGGGAAGAAGGCGAATACTTACTGGATTTAGTCATTGATCAGCGGAAGCTAAAAAGCTATTTAAGTGAAGCGGGCCTTGCACTAGAGGCAGTAGCTGTTTAACAACTACTGCATCCTTTCACACCTTAGCCGCGCTTCATGACATCGAAAAACTCATTATTCGTTTTAGTTTTTGAGAGCTTATCGAAGAGCAGTTCCATAGCATCCAGCTCATCCATACTATGCAGAAACTTGCGCAAGATCCATAAAGACTGCAACTCTTCTGGCGTAGTCAGTAACTCTTCACGACGTGTCCCAGAACGATTGATATTGATCGCAGGAAAGACACGCTTTTCAGCAATACGTCGATCCAAGTGAATCTCCATATTACCCGTGCCTTTGAACTCTTCGTAAATAACATCGTCCATTTTAGAGCCGGTGTCGATCAGAGCGGTCGCGATAATCGTTAAACTCCCACCCTCCTCGATATTCCGTGCCGCCCCAAAGAAACGCTTCGGACGATGCAAAGCACTAGCATCCACACCACCTGTCAATACTTTGCCAGAGGAAGGAACAACCGTATTATAAGCACGTGCTAGGCGTGTAATCGAATCCAGCAGAATAACCACATCACGTTTATGTTCGACTAAACGCTTAGCCTTTTCGATGACCATATCCGCTAATTGTACATGACGGGTAGCAGGCTCATCGAAAGTGGAGGAAACCACTTCACCCTGAACCATCCGCGCCATCTCTGTCACCTCTTCAGGGCGCTCGTCGACTAACATGACGATTAAATAACACTCTGGATAGTTGGAGGTAATACTTTGTGCAATATTTTGCAGCATTAAAGTTTTACCACCTTTAGGTGGCGCAATAATCAGACCACGCTGCCCTTTACCAAAGGGAGCTACCAAGTCAATCACACGTGCAGTGATGTCTTCACGGCTACCATTGCCACGTTCCATACGCATACGTGAATCTGGGTGAAGCGGGGTAAGATTTTCGAAGAGGATTTTATTGCGGGCTTGTTCAGGTGATTCATAGTTGATCGTATCCACTTTCAGGAGAGCAAAATAACGCTCATTATCCTTTGGTGGGCGAATCTTACCTGTAATGGTGTCACCCGTGCGTAAGCCAAAGCGGCGAATCTGGCTAGGTGATACATAAATATCATCAGCTCCAGCCACGTAACTTGAATCTTGTGAGCGTAGGAAACCGAAACCGTCTTGGAGGATTTCAAGTACCCCATCGCCGTAAATATCTTCCCCGCTTTGCGCGTGGGTTTTGAGCATGGCGAAAATAATGTCTTGCTTGCGGACTCGGGAGATGCTTTCCACCCCCATGGCAAGCGCTTGCTCATACAGTTCAGCAGTTGGTTTTTTCTTTAATTCAGATAGGTTCATATGAAGGTTAATTCACCAGCGGAAGATTAAATTGATGGAAGCAATGCCCTCGACTTGCATGCGTCAAGATGACTGACTCGATTCAATGACTAAGCAATGATTTTTTCGGGAGTTTTAACTCGGGAACAAAATACGATCGAGGCTTCAAAGAAATGAACCCAGATGTGGATTCACTGCAGTTAAAACTAGCACGGAGTTTACACTTAGTCCAGCGAAAAGATACGATTTTGTGAGGCGATTGCGAGTTTTTACAATCGCACTCTATCTAGCATTGAGCTTAGATATTTTGTTCGATAAAGGCAGTCAATTGGGACTTGGATAAAGCGCCCACTTTAGTTGCTGCTACTTCACCTTGTTTAAACAACATTAAAGTTGGAATACCACGAATACCGTATTTTGGTGGGACAGACTGATTTTTATCAATGTCCAATTTCGCGACTTTCAGGCGGCCTTTATATTCAGTAGCAACCTCTTCTACTAAAGGCGCAATCATTTTGCAGGGCCCGCACCACTCTGCCCAATAATCAACTAGAACGGGGAGGTCTGACTTCAGCACATCCTGTTCAAAGGAAGCATCTGACAGGGATACAATATTTTCACTCACAGAACTTGTCTCCAATTTTTGAGATCGTGTTATGACATTATGCAGCGATACTAAGCATCGCTATAAGCTGTTATAGCCCATGATTATAGTATGCGTCTAATTTATAGAAATTCAAGATTCAAGGACACTAGGAAGTTTTTTAGACGATTAGAGCAGACAAGCTGCTCTAATCCAAAGAATCACCTAAATAGATTTAGGCTTGCGGTGGCGTTTTCTTAGCAGCTGGTTTACTAGCCTCAGCAGCTGGTGTAGCCTCTGGTACTTTAGCTGGCTCAGTTTTCACTTCAGGCTGGGTAAGTTCTAGCTTAACCTCAGGCTTAGTTTCTGCCTTTGGAGCCTCTACTTTGGCTTCAGCTTTTGGCTCTTTTGGAGCCTCTGCTTTCGCTTCAGTTTTCACTGTTTTAGGCTTCTCAGCTTTTGGTACGGCTTTCACCTCAGACTTAGCAGCTTTAGGCTTCTCAGTCTTTGGAGCCTCTACTTTAGCTTCGGCAGTTTTAGGCTTGGCAGCTTTAGGCGCAGCTTCTGCTTTAGGGGCTGCCTTTTTTGGCTCAGCTTTAGCCTCAATCACTGGTGCTGTATCAAGCTTTGGTAATACAGTCATGGTGACTTTAGGCACAGGTTCGCCTAGTTTAACTTTGACATAAGTACCTGGAGCATCTTCAATCGGCTTCAAGTTAGTGCCAGGTTGACGGGCTGCAACCTCTGCTGGATTTAAAGCACGTACCCATTTATCCCATTCTGGCCACCAAGAACCTTCAGACACGGGTGTTGCTGCCATCCACTCGTCTGCATTTTCAATTAATTGATCGCTCACACGATAACCGTATTTCTTTGCAGCAGGTGGGTTAATGATGCCAGCGATATGGCCAGAACCACCTAAAATGAAGCGGGTTGGGCCAGAGAATAGACGAGCACCCATGTAAGTGGATTTCCAAGGTGCAATATGATCTTCCACTGCAGAAATGAAGCAAGCCGGAGCATCAATAGAAGTAACATCTAACGGCACACCATCAACACTTAGTGCTCTTGGTTTGCACAGGTCATTTTGTAGATAAAGATTACGCAGATACCAACTATGCATTTTTGCAGGCATGCGAGTTGAGTCGCCATTCCAATATAATAAATCGAATGGACGCGGATCATTGCCTAATAAATAGTTATTGACGTAGAACGACCAAATCAGATCATTAGCACGTAATAAATTGAAGGCACCCGCCATTTGACTGCCATCTAAATAGCCCGTCTTTTCCATCGTCGATTCAAGACCAGACACTTGTGCATCATCGATGAACAAGCCTAACTCACCTGGCTCAGAGAAATTAATCATGGTGGTGAAGAAGGTAGCACTCTTAATACGGCTATCACCAGTTGCTTTCATATAAGCTAAGGTAGAAGTCAGTAGGGTACCGCCGATGCAATAACCAATGGCATTAATCTCAGTCTCACCTGTTTCTGCTTGCACAGCGTCAACTGCAGTCAGCACACCCTCTTTAATGTACGCATCAAAGCCTGTATCTGCATAGGTTTCGTCTGGATTTACCCAAGAAATGACAAAAACGGTATGGCCTTGATCAACTAACCATTTCAGTAAAGAGTTCTTAGGTTGCAAGTCCATGATATAGAACTTGTTGATCCAAGGTGGAACGACCAGTAACGGACGCTTTAAAGCTTTTTCCGTGCTTGGTGTGTATTGGATCAGTTGGAACATACGGTTTTGGAAAATAACCTTGCCCGGAGTAACCGCTACATTTTTACCTAACTCAAACGCTTTGGTATCCGTCATGCGAATACGCAATTCGCCTTTGCCAGTTTCCAAATCTTCCAACATGTTTTTCAGACCATGAACGAGGTTAGCACCTTTAGTTTCTTTGATCTTTTCCAACACAGCAGGATTAGTGAGCGCAAAATTAGTGGGTGACATGGCATCCATAAAGCGCTCAGTAAAAAACTTCACGCGATCTGAAGTATGGTCGTCCAAACCTTCTACATCAGAAACTAAAGTACGCATCCATTGAGAAGTCAGTAAATAGGACTGTTTAATAACGTCGAAAATCGGTTTTTCTGACCAATCTTCATGACTAAAACGGCGATCGCCTTTGTCTGGAGTCACCACTGGTTCAGGCTTTTGGCCCATCAAAGCCATCATCGCCTGTTGACTTAATTCAAAGGATTTCTGCCAATATTCAATATTTTTTTGCATTAAGGCTTGGGGATCAGCACTAACTGCTTTCCACCATTCGCCATAAGCTTGGGTTAGATTAAAGGGATCAAGCTTCATATTTTCATATGATTTGGCAAAGCCTGCCATAATCTCTTCAACTTGCTTGAAATTATCCCTCAGCTCTTTGGCAGCAGCAAAACCTAAGGTGTTGACTTCATTCTGGGCGTTTTCGGACATTACTCACTTCTCCTTGCTAGTACTGAGCAGAGTCTGCACTATTTCGATGTGCTATGCAGCATTTTTTACAAAAAACCAATCACTAGCGTGGTGCCAGCCTGCAAACGAGCCGTTAAATGAGTCCACACTTTTTTAAACGGTAGCGACATTGTGGACCACTAATACCTAAAATCCGTGCAGTTTCAAGTACATTTCCCTGTGCTCGTTTGAGAGCCTGCTCTAAAATCAGTTGTTCTAAATGTTCGAAATCTAACCCGCTCGTGTGCATCTGATCAAGCACTTGATCGACTAACTCTGGCTTAGCACTCTTTTCTAACAGGCCATTTTGCCCGATTACCATAAATGCATCATCCGGATCGGGCATCCCCATACAAATATGTGTCGACTCAATCCGCGTATCGCTTTCAGTTAAAATCACCCCACGCTCAATAATATTTTCTAGTTCGCGAATATTCCCTGGCCATTGATAAACCATGAAGCGTCGTAAAGCTTGATCAGAAATACCCTGCACTTGCTTGCCATATTTAGCATTATAACGCTCAATAAACTTCCTTATCAGCCCGGGTAAGTCCGCTAAACGTTCACGCAAAGGCGGAATCGCAATCGGAAAAACATTTAAGCGATAATAAAGATCAGCTCGAAACGTGCCTTGCTTAACGCGCTCTTGTAGATTCGCATTGGTGGCGGCAATTAAACGCACATCAACTTTTATTTTCTCTGTACCGCCCACACGCTCAAACTCGCCGGTTTGAATGGCTCGCAATAATTTAGCTTGGGCACGCTCATTCAACTCGCCCAACTCATCAAGAAATAAAGTCCCACCATTTGCACGCTCAAAGCGCCCAGGGCGAGACTTATCGGCTCCCGTATAACCACCCTTTTCGACTCCGAATAACTCTGACTCCACTAAATCACGGGGCAAAGCGGCACAATTCACTGCAATGAATGGCCCATCAGAACGTTTCCCTAGCTGGTGTAAGGCTTGAGAGAAGACCTCTTTGCCGACCCCTGTTTCCCCGAGCATGAGTACGGTTACATCAGTGGCAGCGGCCTTACCTAACAGGTACATGATTTCTTTAATCGGAGCCGATTCGGCAATGATATGCTCAGGACGAGCGCGGGACGTGATTTCGGTACGTAAGAAGCGCACCTCTTCTTCGAGTGAGGAGAGTTTAGCAGCCATCGATTCGAGCGAGTACAACTCCTTCAGTTCTTGAGCGTCCTCCCATTCATCTAAAGGCTTACCAATAATGCGGCATTGTTTATCACCACATCCCACACATTCGACCTCTTTAAAATAAATCGGTCGACCCATGAAAGTAGTGGTATAGCCAGTCGCATAACCTAGTAGATTCCAGCAAACTGGCTGCTGAGCTAAGCCATATAGACGCAAATGCTCTGCGGCCTCAAAGGAATTACGCCAGGTGAACTCGCCATAAAACTGCCCAATGTCGACATCCATTTCTAGCTTAACTGGCTCAACGCTAACCACGCCTTCTAAAGCATGTAGCTGTGGCCCTACCAGAAACATGGAAGCTACATCGGCTGAACTACGAATTTTACGCGCCAGCTGCGCATCCGATTGCGCAGCCGTATAGCCCATGCGCAATAGCACACCACGTGCATAATCTTCACCGAAGGACTCGATCAGTTCGCTACGCATAGAGCCGAAAGCCGAGGCATGCAACAAAATCATCCGCTGCTGGCCTAGCCAAATACTGCCATTTTCACCCTCAAAACGGATCATCGACTTTAGGTCTTGATCAGCTGGATAAACCGGTTTTTTCGGGTGTCGGTTCATGCAGTCCTCCTCTACAGATTAATGCGCTAGCTTAGCTTGTCTCCGCAGCGCGCTTATCAATTTCAGCCTTACTTAAGCCACCAATACACCAGTGCTCAGGAGCAACTTCATTGATGACGACGCGAACTTGCTCAGGCTTTACATTGAGCGTTTCCACCGCTACTTGTGTAACTCGTGCAAAGAACTCATTTTTCTGCTCAACAGTGCGGCCTTGCAAAATCGTAGCTTGAATCAGTGGCATTCCAACCTCACACAAATGTCATACTAACCGTTCCTAAATCTTGATAGCGCACGCAGACGCTATCCCCTGCTTTGACGGCTACTGCTTCGGTAATACCACCGGTCATAATGAAAGTTCCAGCCGGAATCACTTCACCACGCTCAGCAAGCATATTGGCGAGCATCGCAACACTCGCGGCAGGATGGCCTAAAACCGCAGCCCCTGCACCCGTGGTCACAACCTTGCCATTAATCTCCATCACCACACCGAGGGTTTTCATGTCCACTTCATGGGCACGTTTCACATTACCGCCGGTGACGAAGCGAGCCGAAGATGCATTATCCGCGATAACGCTTTTCAGGTCGAAGCGGAAATTTTCATAGCGTGAATCAATGACTTCCACTGCAGGCAAAACAGATTCTGTGGCAGCCAAGACATCCGCTACCGAACAGCCAGGGCCTTTCAACTCGCGATTAGTCACAATCGCAATTTCAGCTTCAACTTTGGGGTGAATCAGTTCAGAGACTTTCACTGTACCCGCATCCGGCACATTGAAATAATCCACTAAGAAGGCATAGAGCGGATTTTCCACGCCCATTTGCTTCATTTTCGCATAGGAGGTCAAACCCATTTTCAGGCCAACAACACGATTACCACGCGCTTCTTTACGGCGGCGAATTTCCCACTGAATATCGTAGGCATCTTCCCAATCCATATCAGGATAATCGTCGGTAATCTTTTTTACATCATGGGCTTGCAACTCAGCATTTTCCAAATGCTCAGCCAATTGTGCGATGGTTTCTTTGCTTAAAGTGGTCATGGATTACCCTCTTCTGGCACGTAGCATTTCTAAGGCTACATCTTCAATCATATCTTCCTGACCGCCAACCGTACCGCGCCGCCCTAATTCCATCAGAATTTCACGTGCTGGGATTTTGTGCTTTTCTTCCGCACGACGCGCATGCAATAAGAAGGATGAGTACACGCCTGCATAACCCAAGGTCAGCGAGTCACGGTTAATCCGTGGCAATTCATTATTTTTGACCATAATCGGTACGGCAACATCTTCTGCTGCATCCATCAGAGCGCTGACATCCACACCCGTTTCAATACCGTAGAGATCACACACCGCAGCAAAAACTTCCAGTGGCGTATTACCTGCACCTGCACCAAAACCTGCCACTGAACCATCGATCCGTGTTGCACCGGCTTCAATTGCTGCTAAAGAATTAGCAATCGCCATCCCTAAATTATGGTGACCGTGGAAGCCGAGTTCGATAGTGTCAGGGAATTCAGCGCGTAAAATGCCGATTTTTGCTTTCACTTCCTCAGGCAGCATATGTCCGGCTGAGTCAGTCATGTAGAGGCAATTCGCGCCATAGCTATGCATAAGTTTGGCTTGCTCGAGGATTTTCTCAGGGCTAGCCATATGGCTCATCATTAAGAAACCTACGGTATCAAAACCACGCTTGGCTGAGTATTTAATATGCTGCTCGGATACATCGGCTTCGGTACAGTGGGTTGCAACGCGAATCGTCTTAACGCCTAAATCTTCCACCATTTGCAGGTCTTTAATCGTGCCAATGCCCGGGAGCATTAAGACTGAGACTTGCGCATTTTTCAGATGTGGAATGACGGCTTCCAGATAATCTTTATCGCTGTGTAGACCAAAACCGTAATTCACCGAAGAACCGGCAATACCATCGCCGTGGGTGACTTCAATTAACGGCACGCGCGCTTTATCCAAGGCTTGCGACAAGTCCTGCATATTTTGCACAGTGAATTGATGGCGAATCGAGTGCATCCCATCCCGCAACGACATATCATGCAGGCGAATTTTTTTACCTTTTAAATTCATGATGAACTCCTTAAGCCTTGAGCATCTGTTCAGCAAACATTTCCGCAGTACGGGCAGCCGCTGCGGTCATAATGTCGAGATTTCCTGCATATTCAGGTAGATAGTCACCGCGTCCGCGTACTTCAACGAAGACACTCACGCGATTGCCATCGAATACTGGGCCTTCTTTGACACGATAACCAGGAACGTATTTCTGCACTTCCTTTTCCATCGCTTTGACCGATTCAATAATCGCATCTTGCTGTGGCTCGGTTTCGGTAATGCAGTGAATCGTATCGCGCATCATCAAGGGCGGTTCAGCTGGATTGAGAATAATAATCGCCTTACCCTGCTTAGCACCGCCTACTTTAGAGATTGCGCCAGAGGTAGTTTGGGTGAACTCATCAATATTTTTACGCGTACCAGGGCCTGCGGATTTGGAGGCTACGGTTGCTACAATTTCACCATAACACACCGGCTGCACACGGCTCACCGCGAACACCATTGGAATGGTAGCTTGACCGCCGCAAGTCACCATATTGACGTTTTCTTCGCCTTTATTCAGGTGATCTTGCAAATTCACTGGCGGCACACAGAAGGGGCCAATGGCCGCAGGCGTTAAGTCAATCACCTTCACGCCTTTTTCAGTCAATTTACGTGAAGTTTCCGCGTGGGCATAAGCTGAAGTGGCATCGAAAGCAATTTGAATATTGTCTGCTTCAATATGTGCCAATAGACCATCTACCCCATCCGAAGTGGTTTTCAAACCCATATCACGAGCGCGTGCTAAACCATCGGAAGTCGGGTCAATACCCACCATCCAAACCGGTTCCAGCACTTCACTGCGCTTGAGTTTGTATAATAAATCCGTGCCGATATTGCCCGGGCCAATTAAGGCACAACGAATTTTTGCCATGTTTCCTCTCCTCACTCAAAGCGCACAGCTGTGCGACCGATTCCACCAATACTGACACTCATGTAATCGCCCGCTTTCACGGGTTGCAGTGGCACTAATGCGCCGGACAAAATCACTTCACCTGCTTTTAAAGGCACACCAAATTTGCCCAAGGTATTCGCCAACCACACCACACAACTCACGGGAGAAGAGCCTAAAGCCGCTGCACCTGCACCCGTCGCCACCACTTGTCCATTCAGTTCCATTACCATGCCACAGGTGGATAAATCGACTTTACGCGGGTCGGCCGCTTGTGAACCGAGCAGGAAATAACCACAAGAGGCATTGTCGGATACGGTATCTTGGATTTTGATTTTCCAGTCTTTAATGCGTGAATCGACGATTTCAAAGCAAGGCACCACAAAATCGGTAGCGCGTAATACATCACTTGCTGTAATCCCAGGGCCAATTAAATCGTGCTTGAGCACAAAGGCAATTTCGCCCTCAGCACGCGGCTGAATCATCTTGGTACTGACCGATAAGGCTTCGCTCTCATCCACTACCATAGCATCCGTGAGATAGCCAAAATCAGGCTGGTAGACACCAAGCATTTTCATCACTGCTTGGCTAGTGACACCGATTTTCTTACCAATCACCTTTTCGCGATCACGCTCTATGCGCCGATCTAAAAGACCAGAAGAAATGGCGTAAGCGTCTTCAATCGTCATATCCGGCGTGCGATTGGTGAGCGGCTCGATCACTTCACGCTGACGCAGTGCTTGGTAAAGCGCTTCCGCATAAGTATTGCGTTGTTCTGAACTTAGCATGGCAGCTCCTTATAACTTCACGCAGACGTTTTTCAGTTCGGTGTAAAACTCTAAGGAGTGCACCCCGCCTTCGCGCCCAATCCCTGAATGCTTCATACCGCCAAACGGGGTACGCAAATCACGCAAGAACCATGAATTCACCCAAACAATACCCGCATCCAATTGGGCTGCCACACGATGCGCACGTGAGCTATTTTCTGTCCAAACTGCCGCAGCCAAACCGTACTTGGTGTCATTTGCCCATTCAATGACTTGTTCTTCCGAATCAAAGGGTTGCACATGGCAGCAAGGGCCAAAGATTTCTTCTTTCACAACAGTGGCAGTTTCCGGTAAACCTGTCCAAATGGTTGGCTGTACCCAAGCACCATCGGCTAAAGCGCCTTCCATTTGTGGTACACCACCACCGGTTACGACGGTTGCACCCTCTTCCGCCGCTTTTTTGTAGTAAGAGATCACTTTATTTTTGTGCTCTTGGCTAATCAGTGGCCCCATTGAAGTACAAGCATCATCCCAAGCGCCCATTTTCAAATTCTCAGCACCGGCCTTTAAGCGCTTGACGAATTCATCAAAAATCGGCCGCTCTACATACACACGCTCAGTGCCTAAACAGACTTGACCGCAGTTGGCGAATACCGAACGCATTGTGCCTTCGATAGCTTTTTCCATATCGCAATCCGCGAATACAATTCCCGGATTCTTGCCGCCCAATTCAAACGACACATGGCGAATATGATCCGCGCTCGCCTTAACAATCGCTGCACCAGTGCGCGTTTCGCCCGTGAAAGTAATCCCATCTACATCAGGATGCGTGGTTAAAAACTCGCCCGCCGAATTAGGGCCAAAGCCATGTACCACATTGAATACACCTTTCGGTACACCCGCCGCATTCATCACTTCACCTAAAAGGGTGGTGGTGCGTGGGGTTTCTTCGGAAGGCTTCACAATCACCGCATTACCACAAGCCAGCGCAGGCCCTACCTTCCAAGTCATTAATAATAAAGGTAGATTCCACGGACTAATGACGGCAATAACGCCTTTGGGTTTGCGCACCGAATAATTCAGCGCACCTTTACCATCCGGTGTATCGAGCATGAAACTTTCGGTGGGAACGTTTTTGAATAGGTCAGCAAACACTTTGAAATTCGCTGCACCACGTGGAATATCGATATGTGAAGCCAATGATTTAGGTTTACCAGTATCGAGACACTCAGCCTCAAGGAATTCGTCAAAACGCGCATTAATCCCATCGGCTACTTTGTGCAGAATCGCCATGCGTTCAGCTACTGGCATCTTGCCCCACGCGCCTTTTAAAGCGGCACGTGCTGCTTCGACTGCTGCATTGACTTCGGCTTGACCTGCTTCGTGTACGACACCGATTTGTTGATTAGTGGCAGGATTGATATTGGCAAAGGTCTTGCCGGATTTAGAACCGACAAATTCGCCGTTAATGAAATGCTTGATTTCTTGCATGGGCACAGTCCTCCGATCTGAATAAGCCTAGCATACAAGAATTTTGTCGATATTCAATATTTTTGTCGATATTTTTTGAATTTGCTTAAGGAGTAAAAATTTTCTGTTCAGTTTTTTGATAAAAACCAATTGATTAAATTACAAACTTTGTAAATTCCTTCTACACTCAAACATGGGCATCCACAATCTCCCCCACATCTTTTAATCAATCCCAATGGGCGGGCATTGATAACGCATGTTTAGCATGCATCCCCTCAGGCTAACCAAAATGGAACTTGACTATGGCAAAGAGTACCGCGAAGAACAATCAGCTAACCCCGACTCAGGAAGGAATCGTTGCAGGGATCGTCCTGCTATTTTTTGGGTTACTTTATTGGTATTTGAACCCGTGGAAGAGTGATAACACCGCTCAACAGCTAGTTACTAGCCAACAAACCACTATGGATAGTAGTTCAAAAAACTCAACCGCTGCGACTGTAGCGGCACCACCCTATCCTACAGAGCCTGCTCCAGCAGCTCTTGAGAGTGCTAAATCAACAGTACCGGCTGAACCAGCTAAAGCTGCAACTAGTACCCAGCAAGGACTTACAACCGTTGAAACGGTAAACACAACTGCTAACCTTGCAGCCACTAAACCAACTGAACTAGCAACCGCTCCAACACCGTCTACGAACACTCCAATTACTGCTGCCGAGCCTGTAAAACCTACCGAAGCGACAGCCAACAACCCAGCTCCTAGTGCTGCCAGTGCAACAACTCAACCCATTCACACTGAGCAAACGACTGCTACCTCAAGCACATCTGAAACAGCAAAACCTTTAGCAGCTACTGCAAATACCGAAGCAGCCCAACCTGCAACTACTGAGCAAACCACTGGAGTCGCTACTAACCCAGAACCTACGCAGACCGTACAAGCAGCAACTCCTAGTGAAACAAGCTCCAGTACAACTCAGGCCATGAGTCCCACCAGTACCGAACAAAAGCCGGTAGCTTCAGCAATACCTAGCAAGTTAATACTCGCTCCCGGTAGCCCTGAAGCCAAGTTACAGGGCTATTTAGAAAACAATACTTTAGAAAAGCCAGTGACTATGGCAGATATTCAGTTTGAAGCTAAACAGACTCAGCTGACTAAAAACTCTGAAGCACAAACGCTCATGTTAGCCGCCTTACTTGGACAATACCCTCAAGCTAACTTCCTCATCACTGCCTACACCACAGAAACAGGTACTGATCAAACTAGCGATCAGCTGTCACTCATGCGTGCTAATGCTTTAGGGATGGAGCTGGTTAAAGCAGGTGTTGATGGCAAACGTATTACCATTATGGGCATGGGTAATAAACCTCCCGTCGATAAATCCTCAGCCGCCCAAAAGAAGAATCAGCGTATTGAAATTTCCGTTATCAAATAACTGAGCTATCAATGACTACTGCTACCGACCTCACTATAAGGAGTAACAACTATGGATAACTTGTCAACTACCTTCTCCACCCTTATGACCTCGCTCACGTCAGGGAGATTAGGGCATGCTTTGATTGGTTTATTAATCCTGATTCTTGGGCTACTACTGGTTAGTATTGCTGCGGGTTTTATTAAACGACTATTGAGTAAAATTGGCTTTCTGAATAAGAGTAATTTGGCTAAACCTTTAGCTTCCTTAATCAAAGCCTTGCTAACTATTTTCGTCCTCATGATTGTGTTGCAGCACTTTGGTTTGACCGATGTACTGGCTCCGCTGAAAAATCTACTTAATAAGTTCTTATCTGCTATTCCTAATATCATCGGTGCAGGCATCATTGCTTATGCAGGTTGGGTGATTGCCAAAATAGTTTCCGAACTAACGGGTATCGCGCTTAATAAAGTGGATCGACATTTGTTGGAACGGACTGGAAACTCACAATTGCGCGTTTCTAAGTTAGGTAGTGCTTTTGTGTTTGCAGCCGTCCTGTTACCTATTTTGGTGACTGCTTTAGGCGTGTTAAATGTGCCATCTATTACCGTTCCAGCCTCAGATATGCTGAATAAGCTCTGGGCGGCTATTCCTAATGTAATTGGCGCTGGCTTGATTTTAGCCTTCACTTATTTCGTAGCGAAGTTTGCACTGACTGTTTTGGAAGATGTCTTAGCGGGTCTGGACATTAATAGCCTGCCACAAAAACTTGGTATCACCGGTTACTTCGATGAAACCCGTACTTTAAGCAAATTAATCGGTAACGTGATTATGTTCTTTGCCATGTTAACGGCTGCAACCGCTGCGGTGAACACCTTAGGTATTGAAATTGTTTCGAATATTTTTGCGCGTGTTCTGGAGTTCGGTGCAGGCATTTTAGTCGGCGCAGTCATTCTGATTATTGGCTATCTACTCAGCACCTTGGCTTATAACAAACTCAAAGAATATGGTAGTGCTAGCCTTGCGAATATTGCGCGTATTGCCATTTTATGCTTAGTACTCGCTATGGGCTTACGGGCAATGGGCTTAGCGGATAATATTGTCAATATGGCCTTTGGTTTTACTTTAGGCGCAGTCGCAGTCGCAGTCGCTTTGGCCTTTGGTTTAGGCGGGCGAGATGCAGCTGAACAAATCGCCAATCGTTGGGCTGATAAAATCAATAAAGCTTAAGCACCCTTTCCCACAGCCCTAAATAGACTCTTTAGGGTTGCCAACTCAAAACTTAAGTCTGGATCTAACGCTAGCTGACTTGTCATAGTCAGCTGGCTTGTTGTTATAATCGCGCCATTATCGTTCTATAGTGCTTACCGTGTTTATGTCTAGCTTGCAGCCAGCTGATTCTGCTCCAAAAACCTTAACTGATTATGTCTACGGGCAACTGCGTGCGGATATTATCGACGGCAAACTTGCTCCCGAAAGCAAACTCAAAATTGAGCATTTACGTGCTGAATACAATGTGGGGGCAACTCCACTACGCGAAGCCTTAAGCCGTTTAAGCTCTGATGGCTTTGTGATTACCGAAGGCCAACGTGGTTTTCGGGTTTCCCCGATCTCCCCTGAGGATTTAGATGATGTCACTGAACTACGGGTGACTATGGAGTTAAAGGCCTTACGTAATAGCCTTAAACATGGCAAAGAAGATTGGGAATCACGCGTTGTTGCCACCTACTATCAACTCAGCAAAATCGAAGAACTGGATTTATTTGCCAATTTAGAAACTTGGGAACAACGCAACCATGACTTTCATTGGGCTTTGATTTCTGCCTGCACTTCCAAGTGGCTCCTGCATTTTTATAATATTCTCTACGATCAACATAAGCGTTATCGGAATATTTCTTTGGTAGCGAACTTAGGCATGCGTGATGTGCATTTGGAGCATCAACGGATTTATGAAGCCGCTTTAGCACGCGATGCCAATGCGCTTTGTAAGGAAACTGAGGCACATATTCGGCAAACAGCCGAGATTACCCAGCAGTTTTTAAAAGAGAAAACGCTATATTAACACTTATTCGCAATTAATGAACTTTTGAATAATTAATCAAACATGTAACACCTTGAATATATGAAATTTCAATTTTAACAATTGCTCCTTCCGCATCTTCTAAAGTTATAATTTCATTAATTTTAAAACTAACTGGTTGTGTCAAGCCGTCATTGATTGCAATATTTCTTGCATATAAATATGTTCTGTTACTTGTATCTAATATAGGTTGAAGATAACCCTTAAGATTAGGTAATTGCTCATACTGATTAAATACTATAGAGCCTACTACACCTTTTTTATCCAAAGTCAAAATTAAATCATCTTCAGGATCCCATTCTTCATAAATAGCTCCTCGATAATCAGGATGAGCAAACAAGATTGTATACTTCCTTCTAACTGGCAAATTGAAGACTGCTAGGCCATCAGCTGAAGTATAAGCTTCTTTAGTCGTCTTATTACTTGCAAGGGCTATTAATTTAGCGTTACATATAGGATCACCATCAACATTCAGAGCTGTTACTGTACTCTTGGATTGGCTCAACCTAGGTATAGATTTAACTAACAAATCCATCCGATGCAACTCTGATGGAATACTACAATTATTTATAACTAGCTTTTTTTGAATAGTTTTGACAAATTCAGCAGGTTTTAAATCAATTAGCGAAATATAACCAATCGTAGGAAGAACGCCGGGTATAGGTGTATCATCGAATCTTGCTGGAAGAATATACTCCTGACTCTCACCAAAAGCTCTAGCTTGCATGGCTTGTCTTTCATGATTAGTCCACAATTTCTTAGCATAATGAGTGGAAATAAACATGATAGTGTACTTAGCCTTACTTTTATAAATGTCTACAAGATAATCATATAAGTTCTTTCCCCATAGATTAGCTTCTTCAAAATGATCATAGAACACTCTCACCCCAGAATCTCTAAGCAAAGTAGCTACTTGGTCTACATATTGCCGATCCTCTCCAGCAAAAGAAAGAGCAATATCATATTTCAGGTGATCAACCATAGAATTAAACACTCAAAGAACATATCTATTCAATAACCATAGTTTTTAGAAAAACTACTTTTTCTTGAGCATCTATTATACAACTCATATTTATATAAAAAAACTATAACAAGCAGTACAAAAGCTAAACCAACTCACTCAGAGCTAGCATTAACACTCGATCATCAATAGGTGAGGCTCTAAATCCAAAATACTCATAGAAAGCTTTAGCCTTATCTGACAAAGCATGTACTAAAATAACTTTAGCACCAATATAACCGGCAGCTGCTTGGCAACGTAGTACCATGTCCTGCAATAATGAATAACCTAAACCTTGGCCTTGACACGATTTGTCAACAGCTAATCTTGCTAGAATAATAGCGGGAATAGGATCAGGCATATTGCGCTTTAATTTACTCACAACCTCAGTATGTGCAATAGAACCAGCCGCCAAGGCATAATATCCAATCACATAACCTTCACTACAAACGACAAAAGTCCGTGATGCCCCCAGTACCTCATTTTTTAAAGCACGTTGCCGCAACCATTCGTCTAACAAGACCTCGCCACAATTAAACTTAGTTAAATCATGTTGAGTATTTAATGGTTCTGGCGTATGCAGATTTATTTTTCCCATACAGGCTTACGTAGCATTAAATTGCGAAGACCTGCATTCTCCGCAGGTGGGGTATTTAAAGCTTTATTAAACAATTCCCAAGCCTCTGGCTCTAAATGAAAGCTTGTCCTGTCTAATAAGGTATTTTCTGCATCTTTTAGAGCAGCGTCACGAACAAAATCTGAAACGGTTTTATCAAGAATACGCGCAGCCTTTTCAATCATATTACGCTGCTCTTGGCGAATACGGATATTTAAAGGGGTGGGCTTAAGATTGGAAACTGTTGATGTATTTGGCATTACGAGAGCTCCTATGGATTAATAGGAGTCTAGAACAGTGTGATGACATTGTAAATACAAAGCCGCTTAGCTGATGCTAAGCGGCTCTAAAACTTTTAACCGAAATCTTAAGTCACCACATTCAAGAAGCGCTCATTCAACTGCTGATCGTGGTAGAAAATTGCTCCACCCAACTCATCTTCAGTCCAAGTAATTTCAGGATTATCTGGATACCAATCATAAGAATCGCAGAAGGTTTCATTGCGATTGCCTGAAGGGTCGAAGAAGTAAATGGTGCGACCGCGCGTAATCCCATGCCGAGTTGGTCCAATATCAATGGGAATTTTGTAACGACCCATAATATCCGCCGCATGTAAAACCTCTTCCCAACTTCTAAGTAAGAAGGAAACATGGTGCAGTTTGTCTTTTTCGGGGTGGCGAATCAGTGCAATATCATGTGCTTTCATCCCACAAGTTAAGAAGCTCGCGATTTGTACCGAATGATCAGGGCCAACCATCACTTTTTCAGTTTGTTGGAAACCTAAAACTTCAGTAAACAGCTTGACCGCGCCATCCAAATCATCCCCATACAACAAGCAATGATCAAAACGATGTACCTTCATCCCTTTCAAATCTTCACGCCAAGGATGTGGATTCTTATTGCCTAAGCCGTTGCCGATAGAATCTTTATCCACATACAATTCAAAGGTATGCCCCATCGGTGAGACAAAGCTTACGCGCTCACCGCAATGCTTGAGATCCCCAGCGGGAATACGGTTAGTTGGGCAACCATACTCGTTTAGGGCTTGCTCTAAACGATTTAGTGTCTCAACACTATCGACTTTGAAGCCCATAAAATCCATGCCGGGAGCATCAGCAGGACGGAGGACAACAGAGAACCAGTCATGCTCATCCCAGCCTTTTAAATAGACCCGACCTTGCTCATCACGATCCGTTTCTAATAAACCCATCCGGTCAATATAGTGGGTCAGTGAAGCAGCCATATCCAGCACACGAATTTGCACGTGGCCGGGACGTAAAACTCCAGTCATTGGCATAATTAGACTCTCCTCCAGAGTTGATTAAATTGAAGCATGGGTTGCCTTGCGCATTTGCCCGATCACGGTAATCACCAAATCACTTTTTGGCTCACAACGACAGGCCAAAACGTAGCCAGCTTGCTCTTCTTGCTCACTGACATGCGCACGGCTCATTTTTCCAGTGGCGTATTCGCCTTGCTGGACATGTACCTTACATACCCCGCAGCCACCACTGCGACAGCCTACGGGTATACCGCGTTTACCTAAGCGCACCATCCCAGCCAATAATAGCTCTTGTGGGCGACATACAAACTTTTCCTCAATTTCATTAATGTGGATGGTGTAACCTTGTTGTAGATAGCTCAACATTATCTGACTAGGCTCTTCCTAAGAACTCTGCAACTAATTGATTGAAACTAGCCGCATGCTCGATTTGCGTCCAATGGCCGCATTGACCAAATACATGCAGCTCTGAGTGCTCAATTAGATCCAATAAATCATAGGCATTCTGGAGTGGAATCACTTGGTCATCACGCCCGTGAATAATCAGTGTGTGATGCGGCAAAGCACGAATATCGGCTAGAGCACTACTCATGGCATCGACCCAACGCTGACGTGGGGCTGGGAACATCGCGGAGAAAGATTCTTGGAAACCAGGGCGAATACTCGCTTGATAACGTAGCTCAGCTAATTCATCCGTCACTAAAGCACGGTTATAAGCAAAAATATCCAGCAAACTTTTCATCATGCTCAACGAAGGCTCATAACCCCATACACGATCTAAGCCCTCGGTGATTTTGAAAGGCACACCAACACTGCCCATGAGTACTAACTTATTCACCCGTTCAGGATGACGAATTGCTAAAGCCAGCGCTAAAGCGCCACCAAAAGAATTACCTACCACTGAAGCACGCTCAAGCTCTAAGGCATCTAATAAGCCGACCGCTTGAGCAACCCAATTCTGCATATTGTATTGATAATGAGCAGGACGCTCGCTAAAACCAAAACCGGCCATATCGGGCGCTATCACCCGAAACTTGCTACTCAAAGCAGGCAAACTTAAACGCCAATTCGCCCAAGCACTCACACCCGGGCCAGAGCCGTGAATCAAGAGCACTGGCTCGCCACTCCCCACATCATGGTAGTTGGTTTGGATACCAGCCGCTTGAAGGCTATTAGCAATTTCTGGATTCGTACTCATCGCTGCTCCTTAAATATTTTTAAACAAGGGGCTTTTCGGAGCAGTATCGCGACTTGCCTGTGTATAGAAATTTTCCATATACATATCGCGTTCGAATAAACGCCCCTGCATTAAGGTCGTGATACAAGCATCAATCATAAGTGGCGGGCCACACATATAAGCTTTGTGCCCTGCAAACTTTCCAGCAAAATGCTCTTTAGCGGCTTCGTGTACAAACCCACGCAAACCTTGCCAATTCGAGTCAGCGGGTTCGGAAGAAAGCACCGGCAGATAAGTGAAATTCGGATAATCACGTGCTAACTGTTCAAACAGGTCGCGGTAATACAATTCATTTTGGTTACGTGCCCCATAAATAAAAGTCACCGGACGTTGTTCACCTTGCTCAAATAGGTGCAAAATCATTGATTTAGGGCTAGATAAACCTGAGCCACCCGCTAAGAACAGCATAGGTTCTTTTGCAGATTCGCGCACATAAAAGCGTCCATAAGGACCATTGAAACGCACTTCATCCCCAACTTTTAGCTCATGGTGTAACCAATGCGTACCTTTACCCCCTTCGACCAAAGCTACATTTAGCTCAATCAAATTTTTCTCGGAAGGGGGGCTAGCAATCGAAAAAGCGCGGGGGTGATCTTCCATCCCCGGAATAAGCAGATTGATATAGTGACCTGCTTGAAACTCAATCCCACCATTTTCAATCGCAAGAAAAATGCTCTTAATCCGTGGGGTTAACGTTTCAATTTTGGAAACGACGCCAATGAAATCACGCACCGGAAAGCGTTGTGCATCAGGGTCTTCCTCAATATCTGCCTCAATCGTTACATCACCCGTCGCACGTGCACAACAAGCCAAACACCTACCATCCGCACGCTCCATATCCATTAAAGCAAAAGGTGAAGCCTCGCCATGTTCAATCTCGCCATCCAGCACATCAACTTTACAAGTTCCGCATAAGCCATGCCCACAAGCATGGGGTAGATAAATACCTGCACGCAAAGCTGCATCTAAGAGAGTCTGCCCCTCTTCCACCTCGATGGTTTCACCTAGTGGCTCAATCGTTAATTGATAGCTCATTGTTTAATCCTCTAAAAACCCCATCTGACCTCCCCTTAGCAGGGGAGGAAATCACTATTTTCTCTCCCCCTAATCAAGAGGAGGATTAGGATAGGGTCTAGTTTCCAGTACCCTGATAACCATTTAAGCCGGGTGTTTTGAAGCGGATTAAAGACTTATGACCTACTCCATTATCTTTCAGGCTTTTAGCCATATCAGGGGTAAAGGTTTGCCCATCAAGTAACCATTCGACTTTGCTCCAATCAATGTGGGCAAAATCAGGATGTGGCGCTAATACACTCGGCAAAACCGCTTCGGTCAAAGCACCAAACGGCATATCTGGGGGCAAAGGATAGGCATTGGCAGTACAAATACTGGTGTGATGATCCCAACCGACATACACCAATTGATTGCCATGAAAGCGGTCAACACTATCCATATGTACCGATGGATATTCACCTTGAATACATTTAACGGTCATCTACGGTTCTCCTAGGCTGCATCGGCTTGGGTAGGTTGAGCAGCCTCTGGCGCTGCTGCTTCACCTTTCATCGCTTTCCAGCGAGCTTCATCCGCTGAACCGACATAATCGCCGCCATCTTCAGGATGGAAGTGATACCAATTCAACACATCCGGTACTGCTGCCCCGCCACAATTACCTTGGAAGATTTGATGCACAGGCAACCAAGCATTCACGTATTTTGCTGGCTCATAGTCAAAGATGGTCTTGCAGCCATCTGAACAGGTATGGAATTTTTCGCCTTGGTACTCGCTCACACGATAAGCAATTTGCATGGGGTCACCCTTAGCAATTTCCGTAAAACCCATCGGAATTTGGCAGACTTGGCAAAGTTGTGGCAAGCCCATATTGAAGAAACGCTTACCTTCTTTTGCCATCTCAGCCCACATTTCCATGCGGGGACGATAGTATTTGTCAAAGGTATCTGGATACTTCTCAGACAACCAATTCATCTTCGCTTCGCTCGGCAAACCTAAATTGAAAGCGGCCGCATGAATATAGTTATAGAAAATCCCAAAAACTTGATGGCTAATATGATCAGCCTCTGCGGTGGCAATTTCATGGTACTTCGGCATTTTTAAGCCATAGCGTCCAAGATCATTGAATAAAGCACCGGCATTTTCTACGAAGTAAATTTGCCAACCTTCTTTCCAAGACATAGGGCTTTCGGGCAAGAAATAGTCTTGCATCATTGCCACTAAACCCAGTAAGCGATAGGCACGCCAGAAGTGTTTATCAATCCAGCCTTGCACAATCGGCAAATTATCTTCGTGCTGTTCCAGCAAGAATTTGATGATCTCTAAGCCTAAGGTCATATGGCGTGATTCATCCGATTGCGCGGAGAAACCAAAGGTCACCGTTGCCATATCACCGTTATAAGCCGCACCTGACATGAAAGGCACAAACAAGAGATTCGTCAGCAGATACTCGAACGAGAAAGATACCGAAGTAATAAATTCAAATGGACCAGCGGAACTCGCATCATCGAAATAAGACTTCGGTACAGATAAATACCAAACCCGATCAAACATATGGAAAGGATCATGCATCCCATTGAAATGCTTGTTGTAATGGCTGATGGTATGAATCTGGGTTTGGGCATGACGTAATTCGTCAATCGATTGCATTTGGCAAGCAATCTGCGCCCCCTCGCCACTCAGTTGACGCGCCAAACGCGCAAAATTACGGTGCGCTGCATACTCCAGTGGACTAACCCCTTGAATAAACAGCTTGAGAGCATTCACATAACTCGCATCCGCTAAATTCAAGTGCGCATTATTCTGTGCGAAGCTATCCATGACTGCATAGAGCTTCTTGTCCTTTTCTGCTTGGTATTTCCAATAAGCATCAGCCGTCAAACGGAAAGGATCTTCCCATTTGCTCCAGTCAGTAATTTTGATACCTTCATACGCTTCTTGGGCAAACACCTTATCTTTAGATTGATAGGTCGGCTCCCAACCCAAACCACGGGTCAGCAGCTCATAACGTTTGCGCATATTTAATTTCTTAGCCATGTTGTTAGCTCCTCGTTAGTGGCGGGTAATACGGAAATAATCGTCGTCTTCATCAATATTGCCGGATAGCGAAATCAAGGTAAGATGCAACTCCTGCAAATCCACAGCGCGCCCTGCAAACTCAGAAACCACTTCCTGGGTAATTCCAAGCTCGCCCAAACCTTCAATCCGCACCATACCGGGCTGGTAATTTAGCGTTGCTTCTGGATTTTCTTGCGCAAATGCGGAGATAAAGGGCTGCGCATCAGCAGTATTTTGGAAAATCATAAATACTTTATTTTCAGACATGCTTTGCTCCTTAAACTTTGACGCCTTGCTTGGCTAAACGGGCTACTAACTCGGTTTTCACTGCAGCTAATTGCTCTGCACCTTGATCACCAAAGGCTAAGTGCGCAATCGGAGCTAAAGCAGTGTCAACGCGGGCTAGCCAAACTTGAGTCCACTGAGCTAAGAGTGCAGCATTCTCAGCCGATTCGTTGGCAGTCACTTTTAGGAGTTGATTTGTCCAGCGCGTATTTTCTTCATTCCACTCATTCATAAACTGAGTGAGCATTAAGAAGGTACTTCCCCCTTGGGCAGCGACTTGGCTAATGAAGCGTTCGTAGATCAATGGAAAGAGCAAGCCATCCATAATTACATCTTGCACCATTAAAATTTCAAACCAGTCATCTAAGACAAAACTGTCTTCCATCGCATGCCGCAAGCCTTGCCAAGCAGGATGCTCTAGCCACGCCACCTTAGCAGCATTCAGTGAGGTTTCTTCATTACCGTCTAGCAGCAGCGCAATCCGTGATACATATTGCGCCATACCGATTCGATCAAAACCGTTATAAGAGGCTACTGAAGTAATGGTTGTTCCATAACCACGATGGCAAATATCTTGGTTATTCATATTCGCGCCGTATTCATAATGACGCAGCGGAATCAAAACTTGGCGAATTTGATCGGCTAACTCAGCACTGAGACTTTGTAGTAAATTGTGCTTTTCGACTAACTCGAAATTACTCTCCATAATTTCTTGCTGCTTAGCACGGGCTGCAACATAGCTGGTGTAATAGTATTGACGCGGATCAGTAAAGCTATACCAGTCCTGCATCACAATAGCCGTGCGCGCGGTATCATAGATTTTGCGACTAGGATCCCAACTGGGTGGATAGTGGAAATTAGTAGTCGGCTGTACATCATAGACAGCTTCTTGATAGCGAGTTGCGGGCTTATTATCACCAATCCGGCGGGCAATATGCCCAAAGTTTTGCCGTAGTGGCTTAATTTCTTTGGCAGAAATATTCAAAGACATGCAGATTCTCCTCCAGTAATAAACTTGCCTCTAAGACTGAATACCCGGCTTTCCAAAACGCCATTTCAGTTGGTCATAATCAATTTGGGCAGCTTGTTCAGCACTCACTTCCACCACCTGATTACGTTTGCAAAACTGCTGAAATTGCTCGAAGGGCAAGACCAACTCCACAAATAAAGTCGGATCACCGATCGAAAAATCGAACTCCACGAAGCGCTTATCACGCACTCCCGTCACCCGCACATAGCGTGGTTGGAAAAACGGTTCAGTTGAATTGGCATCCATTGGTTTTGTTTCCTCCAAAACACTTAACCAAACGGGTTGCTTCTCTATAGCAAACTGCATGCCAAATAAAATAAATCAATAAATTCAAATAGATAAATACCTATCGATAATCTTTAAGTTTGTCTAAATTTGATCAAATGATCAGTTGGATCACGATGATTTAATGATTTGGATTAATGCAGTGCAGCAATAACTAGTGGATTTTTAAGATAAAAACATGAAACTTTCATTTGGAATTGCTGCCTGAGTGTTCAATAAAGTTCTGCTATTTGATCTACAGTTAAATAAAGAATAGTTAAAAGGATTTAAGCTTATGCACTCTCGTTATTTTTTACTGATTCTAGGCTGTTGGTTTTTAGTCAGTTGTGGGGATAAGACTCCGAATAATCAAGCGACCTCGCCCGATCTACCAGCGCAGCCAACGACTCCAGCCGCCACCACAAGCTCAGCCGCACCTAACCCTAATACGGGTACAGCTAGCAATAGTGCTTTACCCATGTTGGCAGGTACTCCCGCCATTGCGGGTTCTGGTTGTGCAGAAGGCACTACCCAACTTGAATTTCAACCACAACAAGCGAGCTTCAAACTCAGTATCAATGCTTTAGAACTAGGAACAGCACAAGGCCAAAAGACTAATCTGACTTGTAATTTAGCGATCCCTGTGACTGTACCGACTGGTTATCAAGTTTCAATAGTGCCGCTACATTTCGCAGGCAGCTTGACTGGGAATGGACTGAAACTCGAACTACGCCGTGAGTATTTCTTTGCGGGTACGACAGGTACACCGGAAGTAAGCAGCTTAGCTTTGCCTACAGATAGCCAGTTTAATATTAGTGATAGCGTTAATAATGAAGATACGCTGCAATGGTCGAGCTGTGGGCAAGATACCAATATTCGAGTTAATACGCGCCTATTGATTAAAGGTGGTGAAGGTCAAGCGAAACTCACGATTAGCTCCACTGACCCAACCGAGCCGAGTTTGTTTAAATTAAATTATCGAGCGTGTAATTAGTGGTTTTTAGTGGCTGAGGATTTTAATCCCCAACTGAGTTGCTAATTGGTTTAAGCGCTTATCTTTAGTTAATAAACCCGCCGCGTAACGGCGCGCCAACACTAAGTAGACTGCATCATACACAGGGTGCTTAGTTTGACTCGCTAAAGAAAGCGCTTCTAGCATAAGCTTTTGATCTTGGATAATTTCATCGGGCAAAGCCATCAACTCCTCTAGATGATTTACTGCAGCATCTAAGTCTAATAGCTGGTGACTGACATATTTCCATAGGGCATTGGTGCATTCTGCAAAATACAAATGGGGTACAAAAACACGCTCACTTGCCTCTAAAGCAGTTAAGAAGAGGCCAGCATCAGGCTGGCGCATGACCAAGGATACAGCCGCCGAAGCATCTAATACCCAACGCTGATGGCTCATCGTAAACGATCCTCAGCAATCAAAACTTCGGGGCTAAGTTCTACTGGGAGTGCCGAGTTGTTTAGCTCATTACGAATTTTGGCTAACACTTGCCGTCTGACGGGATTAGGTTCAGCACGTAAAGACTTAATCAACTCCACTAAGGCTTGTTGAGTCAAGCTACGATGCTCTAAGCTGGCTTTAGCACTTAAAGCTCGATAAATATCTTCTGGCATATCCCTGATTTGTAAAGAAGCCATGGGTTCCACTCACTTGCAACAGATAATGCATGCATTATGCATGAACTTTAAATGCAAAGATAATTAAAACCAACAGGGCACTAAACTAATCACCCAATAGCCTAATTAAGTTACAAACCTAATCAACCCTGCTTAGTTTTCTAGCCCCTTGTGGATAAATCAGTTAAATTTAATATTTTCTGTTTTTTGTGCAAGGGCTATTCATGACTATCTCGACTGAGGCAAGTTCGGCTTTTATCCACCGCTGGCAAGGCAAAACCGGCTCTGAAAAAGCCAATTACCAGCTGTTTCTCACCGAATTATGTGAATTATTAGCGGTCGAAAAACCTCAGCCTGCACAAGCAGATAATCAAAAGAATTACTACGTATTCGAGCGGCGGGTGGATATGTTTAACTCCAGCGGCAAATCGAATCCGGGCTTTATTGATTTATATAAGCGCGATAGTTTTGTGTTAGAGGCGAAATCGACGGGTAAAAAAGTCGGCTCAGGGGGTTTAGATGTGGCTTTGGAACGGGCTTATAACCAAGCAGAAGGCTATATTAAAAATCTGCCGCAATTTGAGAAAAAGCCACCATTTTTAATGGTCACCGATGTGGGGCATGTTTTGCAGGTATATAGCGAATTTAGCTGTTCGGGTTCGACTTATACCGCGTTTCCTGATCAAAATTCGTATCGAATTAAATTAGAGGATTTAGCCAAAGCCGAAATTCGTGAGCGCCTACGTGCCATTTGGCTCGATCCACATAGCCTTGACCCCTCCAAGAAAGCGGCTTTAGTCACCCGCACGATTGCTACGCATTTAGCCGAATTAGCCAAATCATTGGAACAGCAATATAGCGCTGAGCAGGTCGGTACATTTTTAATGCGCTGCTTGTTTACGATGTTTGCGGAAGATGTAGGTTTATTGCCAGAAAAGCTATTCACGCAACTCTTAGAAAAGCTCAAAGACAAACCGGAAAGCTGTGCACCTGCTCTCAAAAACCTTTGGACTTTAATGGACAAAGGTGGCTTTGAAGGTGTGTCAATGGAGCAAATCAAGCGCTTCAATGGCGGTTTATTTGCCGATGCTACTGCTTTGCCTTTGAATAAAACCCAAATTGAATTATTGCTGGAAGCTTCTTTAGCAGATTGGCGCTTTGTCGAACCTGCTATTTTCGGAACACTGTTAGAGCGCGCTTTGAATCCAAAAGAGCGGCACAAATTGGGTGCACATTATACCCCCCGTGCTTATGTGGAACGTTTGGTGTTTCCGACGGTGATTGAACCCTTGCGCGAGGAATGGAAAAACGTGCAAGCGGCAGCGGTGTTATTGGAGCAGCAAAAACCCAGTAAGAAAGGTAAAAAGACTAGCGATGCGATTAAGTTGGTGCAGGAATTTCATACCAAACTGTGTAGCTTGCGCATTCTTGATCCGGCTTGTGGTTCGGGGAATTTTTTGTATGTGACTTTGGAGCATATGAAAAAACTGGAAGGTGAAATTCTCGACTTTTTGCAGCAATTGGGCTTTGTGCAAACCTCCTTAGAAATGGAAACGGTGTCGGTTAGCCCGCAGCAGTTTTTAGGGATTGAAGTGAATCCACGTGCGGCAAAAATTGCCGAAATGGTGTTATGGATTGGGTATTTGCAATGGCATTTCCGCACGCATGGCAATGTCTCACCGCCTGAGCCGATTTTGCGTGATTTTCATAATATTGAATGTCGGGATGCGGTGTTGGCATGGGATGCAATTGAGCCGGTGTTGGATGAGGCAGGTAAGCCGGTAACGCGCTGGGATGGAGTAACGATGAAGGTGCATCCGGTGACGGGTAAAGATGTACCGGATGAAACGGCGCGTGTGCCAATGCAGCGTTATGTGAATCCGCGTAAGGCGGTTTGGCCTAAGGCTGATTTTATTGTGGGGAATCCGCCGTTTATTGGTAAGTTAAATATGCGCTCAGCTTTGGGTGATGGGTATGTTGAAGCCTTGCGTAATACGTGGAAAGAAATACCTGATTCCGCTGATTTTGTAATGTATTGGTGGCATCAAGCAGCGGAAGCGGTGCGTTTAGGTCAAGCGCAATGCTTTGGATTTATTACTACGAATAGTTTACGTCAGACTTTCAATCGGCGCGTGGTGCAAGCGCAATTGGAAGCGAAAGAGCCGTTGTCCTTGATTTTTGCGATTCCTGATCATCCTTGGGTAGATAGTTCTGATGGAGCAGCAGTTAGAATTGCTATGACCGCAGCTGCGCATGGTATTAATACAGGTATACTATTGACAGTAATCAAGGAAAAACTTAGTGATAGCGACTTACCTAGTGTGGAATTTGATACAAAAGATGGAGTTATCAATGCTGATTTAACGATCGGGGCTAATACAGTTACCAGCAAAAAACTTCTATCAAATAGCCAGATGGCTAATACAGGATTTATACTTGGCGGACGCGGATTTTTGGTAAGTGAAGAAGAGCTAACAAAACTTGTAACATTAAATAATCATATAAAATTTCTCGCTTATCAGTTAAGGAATGGCAACGATGTTCTTGGTCAGTTGCGTAATTACTATGTAATAGATGCTCATGGGTATACTGAAGCAAAACTTCTAGAAAAGACTCCTGAGATATGGCAACTGCTTAAAGAAAGAGTGTATCCAGAGCGGCAAACTAATAGTGACCCACGTGTTAAAGCCAATTGGTGGTTATTCAGAAGATCTAATGAGCAAGTTCGAGATTTAATAAAAGATTTAGAAAGATTTATAATTACTGTAGAAACAGCTAAACATAGAATTTCAACATTTGTTAGTAAAGTAATTCGACCTGAGCATCAAATTATAGTATTTGGATCAAAAGATAGCTTTTTTCTAGGAATTGTATCAAGCCGCCTGCATGTTTTGTGGGCTTTAGCTCAGGGTGGCGATTTAGGTTTAACTCCTCGTTACAACAAAACCGTATGCTTTGAAACCTTCCCTTTCCCCACCCCCACCGAAGCCCAAAAAACCAAAATCCGCCATCTAGCCGAACAACTCGACGCGCACCGCAAACGCCAACAAGCCGCCCAACCCGAACTTACCCTGACCAATATGTACAACGTCTTGGAAAAACTCCGCCTCGGTGAAACCCTCAATGACAAAGATAAACTCACCCACCAACAAGGCTTAATCACCATCCTCCAAGAACTCCACGACGACCTCGACCGCGCCGTATTCGAGGCTTACGGCTGGAATGATCTTGCCGAACAACTGGTGGGCAAAGCCGGAGCGACCACGCCACTGCCTGATAAACCCGAGGCACAAGCTCAAGCTGAAGAAGAACTCCTTAGCCGCTTAGTCGCCTTAAATGCAGAGCGTGCTAACGAAGAAGCACAAGGCTTGATTCGCTGGTTACGCCCTGAATTCCAAGCACCGCAAACTCAAACTGCACAACAAACTGAATTGGTGGTGGAGACGGAAGAAACCGAAGCAGTGAGTGTGACAGTTGCGACTAAGTTGGCTTGGCCGAAAGCCTTACCAGAACAAGTCAAATTGGTGCGTAGCCTCTTAACTCAATCCAGAACCTTAAATGAGCTAAACCAGCAATTCAAAACCAAACCCAAAGTACTGGAACAAGTGCTCGAAACTTTATGTGTGCTAGGGAATGTCCAGTTTGAGCAAAACAGTTACCGCTTGATTTAAGCGACTGACTCCCTTCCCCTCTTGTAGGGGAAGGGCTAGGGATGGGGGAAACCCAACTAACTACCCCCGCACCGCCCGACAACAACCACTTAATGAGGTCTGATTAAAATCGCCTTGCGCACGGAAACTCATTAGTTTGCCATTGACAGAGCTACGGCAATTTTTTGTAAAGGTTAAGGTTAAATCCAGACGATCCGCGCGATTTTTGCTGCGAATTTGGGTTTTAATAGCAACTTTATTCCGATTACCGTGCGCTTGGCGTTTACTCAAAATCGGCAGCATCGCGCTTTTGCCATCCACCCGTGCCTTTAAAGCTTTCGGGAAGACCACCACACTCCAAGCTGGTGAGCGTCCGCCACATTCTAAGCGCCAGCCTGCTTGCACTGTGGTTAAGCTACTGGCTACAAATACGGCGCTTAATAGACCAAGCTTAGCAACTGGTCGATAAGCTTTTATTAATTCTTGGGTTTTCATACTCTATCCTTAGGCTATTTATTTTAATTAACTTCCTTAATATTTAGAGTGTAGTTAAAACCACCTCAGCAACCCCGCATGATTTCTAAACAAATTAGCCCTTTAGTAGCTGCCAAATAACCTTCCAGCGGCTCATTAAAACTGCTGCGAAAATTAACGCACAGCCCGTGATTTGCAAAGCACTCATACTTTCCCCAAACCAAAGCGCTGCCATGATTGCCACCCAGACCGGCTCTAAACTTAGAATTAGAATGGCATGACTCGCAGGTGCTAAGCCTTGTCCTTTAATTTGAATTAAAAAGCGCCCACTCGTGGAAACCACAATACTTAAAATCAGCCAAATCCATAGACTAGTTGGCTGCTGAAAATTCCAAGCTTCTAAACCAGCGGAGAGCATTAAGCTGATCACTCCGACGATCATTAATTGCAGCGAAGTCAAAGCTAAAACTGGCAAGTGATAAGCTGCTTGACTGGTTAAAGTAAAACTCAATGCGAACACTACCGCAGCAACGATAAAGGCAATTTCACCAATCCCTAGCGCAAAATGACTTTCTAAAAATAAGAAGGCCATCCCCAACATGGACAGCGGCAAGGCTAACCACACCAATACATTCGGACGCTCGCCATACGCCATCGCAATCACTGGCACGAGCACAATCGCCAAGGTATTTAAAAACGCCCCCACTCCCAAATGCTTGGCATGGGTTAAGCCCCACATCCACAGGATCATACCGAGAGAAAAGATTAAGCCCACGCGCAGAATGATTTTGAACTCAAGCGCTTTTAATTGTTTCACGGCAGGCCAAGCAAACGGCAATAGCAATAATCCACCCAAGAAAAAGCGCACTCCTAAAAATAATAAGGGCGGCCAAGCCGACACAACTTCTTTAGAAAAAATCCAACCTAAACCGGCTAGCAAAGTAGAAACGAGTAAATACACATCGGCTCGCCAAGCGTGGGCATGCGTGGGCATAGAAATCCTGCTAACTGCATTTTAGAAAGGGCGCTAGCTTGCCCTGCCGCTGCTTTAAATACCAGCCTGATTTAAACGATTAATTATTAATTTTAGAGATAAAAAATAGTGCTATTAATTTTTGAACAAATCGTTTTAAAACCACTCAAATTAGTATTATCTATACCTAGATAATGACTTGGGCTAAACAATAAATTGGGGGCACAACATGGCGATTATACGGAGCATTACGTCCGAAGGGGCGTATGACACGCTATTTATTAAAGGCAACAATCGCAATTTAGACATCGGTCTAAAAATCCATCTCGAAGCTCAGCAAACTCTCACCATTAAGCAATTAGTCATTGAAAACACTTTTCTGCCCCTCGTGAAAAGTGGTGATGGCAAATTAACCATTGGGCGCTTGCAGATCAAAGACTTTGGGGGAGATGGCATTAATCTACAGGGGCATAATCTTTCCATTAACCAATTGATCGTACGGAATAATACCTCGACGCGCCCTTATTACAGCTTGCGCGTCGCCGCACCGACTGAGCTGAATATTCGCGCTGCTTTACAAGCCAGTAAACAACAGGTTTATGATTGGCGCTTATTGCAATGGCTAGAGGTGCAAGAAAACGGCCAGAGCTTTTTCTATAGCCCCGGCTATCACAATGACATTGCCTTACAAGCTTATCGTCCAAAACAAACTGTGATGGCGCGTACTCTCCTCCAAGGTGGACGACTCAGTGACGCAGCTAATCCTGCTTTACCCATGCATATCACACCTGATCAAATTCAAATGCTGGCCAATAGCCTCTTCCCTGTTACGCTCACCACCGGTTCGCAAGCCCGCGCGCCCGTATCGACGACCGCTGTGAGTCGCCTCTTAGATTGGGTAGCCGATACTCCACATAATTTAGAGGTTGATAAAAACAATCGTATTCAAGCGATTGATCTCATGGTTCCGCTAAATTTACCCAATGCCTCAAAAGCGCGTTTGAGTGCTTCGCCAGAAGATTGGGAGGGAATTAGCGAAGTCACCATTCGTGAACTAGATATTCAAACCAACGACCCAAATGCCCAACTGTTTATGCTCAGCGAACAGCAGCGTTATCGTAATTTCAAAATTGGTACCGACAAGATTGCGCTTAGCTGTAGCTACCCGTGGTGGTTCGTAGCAAACACCTTGGAAAACTCCGTATTGGGCAATGCTAATCCTAATCAAGTACAGATTAATCCGGGGCGCAGTACAAGTGCAAAAGTACGCATTGGCGATGGGCAAGACAATTCACAATACTGTCTGAAGCCCTCAAGCTGCTCAACTGGCGAGGTGACTTTAGTCGGTTTAGGCAAAACCGGACATGCTGTACCGAATACAGTACGAATTTTATAGCTGAACTTTAAGCAGCCGCTTGCCACTAAGACTTAGCGCATGCCACTATGCTGCGCTAAGCCCCCCATGAATACAGGCAATATTTAAAGTTTATGCACTTTCGCTGTGTCCCTAATTTTTTTCCGCTTTGGCGCTGGCTGCTCGGCCTGCTAATTTGCTTAGGCTTAACGAGCTATGCCATAGCAGATACCGCTCCAAAACGGATTGTGTCGATTAACTTATGCGCCGATGAACTCTTATTACTCCTTGCTGACCCTGAACAGATTAGTGCTTTAACCCATCTTTCCCACGATGAGGGTGCTTCCTACTTTCAAACCAAGGCTTTGGCTTACCCAACTACAACGGGTTTAGCGGAAGAAGTTTTACCGTTTAAACCGGATTTAGTGATCGCTGGTGAATGGGGTGGGATTCAAACCGTGACCTTACTTAAAAAGTTGGGACTGCGCGTGGAGACTTTGCCTCTGGCGAATAATATGCCGCAAGTATTTAGTAATATTGAGCTGATGGCCAAACTCACTGGACACCCCGAACGGGGTGCAACTCTCGTCAAAACCATGCAAGATTATTTAGCCAGTCTGCCCCCAGCTGACACCCATGCACCTTTAGCGGCTGTGTATGATCCAAATGGTTATACCGTTGGCCCCGAATCCTTACGTGGGCAAAGTATGACTTTAGCGGGTTGGCGTAATGCAGGCGAATTAGCTGGTGTGCGCGATTATGGCTCGCTCGATTTAGAAACGATGGTGCGTTTACAGCCTGAGGCTTTAATCGACTCACCCTATACCATTAATACCTATTCACGCGCTGAAGCCTTAGCCCAGCATCCTGCTTTACGCGGCACGCGCTTAAACCCGAAAATTATTAGTGTACCGAGTAATATGACCATTTGTGATGGTCCGTGGATTATAGACACGATAGCTACCCTGCAACGCGAACGCCTCCAGCTCACACAACCCAAACCTGCTAAATGAATTATCGTACCCTTTTAATTAGCTTAAGCTTGCTGGTTTTCTGTTTGTTTTGCTTATCCTTAGTGGTGGGGCGTGATCCTTTACCCATTTGGCAAGCAGCCAATGAAGTCTTTACCGATCGCAGCTCTGTATTTGCCATTATTCTCACTGAAATTCGCTTACCACGCGCCTTAATTGCTTTATTTGCAGGTGCAACCCTCGGTTTAAGTGGTGCTGCCATGCAAGGCTTATTACGTAACCCTTTGGCTAGCCCGGATTTAATTGGCAGTAGCAGTGGTGCCGCTTTATGCGCAGTCATCATACTTTACTTCGGTTGGCAAGGCGTTTCGTTACAGATGTTACCTTTGTCAGCAATGTTGGGTTCTTTAGTCGCCACTGCTTTAGTATTTGCCTTAGCAGGTCGGGATGCGAGTATTACCACCTTAATTCTGGCTGGTGTGGCTGTGAATGCCCTGGCCACTAGTGCGATGTCTTTACTATTAAATCTTGCGCCTAGCCCTTATGCAATGCGCGAATTAGTATTGTGGACAATGGGTGATATTACTGATCGCAGTATGGATGATTTCTGGCTGATGTTACCTTTCACTTTGATTGGTTGGGCTTTGCTCCTAGGGGTTGGTAAGCAGTTAAATGCCCTGACTCTTGGCGAAGAAACCGCAATGTCCTTAGGCGTAAACCCAAGTTGGATACGCTGGCGGATCTTTATTGCGATTGCTTTCGCAGTGGGTGCCACTGTTGCTACGACCGGTATGATTGGTTTTATTGGTTTAGTTGTGCCCCATTTACTGCGTCCTTTGGTTAAATATGAACCAAGTCGCTTGTTACCTGTGGCGGCTTTAGGTGGGGCAGCCATGTTACTGGCCGCCGATATTGGTGTGCGCTTGATTCCGACAGATGCAGCAATCAAGGTAGGCGTCCTAACCGCTTTAGTAGGTGCCCCCTTTTTCCTTTATTTGATCTTGCGCAGTCGTAAGGAACATCTATGAGCTTATTAGCAGCGACTGGAATTAGCTTTAAACGTAAAGACCAGTTACTTTTACAAGATGTTGAGCTAGAACTTAAAGCCGGTGAGCTGATTGGTTTAATTGGCCCGAACGGTGCTGGCAAATCGACACTGTTGAAAATTTTAGCCGGCTTACAAAAACCAACTAGCGGCTCTATTCAATTTCAAACTCAAGCCTTAAACAAATTATCCACCCAAGAGCGCAGTCAAAAAATCGCTTGGTTAGCTCAAGGCGGTACGATTCACTGGCCACTGATGGTAGAACGCTTAGTCGCACTAGGTCGTTTGCCACATTTAGCAGCATGGCAGCAAGCAAATCAACAGGATCAGGCTGCTATTGAACAAGCCATTCAACAAACAGGTATTGAGCATTTAAGACAACGAGATGCGACAACCCTATCAGGCGGTGAGCGTACCCGCGTTTTATTAGCGCGTGCTTTAGCAGCTGAACCTACAGTATTACTTGCTGATGAACCTATTGCGGCACTTGACCCCGGCTATCAGTTACAAACTTTAGAGTTATTACGGAATTTTGCGCAAGGCCAGCGGGCTTGTATTGTCGTGCTCCATGAGCTTTCATTAGCAGCACGCTATTGTGATCGCTTGTATTTATTAAAAAGTGGTTGTATCGTTGATAAAGGTAGTGTAGCTCAAGTTCTATCTGCTGAAAACTTGAGAAATGTTTATCATATAGAATGCGAAATAGGCTACACTCATATTCCATGGATTATTCCCAGCCGCTCTATTTTGAATTAATAATTAAATAATTAAACGCTGAATTAATCTCTAATAAAAAATTCAAGCCCCTAACTTAGGTTTGAAGGTATAAAAATTATGAAATGTGGAAAGTCATGTGTTCTTATTTTTTCTTTAACTCTAGTTTTAGTAGCTTCTGGTATTTATTTAACAAAAAAGCTCTTTTATCCGATCAATGATACCCCTATTATCACCAATGCGGATAATATGGCCACGACCCCACCTTACCCACCTATCCCTCAGCCAGCAGGCAATCTAGATCAAGTCTTAATCGTAAATACTGCGCCGACTACCAGTTGTGGAGCTAAAGAGTTAATTTTTAGTGAGAAACAGCTACAAGAATTGCCTCAACAAACCTTCAGAACTAAGCACACTTGGGCAGTTGAAGCGCAAGAATTCACCGGCCCACTCCTAGCCGATGTCCTCAAACTCATCTGCCCCAGTGCTCAAGATATTTATCTACGCTCGCTTGACCAATATTCAGTAATAGTTAACTTTCAAGCTGTAGAAAAATATCAAGCTATCGTAGCCTTAAGGATCAATGGCAAACCCTTAACTATTCGGGAAAAGGGTCCTCTTTGGCTGATGATTAATACCGATGCTTATAATGTACCAACACGCAGCTTAGATAGCATGTTTGTTTGGCAGCTTTATTACATACGGGTCCTTACAAGTGATTAACGGATAATAAATTGAATAACCATGTTAAAACTTGCACATCATGCTCGTACTATATATCAGTGGCTCTTAGTACCATTGATGTTAGTGTTAATTTATGCCTCGGCTATGAATTTGGTTTCAATGTTTTTCTTATTAGAAAAATATCGCCATGAAACTATTTGGAGCTTAGAAAATTTAAATCGTGAAATTGATAGCACCATTCATGAAAGTCAATTATATCTAGCCAAGGCAACTACACATAACCAATTACGCTTTCAATATGAACTTCTTTGGAGTCGATTTCCTGTTGTACAAAGTAGCCTGCATCAAGACCCGAACTTAAATAGTATTCCTGGCCTAGATCCCATGGTGAATGATGTATTTAATCGCGTGAAGTCCATGGATGCCGAATTCAATAGTGAACAAGAATTAGATCATGCACGCTTAACCCGTTGGATTAGCGAACTGGAACATGATCGTGAAAATCTGACTAACTGCCTAGTGAACGACATTTCTGCAGGAAATGGACGCTATTCACGCGCAACTTGGCAAGATTTGTTAATTTCAATGACTTTTGTGGGTTTAGCTATTTTAGCTTTATTAGTAATAGTGGGTAATTTGATTTATGCCTTACTCGAAGAACAAAAGCGCCAACGCAATCAGATTGATAAAGACTCTTTAACTGGTTTAGCTAGCCGTGACTTTATCCTTAATCAGCTCAATCAGCTTTGTAAAAATAAAACAAACTTCTGTATCGTTTTCCTTGATTTGAATAAATTTAAGAATATCAATGACACCTATGGCCATCAAGCAGGGGACCAAGTGTTAATTTATGTCGCACACCAGTTCCAAACCAGCTTAGAAAAAATTGGTACTGTAGGCCGGATTGGTGGTGACGAATTTATTTGGCTGATTCCTCATGCTGAGCAGCAGAAAATTACCTCTTGTTACAATCAACTTACCCAAAGCCTTAACCAACCTTTACAATTTGGGGATAAACAGCTACCGATTAGTTTAAGTGCAGGGGCTGTACAAGCTGCTTCCTGTAACTACACACCCAGTAAAGTTTTAGAGTATGGGGATGCAGCTATGTATTGGGCTAAATCGACCCATCATTCAACGCTGGTTTGGTATGGGGAAATGCATAGTGTAATGCCTTTACCTGCTACTATTAGTTAAAGTTAATAGGTTTTAAGTATGCTTCATCTATGCGTTTAGCTTCTTTATTTTATGAATTTTTACTGATTTTATTGTTTGCCCTCCTTAGTTATTGGGTGGGTCAGCAGTTCTTACGTCCTCAACCGATAGCTATCCCACCACAAACCTCTATTCCTACGGCTACACCGGATCAACCCACGCAGACTCAGCCTTTACCTTTTCCGTGGCCATTTGAACCGAGTCTGCCACCTAAACTACGCCCGAAGCCGCCTGAACATATCGCCAAACTTGTTAATTCAGTCTATGAACAAACCCAATTGACACGCTCTTATGACCCAACTTATGTGAAATTAGCGTATCCCAATGGGGATGTGGATAATAGAACTGGTGTTTGTACCGATGTAGTGATTCGAGCCTTTCGTGCCCAAGGGATTGATTTACAAAAGCAAGTGCATGAAGACATGCGCAAAGCTTTTAAAAACTATCCTAAAAAATGGGGATTACGTTCACCTGATCCCAATATTGATCATCGACGTGTACCGAATTTAATGACCTATTTTGATCGCCAAGGAAAAACCTTAGTAGTCACTAAGAATCCTGAAGATTATAAATCGGGTGATCTAGTAGTTTGGGAATTACCAAGTGGTCAAGAACATATTGGAGTGGTCTTAGCAGAACGTACTGCTGACGAAACTCGTCCTTTGATTGGGCATAATGTCGGTGCAGGGACGAATGTTGAAGATGTTTTATTCGCTTGGCCGATTCGTGGGCATTACCGCTACTTTGAACCCAAAATAGCGGATAATGATAAGGTTCGCAAACACTCAAGTCATTGATTCAGTTAAACCTAGATCGCTAGATTTTTCTTGCCATAAATAGGTGCTTAAACCAACACCAATATCCGGTTGTAAGCGATCAACTACTCGACTAATCGAGAAAACACAGGTTTTACAGTCGCCCGCACGACAATGGTTAACAAAGCGTCCGAATTGTTCCCAGCCACCTACATCATTAAATCCGGCTTCGGTACTCGCGTGATTAATATAACGCCCACGCCGGAAATAATATAAACAAGGCACTGTGCGTAGAGGATCAGGGTAACTAAACTCTGTTAAATTAGTTCCCTTCGACAGCTGAAAACTTTTATTCCAAGCTCGTAATGCGCATAAGCCTGTCGCAATTAAGCGCTCACAACCAATATCGAAAGGATTTGATTTGCGAGCAATCTCAATTTCCACTCGAGCTAATTCATTTTCACCACGTGCATAACAATTAACCGCAAAAATCGCATGTGCTAATGCATTCCCTGGATTAAGCTCTAAGGCAGCTAAGGCTTGACGTTGCCATAAATCTTCTAAGTTATCAGCTGCTTCACTTTTAAGCATATGTGCATACAAACAAGCCACTGCATAATGTAAATGAGCTAAGGCATCGTCGTGATATTGGCGGGTACGCTTTTGGCAAACTTGCCAGAAAGCCTGAAAATTTGTGTCAGAAACCTCATCCTGTAAAAAACGTACATGGGCGGCTAACACTTGATAAGCTTCAGGCATTGAAGGCTGCTGATACCAATAATGACTCCAAAAGGATAAAGCGATACCTTGATAAAGGCTAAAAACTTCTGTGACTAGGCGCGCATACATTTCCTCTAAAAGTTGCTCACCATCGGTACTACTTAGCACAAACTCAGTCGACCATACTACTTCACGTGATAGGGTATGGATCAATACATAACGCAGCTTAGGCGTATCGCTTTGCAAAGCGGCCTCAGAATAGAGTAAAAACTCCGCTTGATGCTGCCGCCAAGCATATTCTAAAGCATGATCTGCGTAACTAAACGCAAAGCTCGGATCAGCTAGCGCAATCTGCACAGTGCCTAATTTTCCCAGCATAACTGGCATACTAGAGCGAATCTTATACAAAATGCTGCGTAAGCGATCATCTCGAATCGAAGCTGGATTCTGACAGGCTATATAAACCTTAGGGCCTGAAGACTGCACACGTTTGCCACCTAAACGCCGCCATTGCACTCGGGCACTATCTACAGGTTTAAAGGTCGGTGTATAGCCACCAACCGGTAAACTTATTTGACACGTATGTTGGCCGCTTAAGCTCTCATCTGCATAATACTCTTCCAATAATTTTCTGACACGCCCTGCCTCCACACGCACCGCAGGACTTTCAGTGGGACAATAATCCATGGGCTTACCCAAGGCTTCAATAGCGATACCGTACTGAGTAATTCGTTCCCCGCGTCCTTCCAATGTCTCACTGACAATGTATTGAAGGAATTTTCCGGCTTGCCTCTTGCCACCGAATAACTCACTCGCCAGTATCCGCTCCAACTCCAATTGGATGCTTTCCTTGCTGACCATAGTTCTCTTCTTACATATTTAATGCCCATTAAGCTGGACATTGGTTATTCGACACACTAGTGTATGGCGTCATTTTTTTGGTTATTGTGAACAATTCATGAACACGAGTCACGAATAATTTTGTTACTCTAAAGAAACAGTGTTTTTCTTTTAAAAAAATAAGCTTACAAAAATGCTCATGCATAAAAAACTTCAATGACTACCCTATCAAGCTCAGCCAACGTTACGGGTAACAAGTAATGGTTTACTTTTTTGCTTGGAGAATGTTTCTAAGATAAAACCAAACCGAATATGAATGGCACGAGTAAAGGGCAATCGTTATGAACACATCCGGTATGGGCTACAAGATACTGGACGAGCGCTATGCATTATTAGAATGTTTAGCCGTATCCGGCATTGGTGAAATTTATCGTGGCCGTGATTTAGAACTGGCACAAACCGAAAATGTGCCTTCACGTATCCTAATTCACTTACTACCTAACCAGTACCACTTGCCGAACCTAGCGGCGAGTACTCAACAAGCACAAGAGTTAAGCGCTAGCTTAAATAAAGCTTGGCTCTTACCTATCTTGGCACAAGGTGTGATGGGAGATAGACAGTACTTCGTACTACAAAGCCCTGAAAGCTTAGGCGCGCACAGTGTGATGAGCTTACCTAACCAGCAACTTCCTGCCCTCAGCAAGTTGACTCAACAATTTGGGAGCTTGGTTAAACATAAGCAATTACCTAAAGTGCTGGATAGTGCTTTTCTAATTAGCTTACCCAACCAAAATCTTTATCTATTAGCGACTGCCTTGATCCAGTCTCTACATGCGTTGAGAGCACCCCACACAGGCCTAAGCATTTATCAGCCCCCCACTATTAAGCGGACTTTAGCCCTAAGCAGTATTATGGCCATTGCTGTCAGCACCTTTGCGGTTGAATATCGAGATCATAATGGTATCCATGCAACCCTACCCATTGTTAATACCGAGCTAACAACTCCACAAATCCTTTTAGACCAAGCAGAGGCAGGCACTAAAGATCGCCCAGTACAAACTGAACTTTTGGCTTTACCTTTAGCTTTACAAGAACCTTTACCCAAACTTGAACCAGCTTTGGTCAAACTAAATTCAGCCGCTAATCAATCTAAAACGCCCGCTACTCTCACGGCTAACCAAGCACCTGCCCCTGCATTAAGCTTAGTTGAAACAACCGCCGAAAAAAACTTAGCCACAATCAAGCCTCCAAATAAACAAGCTGAAGATAAATCAAAAATACTGACAAAAACTAAGGAGATTGTGGCTACCCCCCCAACGGGTATGACAACTAAATCTAGTGCTGCATCTAAAGCAACAACAGATGAAACTGTCTACTCGACAGCGAGCCTAGTCACTCTCCATGTCGCACCCCAGCCCAAGAAAATACCGTCACCAGTGATAGCTCTGAGTATGGAAGACTTGATTAATCGAGCAAATCAAGCTTTAGAAAAGGGGAATTTTAGCACAAAAAATGGTGTGCTTTTTTACGCACGCCAGATTAGAATCCGCGACCGTTTACATCCACAAGTTGAACGTTTAGGCCGCTTTGCTGTGATCTATCAACATGAAGTAGCACGTACCATGTTGAAAACCAATGAGTCAGTCCAAGCGCATCAATTACTGGTGAGCACTAAAAACTTGATTCAAGAGTTTAATTTAAAAAACCTTAACTCAGCACAAGAAGTGCTCGAACAAAAATATAATCAATACAATTAACTCCCCCAATTAAAAATTAAATTTCTCAACGACGATAGGTATACAATCATGTTAAACCAGCAATCTTTATCTGCATTTGCTCAGCATTTGCAGACTAACTTACCCGGCATACAAGCTATGCAAATTTTGACAACTGAAGGACTTACGCTTTTATCCGAAGCGAATGAAGCAGCTGAAGACCAAATTTCTGCACTTAGTGCTATGTTGCTTACAGGTGCTAGCCAATTAACTAAATACCTAGGTAGCACCCAAAAAACTCAAGGGCTAATTGTGTGCTGCGAGCCTTCGGCTTATTTAGTCACCGCAATGAATGAAGATTGTATGTTAGGCCTACAAATGCCTGCTGAAATGGGACAACCAAGCTTATTAGCGAAAGTGAGCACCTTGATTAGTGATCATGCTTCTAGCTTAAGAATGGCTCACTAAGCCTCGCTCCAAATCCTTCTAGGGCTGTGAAACAAATGAAAAAACAAGCGTTCTTCTTGCAGCGCATGAATGATCATGTGCAATATCTGAATAAAATTAAAGCAACTTTAAATCAACGGGGTAGTTTTCAAGGCACCGACTGTCAACATTGCGCTTTAGGCCAATGGCTTTATGGCTCGGGTGCTGAAGAAGTACAGGCTTTGGGCACTGATGCACCTAAATTATTTGCACAACTTATTGAGCCGCACGAAAAATTCCATGAAGCCAGTAAACGCGCTTTAAGCCATTTCGAAGCCGGTGATGAAGTGGGGCAATATCGTGCAATGACCGAAATGCATCAACTCTCTAATCATCTGATTAAGACTTTGTTGGATTTAGACCGTTCTGCGCTTAAGCAAGCACGAAGCGCTTAGGATTAGAACTGAACCATCAATAATACCAATGGGTTAGCGGTTTGCAGAGTATCCACAGGCTCTAGAGTCAATTCAAATTTGTATGGGCTAGGCATTGGCTCGCTAGCAGTGAGTGGCAGATACCACTCCTGCTGACCCGAACCACGATCTAGGACTAAAATCGAAATCGGTTGATCAGAGGGGCGATGCGAATCATAAGCCCAAAGATGATACTGATAACCCGCTTTAGGATTAGGCAAATTTTTTAAGCGCAACATTCCAGCTTGTCGCTCACTATTCCACAGTAAATCGCCTTGTACTGCCTGCATATCTACATTTAGCGTACGTAACCAACTACCTGCTTTGGTATGCTCTTGCTGCTTTAGTTCTACATACTCTTGGGCAGTTCCTTCAATCAAAGCAGAGGGGTTAGGTATCCACCAACGATAAACTGCTTGAAAACCTAATAGAAGCAAGATTAGGAGGATACCTGTGATTAAAACATAGTGGTACTTATTCAGTACTTGCTTCCAGTTCACAGTTCATCCTTAGTTTGGGGGGATAAGTAAATTCTTGATAAATTATAGACATTAACTGAAATAATTCCTCTGAACTTTCTTTAAAAGCACACGCGCACTAAGCATAAAAGTGATTAAACACTTAAAGATCAATCACTTTTAAACGGATGACTACTTAAGTGCGGCGCTTGCGAAGCGGCTGGCTCATAGATTATCCACAAAAACCCTAGCCTCCAATTACAGGCGACAAGCTTCGTGCAGAGCGGCTGAATCCAGAATTAAATACCCGCTAGAGTCTAGAGGAATCACCACTTACCATCCCATATCCAACTTTGAAAAAACAAAGAGTGACATTTCTGCCTACGCATTACTCCTCAACCTGATGGTTTAGAATCCCTATTTTTGAGTTTGGATACTTGCATTTTGCATAAATATTTATGGAGTGCTTAGCAAAAGGTGCATCCTGAGCTTAAATAAGTGCATAATAGGCAGCTGAAGCGCTGATTAACCTGACCGGTCAGCGTGGAGAGTGAAAACTATAGCTATGAGTGAGCTAGAAACCATTGTTGCAACCTTGGGGGTGGAAAAGTCGGCGAGTCTTTTCCACTCCATTCTTCCTCTCATTAATATCCGTCGTTACGAGTTGCTCGAGTGCTTACATCATCAGGATTGGGAAGGCGCTGCTCAGTATGCACACAATTTACTAGCAACTGGTCATTTGCTCGCCTCTAAAACTATCTTAGAGCAATTAATGCTAATAGAAAAGCGTGATACTTCAGTGATTCAAGATCCAGCTTTTCTTAAGAGATTGGAATCCGAACTAGCTGCTAGTATTCAACAGCTGACTCAATACAGCCAAAGCATTCATACCAGACTGTAAAAATTTTTAACAATTTAATTCAATAAATTTCACTAAACCTCTGTTAGACTAAAACTACTATTTAGTAGTTCAATATACTGTTTAAACTGTTTCTATTTACCAGCTCCAGAACTTCCCTCAAACCTAAGGAGCTGGCCTTTATTTCCCCAATAAACCCAGCCTAGAACATGAGATCTTGATAACAAGAGATAGCCTTAAACTCGGCAGTATCTTTAGGCGGCAACTTAGAGTCAGGTTCGCTCACTGCTAATAAATACTTTAAGCCGTATTGCTGGGCAGTGCGTAACACGTGTAAGTTATCGTCAATAAAAAGACTATGCTTGCTATCAAAATACTCCGTATCTAACAAACGTTCCCAAAACCCAGATTCCTCTTTCGCTAAACCTATCTCATGTGAAGTAATAATTCGATCAAAATAAGGCTCTAGATTCACATATTCAAATTTGAGATTCACACTTTTACGATGGGCATTAGTGAGTAGAATAACGCGTTTATTTAGTTGTCTTAAATAAGTTAAAAACTCTTCTACATGAGCACGTATGGCAATACGTTCTGCGATCTCATGCTTTAAAGCCACAATATCCATGTCTAAATAGGCTTGCCAATAATCAAGGCAATACCAGTTGAGCGAACCTTCAATTTGGGCACAATGCCCATTCACTAGCTGCTTAGCTGCTGTAGCAGAGAGCTGTTTGTGCTCGGCCAAGCGTTTAGGTAGATGTTCTAACCAAAAGTGGTTGTCAAAGTGCAGATCTAGGAGAGTACCATCCATATCTAAAAAGACCGTTTTAATGTCTGACCAAGGAATAATAGGAGTCGGCATAGAGTTGGGCTTAGTGAGTTAAACTAGTGAATAGCATAAACCGAAAGTTCTGCAAATGCTTATGAAAACGAATTATTGCCCGTTTAGAGCGCAAGCAGTACGCATTCACAGAACCTAGTGCTAAAATTGACAGATGCCTATTCTACCGATCATTCATAAGACCGAACAGGTCGCAATTAGCCGCTTGTTTCAAGTGGAAGAAGTTCATCTCGAATTTAGCAATGGCGAGCAGCGTGTATTTGAACGCCTGGTCAGTCGTGGCTATGGTGCTGTCTTGATTGTACCGATGCTAGATAATGAAACCGTGCTACTTATTCGCGAATATGCTGCTGGCACTGAGCGCTATGAGTTAGGTTTACCCAAAGGCAAGGTCGAACCAGGTGAGGATTTATTTGTCGCCGCTAACCGCGAAATTATGGAAGAAGTGGGTCATGGTGCACATCATATTCAATTACTCAAGCGTGTGAGCCTCGCTCCCGGTTATATGGGACATCATACTAACTTGCTATTAGCCCGTGATTTATATCCAGCCAGCTATCCAGGCGACGAACCCGAACCTCTAGAGGTTGTGCCGTGGAAATTGAATCGACTGGATGAGTTAGTTGCAGGTGATGAATGCACAGAGGGTCGTAGCCTGCTCGCGCTCTATATGGTGCGCGACTTATTTATGCGTTTGCGCCGCTAATACCTGTCTAGTGTTGAAGCAAATCCATCAGTTACTCCTTAGCCAAGATTTCTTGTTGACCTATGAGATAAAAGTATCCAAGCGTAGTCGCTATCTACGCCTGCGTATCTCAGAACAAGGTTTGCTAGTCAGCAAGCCTTGGGGACTTAAACACTCCGAAGTTGAAGCTTGGTTATTATCTAAATCAGACTGGATACACAAACACTGGACACAAGCTAGTACTAGTTTACCCTCTACCTTGAGTTTACCCACTCGCATTGAGCTAAGATTTTTAGAGCAAACCATTGAAGTTCGTTATGAAGCTGCAGACATCAATGGTGCTAAATTAAAGTTTGACACTAGTAAGCAAACTCTGCTGGTTCAATGGCAAACTAACCATTTTGAAAACTGCCAAGCAGCATTAAAAACTTGGTTAACGCAACAAGCAAAAATTTATCTACCCTCAAGGCTACAAGAATTAGCGCAAGAATTGGGATTTAGTTACCAACGTTGCATAATTAAAAATCAGAAAACTCGTTGGGGTAGCTGTTCTAATCAAGGCATTATTAACTTAAATGCTAAGCTATTACTTCTACCTAAAGTGTGGGTTGATTATGTCTTAATTCATGAACTCTGCCATACACGTGAATTGAATCACTCTAGCCGCTTCTGGTCTTTAATAAAAACTTACTTGCCTAATTATTCTGAAATTCATCAAACGATGAAGACCGCCATGAGTGCCTTACCAACTTGGGCTAAATAAATCCTTATATAAGAACTTTCAAGCCACTGTCTTCTAAAAAATCTACTTTAGGCCTTGCTGACTTTATCTACTTCAACTCCTAGAATAACTCCTCAATAACCCAAGCATTTATCGATCAGTTTATTTAGGAAGTTTAGCATGAAAAATAGTTTAGCCCTTGGCAGCAGCTGCATTTTATTTTTAACCCAAAACTACTCTACAGTTTTAGCAGATCAAGTTTCACCTCCCCATGAATATACGGATACCCTAAAAACAGCTAAGGCTCTAGAATTAAATAAATTAGTCGATGGCGGTCTTGAAAAGGCGCAGGACATTAACTACTTTAAAATCAAACTAAAAAAAGTAGGCAGCTTGACTGTAGAGTCTTTTGGAGGCACTGATACTAAAGCTAACCTCTTAGATAGTTTAGGTACAACTCTAGCTACAGCTGACACGGGAGGAAGCGCAAAAAACTTTAAACTAAGTTATCAAGCTACAGCCGGTATTTATTACCTAGCAGTCAAACATGCAAAAGCAGCGGGGATTGGTACTTATCAGGTCAAGGCCAGTCTACAAACAGCAACTACAAACTCAAATCTCATTTTTCCTTTTACTACAGGCCAAACGTGGACAGTCTGTCAGGGTTATAACACGCCTGAAATTACCCATATTGGCCCTTTAAACTATTCCTTAGATTTCAGTATTGCTAAGGATGCAACAAATACGGGAGGCTATGGCTGCATAGGCTCTGCCAATGCTTCGACTGGACAAAATGTCTTAGCACCACAAGCAGGTACAGTCGCTTGGATCTCGCCTTTTACTAGTGACATTATTTGCTTGAGCTTAAATACGCCCGCCCCTAATGGCGCAAAGTCAGTATTACTTGGGCATTTCACACCGCTGACGACGCTGGCTAGAGGTAGTAGTATCAAGCAAGGAGATATATTAGGACTCGTCAATCCCCCCTCCAGTAAAAATGGACAATACGCACATATTCATATTAGCACTCATACCACTACTGACTGTTTGAGTAGTGGAACCTTAGTTGCGGCTAGCCTACCCTTAGGCCAAAGCTTCGGAACCCAATATAATTTCACTAGCGATGGCAGCAAACATCAATGGTATGGAAGCAAGTTAAGCCAGTAAAATAAGGCCTTTTCAAATTTTGTTAAGTAAAGGTTGCTAGCATGACATTAGCTACTTGGTTTTCTTTGCTGTTGGTTTGCTTGATGGGTGCCATGTTTCCCGGTGCAAGTTTAGCGGTGGTCTTGCGCCAAACCTTAAATAACTCATCTTTACATGGGGTTATCACTTCAATCAGCCACGCTTTGGGCGTGGGTGTGTATGCTCTACTTTCTGTCTTGGGATTAGGCTTATTGCTGCATCAGTCACCTGTACTCATGAAGGTTCTTAGCTATGGAGGTGCTGTATATTTATTATGGATTGGGATTCAAGGCATTTTAGCTAAACCCAATGGAACGACTGGGCATGCTGAACTTCAAACTAAACAAACTGCTTCGCTTTGGGATGCAGCACGCGATGGCTTTATGATTGCGCTGCTAAACCCCAAAATTGGTTTGTATTTCTTAGCACTGTTCAGCCAGTTTATTCATACTGGTATGGGTGTTGATGCTAAAGCTATTTTTGTACTTACCATTATTCTTGTTGATGGACTTTGGTATATCCTTGTATCGCTCGTACTATCACAAGGCCCTGTTCTAGCTTGGTTGAAGCGCAATCAGTTATGGGTGGAACGTGCTTTAGGTGTGGTATTGATTGCGATTGCTTTACGAATCTTTCTGACCTAAGCCCATCCTGCTAGCTATGCTTATTCCAAGAAAAGCTAAGCGTCTGGATGGTAGAACCTTGGTAAACCATGCAAAATCGCAAACGCTAGTTGACGTAATTCCCGCCCCCTAGAGGAGAAGCTTAATGCAAAAAGAAACACTATCGATTCATGCTGGTTATGAAACTGACCCAACTACTAAATCAGTCGCAGTACCTATTTATCAAACGGTCGCTTATGAATTTGACAATGCACAACATGGTGCTGACTTATTCAATCTAGTTGTACCCGGCAATATTTATACGCGGATTATGAATCCAACCAATGATGTGCTGGAAAAGCGAGTTGCTGCGTTAGAAGGCGGGATTGCAGCGTTAGCGGTCAGTTCAGGGATGGCGGCGATTAATTATGCGATTCTGACCATTGTGGAAGCAGGCGATAATATCGTCACCACACCACAACTCTATGGGGGTACGTACACCCTCTTCGCACACATGCTGCCAAAACAAGGTATTGAAGTACGCTTTGCAGACAATGACAGCCCTGCAGCCATTGAAAAGCTGATTGATGCTAAAACTAAAGCAGTCTACTGCGAAACCATTGGTAATCCAGCCGGTAATATTGTTGACATCGAAGCCATTGCTACTGTCGCTCATCAGCATGGTGTGGCGGTGATTGTCGATAATACAGTTGCAACACCGATCTTATGTAATCCGATTGAGTATGGTGCAGACGTAGTCGTGCATGCCTTGACGAAATATATTGCGGGTCATGGCACGTCGATTGGTGGGATTATTGTTGATTCTGGTAAATTCCCGTGGGCACAGCATAAAGAACGCTATCCAACGTTGAATAATCCAGAACCTGCTTATCATGGTGTGGTTTATACCGAGGCTTTAGGAGCAGCCGCTTATATTGGTCGTGCGCGCACCGTGCCTTTACGGAATACCGGCTCTGCCTTATCGCCTTTCAATGCTTTCTTGATTCTGCAAGGCATTGAAACTTTAGGCTTACGGATGGAGCGGCACTGCGATAACGCCTTAGCAGTTGCTAAGTATTTACAAGCCCATCCTAAAGTTGAGTGGGTGAATTTTGCTGGACTGGATAACGATAAGTATCACGCCTTAGCCAAGAAATACTTTAAAGGCAAACCCGCCTCATTGCTAACCTTTGGCATTAAAGGCGGCTTTGATGCAGGCGTTAAATTCTATGATCAATTGCAATTAATCAAGCGCTTAGTGAATATTGGCGACGCTAAATCCTTGGCCTGTCACCCAGCTTCTACAACGCATCGTCAATTGACTGAAGATGAGCAAGTACGTGCTGGGGTACGCCCTGAAACCATCCGGATTAGCGTGGGGATTGAACATATCTCCGATATTATTGCTGATCTTGAGCAAGCTTTTGCAGCGGTATAGTTAAATACGGCTCAGGCAGCATAGCTTTCGTTAAGTTGTGCTGCCAGAGCAATTGCATACTTTGCCAATGACTCAAGTCTGGTTTACTCGAATAAAAACTTACTGAGCCTTGCTGCGTATCGTGAGCCTTCAAATCATACTTATCCAATAAGCGCATTACATGCTGAGCCACGGCATTACTGGTTTCTAAGAGCGTAATATCACAGCCGATCATTTCCCGCAAAGTACTTGCCAAAAACGGATAATGCGTACAGCCTAACACCAGCACATCACTCCCTTGCTCAATGAGAGGCTGAGTATATTCAGTCAATAAAGCCTTTAGCTCCTTACTTGCAAAATCGCCGCGCTCGACATGCTCCACCAAACCGGGACACCCTTGCGCCACAACCTTTACGCCGCTAGCATATTCTTCAATCAAGCGTTGTAAACGTTGGCTTTTGACGGTTTGTTGAGTCGCTAAAACTCCAATGACACCGGTTTGCGTCATGCGTGCAGCAGGTTTTACTGCAGGCTCAATCCCAATTACCGGCACATTCAGCTGCTCACGCATCCTATCAATCGCATGCGCGGTTGCGGTATTGCAAGCCACTACCAGCATCTTCGCGCCCTGTTCTAGCAAAAACTCACTCAGCTGTAAGCAGCGTTGGGTAATATAAGCGCTCGATTTACTCCCATAAGGCGCATGCCCTGAATCAGCGATATAAATCAGCTCTTCTTGGGGCAAAAGGCGGTGGATTTCGCGCAAAACCGAAATCCCACCTAAGCCCGAATCAAAAACACCAATGGGCTGAGCGTCTTTAGACATTGTCATTATAGGTTTGCAGGAAACTGAGCCAGTGTTTGAATAAATCTGGATCAGGTGAAGCCACCACAGAACTGTTGGCTAATTGGGTTAAACTCACTGGATTGCCATCAATGCCGGAAGAATAACCACCTGCCTCGGCTAAAATTAAAGTACCTGCTGCTAAATCCCAGAGCTTCATCCCGCCATGCAAGTACACATGCCCACGATTTGTTGCCATCCATACCCACTCTAAAGTGCTCGCACCTAAATTACGTTGCGAACCATAAGGTGTATGCTCCAGCAAAACCCATTGCATCAATTTCGGTAAACGCTTGAAATCAACTAAGGCGACTGCATGGGCTAGCTGGAAGCCGATCTTATGGCAGTGCAACCGCTGCCCATTTAAGTAGGCTCCCTGCCCCAGGCTAGCGGTAAAGAGTTCATCCCGCACTGGATCATAAGTGATGGCTAATACCACCTGCCCATCGTTAAATAAAGCCAAGGAAGTCGCAAATAAGGGAATACCTGAGGCGAAATTACTGGTGCCATCTAAAGGATCTAAACACCAAAACACAGGAGCTTCTTGCAACAGCTTTTCTTGCTGCTCAGCCTCCATTTCTTCACTGAGCAAAGGAATTTCAGGGTGAATAGCTTGCAAATAGTCAGTGATGCTCTGATTAGCCGCTAAGTCTGCTTCAGTGAGTACACTACCATCGGCTTTGAACTCGTAACCGACTCTTTCAAAACGCGAAAGAATTTCTGCACGCGCTATCTCACGTATCTTTTGTGCAATTGCTTGCAGGTCAGGCTGCATGGTGTATCCTTCGTGTCGAAAATAAGGATGATACCATGAGCCGATTTATCAACGAACAAGACTATTTCCACGGGAAGGCTGATAGTGCTGGCGTGCTCTTAGTCAACTTAGGCACACCGGATGCGCCGGATGCGCCCTCCTTACGCCGTTACTTAAATGAGTTCTTATCTGACCCACGTGTAGTCGAAATCCCACGCTTAGTCTGGTATCCCATTCTAAATTTAGCCATTTTGCCTAAACGCCCTGCCGCTAGTGCGGAAAAATATAAAAAAATTTGGACAGAACAAGGCTCACCACTCTTAAGTATTTCTCGTCAACAGCAGGCAGCGATTCAAAAAGAATTAGAGCGGCGCTTTCAAGGCCCCATGAAAGTCGAATTAGCGATGCGCTATGGCAACCCCTCAATTCGCAATAGCTTATTAAAGCTTAAAGCCGAGGGAGTGCGTCGTTTATTGATTTTGCCGCTCTATCCTCAATATTGTGCCGCCACCACAGCAACTAGTTTCGATGCGACTTTCAAAGAACTACAGCGCTGGCGCTGGATGCCAGAGTTACGCACTGTTACCCATTACCACGATCATCCGGGCTATATTGAAGCACTGGCACAGAGCTTATTTGAATATTGGAATAAAAATTTGCGTGGTGAAGTGCTAGTCATGTCCTTCCACGGGATTCCTAAGCGTAACTTAACCCAAGGTGACCCCTATTATTGCGAATGCCAAAAAACGGCACGCTTATTAGCAGAAAACTTGAACCTACGCCCAAATGAATATCGCGTCACATTCCAATCACGTTTTGGGAAAGCTGAGTGGCTACAGCCTTATACGGATAAAACTTTAGAAGCTTTGCCGAAAGAAGGGGTGAAATCGGTGGATGTAATTTGCCCCGGTTTTGCTGCCGATTGCTTGGAAACCTTAGAAGAAATTCAGCTCGAAAATAAAGAAGTATTCTTACAAGCCGGTGGGCAGCAGTATCAATATGTCCCTGCGTTGAATACGAGCTATCGGCATATTCAAATGCTCTGTGATGTCATTCAGCAGCATACACAGGGTTGGGCGGAAACTTCTCCCGATTGGAATGGTCAGACCCTGCAGAAGCAGGCAGAATTAACCCAAAAACGCGCACAAGACCAAGGGGCAAAACCATGAAAAGCAGCGGTAAAGTTGGCTTAATCCTCATTGGGGATGAATTACTCAATGGTTCACGCCAAGATAAACACTTACCCGCTGTCTTAGCTATGTTACAAGCACGTGGCTTACCTTTAGCTTGGGTAAGAATGGTGGGTGACGAATACCCACTCTTACTCAAAACTCTGCAAGAAACGCTACAAACTGCTGAGATAGTGTTCAGCTTTGGGGGTATCGGGGCAACACCTGATGACTTAACCCGCCAATGTGCCGCAGCTGCTTTAGGGCGACGCTTAATTCGCCATCCACAACTACAGGCAATTATCGAACGGCGGTTTGGAGAACATGCTTATCCTAATCGAATTCGCATGGCCGACCTACCTGATGGCGCTAGTTTAATTCCAAATCCGGTGAATCAAATTGCTGGCTTTAAAGTGTTAAATCATCATTTTGTACCCGGCTTTCCAAATATGGCTTGGCCGATGATTGAATGGGTGTTGGACACACATTATCGACATTTGCATGATACTGAACCCAATATTGATCAACGCTGGATGTTAGAAAACGTCCCTGAAAGTGAATTAATCCCAATGATGGAAGAGCTGCTACAGACTTTTCCGAATGTGCGCCTCTCCAGTTTGCCGAGTACCGAAAATCGCTTCCAACTCGATTTTGGCTTAAAAGGTAAGCGTGTTGCCGTCCGACCAGCAGCTAGTTGGTTTGAAACCCGCATGCAAACCGATAAAGTAAGCTGCGCTCGTATTAACACTGAGGCTTTTTGAGTTCAGCAGTGGCCAACTTTCATCAATTGCCAAAGAATCTTCTGCATCCACGTTATTGGCCTAGTTGGTGGGCTGTCGCAGCTTTAGGCTTATTAGCTTTTTTACCTTGGCAAGCCCGACATGCCTTAGGTAAACAGCTAGGCCGCTTAATCTATAAACACAATACCAAACGCCGCCAAATCATTTTGGTAAATCTGGACTTTGCTTTTCCTGAGCTGACCGCAGCAGAGCGCGAGCAATTCGCTTTAGAAAACCTGCAAGACTATGCCTGTGCTCTACTGGATTACAGCTTACTTTTTTTCCGCTCAAGAAAGCATCTCTATAAAAGAATTCAGCTCAGCGGCCAAGAATATTTAGAACAAGCCCTGGCTAAGAAGCAAAATATTATGCTGCTGCTAGGACATAGTGTTTGGCTAGAGTTTGCCCCTGTGGCGATTGGTGAACAGTTCCAAGCTTATGGTTCCTATAAGCCTTTTAAAAATCCTGTCTTTAATTGGCTCATCCTGCGCAGTCGCTTACGCGATGTGCAATTTGTGGTTTCCCGTGAAGAAGGCATGATTAAACTAGTACGCTCTTTAGAACCGGGTAAGCTCTTGTTTTTCCTACCAGATCAAGATCACGGCGAAAAGCACTCAGTATTTGCACCCTTCTTTCAAGCTGAAAAATCGACCTTAAGCACACCAGCGCGGATTGCTAAATTAGGCCGAGCTTGCGCATTTCCGATTATGAGCTTTTTTGATCCTAGAACAGGCAAATACAAGGTCAAAATTGAGCCTGCTTTAGAGGATTTTGGAGCTTTGGATGCCCAAGAAGATGCTAGCAATATGAATGCTAGTTTTGAGAGACTGATCCGTCAGCACCCTACACAATATATGTGGTTATTGAAACTGTTTAAAACGCGCCCTAAACAGGCTGAAAATCCTTATTTAAAGTTCACGCGTCATCCGTAAACCTTCTAATGTCTTTCCTTGAAAACTAAAGCTAAAGGTTTCTTGCTCACGAAAACCTAATCCTTTGTAACATGCTCGTGCAGCTAGATTGGATTTCACAATAGAAATACGTAGCTGTTTTCTATTTTTTAATTTTTCCAGCATATGCTTAAGTAAACGTAGACCAACTTTCTGCCGATGATACCTTGGATCTACATATAACCAAGCTATGTAATCATGCACATAGCCACCAAAACCTTTAAGCACCCCGTCTTCTTCTAAAACAAAAATAGTCGACTGTAGGAAGCGCTTTAGATTATCTGGTTCATCCAATAAATTAGAAAAAACAAATTGATTCGTCTCAAAACCTAATTCATAAGGTCTAGCTCGTTGATAGACTTCAGACAAAACAGCTAAATCTTTTCTCTGATAAGGGCGAATCATAATAAAGGATATTATTTTTCCATTTTATTTAATTGAGCAGGCACCATTACGACTGAAACTTTGTCGTAACTCAAACCTTCAATACTTTTTTCGACAATTAGTTTAATTTCAGACTTCATACTCTCTAAATCATAAGCAGGATGATATTTAATAAAAACAGAAGCAGAAGAAGGTTTTAGTTGCTGACCTGAAGGACTATTCTCTGGTAAAACCACATGAACCCGTGCTACTAAAACACCATCAATTTGGGTTAAAGTTTCTTGCACACTTTGAGAAAGAGCAAAAATAAAACGTGCACGTTCTTCAGTCGGTGAGGAAATTAAACCATCTTTTTGGAACATTTCATTGACCGAAAAAACTTTTTCTTTCGGATAGCCATGTTCTTGTAATAAGCGCACTGCGTTAGGAATACTCGACTTATCCACACTTAGGGTATAAGTGCTAGTCTTTTTATCAACAACTTTTTCAGCAGAAATACCTTGGTTGAGCATAATCGCTAGCATATTATTAGCGTCTTGCTCGCCTAAACCACTGTATAAATCAGTTTTACACCCTGCTAAAGTGAAGAGTATAAAAATTAAAATAGCTGGTTTGCTTTTTATTGTCTTCTTGTTCATTGCAACCTTCTTAAGATTTAATGATTAACCACTTGCTCTAAAGAGAGTTTGAAAACCCCTCGAGAGTTGCGACACAATCGATGAAGCTAATTCAACACCTGAAGACCACATTTGGAAATTCATTGTCCACGTATTAATATCACGCTCATAATTAAGCATCGCGATATTACCCTTACGAGAATCCTCAGTCATTTTTTGCAACTGGCTCGCTTGGCTTTCTGAACTGGTTGAAACACTCGGATAACTACGTAAATTTACCGAATCACTACCTTTAACTTCATCCATATAAGAAGACAGCTGTGGGCGATTTTTAAGTTGCTCCATAATTGAGTGATAGGATTTATCCATCCCAGTAACACGTTCAATCAAAGCATCACTAAATCCTGGATCATTTTCAGCTTGGTTCGGCCCTACTCTTTGTAATACTGATTGATCACGCATTGAGGCGGAATCTACCCGCCCCTCTCTGCCTATATTAGTTAATAGATCCTGAAAGCGTGTTGAATCTGCAACCTCAGGAGTAGGTAAGGACTGAGGAGTGATTTGTGTACTTGGTATTGGTAATTGGATACCTAATAAGCTTGGATCTACCATGGCAATATCCTAGGGTTAACTACTTAGACAAGTAAAAATCGGCAATGCCTTTTTCGTCTGGGTTACCACGCAACGATACTTCTTCAAATAAGGTACGCGCTTCATCAGCTTCGCCAGAAAGATTTAAAGCGATTCCTAAGAAGCATTTAGCACTCATATGCTCAGGCTCTTTGGCAAGAACCTGATTGCGGAAAATAGAAATAGCTCCATCCATATCACCGGCATACATTTTAGCTACTGCTACCCCCATCTTAATTGATGACTGCTCTCTAGCAATTGCATCGACGCCCTCCATAATCATTTGAGAACGTACTGAATCGCCCTTAAAACAGGCCATATAACCTACTTCAGATAATAATTGAAGAATTTCAGTCGTTGCTTTCATTATTTTCTCTTTATTAATGCAATATTTACTATTTAATTATGGCACTACGCCTAATAGACGTAGTGCCATGCCTTACTTAATTAGCGATTAGCTAGATGAGTTTCTGGCTAGTGTTTGCATGATACCTTGCATACGTTCAGTAACTGATGCTTCATGCTCGAGTGTGGTTGTCTCGATACTAAATTTTCTGTTTTCTTCGACTGCTTGTTGTTGGTATTGCAACATAGCTGCATTGGTAGCTTGCATTTGGCTAATAGCCGTGTCGAATGAGCTAGTATCAACTGTTGACATTATGAATTAACTCCTAATTAAAAATTATAAGATTCCCGATGACTTCTACATCAAACGCAGGGAACAATAAATATAGAGGCATTGCGCTCCATGCCAAGTCACATCCCTTATTTTTGGGACCAGACCTGTTCCACTACCTCCGAACCCGCTTCTAGAGCCTGCAGAAATTTATTTAACTTTTCATATTCTGTTGGCTCTACCCCCTGATTTAACTCAAACCGTACTTCTGATGCTACTTGGCTGAATTTTTCAAGAATTTCATTCTTGTAAATACCTGAAATATCATTTTTGAGGTTTTGCTCTATTTGTAAAATCATTATTTATCCTCTACACCATAATACATTGGTATTTCGATACCATTATTTGAAAGGAGCACATGATCCGGAGTAATTTTCTTAATGAAATAATCATTCCCCAAATTAGAGCCCTCCATGTACTTCTTACCATCTTTGGAAACCAGGAACGGTGTATCACCTACACTAACGCTTCTAATCACTAACTTAAGACGATCACGCACGTTATATAAGCTCTCAACTATGGCCGGGCCTGTTCCATTTGTTTGAGTAAATTCATCATATAAAGCCGCCCAACGTTTTAATTCGTTTTGGGTCAACTCGCCGTCAACTTTAATACGAGCATTTTCGATAGTAACCTTAACACGGCTGGACAGGCCTTTTTTCTCGATAAACTGCACCAAAGCCTCCTTGCGTTTGATTAAGGTTTGCACAGACCGATCATCAATAGATTGAATACCACTAACATCTGACATGATATTAGTTTTAATCTGTGCCCAATCCGCCTCATCGCTCACATAGCCGTGTGCAGCTAGTTTGCCTTGCTCTAGATTGCTAAAAGACAAATCATTCTGCCCCAAAGCACGAGCTACTTGGGTGGCATTAGCTACCAAATCCTCGCGCACCCACACACGGTAATTAATCCCATTCCCTGCCAATAAAGCTTGATTCATAAGCTCACGCTTATCATCACGAGTTTGGACATAACCAGAAATAGCTGTACGTCCATCAGGATCACGCACCACCGTTAGATCAGTAGGCTGGAGCTTTTTAAGTAAGTCTTGGGCACGCTGCTCTGCTGATTCACTTAAACCAACTTGCTCAGCCAAACCGCTAATATAGGGCTTTAAGAACAAGAGATTTGCAAGGACTAAGAGTCCTAAACCTGCTAATAGCAGAGTCCAACCAAAAGCTTTCGATTTAGGCTTTCTTTCTACTGGCTCAGAACTTAAATTTGAAACTGGTATGGTAGCTTCAGCAGGGTTAGCCACCTTAACCGTCGGAGGTACTGTTGATTCAGGTGATTTAGTTTCGACACCACGCCGACCAGGTTTACGAACATCTGCAACGAAAAAATCAATACTTCCCAAGCTCACTACTTGATAGGGTTTGAGTGGATAGGAGCCTAGATCAAGTTCTTTATTATCAATGAGCACTGGCTTAGCTAGTGCGTCTAAGTTGATAGTGTCTTCTTCAACTCGTAACTTGATATGCGAATCTGCAATGTTCTCATCGTGCAAAATAATGTCGCTAGACATAGACTTGCCGATGACCGTATCGCCGGTCTTTAAGCGAACTAAAGCACCAGCATTGCTGCCACTAAGTACTTTCAATAAGTAAGGGGTGTGCTGCATGCTCATAGGGTTTGGGACTCTTTTTCAAAAATCGTGGTGAGTTAATGATTTCACAGGAAAAACTCAACACGAAAAATTAGCGATTAATGACATCCACCACGTCGAAACCTGGGAACCGCTCCTTAGTAGCCACATCCTTGCTGACATCAGTATTCGTTGATTTGGGGCGTTCATTGCTGTAATTCACGCGCCCATTAGCGTCCACCCACTTATAAACTTGTGGACGCTCTAACTTTTGGGTATCCATAATTTTTGCCATATCTAAAACGGCACTTACAAACCGTTCGGGACCTGTGAAGTAAATCATGTTATCCACTTCAGACACCTCCCAATGATATTGGCTGTCTAAGACATTCAAACGTTTCATCGCTGTCGTAAATGCTTGAGGCGTCATTTTCTCTAAACTGACTGAACCACGCTGTGCTTCATTTTCCTTATAGACATACAGAGTGTCACCGTCGAAAAACCAAATCAGTCCGTAGGTTTTTACTAAATCATTGAAAATATCTTTAGGGAGTTGTTGTTTATAGTGCAAGCTCACAACATCCTTAATATTAGGGCTAACCACAATGGGTACTTTTTGGGTAGATGCCAAAGTTTCCAACAGATCGACTAAAGGTTCTTGATCAGAAAAATGTGAATAAGGCTTCTCGCTCCAAGTTAAAGGAGCAGCCAACACCACTTTTGTTAGTAGCAACAAGCAAACTACTCCTAGCATTCTGACTAACATTATTGAATCCAGCCTAAGTATTTTCTATAAGAACAATCATTTCAAAAACAAGGCAACAGGTCGAATAACACCCAGATGAACGCAACAAAATGGCGGCATAGAAGGCAGCGCCAATGAATTGGGAAACTTAACAACACTCTGCTTGTAAAAAGCATAGCTAAAACCTCGTCGAACCCCTAGGCAAGCTATCCGGCATCCACTACCAGTTATCAGCTTACAGCGGTATGAACTACCTAAAGAGGCTTTAAACTAGGGCTTCACAATAAAAATGTCCTGTTTTTACGAGTACAGGATCAATAACAACCTTAGCAGTGGAGCTGGTAACCAGCGATGACAACCAATATTTCTTTTAATAATAATTATCAAACCACTCAAGCTAGCAGCACCAACCAGACACTCAATCTTAATACTTCTTTTAACTGGTCAAATGTACAGAATTTATTAAATAGCCCCAATCAACATCTACAAATATTGACATCCTCCCCGCCCTAAAGGGCGAGGATTCCTCCGGCGAGACGCTCATGT
>ERZ650309.37-NODE-37-length-65918-cov-9.712388_pt1 | contig 65918 bp, 59 predicted proteins | sample MGYA00376245_ERZ650309 | MGnify/ENA primary metagenome ERZ650309 (study PRJEB26733, sample SAMN07839294) | wastewater metagenome | biome: urban; feature: wastewater treatment plant; material: waste water | place: USA: North Carolina | collected 2016-04-26 ... | reverse complement strand
AGACTGTCTCAGCTTGAACATTTAATTCAAGCATAAATAAAGTGAGGACTCACGTTATACCAATATTAATTTAAAGTATATTGCCGCTGTGGATTCAATCTATGCTGTAAAAATGTATAAGTTGCTAAAACAGTACCAAACTATTAAGAAAAGAGAATTTACTCTCGATGAGTTGAAGGATTTATTAGGTATTATTGATAATTATAAAAAATACTCTCATTTTAAAGAAAGGGTAGTTGATTTATCGCTTAAAAAGATTAATGAAAATACTGATATTAACGTTGAATATATTGAGTGCAGGGTTGGCAAAGCAGTAAAATCATTATCATTTCAAATACGTTAATAAAGCGTTATGTTAAAATAGAGTATTCTTTAACAAATATAAAAGAAAAAATTGAAAGAAAAACCAATGTTATTACGCTACTCGCATGATACGTTACTTAAACCACTAACTCAAGTGATTGGGTTTGTGGAACATCAAAAATTTAGAGGTATTTCGGCTTACGATTATTACAATGATGTATTAACTTCGATTAGCCATAATTTGCCCGCTATTTATAATACTATTGGACAACATCCATATATAACATTAGGAATTTGTACTTATTCTCTATCTCGTAAGGCTATAAGGAAGATATTAAATTCAGTTGGTGTGAAATTATGCGCTAAACTTGATGTAACAACTTATATTGATATGAAAAAGAATGGTGCTGTTAATAACTTTAATGAATTTCTAATTTATAAAAAGTTGTTAAGAGAGAAATCTTCTTCAGATGATGAAGATAGTATAATGTTTCTATGTGAATATAAATTTATAAGAAGCCCCGCAAATGCGGAGCTTTTTTTGTGTATTAGTCAATAATAACTTATTGATTAATATTTACCAGTATTTGCATCGGATTTCAGACCTCTCCGTCACCGATAAGAACATTTTATTATATGTGATATTATTCGTCAAAAAAATAACAAAAAAAATTAAAAAATATTTTTAGATTCAAAACAGTTGTTTTTATAGTCAATCAACATTTCTAATTTTACTGCTGGAATACTATGTTTCTTAGAGTATTCAACTATATCCTGTAGATCATTTAAATTAGCATTCCAACCGAAAATTATTTCTTTTGGCTGTATGAATTTATGATTTTTAACTAACTTTTTTTGTAACTCATTAAGTTTTGAAAATTGTTCATCATCAATTTTGCTTTTATTAGTAATTATTGGCAAAATTGTATTATTAATGTGAGGGTCTTTTAATGCATATTTGTAAAACCTTAACTCATTTTCATGTTCCCATACAATAGACTTTGATATAGGAAATTCATTTAGGAAATTAATTAATTATTTCTGGCGTTACTCCAGTTCGACTATAATTATCGCAAGCATCTTTGAATTTCAATGCTGGATTATAGTCAACAGAATATTTTATAGTGTTAAATATTATCACATTTTCATTTTGCATCTGGGCTAAGAAGAAGATAATTAAGTCATCTATACTATATTTCAATGTAATACCTTTGCCATTTCCTCCGTATATTCCCCACATATTTGTGGAATTAATGTTGTAAGCATTATTTAATGAAAATGAAGTGGCAATTAAAAGTTTAACTGTCAGAAGTTCAAAGAATTTAATATTGTCAATGCCGAGTTCTTGATTATTGTTTAGTGATAAGTAATAGTCTTCATTTAAATGAAGTTGGCAATCTAACTTATCATTAAATTCAGTAGGGTTGGCTAAGTAAATTTCATTACTTATTATAGTGATAATTTTTTCACGTTTACAATTTGTGAAATCAACCCATTTATAAAAATATTCATATTTCTTATTGTTGTCCAATTCGATTAAATATTCAAGATTTATTAAGTCTTGAATTATTTTAGTATCAATATTTTTATCAATGTAATTATCATTTACTATTTTAGTTAAGAAAATATTATACGCTTGCATTTTAGGTTTTTTAAGTAGTTTTTTATTTAAGATTTTTTTAATTATTGCTATATCCCTTTGAGAAAATAAATCTTTTACAGATTTTCTCAAGCTATCAATGATTGTATTAGCAATATTTAATTTATCTCTCAAATTATACCTTAGATCCACCAATAACGCTATTAATGGTGAATTTAGCAGTGTCAATTCATTTTCATTTTCATTGAATATTGTAGCGTTTGGTATGCAATCATATGTTTTAACCATATTTATCTCCATTTTAATTATTAATAGTATCAGTTTATATTACTTAAAATTAATTGTCAACATTTATGTAGATATTAAGAGTGATTATTGATAGAGATATAGTTTCGATATATATCAAGGTAAAATTTAAGAGATTGGCAACACCAAAGGATAAAGCACTGATTTAACCAAATAAAATCTTTAGGGTGGTGTCGAGTGTAGTGCCAGTGTAGTTTTTTATGCGTAATCGCCTTTTACATCGTATCCGTTTTTTGCATTTTGGGGTAGCCATTTTCCATAATGCTGAATTATCATTTTTGTGTTTTCATGCCCCATCTGAGTTGCTAACCAAAAAATGTTTTCTCCGTTGCTTAATAAAGTTGATGCGTAAGTATGTCTCATCTGATAAGGATTGCGATATTTAATACCAGCTTTATTTAAAACTCGTTGCCAATGATTATTTAATGCAGAGCCGAATTTAAATTCTTTATTAGACCTTGGAGTATTAAAAATAAAATCTTTATCTTTGGTATATTCTAATTGATTTTCTAATGCTTCCCTAGCAGGTTTTAATAATAATACTTTTCTCGTTCCAGCCTTGGTTTTTGTTTCTTTAATTATTCCTGCTACTCTCGCTCTTTCAACTGTAATAATTCCGCTTTCAAAATCAATGTCTGACCATTTCAAAGCCATTAATTCTGAAATTCTTAAACCAGCCCAAAAGTTGAATTGTATTAAATTTTTTATTTGTCCTGATGCGTTATTAATTATCAATGTTTTTTCTTCATCTGTAAACGGCTCAACAACATAATCGCTTTTTGTGGATACTCGATTTATTTGTTTATTAAGTGATAATTCGCTCATTTCACTCAACGGATTAACTTTAATTAATTTATCCGATTTAGCTTCATCCAATACAGCATTTAACATTGCTAGTCTTTTTCTTATTTCTCTACTTGTAATATTACTTAAACTTTGTTGATCTAACCAAGCTTTAATATTTAGCGTAGATAATTCATCCGCCAAAATATCAGCAAAGAAAATATTTAATGATTTTATTACGCTTGAATAAGTAGCAAGAGTTGCAGGCGAGAAATTACCTTTATCGTAAGTCATTTTATAATCACTCGCTTGTTTATTCAGCAAATCACCCACTGTTAATTTTCTGTTTATACCACTAAAAAATTTTACTTTTGGAGAATTTGGAAAATGCTTATCATATTCAAATGTTTTAGCATCAATTTCAGCTAAAATCAAATTTCTTTTATTAAATGCACGTTTTATATTTGCTGGTGTCGCTGGGATTGTTAATGCTTCTCTGCATATTCTGTTTTTATACATAAAACAAATTTGTAATGACTCGCTTTTTTTATGTTTTCGAATAGTAATGCCTTTTGGTAATTCCGCTTGTACTTTAATCATTTAAACTCCTTAACTTGTTATAACCATCTATTATAACTAGATTTTTCGCTAGTTTATAATATTATTTTTACTTTAATTTGAAATATTAATTAAGTAAGAAATAAGTTAAAAAGTTAAGTCATCCATCATATTGCGGAATGCGCCAAGATTTATCCATAGTCTGTTATCAAATTTTTTAGCAAATTTGTATAACGATCCACCGGAATTTATATTCTGTCTAACTGCATTAGCTGTTTTGCCTGTTCTTTTAGCAAATTCGCCTATAACAACCCATTCGGAAGTGCTTGAAGTGTTTCTCATTTGATTTTCCTTTTTTATAAAGGAAAAATGCAATATATCGTTTTAATGAGTTATAAAATAACTCGAGTTTTATTTAATTGATTTTCCTGTTAATATTATTAAAATTTAGTGTATTTTTTAAGAATTTATATTTTGCCCTAAATAAAAATATTTGTCAAATTTATTTTCAATTATTTCTAATAATAGTAAAGCATATAATTAACATGAATAATATTCAATATTTTAGTAAATTCATGTGGCTTATTTTAGGAGATGTTAGCTATAAAAAAATTATTTTTCTTAGTTTTTTTGACAAATAAATTTATTTCTCATAAACTGTAATTATCCAAAATTTTAAAAGGAATTACGGTTTATGAAAAAATTAATAATTGAAATGATGCTGGATTTTGCTAATGATTATGATACGCAAATTTTAAAATATTTAAACCAAAAAAATAAAATCCAAGTTTTAAATACAATGATATACATTGCGATATATCAGAAGTTCGCTCAAAGCCACATATATGAGACAGAAAAGATAAGAGAGTATTTTGAATTTGATGATTATGAACTTTATTGCTTCAATGTTTCGTGTTCTTGGCTAAAAAAATTCTTAATAGTTGATGATGAGCATGAGTGGATTATAGAGTTATTACCCGTAGATAAAACATATATTTACACCATCACAATTGACCGAAACGATATCGGAAATTCTACAATTGAGTTTTTTACATTACCAGACGGCACACCACTATCAAGTTCAGAAAGAAGCTTAACTTTTAAACCAAAACAAATCCCTGATTTACTGGCGGAGAACGTAAAGCCTAAGCCAATTATTTTAGTAAAACCAAAGGGGAAAAATAGAATTATCAAAAAAAATAGTGATTTAGATTTTGATAGATAAACAAAAAAGAGACTTTTAGTCCCTTTTTTGTTATTATAATGAAATTATATAATACTACGCAAATGATAACATTGTATGACCAATCGCACCTTGTTTTTCTGGTTCTACTTGTATTTTTACGTTATATCCAAGTTTATTTAAACAATGCATTAATTTGGCTTCTGATATATCATGAAATTTACCATTTATAATTTTTGAAACTCTTGGTTGTGGTATATCCATAAGTTTTGAAGCTTGTGCTTGTGTAAGATTTCTTTTTCTTATTTCTTGTTCTATCTTATGGACAATTTGTGCTTTTACCAACATTTCTTCAGGGTTATCTAAACCAATGTCAGAAAAAATATTTCCACAACTTTTAGTGATTTTATCATTGATCATTTAGAATCTCCTATTTGCTTTACTGTTTTTAAACGCTGTTTTATTAAATCTATATCTGGTTTTGGTGTTGCAATACCAGAATTACTTTTTTTCTTAAAACAATGTAATACATAAATACAATCTTTAAACTGAACTGTATAAACTGCTCTATATGTGTTGCCATGCCAATTTTCTCTTAGTTCAATTACACTTGCACCATCAAAACCACTCAATGCTTTTGCTGTTGATGGGTATTCACCCAATTGTGCTTTATATAAGTTATATCCAAAATCTTGCTTTACCTCATCAGGCATAGATTTTAAATCATCAAGTGCAGAGCCAATAAACACTAAATCTTTAATTGATGGTTTCCTTTTAGCATAATTAAACTTATGAATTTATTATACCACTTCTGATATAAATTAGCAAAATAATTATAAATTTAGAAATAAATAAAGAGACTATTAAAGTCTCAATTATTTGCCAACACTAAAAACAAATTGAATTCATTCAAATAATTAATAATTACCAATGCTTTCAATATATAAAAATAGGTATATAAATATACCTATTTTTAGCTTAAAATTCAGTGATCAGCCAACAGTTATGTGGACAGATTATAAAAAACTCTTTTTAATTATGAATATTAATTAGCATTGTAATTATTATTTTTGATTACGAATTGCTTCAATAGTTTCTGCATGACGGCGATTATCAAGATCACGTCCAGCAGCAGCTTTAACTTTGTCATAGTTGCTAATTGAAATAAACGACCAAATAGTTGCTGGCAACCAGCCGATTAATGTTATTTGCAATAATAAACATAAAATACCTTGAATGGGCTTACCCATAGTGAAAAAGGTCAACCATGGAATAAATAAAGCCAAAATATAACGCATACTAAATCCTTTTAAAATTTATTAAATAATACTTAAAATTGAAATCTATATTAAATTATTAATAATTCTCTATTCTCTGCTTCTCTCATGTTTTGTAATTAATATCACGTTAATGACTATCGATTGTATTTCATGATTTGCAATTGCGTATCATAACCGTAATCAGATGATTTGACGTAAACAGGACCAGCGGTAAACACATCGTTATGTGAGTCTGTCGTTATAAAATTACACGAAGAACTAAGTGTTGACAATATTGTAGCGTTTGATGTCGGTGGTAAATAATTCCAGACATTATCACCTGTTGTATTTAAATACGCAACACCACCACTAACGACACCATTAACCGACATTGGGCAAGCATAAATTGTATTGTCATTTAGATAAACTCCACCTGTATTAAAACCACTTTCAGGCATGGAGCTACCACCAACTATATTTGCCACATTACTTTGCTGCGCCTGAGCATAAATCGATGGTGTTAATGATGAACCAATAAAATACACTATACCATTACCGACGGTAAATGCAGTTGGAATGCTAGCAAAGCTAGTTATCGATGTTGTAATTGCCCCAGTTGCAACATTAATGCTAAGTAATTCAGTAATTGTAGGTGAATTGTATCCATTTACAAAAATTTGTCCATTATTATACGAAGACATTTCGGTATTGATAATAACAGTAGAAGCAAGTTGTGAACCTTGTGAAATTGTTCCACTTAACGTGTCGTATTTAAAAATATATGGATTATACGGCGATGTAGAACTTTTGGCTATCCAATATATTGAGCCAATGCCATCACCAACTGGATTAGTCTGTATTGTGAATCCAGATTGTCCAATTGAAACACACGTTGGAACAACTGTGCTATTTGCTGATTCATTAATACTGCATAAGGAGTAGTCTGCATTTTGAATGCTATTAAAGTAGATGTTTTTAGTTGGTGTATCATGTATAAGTGTAGGACCAAAATTGCCTATAAATGATTTAGAATTACCAACCTGAACCCAGCCACTTTCAGTTGGGGAAGTGCCACCACCATTATTTGAAGATGAACCTCCACCACCATTACATGCAACAAGCATAGACCCAGTCAAAACAATCAATAGTTGGCTTTTAGAAATTTTCATTAACATATCCTAAAAATAAAATTCGAAATAATACTTGAAATTAAAAATTGAATTAAATCATTAACAATTAAATCCCTGACGTTGAGATGATCATACTTGCGTCAGGAGTGGTCATATCTTTAACGTCCCACTTATATGAGCCAATTAAACCCCAATATGGCTTGCTATCTGCATTTGTTGAAATGACTTTACCATCAGTTTTTATATTAAGTTTGCCATTGTATTGAAATGAACTAAGCGCAGCTAATGTTTTCTTGTCATCAACTTTGGTTTTTCCATTGATTACAATTTGTTTGTTTTTAGCATCATACTTTATTGTAAGTGGAATCTTAAATCCTACTTCACTGTTACCGATTGAATTATGAAATTCTTTCTCATGAATAATGTTACCGGCGTACTTCAAGGTTAAATGACCACGACACCCACCTGAATATTTGCTACTTAAAATATGCTTACCATTTTTCGTATCTTGCGCAACTATATAATTAAAGTCATCTTCGCATTGAGTAGATAATTTTTTCAAGTCATCGGCTGAAATTTCTTGTTTATGTGCTTTTGCTTCAGCTTGTCCTGCTAATAAACGAGCACTCACAATATCTGTATCAAAATCAACTTGATATTGTCCTGTTCGACTAATTTGGACTTGATTATTAAAATTTTGTGGAACATAACATCCAGCTAGACTAAGAGCAAGAATCGTGATAGTGAATTTATGATATTTTTTCATTATTTTTGCTCTCCACTAACTTTCTTGAAAACAATTTTACTATCAAATAAACCAGGTGCGGAAAGTTCCTGTTTTTGTTCATCAAAAGTAAATGTAGTTCCATCAATATTTAGATTATTATCTTTGACCTCTACTGCCAATGTAGAAGATTCGCCAGTTGTTTGTAAAACTAAGCCTTTGTCTGATTTGCTAATAACAAATGTTACGTTCGTATCATTAGCATCCTGCCATGTCCCAATGAAATTTTTATCTGCATTATTACCACATGCGGTAAGAAAAATCCCTATCACTACAAGCACAGTTATTAATAACATTACGATTAAATTTTTCTTCATATACATTCCTCAATTTTATATAAATCTAAGTAATAAACTCTACGTGGATTGGAGGTAGATTACAAATCAGTTGACCAACCATTCTTGGTCTTAACCAAAGTTCCTCTGCCTGTTTTATCTGCTTTATTAAGTGTTGCGTCTATTTCTGGAAAAGCTTCTTTTACACCTGATTTATTAATCCAATCTGCTATATCCACATATTTATAGCTGTATTTAACTTGTGCTGTCTGATAGCCTTGACTATCTGCCTCGGTATAATTTTCGATTGCCTCAACTTCTGGGTGTGCATAGCAAAATACTCGTTGTCCATCATCACCAGACCACGCTTTTGACATAGCGCTAACCTCAACTTTTGCAGTGGTAGCCTTACCAGCATCAGTTAAATTATAAATTGTATATTTTATAAACCCTCCATCTGGTTTTTTATCACCCCAATAGCTATAAGTAATTAAGCTTTCGGTTGTCTTAGCTAATAATCCAGCTCCAACCAGTGAATCTAATTCTACAAATTTTTGCTTATCACGTTCTGTAGAATAACTGGCATATTTACCATCTTTGTCATATCGTTGTTCTATAATATATGAGTCTTTTGTTTTGTCTTTAAGTTTTTTTAAAGTATCTTCATTTAATCCAGAACCAGATATAGAATCTTTATAGACATTCAGACACACTGGCGTTTGACTTATTTTGTCATTGATAGCCTTTTTAAAATCACTTTCTTTACCACATGCTACTAAACAGATGCTTATAGCAGTTAGACTTATTAAATTTCTTTTCATAATATTTCCCTATTAAAATATAACTTTGTTAGAGCAAAATATACTTAAATATATTGCTACATGAGGTTGTTGAAACATTAATTAATTGCTGACTTATCCTTGATACTTATTTGAATTTAATTCCTTCAAATTATCACGAATATCAATTAATAAATAAAGCACAAAAGCAAGTAATACCACTCCGGCAACACCAGCTAATAATGCCATTAATCCACCCATAAAAGAAAATTGCATTGCGCTGATACCTGCTATCAAGGCAATTAATAATCCAATTACGACTAGGGCATTGATGATTAACTCACCAGATTGAATAATGAAGTTTTTTAACATTTTAATTCTTTTTTATAAACATAATACATAATTATTAAATACATACAGGCGCATGATTTTTAAAGATTCATGCGCCACAACAAGTGACTAATTAGCAGACATGGTTACTGAGGAATTACCCATGCCATTTCCATATTTTGTATAGATCCATTTCTCATTTGAAAAATCATATTGCCACACATTTGAGTTTTCTGTACTTGTATATATATTTCCGTTGTATGTTATCGCAAAATCAGTGATTTTAGGATCAGTTTCAGGCAAGTCTAAATATGTAGTCTGATTGCTTTGATAGGTTGCAATTTTATTAACATTAGAAGACTTAACCATCATATACATTTGGTTGCTGTGATTAAACAAGATTTTCTTTATCGGTGTATTTGGCAACCCTACTACCAATTGCCATTCACTTAAAGGATTAGTTGAATTATGCCGATAAATACCACCATTATCTGTTCCTACATAAACGTTACATGCGTAGTCTGTGGTAAGGGTATTTTCGGCAGAATTATCTAATTCAAATGTTGAACTCATTGGTGATATTTCACCGCTGGAATTAATTTGATAATAATTTCTAATTCCTGCATGCCCATCCCGTTCCTTAGTAATAAAATATGAATTACCACAAGTGTCTGAAGTCAGTAGTATTAGAGGGGCAGTGCTTGATCTTTCAACAACGTTAAATGCTTGAAGCCATGAAGTTAATGAGAGTAATTCACCAGTAACATAGCTTACTTCAGGAAAGAAAACTCCTAAATAAAGCAATCCATTACTTGTAGTGCTAATTACATTAGGATAATTCATATACATTGAAGTGGAGTATTTGCTCTCCCATTTATTATTAGCTCCCCAGCGAGCCAAAGTAAAATTAGAATGCTCTGGGTTATCAGGATTCCCATTTCCTAAAATATAGCTTTGACCAAATGGGCTGATATAAACATTATTTTCGCCATTGTCTCCACCACGTTTAGCAAACATACCTTTGGGACCAATACTAATAAATGAAGAGCTGTTCCAATCAGATGCAGTTGTTTGCTTATATATTTCTACATTTAATCCAGAAATTTTTCCTCTAAAATTCATTAATCCATCACCACTCATCACAATACCACTGACTTGAGTAACACCAGTGGTAACTATTTTCCAATTATCTATTGAGGATATTTTATAAACTCCTTGATTAAAAGTTATATATGGGGTATCATTTAGATCAACAGCAATTGTTGGAACACCAACACTAATATCAGGAGTATAAGCTGGGCTTTGATAACCCATACGAACCCATTGTTGAGTAGATGCTAAATATTTATATAGAGACTCTTTGCCACTTGACAGGTCAAAAATATTGGCGTATAAATTACCTTGTGAGTCCGATGTTAAATATTGTACATAACCACTATAGTCAAGGACGATGCTACCATTTGGACCATCCCCAATCAATTTAGTCCAATTATTAGTTAGAGGGTTCAACTTATATAGAACTGGACCAACATCATGTCCTACACCTGATATGGTTGCATAGTATATGTTATTTTGCTTATCTACAAATAGCGCATTATGGCTATCATAAATTGAGGTAGGAACGGAGATACTTTCCCAGTTTCCAGAGCCATTTGCAAGTCTGGAAATCTTGTAATTTTGGTTATCATTAGAAATTAGTGCATATAAATCACTTTCACGATAAATTATAGATTTTACGTTACTCAATGACCCTGAAAACAAATTATTAGATCCTGGTATTAATATCCAATTATTACTGGCACTATCATAAGAAAATAGTCCAAATGAATTACTTTGGCTATTGTCTCTAGCTGATACAGAAATTTTACTACCATTGAAATTTATTGCAATTAACTGATAATTAAACTCATGTGTACGACCAAGTCTATACCATTGCTCTGTTGAGGTATTCCCTTTGTAAACAATTCCTGAGCTTCGATTTGCTACAATTAAATCTGATTCATATCCATTATATATTTCGCCGCCGACAGTTGCTGTAACATCTCCTGGCAAGTATTGGTCTTTATTGTATAGTAAAGATATTTGGGTTAAACCACCACTGGGAGATAACTCATTCATTGCAATCAGTAATTGATTGTGTAATACAGCTAAAACCTCCACTAACGCAGTTTGTGGTGCAAAATGGCTGACTTGTTCTGGATTTGTTGGCGTAACTGTAATGACTGAATTCCCATTGGCAATACCGCTAAATTTAATACTGCAACTGTTATTTTGCGGTGTTAGATTGCAGCTTGTCGTGTTAAGCTGAATATTATTTTGGTCAGTAGTTATTGCCACAGGTAATGCATTTATTCCCTGACTATCACTCCATGTTAAAAGTAACTCACCACCTTCTCCAACTGAAATTGCTTGATTTGTTGGGGTTAGCGATAAATTTCCATATGCTTGCGGACTAACTTCTACAGCAACATTTTGAACTGGATAATGTGGCGCCAGTTCAGAACTAGAGACTTGAAGTTTTAAATCGGTAGATCCTTGTGATATTCCAGTAACATTCACCATGCATGAATTATTAGTTGGAGTTAATACACAATTATCTTTATCTAGTCCTACCACGCCATTACTTTCAGTAATTGAAATAGGTAGTTGACTAAGGTTTTCACTTCCTGACCACGTAATAGTAAAGCTACTGGACTCTGTTGGAAATATGCTTAAACTCGTTGGAACTACGGAAATTGTTCCATACACAATAATTGGTTGTGGATTATTTATATGTATAATTGAGGTTGCTGTAGAGTAACCTGTTGCTAAAGCAGAAATTGTAGCCACATTTTTCGTTGATGTAGTTCCATTGATTGCTATTTGACAAGTATTTGTGGTGCTTGACAAAATGCATTCCGATTTTGACACAATTACCCCAGAATTATCAGAACTAATATTAATCGACAAATTTTTAATGTTTTGGCTGCCATCCAATGAGAGGATTAAGTTACTAATCTTGCCATTGCTTTCATTTAAATTAACAACGCTTGGAGATATTGACAAAATGCCAGGTATTATATCGCTTGGAGTTGGTGGCGTGATTGCAACTGAAAATTGTGCAACTAACATTGAATCGGGTAATCCAGTGTTAGGATTAGTAAATGCACCATAAACATTTACCATATAATTTCCTGCCGATGCTTTTGTTGCGTCAATAATAATTTGACCAGAGTTTTGACTACCTGAAATTAGTATTAAAGGTGCTGGGCTAGTTGTTACTTTTATTCCAGTATCAGATAGCAGCTTACCATTTTTTGTTACATTGAAAGATTGTACTTGAGTGGTTGCATCAATTGTAACCGGCATGGATGTTCCACCAGAAATACCAATTGTGTTTGAAGTAACTCCTCCAGTAAATGAGTTAATTGAAGATTGAGCTACACTAACAACTGATCCATTAGGTAACACTGTACTCGTGTTACTACCACCTCCACCTGATGAGCTGCCACCTCCACCTCCGCCACAGGCGAATAATATCAGTGCCAAAAATGCTATAATAGTTTGTTTTAATAATTTCACTTTACTCTCCATTTGAAAAGATATTTACATGGCTATATAATAAATATAGCCACTAATTTAATGCCTTATAAATACAATAGTTTGGCAATCATTCGCCTATTAACTTTGCCTCAGAAACGTATCTTCTGTATATTTCAATATAAAATTTATATTTGTAATGACTTACATTTAACTCGGCACATATTTGCTTAGTTGATTTAAATATTAACTCATACTTATTTCTTTCGACATAATCTAGGATTTTCCCACCAATTGCTTGTATTTCAAATCCGTCCATCTTTTCTATCTTTTTTGTTCTATATTTACGGATATTTGTCATTAATTACCTTAACTAAATCATAAAATTGTTGCGTTTAAATACTTTCTGAAAATGGATGTTATCGGACCTGTGAATTAAATGCAACTATTCGTTAAATTTTATCTAAATTTTTTTAGACGTTATCTAAAAAGTAATATTTGCCTTGTAAGATATTGATTTTTATTGATTTAAAGTGTAGCTAAAACCATCTAGAAATGAATTATTTTTTAGTGATTTTTGGTATTTTGGGCAAGTTTGGAAACTTATCCACATTGGGAATTATTAAAATTTGTGGTTTATAAGGTTAAGTCAGAGCGACTTAACTCGTGGTGTTTTTGACTTTTGCCTTTGATAATTGACAGTGATTTAATCTTATTAATTGCCTGTTGAAAGCCGTTTATTATTTGGCTAAATATCTCCAAAATTTGGCTTGTGCCTACTTTGGCTTCTAATTGATACTGTGATTTTTTGATTGGTGTAATTGATATATTGTAATCAACTTCAATTTTCTCAATTATGCTATTTAATTTCTTAGTGGTGATTGAGCTTAACTCATTGGCTACGAGTTCGAGATGCTTATATTTCAGATTAACTTGTGTTGATATTTTATTATCTTCAATAATTCTAATTAATTTAGCTTGCTCCAATTCTTTAACTTTAACTAAATACTGTTGATTAATTTTGTTGATGGTTTCTTCATTGCTTGCAGTTAACTGGTTAATTTGTTCTGTATGATTTGACTTTAATTTCTGTAAGGCACTTTTATACTGATTTTGAACTGTATCGAGTTGTTGAGTAGCATCATCCAATTGGTTAGTATAGTCTTGCAGTGTTGATTGATAATTGTTATTTAATTCTGCTATCTTTTTACTTGCTTGCTGAGATTTAATTTCAGTTTCAGCTAAATGCTCGGCATAAGTCTTATGCTTTTTTCTGTTATATTTGGTGTACTCAGTTCTTTTTCTCAATTCAAATTGACTAAATTCATATTCAAGCATATTGAGGTGTTCTTTCATAACTTCTGGACTACTCATGTCATTATTGAGATACTTTTTATCTCTATCTGACCAGTTGTGCCAGAAAATATGGGAATGCCTCGAAATTTCATCATTCTGGGTGGTTATTCTTATGCTATCTTGCTGAATTCCATACTTTTGTTGGAGTTTTTGCATGTAGTTAATAATTGTCTGATTATAATCACTTTCTGGCATATTATTAACTTTTTGGATGTCTTCTTTATCACCTGTGAAAATGACAGTTCGCATAAACGGTTTTAATGACTTATGCACGCTCTTACCAGTTGTTTTTTTGTAAGATTGTTTTTTGTTCTTAGATTGTTGGATATACCATTTAGCAAGTTTTTCAGTGTTGTTAAAATTATCAACGCTATTTTTAAGTATATTCTGGTCTTGCTTGGTAAATAGATTATTTAAATAATTTAATTTGTGGATTAAGTCATTGCGCTTCTTTTGGGGTAATGGCTTATCGATTGAATAAATATCTGAAATAGTTAGAGGTAAGCCTTTATTTACAAATAATTGAGCGTATCTATAATCGCTTTCATATTTTAAGCGATAAAACTTAGTTTCTTTGATTGCTCCATCTTTATCAAAACTAAATGTAGTATTAATTGCTAGTTCATTAAACGGCATTTTATTTTTATATTTATGTGCTACTGCTAAATCGTGGGTTAGTTGAAATTTAACTGTTTTTAAATCTGATACTTTTTCGTGTCTAATTCCTATCACTGCGTGTCCTCCTTTTTTAACAATAATTTAATTATACTTATAATCAATTTTTTGTCAAAAAAGCGAGGTAAAAAGTAAAAAACTATATTAATACACTTATTACGACTGAGTGTCAAAGACTAACTAACATAAAATTAAAATTTTACGTCCACTCAATACAACAACGGCGGGATGTCTGCGACATTTTTCCCTGTTATTTACTTCGCCTAGCTGGGGCTTGTCGCTTCGCTCGATTAGTTCGCAAAAACTCCATTTTTGCTAGTGAATTTAAACTTTCATAGAAAGTTAAATTTACAAAAACACCGATTATTATTTCATAAAATCTTACCGTGTTTTTTTAATAGTCTTCCAAATTTAACTTTGCTTTACTAACTTCGTTTTTGTAAAAGTTAAATTCGTAATAATTCAATTTATTAATTTTTTTCAATTGTTAAGCAAACCTGATTAATTTCTTAGAAAATTCCAGTTTGCGAAAAACCACACATTACTATATTAAATTTAAAAGTGGTTTTTAACTAATTCTCCATGAGCAAAGCGAATAAACCATACATTTAATCACGTTAGATAATTTTACATAATAAATCACATTAATTTCTATTAAATAATTAGTTTAATTAACTTGCAATAATAAAATTTTTTTCAATTGTTAGCAAACTGGTTTTATTTTCTAGATTTACTCACGTTTGCGAAAAACCACTTTTATTAATGGAAAATTCAGAGGTGGTTTTTAATATATTATCTATGAGCAAAGCGAATGAAAACCCTTATATTAAGCCACAGTAATTACTTGTTGAGGTATTTCTACTGTGGTGTAATTGTTATCAATATTAATTTTTTGTATATTAATTTTCTTTTCCTTTTCGGTAGTCAAGGGCGCAGGTGTCTGCCCCTTAACAATCCCCTGACAATCACTTTTTGAGGGCAAAAACTGATGAGAAAAAGCCCTAGCTCAATGAATTAAGTAGGCTTGATGCCAACTTAATCTCATTTCAGTTTTAAAGTTCTAAATTAATTCTTCACTCCATCCTTCACTCTACGTTCAGGCTTCGTTTCGATTAATTTATGTTTATGTAAATATTCGTTCCTCATATTTACTAATGAAAATTGCCACACTCATACCTTTGGCTACACCAGGATTTTAAGAACAACCCTAGCCAAGCGGCACTGAGCGCTACAATTTTGCAAATTGGAATATTTAATAAGTTAATCAATATAAATTTGCTGCCCTAAATTAATTCTCAATAATAATATTATCCCGTTTCTTCTCTACGTTCATACACTACGGTTTAAAACTTCGCTCCTCGCTCATTTTTAAAAATAGTCTAGGTCGAAATGGCTACGCCTTTTCCTCTAAAATATTAAAGTATTTTATACACCAAAAACACATTGGTAGTCAATGATTTTATTAATTTATCCAGACATCTGCTAGACATTAAAACTATAAAACAACCCTTGATTATAATCCATATCAATAACTTACAGAAGTAACCCAGACTAAAACAAGATACTCACAGACCAAAACAGGACAGTTTTTTTATTAGTTTAATAAAAATTTGACAAATATTTTTGGTAATGTTTAAATGTAATTATATAAATTTAAGGAGTGTTTATCTATGGAAAATAAAGTAATAGTAAGTGATGTGGTTTATAGTCAGAGTAATAATTTTGTAGAAAGTAGATTTGTTGATTTTACTGTTTTAGAGTTGAAAGTTATTGAGTTTTTAATCTCTCAGACAGATTATTTTAAAGATAAAACATATATTGCTAAAAAACAAAATAAATTTGTATCGATTAGAGCAGTGGATTTAGCGCAGGTAATCAATGCAAGTGCTAAGAATATGTATAGTGTTGCTAAAAAGTTAGTTAGTGGTTTATTGAAAAAGTCGATTGAAGTTGGATATATTGATACACATGGGAAAAGAGCGTTTAAAGGGTCTAACTTTTTTAATAATATTACATATGCAAATAATATTTTTGAGTTTGAAATTAACTATGCTATTTTAAATCATTTTATTGAATTAAAGAAATCTTTCACAAGAATAAGTTTAAAGTATTTAATGGCACTAAACTCAGTCTATGCCATTAAATTATATAAATTATTAATGCAGTATCGGATAGTTAAAAAGAGAGTTTTAACAGTTGATGAAATGAGGACTTTTTTAGTATTAGATAACAAGTTTAACCAATTTTCTGACATTCGTAAAAAAGTTATTGAAATCGCCGTAAAACAAATTAATGAATTTACTGATTTGCTTGTTGAATTTGAAGAAAATAAATCAGGAAGAACAATAACATCAATCACATTTAATATTAAAGCACCACTAATCTAATTAACACAGCAAAATTTATTAAGTAAGGAAATAGTATTAAAGATACTGTTTTTTTATTTATCTGAAATTTGTATGTTTAATTTAAAAAATTTATAATTTACCAGTTTTTTATCGGATTTCAGACCCCTCCGGCACCGATAAGATAAGTTTATTATATCCATAAAAACTTGTCAAATGAATATCAAAAAAAGTTAAAATAAACTTAGTCAATGTGTATAAACATCTTTTCTATCACCTATTTTAATAATAAAAACTGTCATTTTATTATCAGTAATTTCACAAATTAACCTATGGCTACCAACCCTATATTTCCAATACTCGCCTAATTTACTGCCTTTGAGTGCTTCACCTATTGCTCTTGGGTCGTCAGAAGTTGCTATTCTTTCTTTTAAAAATTTCAAAATTCTAACAGCAACAGGCTTATCTAATTTGTTAAGTTCTTTTAAAGCAGATGGATCAAATTCAATTTGCCAAGTCATAATCTTTTAGTATTTCATTAAATGGTATAGGTTTTGTTTTTCCAGATTTAATATCTTCCATTCTTTGTTGAGCCATGTACACATCTTCTAAATCATCAATATATTCAAGGATTGCTTCCCTAGCATAATAAGTTTTGGTTCTACCTGTGCTTTTGGCTAAATTGTCTAACCTTGTTTCAATATCAAGGGGTAATCTAATCGCTAACATAATATTCTCCTGTATGTTTGCTATACATGTATAGCATGATTTTAACACACTAATAATATTTTTGTAATTAATTAGTAATAATAACATAAGGTGTATAATATATTACTTTTATAAAATTTAAAGCAATAAAATAGTATTTATTAACATAATTATTTTTCAGTGTAATTTGAGTGTAATTTTATCATATAAAAAGACCTATTTACAGCTGGTAATCAAGCACTTTTAGAATTTACAAGAAAAAAATACCAATAAATAACAGATAGTTAGAAATAAATAAAAATAAACTATTCAACATTAAGTTTATAATGACTAATATTTAATTCTTCACAAATTTGTTTCTTAGTCAAGAATAGCAACCTAAATTTATTGATTTCGATATAGTCAATTATTTTCTTAGCTACTGCTTCAATCTCATACTTATCAAGTTTTCTGATTTTATTAGCTCTATAATTTTTAATGCACATACTAACACAGTTAAAAACAATACTATTAACGATGTTAACGTACACTAATGTTAATGTGTGATAAATTATGAGCTTATTCTCAAAAGTAGGGTAGTGATTTATGTTTGGTAATTAGGGCATACATCATACATTAAAAAATGCTCCGTGTAATTTCCGTGCAATTTTGAGATGTATTAATGTATGCCTAGACTTGAAATTTTTAAATGTAATAATTCAATTATTAAGATAAAGATGATGTACTTCAGAATGTTGTTAAAATTTGATATTGTTTTAAAAATTTTATGTTATAGTTCATATCTCCCTCCAGATTATGAATAAATTCATATCATATTAGATCAGATGAATCATGTTAAAATCTACCATTAGATTTAATTATTGTTTTTTTATTAGAGAAAATATTTTATATGACCATAAGTGATACAACTATTAGTGCTTTAAAGACGCCACCTTACTCATTAGAAGCCGAACAGTATTTGTTAGGTGGTGTTTTATTGGAAGAAAATTCTTATGATTATATTGCAGGAGTATTGTTTCCTAAACATTTTTACCGTAAAGAGCATCAAATTATCTATGAGCATATAGTTAAGCTCAGAATGGAAAATAAAAATGTAGATGCAATTACAGCTGCTGAATCTTTGAAGCAAAATAATCAATTGGATTATGTTGGTGGTGTAGATTATTTGCATAATTTGGTTGATTCCACAGCAAGTTCGACAAATATTGCAAGTTATGCTGAGATCATTCGCGAGCGTTTTATTTTACGTGAGTTAATTAGTGCAAGTAATGCAATTGCAGATAATGCCTACGCACCACAAGGGCGTAATATTGATCAATTATTGGACGAATCTGAACAAAAAATTTTTAATATTAAAGACCTAAATTCAAGTAACAAACAATTTGCGGAGTTTAAAACATTACTGGATGAAGTAATTGCTAAAATGATGGAAGCAGCTCAGCGTGAAGATAAAGATGGTGTGACTGGGGTTGCAACACATTATACAGAATTAGATAATTATACCTCTGGTTTACAACGTGGTGAATTAATTATCATTGCTGGGCGTCCTGGGATGGGGAAAACCTCATTTGCCTTAAATATTGCTGAAAATATTGCCTTGAAAAATAAAATGCCAGCAGCAATTTTCTCCTTAGAAATGCCTGGAGTACAATTAGTGCAGCGTATGTTAAGTTCATGTGCCAGAGTTGATCAAAGCGTTATGAAACGTGGAGACGTAACCCATGATGATATGGATAAAATTTTTGTTGCGATGAATGAGCTAAAGAGTGCACCAATTCATATTGCAGATGCTTCTGGAATAAACGTTATTGATTTACGGGCTCGTGCGAGGCGTTTGGCAGATAGAGTTGGGAAACTTGGGATAATTGTAATTGATTATGTACAAATTATGCCAGGAATTCATAGTGGCTCTAATTCTAATCGAGCACAGGAAATTGCTGAAATTTCGCGCTCATTAAAAACATTGGCATTGGAATTAGATGTACCAATTATTTTGTTATCTCAATTAAATCGTGAGGTAGAAAGTCGTACGGATAAACGTCCTAATATTTCTGATCTGCGTGAATCTGGTGCTTTGGAGCAAGATGCCGATATTATTTTGTTGTTGTATCGTGATGATTATTATAACCGTGAAGATAGCAAAGAAAAAGGTTTGGCGGAGGTGAATATTGCTAAAAATCGTAGTGGATCAACTGGAACCATTAAATTAGCTTTCTTAAATCAATATACACGGTTTGAGAATTTAGCTTATCAATGGGAAAATGAGTATTAATGGCTAGTAAAAGTCAAGAACAAGCACAACAAATTTTTACTATTTTACATGCTGCGAATCCGCACCCAACCACAGAATTAAATTATAACAATGGCTTTGAATTATTAACCGCAGTAATTTTATCGGCTCAAGCTACTGATGTTGGTGTTAATAAGGCAACAGCAAAGCTATTTCCAATTGCAAATAGCGCTGAGAAAATTGCACAATTGGGCATTGAGGGTCTAATTCCATATATTAAAACGATTGGTCTTTATCAAACGAAAGCCAAAAATGTTATAGCTATGTCACAAATTCTCGTCGATAAGTATAGCGGTGAAGTTCCTGCAACACGTGAAGAGTTAGAGGCTTTGCCAGGAGTTGGGCGTAAGACTGCAAATGTCGTTTTAAATACATTATTTCGCCAGCCAACTATGGCGGTAGATACGCATATTTTTCGGATGGGAAATAGATTAGGAATTGCCAAAGGTAAAACAGTGCTTGAAGTTGAAAAAAAACTACTTAAAGTAATTCCATCTGAATTTATATTAGATGCGCATCATTGGCTAATTTTACATGGACGTTACGTGTGTAAAGCACGCAAACCTGATTGTGAAAATTGTTCAATCAGCGCTTATTGCGATTATTTACATTCAGGTAAAATTCATGACTAAGTTTCACTGTTTACGCTTATTACCACAGCAGGACTTAAGGTTGGAATTAGAACAGTTTATGCAAAGTCAGCAAATTAAAGCTTGTGCAATTGTAACTTGTGTGGGAAGTTTGGCTAAATTACACTTACGGTTAGCTAGTGCTAAAGAGTTTATGTTGCGTGAAGAATTATTTGAAATAGTTTCATTAGTTGGTACATTGTCTTGTAATGGGATTCACCTTCATATGAGTGCTTCAGATGAGTTAGGTAATCTTGTAGGTGGTCATTTGATGTTTGGAAATCTAATATACACAACTGCAGAAATTGTGCTTTTAGAATTATTTGATTATGAATTTACCCGTGATTTTGACATTAAAACTGGATTTCATGAATTAAAAATTCATTTTACAAATAATTAAATTTTGAGAAGTATAGCCACTAACATCAACAGGCTAGTAAGTTACCTAGATTATTTCAGATTATGTTTACTCCAGAATAGCGTATGCGATACTTTAAAGATACCAAATCAAATTATTACCGAGTTAAACTTATTGGCTTTCATTGGTATCTTTATTTCTTCATTAATGAATTTTAAATAGTTTCAATAATTACAGCGTAGGGTTCTAGCACATAATTTTCAAATTGCACATTTTTATCATTGTGATTAAGAATAAAACGTTTATTACCACGGCAAATAAGCTCGACGCCAAATGGTGTTTCGCTATATTTAATCTGATGCTGAGTGGCTACTTTTTGAGCAAGTTTATGCCAAAATTCATCTTCGGCAACTGCTGTGCTGACATGAATTAATTTACCTCGCCCAACTTGGCTTTCGGTTACCGCATAATAGTCTGCAAATTCATCAGTATAATGGTAGAGCCCTTGAGCTTGTGTTGAATCAACAATTTCGAGCATATCACGCCACACTGTTGCGGAGAATTTACCTTCTGCGCCAATGATTTCTTCGTGGCGGGCATTACTCAATGACTCAATATAGTAGCTTTTGACATTGGCTAATTTTAACCATGGATTAGCTTGATTAAAATATACTGCGTTATCAGAATCCTTGATTCCAGCTCTAAAGCTACTGATTACTGTTCCGCCATTATGCATAAATTGAGTTAATTTTTCAATTTGTGCTGTGGTTAACAACATTGGTGCAGGTAGCAAAATGACTGAATAAGAGTCAATTTTATGACGAATATCAATTACGTCAACTGGTATATTCAGACGTTTAAAACCTCTATAGAGTCGAAAATGCTCATGATGAATATCTAGCCCAGTAGATTGTGGTTGAATTTTCCAAGCATAAATATTGTCTGGATTATAAAGCAGGGCAACTTTGGCATTGATCGGTAGATTTATTTCTGTTTGATGCTCAAGAGCTTCCGCAAAAATTTGCTTCATTTCATGATAGCGCGGTCCATCTTGATTATCCTGATCAAGTACGCCATAACAAAACTGCTCTGAACCTTTGGTCGCTGTTCGCCAGCGGAAATAAATCAGATTATTACATCCGTGCAACATAGCTTGCCACGACCACAAGCGTGCTTGTCCCGGACGTGGCAGATAACCCATGATAGTGTGCGCTTGTGCGCCAATGAGCTGCTCGGTAATCCAGAAGTGTTTACCGGGCAAAAAGCCGCGAGTTTGATCAAGCTTCATCGCAATTTTGCCATATTCAACTGGTTGCTCTAAGCCACCCCATACCGGATAGTTATTGAGTGCAACTACATCTAATTGTTCAGAAATATCGGTGAAATTTTGCGCTTTATTATAATAATCTCCCGGGAAATTATGAGTAATCGTTTGTGAAGATGGCACAATTTCACGTAAAATTTTTGCTTGCCGTTCGGTAAACTTTGTAATTGTTAGCGCTCTAAAGCGATAAAAAGCCAGCATTAAACCGGGGTTTTTGGCTGGTATCGTTGGTTTTGGTAATTCTATTTCACTAAAATCATTATAGATTTGCGACCAGAACACGGTACCAAAACGATAATTGAGATCATGAATTGATTGATATTCCTCTGCAAGGTAATTTTGAAACTCACGTTCGCAATGTGCGCAATAGCACCAGTCGCTGGTTTCATGTCCCAATTCATTATCAATCTGCCATGAAATTACTGCTGGATGTTCTCGGTAGGCTAGAGCCATTTGTTGCGTAATTTTATCGCTCTTCTCCAGATAAACTGGTGAATTAAGACAGGCTTGACGGCGTCCACCAAAATGACGCTTGATACCAAATTCATCAACCGAAAGCACTTCTGGATGAGCTTTGGCCAACCACGCGGGTAATGTTGCGGTGGGCGTACCTAACATAACCTTGATGCCATAATATTCGGCACGATCTAAAACATGGCGGAAATAGTAAAATTGAAAATTATCCGCGCTTGGCTCCATTAAATGCCAGGCAAATTCGGCAATACGGATACAGTTAATATTTGATTTGACCATCCGTGCTAAATCTTGTTCTAACCATTCTTTATCCCATTGTTCGGGATAGTAATCAACGCCTAAGTACATGTTATTCCTTTCTTTCTGTTTCTTGTTTGTTTTGAGCATCTGGTGTATTTAGTTCTTTTTCAAGCACATTAACAACTTGCTTCGAAGTCTCCCATTTGCCATCTTTAAGTATAGTTATAAATTTTTGTAGCAGTTCATGGGAGTTATAGATTTCTTTTATTATATCTACTAATATTGGTAATGAATTAGTCTTGAAGATTTCCATTTGACTACCGTCATTGAAATTATCCAAGAGCATGAATAATTTGTTTATAAATTCTTGAGTATTGCGATTAAATGTTAGTAGAGATATTAAGTTCTTATTGCACAGAATAACAGTATTTTCAATCGACTCTTTTACTTGAGGGGCACTATTTGTGTTATTTTTCAAGAGTTCACATTTAAATGTATTATACGAGTTATACATAAAGTCCAATACTTTAAGTGTTTTTTCTTGTTTTGCTATTAAATCATTTGCCATTTGGTTAACCAAATTAACAAATTCATTCCACGTTGTTCCATCAGAACTGTATTCTTTTGGCACAGCGGCTCTTTGTAACTCGTCATAAGAATGGTGCATGAAATCTAATAATGTTGTAGGATTATATTTTTCAGATAAATTCTCTTTTATTTGTTGAATTAATTTAATTAATTCATTAATTTTATTTTTTTTGACTGCTTGAATACAAGTTAATTCATATATCAATGAACTTAAATAATCTGCTTTATTATAGTCAATAATTTGTTTAACAATTAATTCTACGTTGTTTATTGAATTATTGTTAATAGTTTGGATTATTAGCGCATTAATGTATGCAATCCTGTCATAAGAGGCCTGCCTGATATTATTAGGATCACCACGTGGCCATGCTTTATCAATATATTGGCAATATGCAATATAATCGGTAACAATGCTATCATCCCACGATGAGTTTTTATCGTCATCCATCATTCTTGAAAATTTTTGTCCTAATACATTGATACTTTTGAAATAATCTTCTATTAATTCTGGATTATCATTTTCACAAAATGTTTCTTTGAATAGCCTCATAAAAAATTTAATATTCTGATTAAATGTTTCGCCATACTCTCTATTTTTGAGGATAAATTGAATAACTATTTTTTCATTTACAAGAAACTCAGTAATAAGCGTAGCATCAATATTTTCAAAAATTTGATTAGTAATAATATAGTTTAAATTATAGCTTACATCATACAACTCATGATTGCCATTCTTATATGAAATAATGTTTTTATTGAGGCAGTCTAATGCTAAAGATGGAATAGAGTTTTTATCAAGACAATTCTTCAAAATTAATTTATCATTTTGTTCATCCGCAGCGGGGTGTTCCAGCTTTTTACTCATATATACTACTATAGCTAATGTTTCAATAGCTTTTAAATTATACGGATTTTTTAGATACAGATAATATAATGGGTTAATTAAAACCAAAACATTACTAAATAAGAGCGCAAAAAACTCTTCCTCTGTAATATGGATACTCTTATCGTTTCGTTTAAAATCAGTAAAGTTTTTATTTAATGAGTATATTTGATTAGTTTTAATATACGCATGTTCAATCATTCTAATATTATTATCAATCTGATAACTGTTGTATAAATCTTTACGAATTTCAGAAAACGACACACTCTCTAAATCAATAAAATTTGATCCATTATTCCTATCTTTTATTATTTTGATTGCATCTTCAAATGGAAGCATATAATTATAAATATATGAAATTAATTTCTCACGGACATTTGTAAATTGTGAGTTATTATTAAGTGGCTCATCATTTGCTACTAAAATACAAATACAGTTTTTCTGATTGTTCAAATACTGGATAAGGCTAACAATATGCATTGGATCTATTTTATTATAATCAACTAAACGCTCAAACTCGTCAAAGACGATTACTTTATTTATACCAATAAATTGTTTTAATTCAAATTTGCCTAAAATTGCAAGTATTCGGGAAATTGAAAGTCTGACTAACCAACGAAATAGGCAATTATTTGTTTTTTCAATAAGAGCCGTAATTAATTCGTGTGTATCAGCATAATCTGTGCAAGGCAGATATACCAATGATGGCGTTTGTCTTAAATAATTCTCAACAAAATAGGATTTGCCTGCACCACAAGAACCGTTAATTAAAATATTTTTTACTTTGGGTGCACTTCTTATTTCTTGAATTTTTTGTTTTATCTTTGTTAAAAAATTAACTTGGTATGAATCAGTGTCTTTGCTATCTAATTCTATATGAGTTTCCGTGAAACAAAACTCATTATAGATACACCAAGACAATGAGTAGAAAGGGATATAGCAAATAATTACAATAAGTGCAATACCAATTGATAGTTGGTATCCTAAGAGGTTAATAAATATCCAACTAATAAGAACGTAAAGAATTAATGTAACAGATATAAATTTACAGTCAAAAAGTCTATTAGGAATATATTTTATAAATTTGGAACGTATGATATTTGAAGTTAAAAGCAAGATTGTCGCGATTATTGGGATGGCAATTATCAAATTAGAAAAGTTCATTCTTGCCGCAAAGCTGCTTGTTGCATTAGTAAAATTATTACCAAAATAACTTTCAATAAAAGCCCACATTATAAATTAATCCTTTACTTGCTCAATAAGCATCAATAAAATACTCTGCGGATGCATAATCGGCAACTGTATGCCAATCTCAGCGATAACTTTACCACTCATCACGAGCTCACCAGCACACAACGGAACTGATTTTTTCATCAAATAACCAGTATTCTCCTGTGCATTCAGAAGCTTAACCTTATATGTTGCATCGGTATTGAGATAACTAATTCGTAATTTATTGGCAATAATATTGCATGGGAAGTCATTTTGCGCAATTGCAAATAATGCTTGAGTTTGTTCAGTATTAACGACACCATAAACATTTTGTCCGCTATCAATGGTATCAATGCGCACCAAACGTTCAGAGTGGATTAAGCTGCGGTATTGTTTATATAAAGTTAGATAGTATGTTAATTGCTGACATTCCACATCGTTCAGCTCAAGCAGATTTTGTTCAAAACCGAGATGTCCAAAGAAATTGGTTAAGATGCGGTATTCAAGCGTGCTCAAACGATTGGTCGTGTGTGCTTGTGCTGGACCAAAATGTGAACCCATAATTTCAGCAGGGAAAAAATAACTAAAACCGCGCTGAATACTTTGCCGCTCATAAGGATCATTGCAATCAGATGTCCAAACCCGATTGGTATAGCGTAAGATACCCAAATCAGCACGAGCTCCACCTGATGCACAACTTTCAATTTCTATCAGTGTGAACTCATGATGGAGTTGCTCAATTAAACGGTAGGTTGCCAATACTTGTTGATGCACTCCTGCCTGTCCATTTATACCACCTGCTTGAACTAAATCGCGATTCATATCCCACTTGACATAAGAGATTTTATTCTGGCTGAGTAAGCCATAGATGCATTGATGAATATAAGCGTAAGCTTCAGGAATCGCTAAATTAAGCACATATTGGTATCGCCCCAAAGGTTGCGAATAATCTTGCACTTGCAGAATCCACTCAGGATGCGTGCGGAATAAATCTGAATCAGGATTAACCATTTCCGGCTCAAACCATAGACCAAACTCCATACCGCGCTTGATGACTTGTTCAATTATCGGAGTTAGACCTTGTGGATGCTTTTCTTTATCAATAAACCAATCACCTAGTCCAGCACGCTCATGATTTCGTCCTTTAAACCATCCATCATCTAAGATAAATCTTTCCACTCCAATAGCAGCAGCTCGATCAATTAATTGACTAATTTGAGCAAGATTATGCTCAAAATAGATCGCTTCCCAAGTGTTAAAATGAATTGGGCGATATGGAAGTACGTGCGGTATAAATTTATTGCTCTGACGAATGAAACTATGAAAATTATGGCTAAATCCATTGAGCCCAGCAGCAGAAAATGATGTATATAGGGTTGGCGTATTATAGCTTGCGCCATGTTCCAGTAGAATTTCTCCAGGCAGTAATTTTTCGCCAAACTGGACTAATTTTTGCCCATTGCTGAGAGTGCTCACCTTGTAAGTATGATTGCCACTCCAGCCCAGATGAAAGCCATATACTTTTCCGCTTTGCTGGTTAAATCCGTTATCACCAAGAATTAATAATGGTGGATTATCGTTGGAGGTACGCCCCTTAAGGTTTTCTACTACGTAACAGGGTTGATCAATTTTACTCCGCTGAGTTTGAAATTCATGTATCCAGCGTCCGTGAAATTGCATCATATCACTAACTTGCGCTTCAAGTGGCAGGCTTAGCAATAATTCATTCAGTTGATAATCTTGCGTACCGAGGTTGGTTAGTGTGATATTGTGCTCGATAATATCACATTGGTTTATAGTCAGGTTGATCTTTAATTCTAATTCGCTTTGCTCATCCAAAGCACATACCGTTAGGCTATTTTCTGAGCTCGCAAGTGTTACTATTGTTTTGAACTGCGGAGCCCAATTGTTACCATTCGTGCATCCAGAAAGAGCGTTAAGCTGAAATCCGCCATTCCCCCATAGTGGAACTAGAGTTAGCGGCACATCTTCATCTAAAAATGCTTGTGGAACAGGTTGAATTAATTGAGCTAAAAGATGCTGTTCTTCATCTTCTGATAATCTTAATAAGCCTCCCCAATAAACAATCTGCGGTAAATCTGTATCGTTGCAAGCAAGGATTAAGCTAGTATTGCTACCGTGAAGGCTGATAATTTTACTCATGATGAGATTTCATTCTTGCCAACCCCAAGCTTTGTGCAAAGTTTATCAAGCACTTCATCATGGAATTTTTCAGTAAGTTTTACTTTCTTCATAAAAATAATTACTGAGAGAATGAATAAAATAATAGGGATGCCAAACATGATTATTTTAAATTTCATCACACTCCCTGGAGCCGCTGCAACGCTCTGTGCAGTAGCATTATTAGTCATTGCAACCCAGATAGCAGTAAAACCAACTACGCCATTGGAAATTGCACCCGCTAATTTGTCTAATAGCGGTCTTACACAAAGAGTCGTACCTTCAGAACGAGTTCCCGTTTTAAGTTGTCCATATTCTACGCTGTCAGTTAACATCAATAAAACACACACAAATAAAATCGGGTATGGGAAGAAAAATAAAACATAACCAGTTAAGATGATTGGTAAATTTTTGCCAGCTAAGCCAAAGATAATTAAACCGATTACCATTACTACGATACCCACGAAAAATAGATTTTTTCTTCCTTTGAATAAGCGACTTAAAACAGGGAATAGTGCAACAGCTACAAAACCTAAGGCTAAATTTAGTGTCCCGATAATTGCAAAACTTGCGGCATTACCAAAAATATAAGTAAAATAATAAAGTAAGAATGATGAGCAGATTACATAGCCTAAGGCAAATAGGCCATAAGACACTGCTAACCATAATAATTGATCATTATGCCCAATCGCTTTAAATACTTTTAAAATACTGGTTTTTTCAGTGGTTTGGCGTAGCGCAGAGCTTTGCTCTTTAGCACCGATGACAGTAATAATTCCACCAACCAGAGAAACTACTCCTACTAATATTGCAAAAACTAGCCAGCCTTGTTTATCGCCAATTACGGTTGCTGATTGTGTATGATTTTTTGAGAAATAGATAACTATCGGAACAATCGAAAAGGCAACAATTGACTGTCCAAGAGTTGAGGCGATCCTGGCAAAAACCCCAACCGATTCACGCTGTGCACTATTGGTCGCGAGCGCTGGTATCATACCCCAAAATGCAATATCCTTGAATGAATATACAATATCAAGTACGGCAAATATTACGATAAACAAGATAATATAAAGAAATGGGTTAGAAGTTGATAAGCCACCTAAGTCAGTAAATAACAAAACAATACACACTGAACCAATTGTGCCGCCAAAAAGAATCCAAGGTTTGAATTTTCCAAATTTTGAACGGGTATTATCCACCACTCCACCAATCATCGGATCAATAATCAGCTCAACAAAACGTAACACAAATAACATGGTTGTTACAATTGCAATCATTTTTTCACTGGTGGCCTCACTGATTCCAGTTTGTCCTGGATTAAATAATTGTGATGTAATAAACATAATTAAATAAGAAGAGAGTGCCGCATAAAAAACATCATGCCCAAATGCGCCACATGCATAGGAGAATAATGTTTTGCTAAATCCTTTCGGTTTTTTCATTTTAAAGTCCTTAATTTTGAAATCAGAGATATTTTGCGTAAATTTTAGTCCAGAAATGATTATAATTTTAACTTATCATCCAGTGGTGATTATTTTATTCTTGTTTGAAAAATTATAAAAATATATTACTTCTTTTAAATTAGTTAATTGGATTTGTGCAGTTGATGATTTGGTTAAAAAAATGGAGTCAATGATGACTCCATTTAAACGTGTTAGTGATCGCCTAAATTTCTCAGTGGCTTACCTGACTTAAGATTTGACTCAAGTTGTTCTAAACTAATTCCTTTTGTTTCAGGAACAAAGAATTTTAAGAATAACATTGATAGAACACAGAATGCCGCAAATACATAAAATATTGATGAATTACCATGTGCATGCATAAATGATAAAGCATTTCCCATTACCAAACCAGCAAATGTCCAGTTAACAATTGTCGTAATTGTCATACCAATTTCACGGCCTTCTAAAGGGAAGACTTCTGAGCACACAATCCAAGCAACAGGGCCCCAAGATACGGCGAAACCAAAAATATAAATAATTACTGCCGTTAATAAAACAGCTTTTGGTAAACCGCTAATTTGACTTGGATCAGTAACCCCACCAATACTTGCAAAAGCTAATCCAGCCGCGATCATAGTAATCATCATTACAGTTGCACCAACGTATAATAATTTTTTGCGACCCCATTTTTCTACTAGACGAATTGCTGGGAAAGTAAAGAGCATATTTACTGTTGGTACAGTTAGCATAGCAACTAAGCCTTTCATGCCAGCGTACCCAAAAATAGTTGGAGCATAATAAATCATCATGTTAATCCCAACTAATTGTTGAAACATTTGTAAGATCACGCCCATTAACAATACTTTAAAGAAATAGCCTTTAAATACTATTCCGATGCCAGCACCTTTATCGCTTTTAATTGCGTTTTCAATATCGTTTAATTCTTGCTGCACTTCTTCTTTAGTATTTAATACTGTCGTTAATACTTTTTCTGCAGCAGCACGACGGCCTTTAAGCATTAACCAGCGTGGGCTTTCAGGAAGGGCAAAGCTACCAAAGAACATTACTAATGAAAATACTGCAATTACCACGAACATGATTGGCAATGCTACTAATGGATCAAGGAAGACTCTTGCAATGAATACATTGGTTACGGCAATTAAAAAAATCCCGATTGTAATCATTAATTGAAATAATGCACCCATTGAACCACGCACTCCAGCTGGGGCAGTTTCAGAAAGATACAATGGAACGATAAATGAGGCAATTCCTACCGCAAAACCTAAACCAAAACGGCAAGCTGATAAAATTGGAAATGCCGGTAACATTGCTGAAACTATTGATAGTGAACTAAATAAGAATCCAGCTAAAATTAGACTGCGTTTGCGACCTAATAAACGAGCAAATAGACCAGAAAGTAATGCGCCAACAATACCTCCAGTTGCAAGAATTGCTGCGTATTGTTCGCCACCTTCGACTCCGAGGTGATAAACTTTCTCAATTGTTTCCAGTGAGTTAGCGATAAAGCCTTGGTCTAAACCAAATAATAAACCACCAAGTGCTGCGATTGTGCAAATCCAGAGCACAATTTTCTTGTACTCTCCGTTTGTAGAACCACTGCTATTTGCATTATTGATATGCATATGTCCAGCCATGTCAAGCATCCTTAGAAAATTAGAAATATAAGCTTAGTTATTATTTATGTGAATAAAATAATAACTAACAATTGTATACGAATATTCTAAATTAAACCAGTTGCGCCGCACTATGAAATATATAATTAAGTAACTCATAATTTAATATGACTATGATTTAGTTGCGTATATTTTTCTATAAAAGAGTGAAAATTTAATTTAAGATAAATAAAAATCCCTACAAATTTTTGTAAGGATTCTTTGAATTAATCAATTTATATGGCAAAATACCACAATATTATTTTATTCAGGGCGCATGTGTGGGAAGAAAATCACATCACGGATTGATGCTGAATTAGTAAGAAGCATTACTAAACGATCAATTCCAATACCCAATCCACCAGTCGGTGGCATACCTAACTCTAATGCGCGAATATAATCTGCATCGTAATGCATGGCTTCTTCATCGCCAGAGTCTTTTTGTTCAACCTGTTGACGGAAACGGTTCGCTTGATCTTCTGGATCATTTAACTCCGAATAACCATTAGCTAATTCACGCCCAACTACAAATAATTCAAAGCGCTCAGTGATTGCTGGATTAGCATCTGATTGACGTGCAAGTGGTGATGTTTCAATTGGATGATCCATAATAAATGTTGGGTTCCAAAGTAGATGTTCAGTATTTTCTTCAAAAAGTACTAATTGAAGTACTGCCAAACTGTCACTTGTTGCGTCTTTGCGGGTGAGTTTTTTGATCTCAGTTTTTAAAAATGCTTTGTCATTTAGTTGCTCAAGGTTGATTTGTGGATTGTATTTTAAAATTGCCTCAACAATAGTTAATTGATCGAATGGTTGTTCAAGATCAACAATTTTTCCTTGATACTCAAATGATAAACTACCAACGGCATTGATTGCAGTTTTACGAACTAAATCTTCGGTAATTTGCATCATGCGGCGATAATCTGCATAACTTTCGTAAAGTTCAATCATAGTAAACTCAGGATTATGACGTGCTGAGAGTCCTTCATTTCTGAAACTGCGGTTGATTTCGAATACACGGTTTAATCCGCCAACAATTAGACGTTTTAAATATAGCTCTGGAGCTATACGTAAATATAATGACATATCTAGTGCATTATGTTGGGTCACAAATGGTTTGGCTGTGGCGCCACCTGGAATTGGGTGCATCATTGGAGTTTCAACTTCAAGATAGTCTTGTGCAACTAAGGCCTCGCGAATTACACGAATAATCCCAGAACGTTTAATAAATACTGCACGTGATTCATCATTCATGATTAAATCTAAATAACGCTGACGGTAACGTATTTCCATATCATGAAGACCATGAAATTTTTCAGGGAGTGGACGAATATTTTTACTAATTAAGCGAACTTCAGTTGCATTTATACTTAGTTCATTAGTTTTAGTTTTCATCATAACACCAGTTACACCTAATATATCGCCAATGTCAGCATGTTTAAAGGCATCATATGCTTCTTCACCAAGATGTTCTTTACTTATATACGCTTGGATACGACCTTTGGCATCAGATAACGTAGCAAAAGAGGCTTTTCCCATAACTCGTTTTAACATCATCCTGCCAGAAACTATTACACGAATGTTCATGTCTAATAATTCTTCTTTGCTGTATTTATCGTAATCTTGGTGCAGGGTGGAGGAATAATGTTGTGGTTTGAAATCATTTGGGTATGGATTACCATTTTCACGAAGCTTGGTTAGTTTTTGGCGGCGTTCACTAATTAAGTGGTTTTCATCAACTTGGTGTGTTGCGGCTACTTCAGTCATTATCGATCCTATCGTATAATATGTCATTTTTGACGTAGTTGTATAAAAAATAATTTGTAATTTTAGATTTATTTTAGCGGCGTTGAATAATTGTCAGAATTAAATTATCGTGTAAAGTTTGCATAATTAATTTATTACCAGTTTTGCGGCAAAATTCTTGTAAGTCTAATTCTGATGCTGGATCATCGGTACTAATTTCAACCTCTTCACCAGATTCAATAGTTGCCAAAAATTTTTTAGTTTTTAAAACCGGAATAGGGCAGTTAAGCCCCATTAAATTTAAGTGATGCATTTTTATTTAACCAATTTTAGACCACCAGAAGACGGTGATGTCGGTGTTGGTGAACTTGGTGGTGTATAATTTTCTAATTCAAATTGCATCCCTTGGCTATTTTCTTTAGCAAACAAAGCCAAAACATTGGCAACTGGAATTGCAATATCATGCGTAGTTCCAGAAAAAGCAGCCTGAAAGGTGATCCATTCATTATCAATTAACAGATTTTTGATAGCACTAAATGCAATATTTAGTACTATCTTGTTATCTCGTACAAATTGCTGAGGAACCATGGTATTGGCATCCACAAATGTTACCAAATGCGGCGTAAAATCATTATCTGTACACCATTCATAAATTGCTCGGACTAAATAAGGTTTTTGGCTAGTCATTCTTAATCCAATTTATTGTTTCATACTGCGTTCAGCAGCGGTTAAAGAATCCAAAAAGCTTTTACGATTAAATTGTGTTTCAGCATACTTCATTAATCCAGCCCAAGTCTTTTTAACTTCGATATCATAGTAACTCAAACGCCATAATACTGGTAATAAAGAGACATCCAATAGTGTTAAGTGTGTACTGTCAAAATACTCCATTTTTTTATTTGACGCAAAAACTCCTGCAATTTCATCCAAAGAGCTACTAATTATTTTGCGGGCTTTTTCAAGCTCTTTTTTCATTTTTGCATCTTTAGTGTTTAAATTAGTGTCAAGTAATCGTACATGTTGAAATAGTTGACGATCAAGCCAATGAATTTTCATCCGCATGCGTGCTTTTTCAGCTGGTTCAATTGGCATTAGTTGCGGATGTGGAAAACGTTCGTCAATATATTCTGACATTATATTGGTGTCAATTAGAATTAAATCACGCTTACGGTTATTTTTATCGATATCATCTACCAGAACTGGAGTTTCGTTATATGGGTTTAACTGCATTAAATCTTGACGAGCGTTGATATTTACATCCAAAACTTTAAAGTCCATGTCTTTTTCATTAAGAATTATACGAACGCGGTGTGAAAATGGGCATCTTGAATCTGAGTACAATTGAATCATCTATTTCATCCTTTATTTTTATAAGTGATAACTAAGCTCGTGATTCTATCATGTTATGATGGATTCTGTCAAGTGTTTTGTATGTATCTCCTTGATTTGCATTCGCTTTATTGTTGTTTAGTTGTAGTGTTGGTAGTGTTTTTTTATAACATATTAAACCCTTGTCGCAATAAATGTTATAATGGCGTACTTTAATATTTTTAATATAAGATCATCATGAGCACAAAAACTGAAAATAACCTACAACAGATACCTAAATTAAGTTTGGATAGTCAGCGTAAACGTTTATATAATCATTTATCAAATGAGGAAGCACAGCAAAAACTATTGGCCGAAACCTTTAAACGTAACACAATTTCTTTTTATCTATATTTTCCAATTCTAAATCCACAAGAATTTCGTGATAATTTCTTTTTAGCGTGTAATGAGCTTGGCGTTTTAGGTCGAGTGTATTTAGCTCATGAAGGCATTAATGCACAAATTAGTGTTCCTGAGCATAATGTTGATGCCTTTCGTAGTTTTCTTTATTCAATTCCAGAATTAAATGGTGTTAGATTAAATTTTGCGGCAGAAAACGATAGCAAATCTTTTGCAATTTTGAAGGTGAAAATTCGTGAAAAAATTGTTGCAGATGGAATTGATGATCCAGCATTTAGCATGAATAAGTTGGGTAAATATTTAAACGCTGAAGAATTTAATCGTATGACTGCGAATAATGAAGCGATTGTGGTTGATATGCGCAATCATTATGAATATGAGGTTGGGCATTTTGAATCAGCTCTGGAAGTTCCGAGTGAAACTTTTCGTGAACAATTACCCATGGCTGTTGATATGCTCCAAGGTCAGCAAGATAAAAATATTGTTATGTATTGCACTGGTGGCATTCGCTGTGAAAAAGCTAGCGCTTGGATGCTACATAATGGTTTTAAAAACGTTTACCATCTTGAAGGTGGCATTATAAAATATGCAAATGACGTTAAGGAGCAGGGATTAGAGAACAAATTTTTGGGCAAAAATTTTGTATTTGATCAACGTTTCTCAGAAAAAATTGGTAATGAAGTAATTGCACATTGTCACCAATGTGGTGACCTTGCCGATACACATGTAAATTGTGCTAATACTGCTTGTCATTTACTATTTATTCAATGTGATAATTGCAAAGTCAAGTTTGAAAATTGTTGCTGTGCTGAATGTCAAAAAATTATTCATTTAAGCGAAGAAGAACAGAAAGCGTTACGCCAAGGACAGAAATCTGGGAGTAAAATTTTTAAACGCCATCGCCCGTAATAGAATTAACATAAATTATTGCTTATTATATTGGATAAAAACATGTGTGTTATATCAAATTATGCACATGTTTTATCAATCTCGTTGTGTGTAATTCATATATGACAAAATCTAATCATTATTAAAGTTAGTCTTATTGGCGCAATTTATTACACTATTTATATCAATTAATAGTCATGTAAATATTTTAAGTCACTTTCTGATGTATCCAATGTAAAATTTAAATTGGCAAGCATCGTACTGTCAATTGATCCAGTCGAATTAAACATCCCATTTTGTGCAAAGCAATCTTTGGCAGAGCTAAGTTTTATTTTAAAGCTAGTTGCAGATAATTGTTTTAAGGTTGCTGTACATGAATCTTGTGCACTTAAAAAGTTTTGTGGACTATCAAATTGAAAAACTACCGGCGGGGTTAAACTACCGCCAACTTCATCAATTCCATAACCATCACTGATAAACTGATTTTTACTTGAAAGAGTTAATAGGGTAATAGTCTGTCCGTCTGGAGATGTTGCAATCTTAACAAAGTGTTTATTTTTTTCTGAAGCATATAGGCCACTTGGTAATGTAGTGTTTGATTGATTTGTAATTGGTGCAGAACTATCTTGTGCCCAAGTTAACGAATGAAGAATTATTAGACAAGTATAAACATATTTTTTCATAGTAGACCTAATTTTAGTTATTTGTTTGTTACAATTAAATCGTATTATTTATGCCCGTATTATAAGCATTGGTGGGCGATTATAAATTAGATTAAACGTAGTATAAAGTTTAGATTGTAACATAGTTTTATTATTTATAAAACAGCATAATTGACTCAAAATATCTATGGTAAAATTCGGGCTAAATTTAAACTAAAGAGAGATATTGTTAATGAAGATTTTAATTATTGGCAAAGGCGGTCGTGAGCACGCACTTGCTTGGAAATTGAGCCAAAACCAACGTGTTGAACAGATTTATATTGCCGAAGGTAATTCGGGTTGCGAGTTATTGGCGAAAGTTACAAATGTTCCATTGAGTAAAATTGATGAGCTACATGATTTCGCACAACAGAAGCAAGTTGATTTAACTATTGTTGGTAGTGAAGAATTGTTGGTGCAGGGAATTGTTGATAAATTTAAAGCCAGTGGTTTGAAGATCTTTGGTCCAGATAAACATGCTGCGCAGCTTGAAGGGAGCAAGGTATTTGCTAAAGATTTTATGAATAAGTACGGCATTAAAACTGCTAAACACCAAAGTTTTAATGATTATGCAGCTTCATTAAAATATTTAGATCAAGTCAATTACCCAATTGTAATTAAAGCTAGTGGATTAGCGGCTGGTAAAGGCGTTGTGATAGCTGAGAGTCGTAATGATGCTGAAATTGCCTTAGCGGAAATGTTGTTAGAGCAAGTTTTTGGTGCTTCAGGTTGTGAAGTTGTCATCGAAGAATTTTTAGTTGGTGTTGAGGCCTCAATTTTATCTTTTACTGATTGTAACGTGATTCTACCGTTAATTAGTGCGAAAGATCATAAAAAAATAGGTGAGGGTGAAACAGGATTAAATACGGGTGGTATGGGTGTTATTGCACCAAACCCATATGTAACAGATGTTGTTCATCAACAATTTATGCAAGAAATTCTTGCTCCGACGTTGGCTGGGATTCAGGCCGAAAAGATGGATTTTGCTGGGGTGATTTTCTTTGGTGTGATGATTACTAATCATGGAATTTATTTGTTAGAATATAATATGCGACTTGGTGATCCAGAAACTCAAGCTGTTTTACCGTTATTAGAAAGTGATCTTTTAAATGTATTTGAGGCATCAATCGAAAAACGTTTGAGTCAAATACAATTAAATTGGCATACTGGAGCTACCTGTTGTGTAGTTTTAGCATCTGGTGGCTATCCAGAAAAATATCAAAATAATTTACCAATTTCTGGAATTGAAGAATTTGGTCAAGAAGATTGTCAATTATTTACAGCTGGCGTTAAATTACAAGCAGGACAGTTTGTTACTGCTGGTGGGCGTGTTTTGAATATTGTTGGAAAAGGTAGTACATCACTTGAAGCACGTGAGAAAGCCTATGCTGCAGCTAAAAATATTCAGTTTAAAAACTGTTATTTACGTCAAGATATTGGTAAGTTAAATGATTAGATTGACGGAAGTATAACGTATAAAATTTGATCTCGTTACTATATAAATTTTAAGTTATAGTTTACAATTAGATTTAATTTTGTGTATTGTGGTGTTAAAAATAAAAACCAATGACTGAGTCATTGGTTTTTATTTTGTTATGGTACTTTATTAATTATATTTTACGAAGCAAGTCAATAATTTCTGTATATTCGTATCGTTCTGCCAAATCCAATGCACTATTACTATCAATATCATGGTGATTTTTGTTGGCACCAGCGCTTAATAAAGTTTTTACTACCGCTTTTTTACCGTGGCGGGTGGCAATTAATAATGGGGTTCTTTCATCTAAATCGACATGTTCAAGATTGGCTTTAGCACTAATTAATAATTTCACCAGATTATTTTTTCCAGTTAATGCAGCCATGCTTAATACGGTGCGATTTAAGTTGTTGACGTGCTCAAGGTTTGCTCCGTGTGTAATTAAAATACGAACTATATTTGATTTACCATGTTCAGCCGCTAGCATTAGAGCGGTTTCGCCTGCTTTATTCTGACAATCAGGTTTGGCTTTATTTAGTAGTAAAAAGCGTAAAATATTTGATTTGCCATGCATAGCAGCTAAATTCAGTGCGGTCTCACCGTTTTTATCAGTTTGCTCTAAATCAATAGTATTATTGTTTTGTAATGCGGACTTGACATGTTTAAGCGTTCCATAAACTACATGGTGCAACAAACTATTTTCTGGATTACGATTGATTAATGGAATAATCTTTTTAGGTTTTACAATAGTATGCGCATTGAGTAATAAATTTATAATTGGTTGGTAATTTTTTTGTTGAGCGATTTCAAGAGCTGTTTTACCTTCATCATCGGATTGCTTATAATTAGCGCCAGCATTTAGCAGTTTTTCAACTATTTCAGTATTACCACGCTCTGCAGCAATTTGTAAAGCGGTTCTGTTATGTTGTTCCAAATGTTCAAGGTTAGAGCCATTATTAATTAGAAGTTCAACCAATTCAATTTGGTTATACCATGCAGCAAAAATTAATGGCGACCAATTATATCCATCTACAGCTTCAAGATTTGCACCTGAACTAATTAATAAATTTGCAATTTCTTTTTTACCGTCACGTGCTGCATACATTAATGCATTCCAATACGAGCTGTTGTATGAATCAGGGTTTGCACCTGCATTTAAGAGTAGCTCAACTGCTTCCGTGTTTCCATGGGTGGTGGCCCAAATTAAGGTTTTTCCACATTCTCCATTATGTCGGCTCATACTAGCTCCAGCGTTTACTAAGCGTAGCACAACCTCGTGGCGGTGCTCACTTTCAGCTAAATCCAAGGGCGTCAACTTGCGAAAATCAAGGTGCTCAACATTGGCTCCATAAGCTAATAGTAGATCGGCGGATACAGCTTGATTATAATGTGCAGCAACAGTTAATGCCGTCCAACCGTATTCATCAACGTGTTCTAGATTAGCATCTGAATTAAGTAAATGTTGAATAACTTGTTCATGACCATCACGGACTGCATAAAATAGTGCTGACCAGCTATGTCGATCGCAATGATCAATATTAGCGCCTAATTTTAATAATAGATCAATTGCATCCAATTGAGCTTTATTTGCAGCAAAGAATAGCGGAGTCCAACCAAATTTGTCGCCACGATTAGGATTTGCTCCCGCTTCAACCAGGACACTGATTGTATCCAAAAAACCATCACGTGCTGCATACATTAATGCCGTGCGACCTGATCGATCAGTTTTTTCTAAATTAGCTCCGTATTTGATTAGAGTTTTTATGGATTCTGTTTGTCCTGTCCATGTGGCGAAAAATAGCGCGGTCCAACCTTTTTGATCCTGAATCCCAATATCTATGCCTTCCTCAAGAAGAACCTGTAACACATCATTCCATCCATCACGTGCTGCATACATTAAGCCATTCCAGTCGTTATTATCTTTGTGACTGAGATTAGCTCCAGCTTTAAGCAAACATGTAACGATGTTAGCATGACCTTTCCAAATCGCGAATAGCAATGCATTCCAACCAAATTTGTCAGTATATTCAATATTTTTATCTAAATCTAGCAACAACTCGACGATTTCTAATCTCCCGTCTCGCGCAGCATAAATTAGTGGTGTCATTCCATAAATATCTTGGTGGTTATAATTGGCTCCAGCCGCTAAAAGTATTTTTACCAATTCTATTTGATTATTCCAGATTGCAAAGTTAAGTGCTACCCAACCATATTCATCACTTTGTTCGAGATTTGCTCCCGCGTTCAGGAGTAACTTTAATACTTCAGGAGTAGAAGAAAAACAGGCCAAGCTTAATGGTGATGAATATTGTGACGTGATATGATTAATATTTGCACCTTGATTTAAGCTTTGCACAATTAGCTCTAAATCATTGTTTTCAATGGCAGTGCACAATTTATTATCTAAATTATTTTGATCAGAGTGTTTATTATGTTGTGATAAATATGTATCAAGCAATGTTGCTATACTGTTGTGTCCAAAAAGTTTAGCCACGTCTAATGCAGTTAAATTTTGCTGGTTTTTTAATTGCAAGTTAGCTCCAGCTTGGATCAATAATTCTGCTGCTGCTAGATTACCTGAGGTTGCAGCCTGAATCAATGGTGTTACACCATTTGAGTTGGCCTGATTTATGTCAACCCCAGCATTAATTAAGTTTATTAGTTTTAATAATTGATTTGCGCGTGCAGCATCGATTAATTGATCTATTTTCTGCATGATTTATCCTAAAAAATTACGTTAGGATTTTACCATAATATAGCTTATACAAATCTTGAATCAGTCAATTATTTAATTACTTTCAGGGTAAAGTAGGTATTTCGCGCGAATTAACTTAAATTGTTGTAAATCATTTTGCCATGAAGCTCTGATTTCACTTTCGGATTTACCCATTATAATTTGTTGCCGTAGAAGATCAGTTCCAGCTAATTTTACGAAAAATGATGTGAAAAACTTATCTTTTTCAGGGAATTCTTGGTAACTGCTAATTAAATAGTCTAGTCTAATTTTACCGTAAGTTTGTTGATATGCTGTGCTTTCAGGCATTTGTAAATTCCAGCCATGGCACAGCTGCCCATTTAATGGTGGATTCATTGCTCCCGTTGTTGGTTGTGGTATAAAACTAAATTCAGTATTAAATGTTGGGTAACCTAGTACTTGAAATGGCATTGCTGTTCCGCGTCCAATACTTAATTGAGTACCTTCAAACCAGCCTAAGCTTGGGTACCAGTAAATCGCTGTCATGTTAGGAAGATTTGGCGATGGTCGAGTAGTGATTTGATACTTACTATTATGAGTATAGTTTGTAATTGGGATAATTTTTAATTTTAATGTTTGTGCTTTGACTTTAGGTTTTAGATCTAGCCACTTTTCCCCGACTAACATATTGGCATATTCGCCGATCGTCATACCATATACAATTGGTACTGGTTGCATTCCAACGAAAGATTTATATTTTTTTTCTAAAATTGGTCCGTCGACATAATATGCATGAGGATTTGGACGATCCAAGATAATTAGTGGCTTATTATTTTCTGCAGCCGCTTCCATTAGTTTTTGCAGTGAAGAAATATACGTATAATAACGCACCCCAACGTCTTGAATATCAAAAACTATAATATCCACATTATTCAAATCCTCAGCTGATGGCTTGTCTTTTTTTCCGTACAGAGAGATAATTTGTAAATTACTTTCTTGTGAATTTGCGACTTCAGACCCAGCATCACTAAGTCCACTAAAGCCATGTTCTGGGCTGAATATTTTAACAATATTTACTTTACGCTCTAGTAGTGCATTCACGATATTTTGTCCATTAATTTGCGATGCGTTATTGGCAAAAATGGCTACTCGTTGATTTTTAAGTAACGGTACGTAACTTGTAAAATTAGCATCCGCAGGTTGTATTAGCTCATTAGCGTTAACAGACGCTACACTTGTTATGATAGCGGTAAGAATGTGAATTAATTTTTTCATAAATATTATGAGCTTTATAAAACATGGTAAGTGTGAGTTTATATTGGGTTAAAGTTGTATATTAAGAATGGGAAAATTATAGCATGGGTTTAAATTATACGCTAAATTTAGTTTAAAGACATGATACAGGTCATGTAATATTGATGTAGTGTAGTTGTGATACTAGATAGTTAATGTATTCATTAATTAAATTGGATTTATTAATTGGATTGGATTTATTAATTGGATTGTATAGTTTTTGATCTTTACTATGTTTTATTTAAAATGCGGATTGAATTAAGTTAATCATAATTAAAACTAAGTTTTTTAGTGCTATAATTTGTCCTTATTTAAAAATTGATAAAGCCAAGGAGATTCTTGCGATGGACATAACCGAATTACTAACCTTTGGTGTGGCAAATAAAGCTTCTGATTTACATATTTCAAGCGGGCTACCACCTATGTTGCGTATTAATGGTGAAATTCGTAAAGTTAATTTGCCGCCATTGGATGCAAATGCAGTTAAGGTTATGGTTTATGATGTCATGAATGATAATTTGCGAAAAGTTTTTGAGCAAAATATGGAAGTAGATTTTGCGTTTGAAATTCCTAATGTTTCGCGATTTAGGGCAAATGTGTTTATGCAAACTCGTGGGGTTGGTGCAGTATTTCGTTCGATTCCATCTAAAATATTGTCTTTAACCCAGCTGAATGCACCAGCCATTTTTCGTGAAATCACAACTTACAATAAAGGCATGGTTTTGGTAACAGGACCGACAGGTTCTGGTAAATCTACGACATTAGCGGCAATGATAGATTCAATCAATGAAATTGATTATCAACATATTTTAACGGTTGAAGATCCAGTTGAGTTTATACATGTTAGCAAACGAAGCTTGGTTAATCAACGTGAATTAAATACTCATACCAAAAGCTTTGCCAATGCCTTGAAGTCAGCCTTGCGTGAGGATCCAGACTGTGTGATGGTGGGTGAGATGCGTGATTTAGAAACAATTGGTCTTGCGTTAACTGCTGCAGAAACAGGACATTTAGTGTTTGGTACTTTGCATACATCATCTGCTGCAAAAACAATTGATCGGATTATTGATGTATTTCCTGCTGCGGAAAAAGATATGGTGCGTGTTATGCTATCGGAAAGTTTGCGAGCAGTGATTTCACAGGTGTTATTGAAGAAAAAAGATGGGAGCGGTCGAGTTGCTTGCCATGAAATTATGATTGTAAATGCAGCAATTAAAAATTTGATTCGTGAAAATAAAGTTTCGCAAATTAATTCAATGATACAGACTGGGCAACAATTTGGAATGCAAACTATGGATCAAAGCTTGTTAAAAGCTGTTAAATCAGGTGAAGTCAGCGTAGAAACTGCATTGACATATGCGGTGCAAAAAGAGTTATTTACAAATCTATAAATAGGATTTTATTATGTCAATTCAGGTGAATATGATTCGTGAAATTGAGAGTGCACGAATTTTTATGGGGTATTTGTTAAAGCAGGCGATTTTGCTTGGTGCAGATGATACGTTTATTATTGCTAATTTTGCTCCATCGTTTAAGTTAGATGGTAAATTAGTGCCACAATTTGCAGATAAACTAAGTGCAGATCAAAGTAAGCTAATGGTGTATGCCATTATGAATGAGCATCAGCGTCAAATTTATGACAATGAAAAAGAAGTTAATTTTGCCATTGGCCATCCTGATGGTGGTCGTTTTAGGGTGAATGCTTATCATGAGCAAGGTAATTGTGCGATGGTTTTACGTAAAATTAATTTGAATGTACTAACCTTAGCAGATTTAAAATTGCCTGCGGTGTTGGCAGAACTTGCGATGGAGCGCAAAGGATTAATTTTGGTTGTTGGGATGACTGGTTCTGGTAAATCTACGACTTTGGCTGCAATGCTTGATCATCGCAATAAAAATTCGTATGGTCATATTTTATCAATTGAGGATCCAGTTGAATTTGTTCATAAACATCAAAATTGTATTGTATCGCAGCGTGAGGTTGGTGTTGATACTGATTGTTGGCAAAATGCAATCAAATCGGCACTACGTCAAGCACCAAATGTAGTTTTGATTGGTGAGATTCGTGATGCTGAAGCAATGGATTATGCTTTGCAATTTGCTGAAACTGGGCATTTGTGTGTTGCAACCATTCATGCAACTAATTCAATTCAGGCAATCGAACGGATTGTTAATTTGTTTCCAAGTGAAAAACATCATCAGGTATTTATGAACTTGGCATTAAATTTGAAGGCAATTGTTGGTCAACGCCTTATTAAGCTTGAAACTGGCAGTGGTCGCGCACCTGCATTAGAGATTTTATTAAATACTTCAACTATAGCTGATTATATTTTTAAGCAGCAGCTTGAATCAATTCGTGAGGCGATGTTGAAGTCTGGTGATTTAGGTATGCAAACTTTTGATCAGGCTCTATTTGATTTATATGAGATTGGTAAAATTAGTTATGAAGAAGCTTTAAAAAATGCAGATAGTTTAAATGACGTTAAATTACGCATTAAACTTGATAGTCAGCGACGAAAAGCTGAAGTTAAAAGTAATTTGAGTAATAATGAGGTTGAGTTAAAAATACTTTGATCGTTAATTAGTCAAAGATTTTATTTTATGGAGAAAAATATGTATGTTAGTCAGGCGTTAACAGCCAGAAAATCAGTGCGTGCTTTTTTAGATAAGCCAGTTTCACGTGAAGATGTGCACAAAATTCTGGAGTATGCCCGTAAAACACCTTCTGGTACCAATACTCAACCATGGAAAGTTGCGGTGGTCACAGGTGCAGCAAAGCAGAAATTAGATGCGGATTTATTGCAGGCCTTTCGCGCAGGTACTGCCAAAAATTTAGATTATAATTATTATCCATTGCGCTTGCCGCTTGAAATGAAACAGCGCCGCTTGGCGTGTGGTTTACAAATGTACCAGACTTTAGGGATTACACGGCAGGATCAAGATAAGCGTCTGGATCAATGGGCACAAAATTATTCTGCTTTTAATGCACCAGTTGTACTCTATTTTTTTACTAGTCGATTAGTGGATAAAGGCTCTTTTATGGATTGTGGGATGTTTTTACAATCAGTAATGCTTATGGCCGCTGAGCTGGGGTTGGCTAGTTGTGCGCAAGCGGCACTTGCTGAATATCCTGATATAGTTAGAGAGCATTTAGGCTATAGTGACGAGAATATCGTCTTATGTGGTTTAGCTCTGGGTTATGAAGATAGTGGAGCTTTAATTAATAGTTATCGAACTGTGCGCGAAGATGTTGCTACGTTTACTCAATTTTTTGATTAATTAGGAGCGATGGTGTCAATCAAAAAATTAATTCATAGCCATGAATTTGCTATACGTTGGGGAGATATGGATGCGTATGGGCATTTGAATAATACCGCGTATTTTTTATATTTGCAGGAAGCTCGTTTTGAGTTGATGCGGCATTACAATCTTAGTTATGATGGTAAGGCTGCGAGTGCACCAATTTTATTACAGACGAGTTTTAATTTTAAGCGCCAGATTAATTATCCTGAAACTATTTCAATTGAAACTTATATTGTTAAAATCGAGCGTAAAAAAGTGTTTTTAGAACATGTAATTAAATCTGCAACCATTCCTGATTTAATTTATGGCGTTGGTGATGCTTTAGTCATGTGGTATGATTTTGAACGAGCGATCACAGTTAATCCACCAGAAGAATTACATAATTTATAAACTACTTTGATTTAAAAACATGTTAGACTCGCGGACTTATTTTTAACAGATATTGAAATATTGGAGTAAAAAATTTATTACAATGAAATTTTATGGTTAGGTTTAATTATTGCCAATTTTAGCCTTACGTTGATTGCATTTAGGTTTTGGGGTAAATTGGGGTTATTTGTTTTTGCTATCTTATCGATAATTTTAGCTAATATTCAGGCCTTAAAGCAGGTCCAGCTCTTTGGCATGGATGGTTCAATGGGTGATATTAGTTATATTGGCGTCTATCTAATTTCAGATATTCTTTCTGAAAATTATGGCAAAGAGATGGCACGTAAAATTATTTTCCTTGGTATGTTTAGTGTATTTGCTACTACGGTGATTATGTATCTATCTTTGCAATTGATTCCAAGTAGTTATGATCAAGCCCAAAGCGCTTTGAATAACATCTTTGGATTTTTCCCGCGTTTGGTTTTAGCAAGCATTTGTGCATTTGCTGTTTCGCAAAGCTATGATATTTTAGCTTATCAATTTTGGCGTAGAAAATTTCCTGGATTTGCGAATATTTGGATTAGAAATGGCATGAGCACCTTAGTTAGTCAATTGATTGACAATGCGCTTTTTACAATTATTGCATTTAGTGGTGTATTTTCGGTTAAATATATGTTACAAATATTTATTACATCGTGTGTCCTACGGACAATAATTTCATTATTAGATACCCCATTTGTTTATTGGTCAGTTGCGATCAAGAAGAAAGTAGTTGAGATTTAGTATGCAGCGTTACAGTAAGATTCAGGATAAAATTCCTCGTGAAATATTATTATTGAAATCATTGCCATGTTTGTATGGGAAATGTAGTTTTTGCAATTATATTTTGGATAATTCAATTAGTCTTGAAGAGATTCAAAGTGTGAATGCGGAAATTATTGAGCAAATTACCGGTGAATACGGCGTTGTTGAGATTATTAACTCTGGTTCGGTATTTGAATTACCACAACCTGTGCTTGATGCAATTAAGCTTAAGGTTGAGCAGCAGCAAGTGCAAGTTTTATATTTTGAAGTGTATTATGGTTATCGTAAGCGGCTCAATGAGATTCGTCAATTTTTCCCGAACCAAGAGATTCGTTATCGCATTGGTATTGAAACATTTGATGATGAGTTCCGTTCGCGGGTTTTAAATAAGCCATTTTCAACTGCTGATTTGGATGATTTAGCGAATAGTTTCTATGCTTGTTGCCTATTAATTTGTGTACAAGGGCAAACAAAAGAGCAAATTGTTAACGATATTAAGCTTGCGCGAGCTAATTTCAAAGAAATAACGCTAAATGTTTTTATTGATAATGGTACTACAGTGTTGCGAGATCAGAGTTTAGTGGGGTGGTTTGTCCAAGAAATATATCCTGATTTAAAAAATGAGCCAAATATTGAGATTTTAATTGATAACAAAGATCTTGGGGTTTATGTCCAATAAACTAATTAAATTTAAAGTGTTTTTAAGGTGATGTCTAAATGTTTAAATCCATTTATGCAGTAGAACTTAAGCAGCGTTTGGCTGCCAATCCTGATTTAGTTCTTTTAGATGTGAGGCAAGATTACGAACATGAAGCATTTAACTTGCCTGGATCGATTTTAATACCATTAGATCAGCTTATAGAGCGCATTGGTGAACTTGATGAGTATAAAGATCGTGAAGTGGTAGTTTATTGTAAAGCTGGTGTACGTAGTGCGTATGCCTGTCAGATTCTTTTTGCACATCACTTCAGTAATCTCTTTAATTTGGCGGATGGTGTGATCGCTTGGTAATTTATCTAATGCATTCTCTACGTAATTAGCCCTAATTTTAGTATTTAATCTTGGGATATTCAATATTCTTAATAGAATTAATTGATTTATATTTTTTGACATATTTTTTATGTTCTACACTTTTAATTTTGATCTTTAGACTTTATGAATTTTATGGCTAAGTTTCCGTATATTTAGAGATTTTTTGCTTATCCACAAAAGCTGTGGGTAACTCTGTGAATAACTCTCTTGAAACAGATGCAAAACCCTGTAAATGCAGGCTTTTTGATGATTTTTATAATTGATGAATAAAATTAAATATTAAATTAAATCAATGACATTTAGTTTGTCAAGTAAAAAAATAATTTAAAATATTTCTTGACAGTTAAATTTGTGGATAAGTCGTATTCAAAAGTCACTGAAAACCCTTATAAAACCGCAATTTCAGCGAATTATACTTATGATTTTATAAAGTTAAAATTAGTTAAATTATGCAAAATAATATTATTTTTTTTCAAAGTAGTGCAATTGGTGGTGTAAAAGATCAAGTTGGTTTATTAGACTTGTTTATAACTCACGTAAATGGTATTCCAGATCTAGATTTATTTGAACAATTACAGGTGGTTGTACCTAACCAAGCACAAGCAATTTGGCTAAAAGATCAAATAACTCTGCGTGATGGAATTTGTGCTAATTTGGATTTTGTGGTGTTATTGGGACCTGTTCTACAAAATATTTACCAAGATAATAATCTTGATGCAGAATTTTATGATTTTAATCAGGCTAAATTTCTAATTTACCGTATTTTATGTGAACAACGAATTGAATGTAGTGATTCTACAGAGTTAAATAATTACATTTATACTGTTGATGGTGATTTTGATAGGTTTAAAGCATTTCAGTTGGCTAGTCAGTTACAGAGCATTTACCATGAGTACTTGTATTTGCGCACTGCTGAGCTTATTAATTTGGAGCAATCTAAATTTAAAAGTTGGCAAAAAATTATTTGGCGTAAATTTCTTTTAGCTTTGGATGGTAAAAAGACCTTTTTGGATATTTATCGTTATTTTGCTGAAATTAATTTGGAACAGCATGAATTAAAGCTGCCGCGTCAGCTATTTATTTTTGGTTTGACTTCGGTTTATCCATCACAATTGGAAATTATGCTGAAACTATCTAGTAAAGTCAGTATTTATTGGTATTATCAGCCGTGCTCATACCAATATTATGGTGATCTTTTAAGTAATAAAGCTCGTGCAAAAATTGAACAACGATTGCTAAGAAAACCTGACTTGAGCTTGAATGACTTATATTTAAATGATGGTAATCCTTTACTCGCTAATTTGGGACAGCAATCTCGTGAATTAATTGAATTGTTGCGTGCGAATGATGTTCAGGTTTATGATTTTAATCCTGCAGATTTTAATTCACACACGGTATCTTCACCAAAAACCATTCTTGAAATTTTACAAGATGATATTCGACAAATTAAATACCGAGTTCATCCTAAATATCGAGTACATAGTGAGAGTGAATATTATGCAGATCCTATTCGTTTAATAAATGAAGAATCTGGGTTATTATATGATTTACCTACGCAGCAGTTAAGCTTGAGAGTTAATGTAGTGCATAATAAAATGCGCGAAGTACAAGTTATGTTTAATGAAGTAGTTGCAATTCTGGATAAAAACCCAACGACTACATTGAGTGACATTTTAATTACAGCTCCTGATATTGATGATTACGCTGCTTATCTAGAGGCTGTATTTGATAACGAGACAGTTACTAAAGAAAATGGTGAAACTTTTAAGTTATTGTATAATTTAACTGGCAATCGACGGCATAAAAATTACAAAATTTTGGAAACATTACAGTTAATTTTAAATACACCTTATCAGTTAAATGTAAGTTATTTATTAGAAATATTGATGCAATCTGAGTTACAGATTAATTTGGCTTTATCCAATGATGATATTTTATTGATAAAACGTTGGTTGGCTGATAATCATACTCATTTTGGTTATTCTGCAGCCGATTATGCGATGTATGGTTATCAGAATTATACCGTGCACAGCTTTAAGCAGTTTTTAACTAATTTGGTGCTTGGAGCTTGTTTAAATACGCAAATTTTGGCAACAGAATCTGGATTGCCACTGTATCGAAGTTATAATGTTAATTATATTCCTTATGATAACTTAGATAATGCACAGATTAATTTGGCAAATAAATTGATCGGCTTAATTGAGTTATTGGAAAATTTGCGTAAAAAACTCTATCACGATGTTGATAATTATCGCGATTTAAGCTTGAGTGAAATTCACGTATTATTTACTCACTTGCAAGAACAATTAATCAACGATGACGATTCCTTATTAACAAGTAATAAGTTTAGCGCAACATTATTACAACAAGACCAAGATTTACAATTTAATTTGCCAATGATAAATTTGTTACTTACTGAATATATGAATAGTTTAAGCAGTAAATTAAATCTAAATGGCAGAATCTGTTGTGCGTCAATGCAGTATATGCGTAATCTACCTTTTAAACATATTTATATTCTAGGGCTTAATTTTGGTGAGTTTCCAAGTAGTTATCGACCAAATCAGCTGAGTTTATTGGCGAATGAATGGTATTTGGCTGACCGTAATTATAACAGTGAAGATAAGCAAGCTTTTTTGGATACAATTTTAGCAGCACGGCAGCAGTTAATTTTGAGTTATGTTGGGCGTAAAGAAACTGACAATAGTTTAATTAAACCTTCACCTGTACTCAGCTTGTTAATTACTACGTTAGGGCAGAGTTTTAGTAATTTTTGGCAGAATGATGGCTCTGCGCAGCAAAAATTTGATTTTAAGAATTTAGTGAGCCATCATTCGTTGCATCCCTTCTATAATAACTCACAAGTTAGTTATTCGCAGATTTGGCAGCAAATTGCCTTAAAATCAAGCAGTGATAACTTTTGTGATTTACGCTGGAATTTTGCACAATTATCCACAATTAGGCTAACGCCAGAACAGGAGCAAAAATATTTTGTTTTAAATCTTAAAAATTTGACTGATATGCTGTTATATACCAATGCAAATTTATATAAAACACTTGGTATTAGTTTATTTGATAATGAAATAGAACTTATGGACGTTGAAAATCTGGCATTAACTGATGCTGGTTTAGCTAAGCAATTATGGAATTATTTTGAGCAATATTCCCAACAGTCTAATTCTGAAACTCTACGAGAATTTTTGCAATTAAAAGGGGTGTTGGCGTATCAACATATTGGACAATGGCAGTTTGATTATTATCAGAATTTTTATCAAATATATTTACAAGCACGTGGTACTAAGCAGGTTGAGCTAAAGTTTGATTATACTTTACAACGTAGCGATAGTTCAGAATTGCAACTTAAATTTGTAGATAAAGTTTGGCTGGAAAATAAGCAATTAATTGTTATGGATGAATTTGCGAAATTAAGTCATGCCAAATTGGCCGATAAATTAACTGAGATTAATTATGCATTACGTATGCGCGCTTTGGTTTTATGTGCATTGCTTGCGGCGAATAATCTAAATTTAGAGTGTTTGGCGATTGATCAGGTTGTAATTAGGCAAGTTAATATACATAATGAACGGCGTGAGTTTAAAGTTAATGTCGATGATGCTGATAGTCTATTACGACGTATTTTAGTATACTACGTGCGCAGTTTAACGAATCCAGTTTTGGTGCATAAAGCCGCCATTAATGAGTATGCCAAGTCATCTGTGGATAGCTTTAAGAATGGTGCATTGAAAAATACGCCACAACAATCTTTGGCTAAAGCTGAAGCCGTATACCGAGCTGACTGGCAAAATTATGACTTAGATCGAATTAAAGTCGATCCAATTTTTGCGTCACTGGGTGTAGATTATTTTGAAGTAATTGCCGCGAATAATGGCGTAAACGATATTGCTCAATTTGGTAATATTTTGGCACAGTTGCGTGATTGAATCATACTCCTAATGTTAAAATCAATAAGATTGAAACCTCTGCACATTAGTTTATTTTAAATAAAAATGTTGTAAAATATAAATTAATTGTTGGGTATATTTAATATTATAAGGTTAATAATAGATAATTAACTACTAAATTTGTTATAAATAATCTAATTTATTTTTATGTGCAGAGGTCTCATATTAGTAAATATGAACTGTTTTATGGACTTAGATTGTAAAATTTAGTGTAATCTTAATCTTTTTGTGGAAAAAAATGCATAATGACATAAATTGCCATCAAATTGGTAAAAATAAGACAAGTAGAATTGATGCATTAAAATCAGAAATATTGGAACATGCAAAGGCTATCGAGGTATTAATCAATAATAACTGTGTTTTATCGTGTAATTTATTGACTGCTTATGTTTGTGAGCTTGGTCTGAAGTATTTTTCATTCTTATCTAATAATACTAAATGCTATGGAATAGAACAAGAAAAATACGAAGATAAAATAAAATCTAGGTCATTACCAACAGGATTTTATAAAGTTAAAAAGAAAAATGACCAAGTAGAATATTATCAGGTTTGGCAGCAGTTAAATAAAGCAGATAAAATTAAATTACTTGATGGTATATCGGAAAAAAAGATACATGATAGAACTAAGGATATAGATATTGAGATAAAAACCTTTCTTTGTGATGTTTTTATGCGGGAAGAGATTGTATCACACGATTACTTATGCGCCATTTTTAAAAATTATTCTCCTTATCCACAAACGCATAAAATAATTGATATATTTAAGACTCTTGGCGATAATTATCAGCAGAGTCTTTATAACAGTTTTATACTTAACCTAAGTGACTATAGGCAAAAATTTAATCTAGATAATAATTTAAAGCTATCATTTGAAAATTTTATGGATATTTTGAATAATTTTCCAAGTTTTGTAACATTCCGTTATTTACACAGTGGTAGTGGATATGTTGCTAATCAAGCTGAATACGTTGGTCCACTCTGTAAGGCGTTGGTGGAGCTTATAATGTCTAATAATAATGAATAACCTTGAAACGCAGAAAATTCTAAGTAAAATTAAAAAATGTTTTGCCTTATCCAAATCTGCCAATGCAAATGAGGCTGCAATTGCTTTGAAGCAAGCGTATGCGTTGGCCAAAAAGCATAATTTAGAACATCGGCTCGAAGATGTCTGTGAAATTACTTCTGGGCGACAATTACCAGCTGGGTATCAATTAAATTTACCGTTATATTTGGCGCAGTTACTTAATTTGATTAATTTTATTTTTCAAACTCGTTCTGTGACTCAAGCTGTTAGAGTCAGTGAATCACAAGTTAAAACTACGGTCGAATTTCATGGTTACGAGAGTGATATTTTAATTGCTGAATATGCATGGGAAGTTTTGAGTAAATTGTTAACCCGTGAACGTACAATATTTTTGAATACGAATACTGATGGCAGAATGAACAAAATAACTAAAACGCGCCGTGCTGATATTTATTCTTTAGGTTGGATTCATAGTGTTCAAGAAGAAGTTAAAAATCTTGGGCGCGACATTTCTGATGAAGAGCGTGAGGCACACGATAACAAAATTAAAGCTTATCAAGGTGTGCTTTATAATAACGCTCTAGTTATGAGCAAAGTTAAGGCAAACCCAATTGCAGATGCAAAAGTGGTTTCAAATAAAGAATATGCCGCGTATCAAAAAGGTCTTGCTGATGGTAAAGATGTTTCAATTGGTAAGGGTGTTGCCGGAAAAAACAAGAAATTTAAAGCCTTGTCATGAATTAATGTTTATTCAGGTAATTTAATTGCCGATAAAATTTTTCATGAATGCTTATTTAGCTCAGCGAAAATATTATTAGAAAATGATTGATGAAATATGACGAACCAATTACACCCTCTTCAGCAAATTAGTTTTATACACTCCAATCAGGCTTATGTAGTTGAGGCTAGCGCTGGAACGGGGAAGACCTGGACTATTCAGCGTTTATTCATTAAAGCGTTATTAGAAGCTACCCAGCCAGATAATTCATTAATTCCGTTGGCAATTGAAAATATTCTGGTAGTCACCTTTACTAATGATGCCACGGATGAACTTAAGCAACGAATTAGCGAACAAATTCAGACCACGATTAATCAAATTATTGATTTAAATAATTGTTTTGAGCAATCAAATTCTTTAGATACATCGAATGATATTTTTCTTGAGTATTTATTTAATCGACAAGCCAATCCTGATCGTGGATCGCGAAAAGAACTATTTCTACAAGATTTAACTTTATTGACGCGCGCGTTGCAAAATTTCGATCAAGCGGCTATTTATACCATTCATGGTTTTTGTAATCGGATTTTACAAGATTATCAGTTTGAATGTCAAACTCCCGCTGAATTTGAGTTATTAGCCAGTAAAACACATATAATTAATGAATTAATTTTGGATTTCATGCGGCGTGAGATTATTAATAATCCGGCATTTAGTTCGCAGCTTGAATTGGTTCTTGCGAATCTGGAGAATTTATTTCGTAGTAATGATTATCAATTATCTTTGACTGAGCGAATTAGTGCTAAATTGCCTAAAGATTTGTTTAGTCTTCAAGAGGCTAAATATCAAGTTAAATACAAATTAAATGCTGAGCCAAATTTGAGTGCTCTAACTCAAGTTGAATTAAGTGTCGAAGAACAGCGGCAAACCAAGGCAGAGTTTCTTGCTTACGTGATTGATTATCTTACGCTACATTATCCCACTGCCTGTAATAAAATAAATGCTCTATCTTATGATGAATTAATTCAGAAGGTTGCAGATAGTGTTGTTGTGAATCAGATTTTAGCTGATAAAATTTATCAAAAATTTCCACTCGCATTTATCGATGAATTTCAGGATACTGATGCCTTACAATGGCAAATTTTTAGTTTAATTTATCATCTGAACACAGAAAAACGCGGTAATGTGGTGGTGGTTGGTGACCCTAAACAAGCGATTTATCGTTTTCGTGGGGCTGATGTTGATACTTATTTGGAAGCTCGTACACAAATCAATAATCAATTAGAGTTAAGTGATAATTATCGCTCGCGTCCTGAAATTATGGGGTTTATTAATCAATTATTTGATTTAAATAATCAGCGGTCGGTGCTTGATCTAGGTGCTATAGACTTGACTACTAGCTTTTTGGGTAATTCAATTAATTATACAGCGGTAAATGCTCGTGGTAAAAGTGAATTGATTTTACCCAAAGCTGAAAAATTAAATAATCTGGTGCATGAAGCAGGCGTTCATCAGAACTTTTATGATCAGGCAGTACATTTAGTTACAATTACTGGCAAAACGGCGAGTGAGCGGAGTCAGAAATTATTAGCAGCGATGAGTCTGGAAATCTTGGCATTATTAAAAGCCGATAGTAGTTTAAAGGGTAAAATCGCCATTTTAGTAACTAAGAATCGTGAAGCGACTGAAATTGTGAATTATTTACGTAAGTTGGGGGTTAAGGCAGCTGAGTTAAAGCTTGGCAATATTTTTGCTACCAGTAGTGCAGCTGATTTATATTTAATCTTAAATGCAATTATTGATTTAGCCAATCGACGTAATTTTATGCGTGCGTTGAGTAGTAAAATCTTTAATTTGGAGTTAACATTTCTGGCATTAGACAATCAAGAAAATAATCCACAATTGGAGTTTTGGTATAAGCAGTTCTTTATTTATAAAGGAATTTGGGAGCATAAAGGAATTTTTTCATTGATTTATACCTTGCTAAATGATGTGGTGCGAATGCACGCTGAGCCTAAAGCAATATTAAGTAATCGTGAGCTGGCCAATTTGTGGCAATTGGCAGAGTTGCTTAATAAGCAAGCAACTAAATTACATAATCAAAGCGAGTTATTATATTGGTTTAAGCAGAAAATTAATACGGCTGAAACTCAATTAGGTGGAGATTTGGATGGTAATAATGAAGAATTAGTGCGCTTAGATAATGATGATGAACAGATTATTATTACGACACAACACAAGTCTAAAGGATTAGAATATGAAATATTGTTTTGCCCATATTTTAAAAGCGGTATTCAATTAGATGGTACTTATGATTTCAACTATCATCGCCCATTTTTTAGCAATTTTCGCAGCAATGGACAAACTTATTCTGAATTAATTCTTGATTCTATTACAGGTCAACAAATTGTTGCAAATGATAATAAAGAGGCGCAGCGTTTAAATTATGTGGCTTTAACACGTGCAAAAAGCCGTTTGTATATTTATTTGAAAGAGCCGACTAAAACTAGAACTGGTGGTTATAATAGTATGCAGCGCCCTGATAAATTGGTAGAGTTATTTGGTTATAATGCTAAGTCAGTTGATGATCGTAGTCACCGCTTATTTAATTATCCAGATTTCTTTTCATCTGATCCGATGTTGGCAATTAAAGATCCAAGTTTATTTCCGAGTGTTATTGTTTATCAGCGTGATGCGATTAGTCAAGCTGATTTAGAAGCATTACGTTATCAATCTGAACTTAATCGGAAAAACTCGACTAATTTTAATTATGTAAATCCATCTTTGGCAATTAATCCTAGCTATATTCGACAAAGTTATAGTGGTTTAACCGCGCATAATAATGAAGATTTTATTGCTAGCAGTGATCATTTTGTTAAAAACGAAGCTAGTGATGCTGTATCTATTCATTATCGTTATTCTATTTTGAATGATGGTAAATTAAAAGGTGCTGTATTTGGGGTTTTGTTCCATGAGTTATGCGAGAATTATCCGTTTAATCAATCGCAATTAATTAAGATCTTGCTACAATCGAATTTAGAGTTAAATGATAATAATTATCCTGAGCAGCTGACGATGATGCTCGATGAAGCATTTAGTTATTCGCTTTTAGATGGCAAGAGTCTAAATGATTTTAATCCCAAGTTACATGAATTGGATTTTAATTTGACGATCCAAAATGTTATTTCTTTTCGTGAACAAATTGTGGAATTAATTGCTAAGTATTTTGGTAATGAGCATCCATTTACTCAAGCTTGTCATGTATTGGATTCAATTGAAGCTGGATTTTTGGTTGGGTTTATTGACTTGTTTTTTGAGCATGATGGTAAATATTGGGTGTTGGATTATAAAACTAATCGTTTGAATAATTACACAGCAGCAAATAACTCTGTCACTACAGATAATGCTTTAATTGACTCGATGGCAGATCATCATTATTATTTACAGTATTTACTTTATCTAGTTGCTATTAAACGTTATTTGGAGCAACGATTAAATCTTGATGATGCTACTGATTTAATTGGTGGTGCAGTTTACTTCTATGTCCGTGGGATTTATGCAGATAATCTTCACGATGGTGATGGAGTATATATTGACCGTAATTGTCAAAATTTAGTTGCAGAATTAGATCAATTATTTAAAGGGTCACAAAATGGCTAGTCAAGATTTATCCGCAATTAGCCGGCATTTATTAAGTCTTACTAATCCAGACTTGGATAGCCTGCAACGTGAACAATTAACTCTAATTTTTCAACAGTTATTTACCGATTTAGCGGCAGGGCATAGTTGTAGTTTGGTGAGTGTATTAGCAGAGGCATTACAATTAAGTATAATTCAAATTAAACAACTAGTTATACAAAGTGGTTTGGCGACAATTTATTCTATTCCGCTATCCAATTTGCAGGCAACTCCAGTTAGTTATGTTTGTATTGATTCTGGCGATCTATTGTACGTAAGTAAATATTTGGCCTATGAATTGAGTCTTGCCCAGCGAGTTATAAAGCTAACCAACCATTTACCGAGTTATGAGCGAGAACGTTATGATCAGGCTTGTGCCAAATTAGAGCAATTAGCAATGCGTGAGAACAAACCTAATTCAGAGCAGTTGGCAGCGATTTTAAAAAGCGTTAGCCAAAAGTTTAGCATTATTACTGGTGGACCAGGAACAGGGAAAACCACGACAGTAACACTTCTTTTGTGGCTGTTTTATCAACTTTATGGTGCTGAAGCTAAGGTTAAAATCTGTGCACCAACTGGCAAAGCTGCTGTGCGGGTTCGTGAATCAATTGAGCAAAGTATTGCTGGATTGCAGAGTGCCGAAGACTTAGATATTTCGACTGAGTGTTTCAACCAATTATTGGCAGAACCAGGCAATTTTGGTACACTACATAAATTGCTGGGTTATATACCACAAAGTATTTATTTTCGTCATCATTCACAAAACTTGCTCGATGTAGAGATTTTAATTATTGATGAATCTTCAATGGTTGGATTGCCGTTATTTAGTAAGTTATTTGCTGCGTTAGATACCGAGAAATTACGACATGTTGTTTTATTGGGTGATAAAAACCAATTATCTTCAGTTGAGGAAGGCTATGTTTTTGCTTCATTAGTTGACTTACGTAAAATAATTTACGACTCAAACGTCTACGATTTATTTGCACAGCGTGAAGAAAATTTGGCTGCTGAATTGAAAGTTAGTAATCGTAATCAAGGTGAGATTTATGCTTTATCGCACGCCTTGTTAACGCAGGATATTGATCAGGTTAAACAAATTTTGCATAACTCAAATCAAGTGAAACTTTATCCAGATAAGCTAAGCGTAATTTTAGATTATTTGTTTAATTATGAATTTAATTCACTTTTAAGTTATTTGGATTATGCACAAGCAATCGCAGAAATTAACACCGGCACAATTAAATTATTGTTTGGACAGTTAAATCAACAGGCTGTTTTATGTTTAACTAATCGTGGTGTGTTGGGATGTGACAATCTTAATTTGCAGATTGAGCGGCGTATTAAGCAGCATTTGGCTTGTGCTGATACTTGGTATGGCGGTCGCCCGGTCATCATCCTTCAAAATGATTATACCTTGAATTTGTTTAATGGTGATATTGGAATCTGTTTGCTTGATGGTGATAAAGTTCAAATTGTGTTTGAAAATGGACGGCAATTTATCCCAGAAGTGTTGCCAGCGCATAGCTTAGCCTATGCTATAACGATTCATAAATCGCAAGGTTCTGAGTATGGGCAAGTTAATTTGATTTTGCCAGACATCTTGTCTGTGGATGAGGACAATAATTTACTCAGTCGTGAATTAGTTTATACTGGAGTGACCCGCGCAAAGCAGCGTGTAACAATATTTAGTAGTCAGGATGTGATTTTATCGGCGATGAGTAATCATATACAGCGAAATACTGGTTTAAATCAATTTTTAAATATAACATAATTTTTTATGTGATATTTGCAATAAGTTGGTTTAATTTAAGATAGTAATTCCAGCTTATGATAAGTAAAATCAGTGCTTAGTATTACTGTTTGGGTTCCCATAATTCAACTTTGTTGCCTTCAGGATCTATAATCCACGCAAATTTACCTTGCTCTTGAACTTGAATGTCACTAATTGCGAGGTTTTGTTCCTGTAGTTGCTGAACTAGCTCTTCTAGGTTGTCTACCACAAAATTTATCATGAAGTTTTGCTGACTTGGAGCAAAATAATCAGCAGTATCTTCCATTGGAGCCCAAATATTAAAAGCATTTGATTTTACATTAGCAAGATTACCCCATGGGAAAATTGCACCACCCCACTCAAATGTATTCAACCCAAGATATTGTTTATACCAGTTAGCTAATTCAAGTGGTGATTTAGCTTTAAAAAAAACTCCACCGAGTCCAATTATTTTTGCCATGTTATTGGTTCCTTAATTAATTATTGTAGCTATTTTATCATGGATAACGTAAGGTGGCGAGGGTGTAATATGCTAAAATTAAGGGTTGTTTTTTGATGCTTTTAGAAAAGATAATGATGTTTGAACAAATTTTTAAAAATATAGATGATATTTTACATAAAGATGCCGGTTGTGGCAGTGAACTGGATTATGTCGAACAAACTTCTTGGGTGTTGTTTTTAAAGTATCTTGATGATTTTGAAAAAGACAGACAGATAGCAGCAGAATTATCAGGTAATGACTATAACAACATTATAGCACCAGAATATCAGTGGAGTATATGGGCTACTCCTAAACTTAATGATGGCAAGATAGACCACCATTCAGCATTAACAGGCGAAGATTTAAAAGAATTTGTCGATCATAAACTATTTCCATATCTTAAAAAATTCAGAACAGAAGCACAAAGCCCAAATACCATTGAATACAAAATTGGTGAAATTTTCTCAGAGATTAAAAACAAAATTCAAAGTGGTTATAATCTCAGAGAAGTAATTGAACTTATTGATACTCTTAAATTTAGAACTCATACAGATAAGCATGAAATGAGTCACCTATATGAGAGCAAGATTAAAAATATGGGTAATGCAGGTAGAAATGGTGGAGAATACTATACACCAAGAGCATTAATTAAAACCATAATTAAAGTTGTAGCACCTAAAATAGGTGAAACTGTCTATGATGGTGCAGTTGGATCTGCTGGTTTCTTATGTGAAGCCTTTGAATATATGAAAGAAAGTAAAAGTTTAACTTCAAAAGACATTGAAGTTTTACAAAAAAATACTTTCTATGGCAAAGAGAAAAAATCAATGGCTTATATCATTGGGATTATGAATATGATCTTACACGGTATTGAAGCACCTAATATCATTCACACCAATACACTTGCTGAAAACTTGGCAGATATTCAAGAAAAAGACAGATACAATGTTATTTTGGCTAATCCTCCATTTGGTGGCAAAGAAAGGGCAGAAGTCCAACATAACTTCCCAATAAAAACAGGTGAAACAGCCTCATTATTCTTACAACATTTTATTAAAATACTAAAAGCAGGTGGTAGAGCAGGTATAGTTATTAAAAACACATTCCTTAGTAATACAGACAATGCAACTGTTGCCATCAGAAAACAATTATTAGAAAGTTGTAATCTGCATACGGTTTTAGACTTACCTGGAGGAACATTTACAGGTGCAGGAGTTAAAACGGTAGTTTTGTTTTTTAACAAAGGTGAAGCAACTAAAAAGACTTGGTTTTATCAGTTAAACCTTGCCAGAAACTTAGGTAAAACTAACCCACTTAATGAAAATGATCTTGCTGATTTTGTGGAACTACAAAAAACATTTGCTGAAAGTGATAATTCTTGGAGCGTGGATATTGCGGGTATAGACCAAACGACATTTGATTTAAGCGTTAAAAATCCCAATAAAAAAGAAGAAGCAAAACTCCGAGAACCAAAAGAAATCTATGCTGAGATCCAAGAGTTGGACAAACAAAGTGCTGAAATCTTGAAATCTATAATGGGGTTGATATGAGCGATTATCAAGCAACTAGTTATGAAACAGATTTTCATGCTATTGTTAATCAGATTCAACAAACCAAGCGTAATGTTTATCACTTTGCAAACCAATCATTAATTGATTTATATTGGAGTATTGGACAAATAATTAGTCAGCAAGTCGCTAGTACTAAATGGGGCAAATCTATCGTCAGTGAATTAGCTAAGTTTATTGTGCAACAAGACCCTGAAATAAAAGGTTTTAGTGATAAAAACCTGTGGCGAATGAAACAGTTTTATGAGGCTTATCGAGATAACCCAAAACTCTCGCCACTGGTGAGAGAAATACCATGGACGCATAACACAATAATATTTTCACGGTGTAAGTTAGCAGAAGAGCGAGAGTTTTATCTGCGCTTGATGATAAAAGATAAGTATTCATCTAGAGAGTTAGAGCGGCAAATTGATTCTTCACTTTTTGAACAAACGGCTATCGGAAATCAAAAACTCTCAGCGGTGCTAAGAGAGTTACACCCCAAAATTGAAAATAACTTCAAAGACAATTATGTTTTAGAGTTTTTGGGCTTGCCTATTCAGCATACTGAAAATAATCTACAAAAATCTCTTATGCAAAATATGAAGCACTTCATTTTAGAACTAGGTAAAGACTTTATTTTTATCGGTGAAGAATATCTTATTCAAGTTGGCAACAGTGATTTTTTTATTGATTTGCTATTTTTTCATCGTGAGTTATCGGCATTGGTTGCTTTTGAATTAAAAGTTGGCAAATTTAAACCTGAACATCTTGGACAATTAAGTTTTTATCTTGAGGCATTGGATCGCGATGTTAAGAAGCCGCACGAAAAGCCAAGTATAGGTGTTTTATTGTGTAGTGATAAAGATGATGAAGTGGTTGAGTATGCATTAAGTCGTCATTTATCACCAACTTTAATTAGCCAATACACATTGTTACTACCAGATAAAAAGCTGTTACAAGCTAAACTCCATGAAATCAATGCAATGCTAGAGGTAATAGAATGAAGCAAGGGTGGGAAATAAAAAAACTTGGTGAAATTTGTGAAAATTTGGATAGTAAGAGAGTTCCTATAACAAAAAGCTCAAGAGTTGCTGGTTGTGTTCCATATTATGGAGCTTCTGGTATTGTTGACTATGTTGGTGATCATATATTTAATGAAGATTTGCTTTGTGTATCAGAAGATGGTGCAAATCTTTTAGCCAGAACTTATCCTATTGCATTTTCTATTTCTGGTAAAACTTGGGTAAATAATCATGCTCACGTTTTAAAATTTAGTAATATCATAACCCAGAAATTTGTTGAGTTATATTTAAATTCAATTAAACTTGATGAATATGTGAGTGGAATGGCTCAACCTAAATTAAATCAAACAATGTTAAATAAAATACCAATTCCTATTCCACCCCTACCAGAACAAGAAAAAATAGTATCAATATTAAATAAAGCATTTTCTGCCATAGAAAAAGCAAAACAAAATGCCGAAAGAAACCTAAAAAACGCCAAAGAACTTTTTGATAGTTATTTGAATAGGATTTTTACTAATAAAGGTGAAGATTGGGAAGAAAAAGCATTAAACAAAGTATCTGACATCATTAATGGATATGCTTTTGCAAGTAAAGATTTTAATTCTTTAAACAGTATTAAATCTATAAAAATTACAAATGTTGGAGTTAAAAAATTTATACCAGATGTTGATAACTATTTACCAAATGAATATAAAACAAAATATTGTGATTATCAAGTTAAAACAAATAACATAGTAATAGCACTAACAAGGACAATAATATCTGATGGTGTAAAAGTAGCAATAGTTCCAAAAGAATATAATGATGCTCTCTTAAACCAAAGGGTTGCAGCAATAGTTGTTAATGAAAATATAATTCATTTTCAATTTTTATATCATTTTCTTACTTCATATATAGTAGAAAAATACATATTGGCAAATGTAAACACATTAATGCAACCTAATTTATCCATTAATGACTTAAAAAATATATTGTGTTTTATTCCACCTTTAATAACCCAACAAGAAATAATTGAAAAACTAAGCAAATTATCAGTAGAAACAAAAAACCTTGAAGAAATATACCATCAAAAATTAATTGAACTTGATGACCTCAAAAAGTCAATTCTACAAAAAGCATTTAATGGTGATTTATAATGAGTAGGGAGTGTTTAATAGAAGAAAAAATTACAAAATTCTGTAAAGATTATAAAAAAACCATTCTGTTTTCATTATTGTTATCATTATTATTTTTCGGATTGTGGATATTAGGATATTTCATACTTATAGGATCAAAAAAATATCATATTTACCTAAATCATAATATTAGTTTAAACAACTTTTTAACATTAGGAGCGGTTTTAGGAACAGTTCTCATTGGTATTGGGAGTAATCTGTTTGCTAAAAGGCAGTTAGAAATAAACCAAAACACAATAAAGATAGAACTAGCAATTAGATATAAAGATCACTATTGTAAATTAAGAGATGCAATTGCTAAATTTATTGATAATCTACCTAATTTTTATGAAGATAACGAATTATCTAATATAAAGTTTAATAAAGATGTTAAATTCTGGGAAAATTATTCAGAAATTTATTATCTAACAACAGAAGCAGAACTACTTTTTTCTAAAGATATTGTTGATATTAATAAACATATTTGTAACTTAGCATTAGAGATTTGCAAGAAACTTGATTATATTACAACAAGAGTTCCAGAGTTTTTAAAATCAGGTGTTGCTCATGAAAATCTTCAAGAACAATCAAAACAAAAATGGGAAGAACATCTGAAGACAAGAACAGAATTAAGTAAGTATGTATTTAATTTTGAAGACGATAAATCTGATTTACTTATGATATATCTCAAATATACACAAATATTAAGACAAGATATTTCTAACTAAAATTTATAAACAGATAGCAGAAAAAATGAATGAAGCAGAAACCAGAGCAGAATTAATTGATCCACTCCTTAAACAATGTGGGTGGGGTGTTGTTGATGGTTCAAGGATTTTAAGAGAATACCAAATTACAGCAGGTAAAATAGGGTCTGGTGGTAAAAGAGGTAAAAAAACTATTGCTGATTATGTTTTAGTATATAAAGGCATTAAATTGGCAGTTGTTGAAGCCAAAAGTAATGAATTATCTGCTAGTGATGGTGTAGCACAAGCAAAGGAATACGCCAATAAATTAAACCTTGATTTTACCTATGCAACTAATGGAGATAAGATTTACTCTATTAATATGAAAAGCGGTCGCGAAGAGTTTGTAAATACCTATCCAACACCTGATGAACTTTGGAATATGGTTTTTGCAGTTCAAAATGAGTTGCGTGAAAAATTTGCTTCTATTCCATTTGAAGATAAGAGCGGTAGTTGGCAACTAAGATACTATCAGGAATTGGCAGTTAATAAAACAATGGAAGCCATAGCCAATGATAAAGAGCGAATTTTATTGACCTTAGCCACTGGCACAGGCAAAACAGCAATAGCCTTTCAAATTGCTTGGAAGTTATTTAAAACCAGATGGAATATCAAAAAAGATGGTTTAAGACAGCCAAGAATACTATTTTTAGCAGATAGAAATATTTTAGCAGACCAAGCATACAATTCATTTTCAGCATTTCCAGAAGAAGCACTTAAACGAATAAAACCAGAAGAAATTAAGAAAACGGGCAAAGTTCCTACCAATGGTAGTATTTTCTTTACTATTTTTCAGACTTTTATGAGTGGCAAAGATGAAAATGGTAAGTCAGCACCATATTTTGGCGAATATCCAAGAGATTATTTTGATTTTATCATAATTGATGAGTGCCACAGAGGTGGGGCAAATGATGAAAGTAATTGGAGAGGGATTTTAGAATATTTTGCCCCATCAGTTCAATTAGGGCTTACTGCCACACCTAAAAGAAAAGATAATGCTGATACTTACAGATATTTTGGAGAACCTGTTTATATTTACTCTCTAAAAGAGGGTATTAATGATGGTTTTCTAACACCTTTTAAAGTTAAGAGAATTAAAACTACTCTTGATGATTATATCTATACCAGTGATGATATGATTATTGAGGGTGAAATAGAGCAAGGTAAACAATACACCGAACCAGATTTTAATAAAACTATTGAGATTGAAGCCAGAGAAGCCGAGAGAGTTCAGATTTTCTTAAATAATGCTAATCCAAATGAGAAAACTATTATTTTCTGTGCCACACAGGAACATGCAGGATTAATTCGAGATATAGTTAATCAGAAAAAGACCAATTCAAACACTAATTATTGTGTCAGGGTTGTAGCCATTGATGGTGAGCAAGGAGAAAAGTATTTAAGAGAGTTCCAAGATAATGAAAAAACTATCCCAACTATTCTAACAACTTCACAAAAACTATCAACTGGGGTTGATGCAAGAAATGTGCGAAATATTGTTTTACTCAGACCAGTTAATTCAATGATTGAGTTTAAACAAATAGTCGGTAGGGGAACAAGAACTTTTGATGGTAAAGATTATTTTACCATTTATGACTATGTGGATGCCTACAAGCATTTTGCAGACCCTGAATGGGATGGTGAGCCACTTGCACCAGAAGAAGACCCAAGAGAACCAAAGCCACCTAATAGTCCTGATGATCAGCATGAAACACCTGATGACAATGATACTGGTGGAGAAACTGAAACTAGTGGCAGAAAGAAAGTAAAAATCAAACTCAGGGATGGTAAAGAGAGAGAAATTCAACATATGATTTCTACCTCCTTTTGGAGTGCAGATGGTAAGCCGATGTCGGCAGAAGAGTTTTTAAATGGCTTATTTGGCACATTGCCAGAGTTTTTCAAAGATGAAGAAGAATTAAGAGCACTATGGAGTGATCCAGCTACCCGCAAAAACCTCTTGGAGCAACTCACTGAGCTTGGTTATGGTAGGGAAGAACTCTACAGTCTCCAAAAACTAATTAATGCTGAAAAGAGTGATTTATTTGATGTCTTGGAATATGTATTTAATAGTGACGCACAACCAATAACCAGAGCAGATAGAGTTGAAATAGCCAAGTTAAAATTGGCTACAATCTTTGATGATAAGCAAAGAGAATTTATTAATTTTGTCTTAGACAAGTATATTGAAATTGGGGTTGAAGAACTAAGCCAAGAGAAATTGCCTGTATTATTAGAACTAAAATATAATTCACTAAGTGAAGCACAACGAGTATTGGGGGAAGTTAAAAATATCAGGTCTATGTTTGTGGGCTTTCAGCAATACTTATATAGATAAAATAATTGACCAATAATAATTATCAAACCATAATGTAATGGATATTAGTTGCGCTCAATTTATTGCCACATAATTTTAAATTATAATCAACAATAAAAATAGGGGCTAGACAATCAAAGCACATTTAAAGATGTGGTAAGATGCTGTCATGGTTCAAATAAATAAGTACATTAAGTGTTCAAAAATTTCTGATGTTAAATTTAGAGAAATAATCAGGTATTTTGTAGCAGATTTATCTGCTACTCAAA